>Ga0114933_10005124_pt1 | contig 11987 bp, 13 predicted proteins | sample 4SBtaG_FD_89691 | JGI IMG/M metagenome (GOLD analysis project Ga0114933, IMG submission 89691) | Deep subsurface microbial communities from Kolumbo volcano to uncover new lineages of life (NeLLi) - 4SBTROV12_W25 metaG | ecosystem: Environmental > Aquatic > Marine > Volcanic | place: Kolumbo...
AAACATCCCGCTGTTCCAGTAATACTCGCCAGATTCAACATAGTCAGTCGCGGTCTCAAGCGATGGCTTTTCAACGAAGCTAGCCACTTCAAAAATCCCATCTCCAACCATCTCGCCGGCACGGATATAGCCATAGCCAGTCTCTGGGCGTGAAGGCGTAATTCCAAATGTTACCAACTGGTCACGCATAGCAGCCGATTCAGCGAGTAAAACTGACCGCTCAAACGCAGCCACATCGGTGATTACATGATCAGCCGCTAACACCAACAGAACCGGATCATCTCCAATCGCTAGTGCCTCAAGTGCCGCTACAGCAATGGCCGGTGCCGTATTACGCCCTTCGGGCTCGAGCAGTATTGCGCTGGCCGTTTGCTGGCACTGTTCTAAGACCGCTGCCGTCATGAATCGATGGTTCTCGTTGCAAACGACCAGTGGCGCTGCGCCGCTCGATACACCCGATACGCGCTCAAGCGTTTGCGCCAGCAGACTGGTTTCCCCGACCAAGGGTATGAATTGCTTGGGATAATGAGTACGGGACAATGGCCACAATCGTGTTCCCGAACCCCCGCAAAGCAATACCGGGATCAGTTCACGAGTTTTCATCCGTCACCTCTACGAACACCTTTCACTTAGGTTAGTCATCACTAACCGGTCTTAAACCGACTCACCGTTGATCGCAAGTCGGCGGCACAGGCGGTCGGCAACCTCCATGGTGCCGCTTGTCCCCCCAAACTCGTACGGCAGAAAATCGGCCTCAGCGTAACCCGTGGTAACGGCCGCATCAAGACGCTCTCCTGCCAATTGGCAGTGCGCGTTTGCATGTCGTTGCCCGAGCCACTGCAGCATCATCGCAGCGGACACCAACATGGCCGTCGGATTCGCACGACCACTGCCCGCGATATCGGGAGCAGTGCCATGAGCTGGCTGGAAGAGCCCCTGCTCCAGACCGATCTCACCACACGGTGCCATGCCCATACCACCAACCACTCCCGCACCAAGATCCGACAGGATATCGCCAAACATGTTCTCCATCACCAACACATCGTACTCCCATGGCTGTCTGACAAGATCAAGCGCCATCGCGTCGACGTACTGATGACGCACACCGATGTCCGGGAACAACTGCGCACGCTCATCAAATATTTTTCGAAAAAATGCCATCGAACGAAACACGTTTGACTTATCGACACACGTCACTGTACCGGGCAATCCACGCGATTTTCTATCCCGCGCAAGATTAAACGTGAAGTCGAACAACCGCTCACAAACGGGCCGGGTAATCTCTAACGTATCGAGCGCCACACGATCATCAATCACACGGCCCTCAGAACGGTGAGCAAAAAGACCCTCAGTTGACTCACGGACAATAACCAAGTCCACCTTTTTGCTGCGTGAATCGAACAAAACCGGCGGTAAATTAGGATACTGTTTAACGGGCCGAACACCGGCAAAGAGCCCAAACTCAGTGCGCATGGCAAGGTGTGGCGCGATCTCAGTTCCATCTGGAAACCGTACCTGTGGCAGGCCCATGGCCCCAAGAAGAATAGCGTCCGCCGTTCGCGCAGTATTGAAGGCGTCTTTTGAAATATCTTCGCCTGTGCGCATGAAATAGTCAGCCCCCGCCTCCAGAAAGACCAGGTCTAACGTGAAACCGGCGTTGCCCTCAGTCAGCACTGAGAGCACCTGTGTACAAGCCGCCATAATTTCAGTACCGATACCATCTCCCGGCAACACGGCGATTCGAAAACAAGGTACATTCAAACTCATCAAATCATTCCATCGCGATGAACGCGAGTGCTCTTCAGTACGGAACGCTATCAATGCCCAAGATCATTGACCTTTCCATGCCAATTACCGAGCATTTTCGCTGGAAGCCCACATTTAACCACACCGGCGACCTCGCCGGCGGCGACCAGTACCAAGTCACGTGGATCGAAACCTCGGTCCACGCGTTCACGCATATCGATACCCCGCGACACATCCTGGCCGACGGCTACACCACTGATGAACTGATGCTGGAACAAATTATCGGTGAATGTGCCATTGTGGATCTCACCGGCATCTCACCCAACACGCCCATAGAAGTCGAAGCATTGGCAACTGCTGGCAAACACATCCGTCCAGGCGACATCGCACTGATCAAAGCGTCTTGGGACCAAGTTCACTCACCACACACACCAGAATTCTGGAGCAACGCACCTTACATGACGCGTGAAGGAAGCCAATGGTTACTAGAACAACAGATCAAGGCCATTGCCTACGACTTTCCTCAAGATTATCCGATTAGAACTTTTTTAACCGGGGAAACGCGCCCGTTCGAAGAACATGTCACCCATGATATTTTGCTTCGCAACGGCGTGATCATGATCGAATATCTGTGTAACACGGTACAGTTAACAGGGAAACGTACCTTTCTCATGGCACTGCCATTAAAAATTGCCAACGCCGACGGTGCGCCCGCCCGCGTCGTGGCGTTGGACCTGGAGTCGTTGCAGGCCGGCAAGGCCAACTAAACCTCTTCGGCGAGAGCACCACACCATGCTGACATCTGAACAAATCGATTCTTTCTGGCAAAACGGATACCTCACCGTTGCAAACGCGGTCAATTCAGAGCAACTACAACAACTGCAGACTCAGCTCAACAGTTGGGTCGACGAAAGCCGCTCTCACAGCACTCCCTTTGGGCCACTAACCCTTGACGGGCGAGCTCGGTTTGATATGGGCCAGGAACACTCCCCTGAGCAGCCAGCCCTGCGACGAGTCAATAACCCCTCAGACATCAGCAAAGAGTATTTCGCAGCTATGTCCGATGCAGCAACGGTCGACATGGTTTGTGACCTAATCGGCCCCAATGTGAAATTTCATCATTGCAAGATCAACCTCAAATTACCGGGATCCAATACAGAAGTGGGTTACCACCAGGATTTCGGATATACCCCGCATACCAACGATGACGTGGTGACGGCCCTCTTAATGCTGGATGACATGACAGCGGATAACGGCTGCCTCAATGTGGTACCCGGCAGTCACACCGGCCCCGTGCACTCGCTTTTCAACGACACCACCTTTGTCGGTGTCGTTGAAAACAGCGTCACCCAGCGCCTGCAACCGGAGGAGGTTCCGATCTATGGCGATGCGGGCTCCGTCTGCCTGATGCACACCCGTCTGGTTCACGGATCGGCTCCAAACCACTCACCTCAATCCCGTGCACTCTACATTTGCGTCTACTCAGCAGCCGATGCGTTTCCACTTGCCAAAAACCCCATGGCGAATCCCAACGAGGGAATCATCGTGCGTGGAGAAAAGACCCGCACAGCCCGCCTTAGCGAATCACAGGTCGAATTACCCGAGCAACCGACGAGCGCCTCTTTCTTTACGGTGATCGGCCAGGCATCGAAGGACAACGCCTGAAAGCGTGCCGCCGTATCAATACAGCCTGTCCAGCACTCAGACGAGGTAATAACGAACCAGCCAATCCGCCACCAGTGCCGGACGCTCATGATTACGGATCTCGATCGTGGCCCGGCAACATAAAGTCACTTCTGCATCCCGCTGCACTTCAGCTCGCAGCAACTCAAATCGTCCCCTGATCTGGCTTCCTGACGGAACTGGTGAGAGGAAACGAATACGATCAAAACCATAATTAATACTCCGCGTCACGCCCTCGATCTCGGGTAACGCGCTTTCAATCATGTGGCTCAACAAGGATAAGGTCAGAAACCCGTGTGCAATCGTTCCACCAAACGGCGCATCCGATTGGGCCCGCACCGGATCAACGTGAATAAATTGATGGTCTATGGTCACCGCCGCAAAGTCATCAATTGACTGTTGCGATATATCGATCCATGGAGAGATGCCGATCTCGCTTCCTACTCGCGCCTGCAACGTCGCGAGCGATATCATCGTTCGCCGGCTCACAATCGATTAAGCAGCGTCAGCCACCGCCGATTTTTGGCAGAAGATGCACTTCACTGTCAGGTGCTATTTCGGCAAACCAGTCATCCTGATAAATAGTGCCATCGATGGACACCGCTACCTCGTCCTCGAGGTCAGCCGGCAATCCTGGATAACGCGTGGTCAGCTGTCGCATTAGCTGGCGAATCGTGTTGACGTCAAGCTCCAATTCCTTCACACCCTCAGTGTGTAACTGGAGATTGCCGGTCAGCACGATTCTAGCCATCAGTTCGCCGTGGTGACATCGCCATTACCTGCTTTTATGGCCGCAAGCACTCTCGGCGGTGACATGGGCAAGTCGGTAAAACGAATGCCTAGTGCATCGGCGACGGCATTTGAGATAGCCGCCATCGGGGGCACGATCGGTGTCTCACCAACACCCCGCACACCATAAGGGTGCGTTGGGTTTGGCACCTCAACAATAACTGTATCGATCATCGGGACGTCGGAACAAACCGGCACCCGATAATCGAGGAAGCCGGCATTCTCCAAACGTCCATTGTCATCATAGATATATTCCTCGTTAAGGGCCCAACCGATGCCCTGCACTGCTCCGCCCTGGTACTGACCCTCAACGTAACTTGGATGGATTGCCTTACCCGCATCCTGAACGACGGTATACCGTGTGACCCACACGCGCCCTGTTTCTCGGTCCACATCGACATCAACAACGTGTGTACCAAAACTCGGGCCAGCACCCTGTGCATTGATCGAATGGGCACCCACAATCGGCCCCCCGGTCTTGGCCATATCCTTGGCAATTTCCTGCAACGGCAATGGTTGCATGTTGTCGGTATACCCGTTCGTCGCCCGCGCCTCACCATCAGCCCACTCCACATCATCGACGGGAATATCCCAGAACTTAGCCGCCCGCTCTTTCAATGTTCCAATCAGATCCTGTGCCGCACCGACCACGGCGATGCCGCCGGCAAAAGTTACCCGACTGCCGCCTGTCAGCATGTTATAGCCCAATGCACTGGTATCACCGATCATGGGACGAACCTTGTCCAAATCAATACCCAACTGCTCCGCCGCCATCATAGCTAACGAGGCACGAGTGCCACCAACATCGACAGTGCCCAAAACCAGTGCAACTGAACCATCTTCGCTAAGGTTAAGCGTCGCCGAGGTTTGGCCACCGATATTGAACCAGTAACCCGTGGCGACACCGCGTCCCTGTCCGGATTTCAACGGCGTCTGGTAGTGGTCATGGTCTCGTGCCGCCTCAAGCGTCTCAATGCAACCAATCGCCGGAAATTTCGGACCATAAGAAGATTGTGAGCCTTGTTTCGGAGCATTCTTGAGACGAAACTCAAGCGGATCCATACCGATGGCCTCTGCGATTTCATCCATCACCGATTCAGTCGCATATTCTGCAATGGGCGCACCCGGTGCCCGATACGCGGCCACCTTGGGGCGATTAACCAGAATGTCATAGCCAATGGTTCTGACATGATTAAGCTCGTAAGGCGCGAATGCGCATTGCGCTCCCTGCGCCACCGGTGACCCGGGAAACGCCCCTGCCTGATACTTAAGCACTGCATCGGCTGCGGTGATACGGCCATCGTTGGTCACACCGACTTTCACCCACAAATGGGCACCTGACGTGGGGCCAGTGGCGCGGAAAACTTCTTCCCGCGTCATCGCCATTTTCACAGGCTGGCATGCTTTGCGTGATAACGCCAAAGCCAGTGGCTCAAGGTAAACCACGGTCTTACCGCCAAACCCACCACCAATTTCCGATGCCTGGACTCGCAATTTTGATACGTCAAGGCCCAGTAACGTGGCGCAGTGTCCGCGAGCAACGTAGTGGCCTTGGGTAGATAGCCACAGCTCACCCTGGCCATCCTCGGTCATACTGGCAACACAGGCATGAGGCTCGATATAACCTTGATGTACGGGTTGCGTGGTGAACTCACGTTCAATCACCACATCTGCCTCAGCAAATCCAACCGCAACATCACCGTGGCCGAATTCGACCCGCTTTGCAATATTGGTCATGCTCCCTGGCGACTGTTCCATACCGTCCGCTATTAAGTCTTCCTGGATGATAGGGGCGCCGTCTTCCATCGCCGCGACCGGATCGATTACGTGGGGCAGGACCTCGAAATCAACCTTGATGAGTGATAAGGCCTTGGTCGCGATGCGAGCATCCACAGCCGCTACCGCCGCTATTGCATGGCCTTCGTATAACGCCTTTTCACGCGCCATGACGTTGCGCACCATGTCGCGATAGTTAATCGTCATCTCACCGGCGGGCTGCACTGCACCTTTGGGCTGATCAGAAAAATCATCTCGCGTGATGACGGCTTTGACACCACTTAATGCTTCGGCCGCCGACGTGTCGATGGAACGAATATGGGCATGGGCATGAGGGCTACGCAAAACCTTACCGACTAACATATTCGGAAGATGCAGGTCCGCACCAAATTTGGCCCGGCCGGTAACCTTGTCTACGCCATCCGGGCGCACCGCCCGTGTGCCGACCCACTTATAGTCCTTACCGTTGCCGTTGCCGGTCCCGTTTCCAGATGAGGCTTTATTTGAATCGGTCATTGTTTAATTCCTTATTTCAGCGGCCGTATCAAGAACGGCTCGAACGATTTTGTCGTAACCCGTACAGCGACAAAGATTACCTGCCAACCAATACCGAACCTCAGTCTCGCTCGGATTTGGATTGTGATCCAGTAGCGCCTTCGCCGCGACCAGAAAACCCGGCGTGCACACGCCACACTGGAGAGCGGCAAAATCAAGGAATTTCTGCTGCAATGGATGCAATCGGTCACCGTCAGCCATTCCCTCAATAGTCTCAATTTCTTGTCCACCCACTTCAGCCGCCAACACAAGGCAAGAACAAACCAAACGGCCATCGATCGTGACACTGCACGCACCGCAATCGCCTGACGCACAACCTTCTTTACTGCCCGTCAAGCGCAAATCATCGCGCAGCACGTCGAGCAGCGTCTGTTCGGGTGCGCACAAAAACTCAACGTCATCGCCATTGATACGGGTCGTAATGTGATATTTAGCCATTAAGCACTCCCTGCGCGGTCTAGCGCGATTCTGCAAGCTCGTTCAGCGAGCACACCCGCCACCTCAATGCGATAAGCCACTGTACCGCGCTTGTCATCTATCGGCCGGCAAACTGCTCGCACCGCAGCGGCCATAGCATCAATGGCAGCGTCATCGATCGTGCCACCGACAAGTGCTTCAGCCGCTGCCGGCACTAGTAATGCGGTCGGAGCCACTGCACCAACCGCGACGCGCGCTGCACTGCACTGCCCATCGCGATCAAGACTGAGACTGACTCCAACGCCCACCACTGCAATATCCATTTCAGTACGAGGGATAAAACGCAGGTAAGCATCACCAGACCGTGATCCACGTGCCGGCAACAGTATCGACACGACAAATTCTCCATCAGTCAGTATGGTCTGGCCTGGACCCGTACAGATCTCTTCAACCGGCACCTCTCGTCTACCACCAGGGCCCGCCAACGCACATGTTGCCCCAGCAGCAATCAACGCCGGCACCGTGTCCGCAGCGGGCGACGCGTTGCATAAATTACCACCCATCGACGCGCGTCCTTGAATCTGGGTCGAGCCAATAAGGTCGGCAGCCTCTACGACACCAGGCCATGAAGCACTTAGTGTGTCGTGTTCTTTTAGTCTCGCACCACTCACGGCTGCCCCAACACGGAAACCACCGGCTTCCGTACTAATAGCCATCGCCTCATCGATCTGTTTAATATCAACGATTAATTCAGGGTCTATGACCCCCGCACGTAACTGTACAAGCAGATCGGTACCACCGGCCAATACCCGGGGATCTCCGCCGGCGCCTGCCAGCAACGATATAGCCTGATCAACCGTTTGCGGTGATTCATAACGCATCGCTTAGCTTCCTTTACTTGGATTTAGAACTCATTGAGAAAAGAGTCATTGTAACGTCGGACGACTCACTTGGCACCGTCTGGCGCGAAAAAGACATATTGGAAAAATGGTTTTAATATCACTGTAATACAATTTGCCGGCAGACAATTGGGATATTTGTAAAAAATTGGGATGTTCATGTTAGCCTCTAACCTAATAAAACATCGTCTAGGAACCCTGTTCGTTGGCGATCACTTTCGATGAACATCACCGCAAGCCAAATACAAGCCTTTCGCTCCAGTCTCAAGAACGCTGAGGCCCCCCCGGGGCTCGGCTGCGCTCTCAAAGGATTGTGGCATGACGCTAATGGTGACTGGGATGCAGCCCATCGAGCGGTCCAAAGTGGCAATAGCGAAGACGATGCCTGGGTGCATGCCTATCTCCACAGGAAAGAGGGAGACATCGAGAACGCCAAGCATTGGTATCGACGCTGTAATCGCCCGCCTGCAACGGAATCTCTAGAGAATGAGTGGACCGCCATAACAATGGCCCTGCTTGAGAAGGATCCCGATGTCCGGTCGACTTGAAGGCAAGGTCGCCCTTGTCACCGGCGGTGCATCCGGCATCGGCCAAGCCACCGTAGTCCGCTTCCTCGCTGAGGGCGCACACGTTTTAGCGACGGACATTGATCAAAGTGCCCTAGATGCACTGCGCCGAACAAACAACAACGAACAACTACAAATTGAGAAAGCAGATATCGCTGAGCGAGCCCAGTGCGAGGGCTTGGTTAACGCCCTTGTCAAAGACACAGGGCGGCTGGATATCTTAGTCAACTCGGCTGGAATCACTCCCCGCAGCCTGGATGATTCGCTGTCTTTTGATGAGAAATGGGATGCTGTCATCCGAGTCAACATGAAAGGCACAATGCTCATGTCCCATGCGGCCGTCGAAGCCATGCGGCGCAACGCCAGCGGTGCCATTATCAACTTGGCCTCCATCATGGGATTAGTGTCTTACCATCCCGAGTTACCGCTATCTGATGGGTTTAACCCTTATCCCCACAGCAAGGGCGGGGTCATTCAGATGACGCGAGATCTCGGCGTCCGCCTGGCGCCGGAGAATATCCGGGTAAACGCTGTCTGCCCGGGGTTCACCTACACGGCCCTTACCGCTAGCTTGTCTGAATCACCCGACCTACACGAAACACTTAAACGACGGCATCCGATGGGTCGACTGGGGGAGCCCGAGGAAATTGCCAATGTCATCCTTTTTCTCGCCTCCGATGAAGCATCCTTTGTCACAGCGACCGCATTGCCTGTCGATGGCGGCTATACGGCCTCTTGAGCAGAATCCCACGGACCGTCAGAAAGAAGACCGCGTTGGGCAATAACTGCCATCGCGACCGCAACGTTAACTGACCGCGGTCCATCTTGTCCCAACTCGATCTCAACACATTGATCCGCACGCAGAGTCACTTCCTTTTCACCATCCAACGCAAGCGTTCCGATCATCGCCGGCACGCGAACCCGCTCACCCAATATCAACGGGTCAACATCCGCGATCTCAACCTGCCGCATCAGTCCCGGTGCAATCGGCGCGTCGACACGTCGACCCGGGCCAAATTTAATGGAAATGCCAACCTCTGCTTCGCGCGAGACCGGTGTGACCAAACTGCCGATAGAGGATAAACCGATGGCTCCTGGCTCAGCGAAAGTCAGATAGAGCATCGCAAAGTTTTCCGGTCGCCACAAAGCGCGGGTACCAACCCAGGGTTCACGGGCAACACAGATATCCACCAATGCCGCGATCATTTCCTCGCCATCAACAAAACAGCGCAAGCGTTTGTTACGCTGACATACGATCTGACTGTCGACAAGACTATTCGCCACCGCACCGGCTACCAGCCCTGCCACGGTCTCTTCCTGAAATTTTGGAAAAGCATTGTTAGTGCCCGTCGACAAACAGACCAAGGGGAGCGACCCACATTCATGGGAAACCAGACGGTGTGTACCGTCACCACCCAGGACAACGACACACTTGACACCTACCTCCCGCATACAGCGCACCGCCCGTTGGGTATCAAACGACTCGCCCTCAACGGGCATGTCGAGAAAGCAAATCTCTGGCCAACCGGTCGCGCGTTTGCTTGCTTGGACCAACCCACCGGCGATTCCGGCGCGATCGAACATCATCCATACCCGGGCAACGCCAATGGCTCCAAGACCGGTCAGTACGCGCTGCACTCGAGCGCTTCGCTCAGATAACGGAACGCTAGTGGCGCCGCTAATCAGTCGACGTACATCTCTTGCCGCCGCCGGATTGACCAAAATTCCCACTTCACTCACACAGCCACCTCTACGATCTTCTGTTGATGGACTAAACCACTGATCACATTATTCTATCCGCTTCATCGAAAAACCAACGCAAGCCTATAATCATAAATTATCTATTTGAGATTTCGCCTTGGGGCATGATGTCTGTCATCGACTTCGATCACACCAATATTCGAACGACTGACGTTGCCGCCATGACTTCGTTTTACACTGAAGTGCTGGGACTCGAGAAAGCCTGGCGACCCGACTTCAGCTTTCCTGGTTCGTCGCTTTATCTGGCAGATCGCCCTCTGATTCACCTGCGCGGCGTCGATATCACCCCAGGCGCTACCGAGGTTTGCCTTGAGCACGGCAACTTGCGTACAACCGGACTGAATGCATTCCCATAGACACTGCGCGAGCGACGTGTAACCGATAACGTCAATGTGTCACCGTCGAATAAAAAGCGCATGGTTAATGTCTATGATCCTGACAACAACCCCGTTGAAATTTAGTTTGACGCGAGCGAGACATCAGACCTTTGTGCCTACACGCCGACTTAATCTTCCGTCACCCGTGCATTGCCATCGCCAGTGATATGTTGCGATTCAGCATCAAACCAATTCATGGTTGGTACCGTCCCACCCTCGTATCGTTACCCTCGGTGGTAGATAGGGGATCCCCTCAGTCGTCGCCCGTTAATGTCAGATTAACTTCGCCATAACCGTCGAAACGGGCGATGACAGACTGCCCGGGTTTCACCGTCACCGGTCCAGCGCAAACCCCAGTCGTCACAAATTGTCCCGGCTCAATCATCTTTCCCCTCGAAGACAGGTGATTAACGAACCAAACCAATGCGTCACGCGGATCACCCAGCGCATCAGCACCATAACCGACAGCCGACTCATCACCGTCAACACACAGCGCAACCCGCTGTGCAGCCAGGTCATCCTGGCGCCAGCCGCTGCCAACAGCCTGACCCAGGACAAACAAATGTGCACACGCATTGTCTGCCACCGATTGGGGTGCGCCCGCCCCCTCAAAACCGCTCAGACGGGAATCAGGAATTTCAATACCAAGACGTAGCGCACTGACTGCTTGCAAAACTTCCACTCTCGAATACTGCGTCGATCGAGGGGGCACACGCGCTTTAAATTCAAATACAAATTCTGCCTCGGCCGCGCACATCTGATTGCCGCTTAACGACACCTGCGCACCAGGTGAACGAATTTGGGAGTTCAGCAATCCCCCTGTAATCGGATGGGTAATGCCGATGTGTTGCTGGCCTGCCACGCTGGTCGCCGCAATCTTGTAACCGGCAAGCGTCTCGCCGGTCGCTATAAGCAACGCATCTTGTATGGCATAACCCTGGTCGAGATGAGCGGGTCTACACCTCAAAGGCAACCCATCGATACGAGTTGTCCCGGTCCAGGCAGCCAAGAGGAGCTGCGCAGCCTCGTCAGTGGTCGTACTCACATTGCTATGCCCTCGCCGCGTTTCATCTGAACTAAAGTATCGCGCCTGGTTGGCGATGGACCAGGCAGGAACTTATACTCGCGTCAATACATTGCGGCTCCACCCAACAGCCGACACCCGCAATAACCAAACTTTATGACAGTTAAGACTGAGACTTCCCATGGCAGAAAAATCCAAGAAACGATTACGCAGCAGAGAATGGTTTGATATTCCCGGTGACCCCAGCGCTACTGCACTTCACATAGAACGTTACACCAATTTTGGTATCAGTGCTGCGGAACTTCGCTCAGGAAAACCCATTATTGGCATTGCGCAGACCGGCAGCGACCTAGTGCCGTGCAATCGAATCCATGTGGACCTTGCGAGACGCATA
>Ga0114933_10005127_pt1 | contig 11984 bp, 6 predicted proteins | sample 4SBtaG_FD_89691 | JGI IMG/M metagenome (GOLD analysis project Ga0114933, IMG submission 89691) | Deep subsurface microbial communities from Kolumbo volcano to uncover new lineages of life (NeLLi) - 4SBTROV12_W25 metaG | ecosystem: Environmental > Aquatic > Marine > Volcanic | place: Kolumbo...
AGGCGAGGAAGAGGAACTTCGACCAGATCTCCTGTTGGACCCTTTCGGAGAGCCTCGCGGTCACGCCACGGCAGCTCGAGAGAGCCTCGTGCAGGGGCTCGAGCCGACGGTCGATCCCGCCGGTGAGCGACCCGTAGACGATGCGCGGCGATGCGCCGGTGTGCGCGATGACGCCGGGGCCTTCGATCTTCGAGAGGATCTTGCAGCTGCCACCGACCACCCGTGAAGCGCCAAACGCCTTGCTGAGGATCGCTGCGGCCTCGACGCCGTTTTGGACTCCTAAGATGATCGTCTCGGGTCCGGCCAGTGGCTGCGCCATCTCCGCGGCACGCTCGAGCTGACCGGTCTTTGTCGCGAAGATCACGAAGTCGACCGCGCCCACCTCGGCAGGCTGACTCGTCGCGCGCACCTCGACGAGCGCGTCGCCTGCGATGCTGAGCAGGCGGAGGCCGTCTCGTCGCATGGTCTCCAGGTGCTCCCCCCGGGCGATGAAGGTCACACGGTGGCCGGCTTCGACCAGCCGAGCCCCGAAGTAGCCCCCTACGCCGCCAGCTCCCACGATCGCGATGTGTGGCATGCCCGCGTCTTAGCAGGATGCCCACGTCGCGGCGCCCCCGCGATCAGGAACTCAGCGACTCGACGCCAAGCGAGCTTCGTCGCCTTCGACGATCTCGGCTGACTCGAACTCCACCGGCGTCGCACCGGGAGCGCGCACCAGGGTGATCCGAGCGGCGGCCTGCAGCAGCCGCTCCATGCGAGGCTCGTTGACGGCGACCTGCGCTTCTACGAACGCTGGGTGGTCGTGGCCATAGACCTGGAGGCCATGAATCGTCAGGCCGTACTGGGCGAGGGCCGCGCTGAGGTGTGATTCGAATCGCCCGTGAGCGAGGCTCTCGGCGAGTGCGTCGGCTTCGGCCTGTGAGCGACACTGAACGCTGGTCGCCTCGGCCACGTCGGTGGCGTACGACACAAACGCCTGGTCGACGGCCTCGGCGTACCAGTCCGCCTCCGTCCACTGATGCTGAGGGGTCGAGGAACGGTCAGCAGCGGCAGCCGCTCCGCAGCCGATAGCGAAGAGGAGAGCAAAGACGGAGATAGACGCGCGGATGATGCCGGTGTGCATGGAGGACTCCCTTTGGGGACGTTGGAGGGAGCCAACCTTGCCGTTTCGGCAACCATTCAAACCCTAGGGTGAATCCCGTAGGTCAGTGGTTTTGCGTCCGCTGCTTTCGCGAGCGGTTGCCCTTGTCGACCGGCTCCCGGATCGATGTGTCTGTTCAGTACGATTATGGGGATATTGGATCTCATTTCAAGACCCGACCGGCGTAAAGGCCGAACAAACCCACGCGCCGCCGCCGCCGATCAGGCGTCCGCAGCAGAAGCCGACCAGAGCCCCGGCGCGAACACAGGCATCAGGCGTGCGAGATCAGGCAGCGACTCACGCTCTGCATAGGACAAGGCTTCTTCTTTGAGAGACGACGCGTCCTCCACCCAGGTGCTGAGGGCGAGGCGAGCGCACGCGGCGTAGAGGTCGGCTCCGAGCCGATCACACGAGGTGATGGCGATGCGCGCCGCCCGCTCCGCGTTGGCCTCCCCTTCCACGCGCTTCACGGCGGCCTCGAGGAGCTGGGCGAGGGCCATCCCGTAGGGGTGGTCATCACGCCGCAGCCGCTTGATGGAGCGCCGCGCACGAGCCAGCGCGGCGCGCTCACCGCCATCCGCGTCCGCGACGGCGAGGCGTCCTTCGAGCCAGGCCGAGTCCAGCCCCCACGCCACGGTGCGTCGCAGTAGAGAGCGACTCATGGCGGTGAGGGCCTCGTCGTGGCGTGTCAGTAAGTCTTTCTTGCCGCGCGCCAAGTCGATCTCGGCCCGCGAGCGCAGCAGGTACCAGTGCTGAACGTGAAAACTCTCCCTCGCCGAGGTCCAGCGCTCATCCTGGGCCCAGGCCTCCGCTGCCTCGATGGACTCATACGCGAGCGGCACCACTCCATAGCCGAGGGTCAGGGTGCCCCAGAGGTAGCGGTCGCCGCGGCGCTCGGCGTTCTGCAGCCACTCGGCGAGGCGACTGCGCAGCTCCTTCAGACGGCCCAGGTTGCGGTAGCCGCCCGCCATGGTGGTGACGATCTGGTTGGTCTGAAGGGCCGCGCCGGCGGCGTCCCGCCACAGCGTGAGCGCGTTCTCCAGGGTCACGAGCGAGCGCTCCCACTCCCCGCGGATGTACTCCTGGATGCCGACGGAGATCACCAACCACGCCCGGGCTGTGTCGCTCGCGCCGCGTCCGAGTCGCTGGGCCTGCTCCAGGATCTTCCTCGCGTGGCCGGTCGCGCCGACGTTCGCCCGGTAGCCGGAGAGCGTCGCGAGGGCGGGCACGATCCGGTCGGGGTCGCCGATGCGCACGGCGACAAACGCCTCCTTCACCGCGAAGGTGAATCCGAGAAGATGGTCGACGGTCGCGAGGCCGCGTCCGAGCGTTGCGAGCACCTCGTGCAGGATCAGTTCCCTCGGCGCGACTTCGTCAGGGTCTCGGTCGCGCACGCGTAGCCCGAAGAGCCGCAGCCGGACGAGCGACCACGCGGCCGAGAGCGTCACCCCGAAGCGCGTGCGAGGCAGCCTCACGCCGATCTCCGAGAGCACCGTCCGCACGACTTGCATGCCGCGCTCGAGGTGTCCCGAGATCAGTAGCTCGTAGGCCGCGCGCCGCATGTAATCGCGTCGCTCTGCGCCCCGGAGCTCTTGGGCGAGCTCGAGGTAGGAGTCCGCCGCCTCCGGGCCACGCCCTGCGTTCGAAAGCGCCGTCGCGCGGCGCGCCTCGATGACCGGATCCAGGGCTTCGTCAAAAGACGCCGCGTGAGCGTAGAGCGTGACCGCCCGCTCGAACGCGAGCGCTGCCTCCGCCTGCTCGGCCGCCTGGATCGCGTACTCGCGAGCCCGAACCTCGTCACCTGTGGCCGCCCAGTGTTCGAAGAGAAGGTCTGGTTCGGGGCGGTCGGAGGCTTCGATCGCGCGTGCCAACGCGCGGTGATGGGAGCGCGCGAGCTCCTCCGGGATGTTCGCCAGGGTCGCCGCGCGTACCCGATCGTGGAAAGGCTCCGCGAGGTCAGTGCTTCGCGCCCCTCCAGTCCGCGCGAGGTTCGCCGCGCTGAGCACTGCGAGGTCGTGAAGCGCCGTGGCGAGGTCCAGGTCGGCCGCCCGCGCGCAGGTCGAGAGGGGCAAGGGCCGGCTGGCCAGCGACATGATCTCGAGCACGCCGCGCGCGCTCGGCTCCAGCCGCTCGATGCGCTCTGCGAGAACGGCCTCCAGGTGAACGGCGCTTGACTCACCCACGTTCGAGCTCGTCGCCCGCCGCGCGAGCTCGTCGATGAAGAGCGGGTGGCCGCTGGCCTCGCGCGCCACCAGGAGAGCGAGCCGCTGGGTCTCTTCGCTCGGACCGCGACCGCTGCGCAGGATCGAACCCTCAGCCAAAATGATCGCGTCGGCGTCGTTGAGCCCGCCGAGCTCGATCGTGATCGTCTCACCGGGGATGTCGAGGGCTACGTCAGGCGAGCTCTCGGAGGTTCGGTAGGTCACGACGACGAGCGCCCGGGGGCCGTCCGGAGGTCGAATCAGCTCCGATAGCAGGCGCCCGCTGTCTTCGTCGGACCACTGGATGTCATCGATCGTGAGCACGATGGGTTGTCGGTCGCCGAGGCGGCAGAGGAGCTCGCGGAAGGCGCCGAACATCTGCTCCCGGCGCTCCTGGGGATCGAGCACCCGAAAGCGCGGGGCGTCAGCGAGAACGTCGACCCGCCGCAGGACGGGGAACGTGTCGATGAGCAGAGACGCCCGCCGGGGCACGAGCGCCGCGGCCTCACGCGCCGGCATCGAGGAGAGATGCTTGGCGATCGAATCGACCACGCTGTCGAGCCCCTTGAAGGGCACCGCCTCTCGCTCGTAGCAACGCCCTCTCAAGACGGCAGGTGGGTCCTCCTCTTCGCGCAGGAGTCGCGTGAATTGCCGGACGAGGGCGGTCTTGCCGAGCCCGGAGGGGCCGCGGACGAAGACGGTGAGCAGCTCGCCTTCGCAAGCGCGCTCGTAGGCACAGAGGAGCGCCTCCATCTCGGCCTCTCGGCCGATGAAGTCGGGCAGGGAAGGGTCGACCGGCCGCTCGCCGCTCTCTGTCGTTCGGCGCGAGAGTCGTCGACGGATCGCGCGCGCGGTGGGACGGGCCGCGGGGTCGATCGAGAGCAGCTCGCAGCAGAGGCGATCGAGGTCTGCGGGAACGCCCTCCACCCGCTCGCTCGGAGGCGCAGGGACCTCGTGCTGCTTGGCGAGCAGCACCTGCAGCGGCGGCCCCTCGTGGGGCGCGTCGCCGGTCAGGCCCTCGTAGAGCATCGCGCCCACGCTGTACCAGTCGGCGGCCGCCGCGACGGGTTTCCCGGCGGCCTGCTCGGGCGCCATGTACGCGACCGTGCCGACGACGCCGCTCCCGGACCAGTCGCTCGAATCGTGTGACTCGTGCACCAGCCCAAAGTCGAGGAGGACGACTTCGCCGTTGGGCCGCACGAGCACGTTCGATGGCTTCACGTCGCGGTGGACTCGGCCGGCGTCATGAAGGTGGCCGAGCCCCTGAGCAAGCTGCGCGAGTGCCGCCCGCAGCCGCCCCGGGTCGACGTCCAAGGGCGCCCGCTGCGCCGGCTCTGGCGCGTCGGCGTAGGTGTCGCTCGGGTGTTGAGCCGGGGCGGGATCGAGGCTCTTGTCCGTAGAGCTCGCCGAACGAACATGGCGGGTGTCACCCACCCACGCGAGGAAGTCGACCCCCGTGACCAGCTCCATCGTGAAGTACCAGAGGCCGTCCTGCTCGAAGAGCCCGCCGAGAGAGACGAGGTTGCGATGTTCCAGGCCCTGCAGCGCCCGGAACTCACGCTTGAAGCGGGCGAGCGCCCTGGCGTCGTGTCGACGGAGGGTCTTCAGCGCGACGTGAGCCTCGAGCTCAGCGTCGTAGGCCTCGTAGACCTCCCCCATGCCGCCGGCGCCGATGTGCCGAATGATCTCGAAGCGCTTGGACTTGAAGGTCCCGTCCAGGGGAGGGGCGATCTTCCGCCCTGCCTGGTCGTTCGTGTCGGCGCTCATTAGGTTCGGCGAGGATACCAAAATCCGCTCTCAACAGCACGACCGCATCCCTGCCACGCGCCCTCATCCGGCCACGCGAGCCGTCGCGGAGCCGCCCGTGCGTCCCCTTCAGGCAGACTGAGCCAGCGCCGCCTCGACGATCGAACGGAGCTCAGCGGCATGCCAAGGCTTGGAGAGCACGCGCTCCACGCGTGCCTCATCGACGGCTCGCTTCACCGCGTCCGCGTCGGCGTGGCCCGTCAGGAGCACCGTCCGGATCTCCGGGTGGCTGGCCCTCAGATCGACCAGGAACTCGTCGCCTTTGGTCCCAGGCATCAGCCAGTCCGAGACGATGACGATGATCTGCGTCTCCAGGTCGACGAGCTCGTCGATGATCTCCCAGGCCTCGGCGACGCTCTCCGCCGTCTCGTAGACGAAGCGGTCTCGGAAGTGCGAAGCGAGCTGAGAGCGCAGACTGTCGAGGATGACCTTCTCGTCATCGACCAATACGATCGCCATGCTCATCTTGGTTGCCCCTTGGAGATCCGAACTCGAAAAGCCGTTCGGCCAGGTCTGGAGTCTACCTCGATCGTGCCACCGTGGCGCGCGACGATGTCTCGGCTGATCGAGAGCCCGAGCCCGCTGCCCTCTCCGGCGGCCTTCGTGGTGAAGAACGGCTCGAAGATCCTGGCGAGCTTCTCTTCTGGGATGCCCTTGCCGTCGTCGACGACGGTGACGATCGCGCCGTCGTCGTCCGCCCCGACAGAAACTTCGAGGCGGCCCTGGTGCTCCATCGCTTGCAGCGCGTTGTGCACGAGGTTGGTCCACACCTGATTGAGCTCGTCGTGATGAGCCTCGACCACCACGTCGTCGTCGAAGTCTCGGACCACCTCGACGCCGTGCTTGAGCTGGCTGTGGTAGAGGGTGAGCACGGTCTCGAGGTTCTCCGCCAAAGATGCCTTGCTCGTTTCGCCCTCCGCTCCCGGGTGCGCGTAGCGCTTGAGGGCGAAGACGATCTTCGACGCCCGCTCCGCGGCCAGATCGATGGTCGCGCGGTTGCGACGAAGCCCGGCGAGGTTGTACGCGCCTCGCACGAGTTCCGGCGCGCGAGCCGAGGCGACCAGCGTGCGAGCGCTCGACTCGGCGAGCTCGTCCACTCCGATCTGCACCAGCTTGTCGGCGAGGTGGATGGCTCCTTCGATCCCCGCCGCGGTGAGCTCTTTCGCTAGCGCGCGCCGGATCGTGCGCTCCTCCTTCGAGGATCGGGGCGGTTGCGGTGATGCGCCTTCGGCGAGCAGGGCGGTGAGCGCCTCGAGCTCCTCTTTGGTGGCTGAGGCGAGCACCTTCGGCAGGTCGGTCATGATCTCGGCCACCGCCACATCGAGGTTGCCGACCGACGCGCGGATGGCGCCGAGCGGTGTGTTCAGCTCATGTGCGACGCCCGCGACGAGATGCCCGAGCGCCGCCAGCTTCTCGCTCTGCACGAGCGCTTGCTGCGACGCGGCCACCTCCAGGTTCTTCTGCTCGAGCTCGAGGTTCTTCTCGTTGAGCTGCGCCAAGGCGGTGTTTCGGAGACGCCAGAACCCGAGTGTCAGAACAAAGACCATCGCGGAGACGAGCGAGAGGTTGACGGTGAAGAGGAAGGTGGAAACGCCCTCGGCGCGGAGCGGCGCCGGCACGGTGAGCCCCGCATCGAGCCAGCCGGAGACCACCGTCAGCACGAGGTAGAGCACGATCCAGAAGACGCTCGACCGCGGGTCGCTAAAGGAGAGCGACGCGACAAACGCGAGCATCGCCCAGAGCATGACGGCGCCACTGCCCATGAAGCCGCCCAGCCACCACTGCAGCAGAAATGGAAGCAGCAGGCTCATCAGGACCTGGAACGTCCGGGTGAGCCCAAACCGCTTGGTCGCTCCGAGCACGGTGAAGTTGATGGCGGTCAGGATCGCGTAGCCGAACGGGATCACCGACGGCTCCGGCATGCCGAACGCCAAGCAGAGCACGCCCCAAAACAAGCCGCCGCAGCTCATGGCGCTCCCCGTAGCGATGAGAAAACGGTGCTGGAGCTTCTCTTCGTCCGTGTCGGTGGGGCGGTCGCCGAGGGCGGCATAACGCTCGAGGAGTGAAGTGTTGGCCATCGCTTGTCTCCAGCCGTGCTGCGCGGGGGGCGCCCAGTGTATCCTCGCCGTCCGTGTCCACGCCCCCGACAATTCTCTGCGTGGACGACGAGCGCATCGTGCTGGTCGCTCTCAAGGAGCAGCTTCAGCGCGAGCTCGGCGCGCGCGTCTTCGTCGAGACGGCCGACGACGGCGAGTCCGCTTTGGAGATCCTCGAGGAGACGCTCGCCGACGGTGGCGCGGTCCCCGTCGTCGTGACGGATCACATCATGCCCGGGATCCAGGGCGATGAGCTCGTGGCCCGGATCAAGGCGATCTCACCGACGACCCGAAACGTGATGCTCACGGGGCAAGCGTCCGCTGACGCGGTCGGGAGCGCGGTCAACTCCGGCGGTCTCTACCGCTTCCTGAGCAAGCCTTGGGATCGCAACGATCTCGTCCTGACGGTTCGCGAGGCGTTTCGCAGCTTCAACGATGAGCGCGAGCTGGAAGCGCAGCGGGCCACCGTTCGCGACGTTCATGCGGCTGCGCTCGACCTCACCGCCAACCTCGCCGCAGCCGATCGTTATGTGCGGCTGCTCGAACGCCTCGTCTCGATCGTGGGTGCGGAACACGCGGCGCTGCTCCGGTTGGATGAAGGCGCGTGGCTGCCGCTCGCGGTGACACCTGAGCACGCGGGGCGAGCCGAGGCTCCACCGGCGGAGGCCGTTCAGGCGTGGTCGCTGAGCGTCGAGGGGCGTGAGCCGGTCCGCACGGCCTCTGCGGCGGGCGCCCGATGGCTCTGGGGCGTCGACGTTTGCGCGAGCTCGCTCCTCGTTCCGCTCCAGATCGATGGGCGCTCCGTCGGCTTGATCGTGCTGGGAGCCTGCGGCGCGACGGCGTTCACGCACCTGGACGACGCACGACTCCAAGCGGCGGCCGCGCTGGCCGCTGCCTCGCTGCACACCGCCGAGCTCGTCGACGCGCTCGAGGAGAGCAACGCTCACCGGCAGCGCGTGGCTCAGGAGCTGGTACGGCAAGCCAACGGCATGCTCGCGAGCGTGCTCACCGGCGCGAGCCCCGCGGCGCGGGTGCTTCGCCGTGACATCACTTCGGTGCTCCAGGCCGATCCAAGGAGCCGGGTGCTCATCGTCGGCTCGCCTGGCTCGGGGCGTGAGGCGGTCGCCCGATCGATCCACGCGGAGAGCGACCGCAGTGAGCGCCCGTTCCTGCCGGTCACCTGCGCGATGCTCAGAAGCCCCGACGAGCTTGTGGCGCGGGCCGAGTTGGCTCGGGGAGCGACGCTCTACCTGCACGGGATCGAACACCTCTCCGAGCAGGCTGATCGGCAGCTCCGACGGGTGCTCACCGGCGGTCGGCTCGATGCGCGCCTGATCGCGTCCACCGGCGCCGGCCTGGGCAGCGCGCGGCCGCTCAGGGAGGAGCAGCGCGCCTGGTATGCACACCAGACCATCCAGGTGCCGTCTCTACGCGAGCGCAGCGAGGACACGGTGGAGATGGCCGAGCTGCTGCTCCGGGTGCACGGCACGCGCGCCGGCCGTGGAGCGCTGACGTTCTCATCCGCCTCGAAGGAGCGAATGTGCGCCTACGCGTGGCCGGGCAACGTTCGCGAGCTCTCGAGCGTCATCGAGCGGGTCGTGCTGACCTCTCCGGCCGACGTGCTCGACATCGACGAGGCACTGCTCGAGTCGGGGCGCTCGCTCGGCAACTACACGCTGATCGAAGAGCTCGGCGCCGGCGGCATGGGTGAGGTCTGGCGGGCGAGGCACAAACACCTGGCTCGCCCGGCGGCCGTGAAGTTGATCCAGGCGGGCACCCGCGCGCTGGACACAGAGGCGATTCAGCGCTTCCGGCGCGAAGCCGAGGCGACCGCGCGGCTGCGCTCGCCACACACCGTGGAGCTCTATGACTTCGGCGTCACGGACGAGAGCGGCTTCTACTACGTGATGGAGCTGCTCCACGGCCTCGATCTCCAGCAGCTCGTTCGGCAGCACGGCCCGATGCCACCCGAGCGCGTCGTGCACCTCCTGAGCCAGGCCTTGCGTTCGCTGATCGAAGCGCACGAGGCGGGCATGGTTCATCGCGACATCAAGCCGGCCAACCTCTTCGTCTGTCGCTTGGGCGCCAACTACGACTTCGTGAAGCTCCTGGACTTCGGCCTCGTCACTGCGCTCGACGTAGCGGACGAGTCCATCACGCAAGAGAACACCTTTGCGGGCACGCCGTCTTTCATGGCTCCCGAACACGGCGCGGGTGAGGAACTCGACGGCCGAGCCGACCTCTATTCGGTCGGCTGCGTGGCGCACTGGATGCTCACCGGAGAGCCGCTCTTCAAGACAGAGGGCGTGGCCGCGACGATTCTCGCTCACTTCCTGCGGCCGGCCGATCCGCCGTCCGAGCGGCTCGGCCATCCGCTCCCCGAAGGGCTCGACGCGTGGGTGCTCTCGCTCCTCGGCAAGACCCCCGACGACCGGCCGCCGAGCACCCGCGAAGCCCTGAAACGCCTGCTGGAGATCGAGCTGCCATCGCCCTGGACGCCCGACCGGGCCGAGCGTTGGTGGGCGGAACACGAGGGCTCGCTCGCTCGGCGTTCGACCGTGGCCAGCGTCGCGCCGACCCAGCGCGCGAAACCTCGCCAGGGCTGACGGGCCCGAAGCCAGGAGGCTCGGGTCTGTCCGGCCAGCTGCCGTTCAGTCAGCTGCCGTCCAGCCAGCTACGGACCGCTCACGCCGTCTGCGAGACCCAGCTCCTGACGGACCTCGTCGAGGGGGCGGTGGAGCATCGTCTCGAGGCGTTCCGCGACCAGCACCTTGGCGGTGGCCGCGAGCGCCACGCCTCGCGCTTCGGCCGCCTGAATGCGTCGCCGAGACCAGAACATGAGCTTCCCGAAGAGGCGCGCAGCCCGCGCGGCACGGTTCAGCGTCTGATTGTAGTTCTGCTCTGCGACAAAGGCGTACACCCCGATCTCACCGACGAAGTCGGCCTCGAAACCCAGCAGGACATGGATCATGTCGTGCACCCGCACGTATCGGATCGACACCGGGTAGCGCGCGAAGAGTGACCGGACGCGACCGGAAAAGTTGAAGGGCATGAGCTCGTTTCGGCCCATGAACCGAGCGTACGCCTCGCCAAACGAGCCGGCCGGCATCGCCTTCAGGGCATCCAACTCGATCGCTCTGAAGTTCTCTTCCTCACGCCCGAGCACCAGCTCGCTGTGCTCGCCCGGCACCTCGGCGTCGCTGAAGAGCGTCAGCTTCAGGACAGCCACGTCTCCGAGCTCCTTGCCACTCCTGAAGATCCGCAGCATCTCGCGAATCGTGCGTAGTTTGTCCAGCATCGCCTTGGGTATCGAAACGAAACGCACTAGCCAAAAGACGCCAACGCCGAGCGCTCGAACGCCGCGTGCAGCGCGGGCGCGAGCTCACTCCAGCGCTCGATGCTCTCGGGCGAACTCGGCTCGGCGAGGATCGCCGAGAGCTCTTCGACATGGGCTGGATCGCAGCTCTCTCCGAGCCCGAAGCGCAGCAGCGCCTCTTCACGGCCGGCGACACCAAATCGCGTGAGGTCGCTGAGCGCTTGCATCAGAAGCAACGTGTAAGGGCCTTCCCAGGTCTCCATGATCGCGGCGTCCCGCCAGAGTCGAGGCAACGCGCAGAAGCGTTCCTCGATTCCGTTTCCTCCGAAGACCATCATCGCCTCGTAAATGGTCGCCGGAGCGGCCCGCGTAGCGACGGCCTTGGAGAGACTGATGAGCACGCGCGCCCAGAGCACCTTCTCCGCGTCGTCTGGGTGCTGCATCGCCTCCAGCCACGCGTCCACGGTCCCGAAGGCTCCCGCCTCGAGCAGGTCGGCCCGCGCCTCGATTCGTCGGAGCGAAGCGGCCAGCAGCGGGTGCTCGGCCAGCGTGGCGCCAAACGCCCTGCGGAAGTTTGCGTAGGCCCGCGCGTCCCGGGCCGCGCGCCGAACCATCGCCGCAGCCGCGAGCACGTTGTGAATGCGACTTGTCGTCAGCACGGTCGCGACCATGTTCTTGAGGCCCGCGTCATGGGGCCCCACGGGCCAGGCCTTCGCCCCCGTGAACGTCAGCTCTGCCGTCGGCAGCGCGCGTGTACCGAGCTTGTCTTTGAGCCGGTGAATGGCGTGTCCATTCGGCGCTCCGTCCCACTCGCGTGGCACGCAGAAGAGGGTGACCCCGCGGTGGTCTTCCGAGCCACCCGGGATCCGAGCGGTCGTCATCCAGTACTCGGCGGTGAGGTTGGAGCAAAACCACTTGTCTCCCGTGAGCTCGTAGAGGCCGTCTGCGGTCGGCACCGCTCGCACGGCGTTGGTGACCGCGTCACTGCCCCCCTGAATCTCCGTCACGAACTGGGCGCCATGAATCCACGCATCGGGCGTCGCGCTCTCCAGTTTGGCGATCACCTCGCGGCTTCGTCGATCCTCACCCTTGTCTCGCAGGACCCTCGCCATGCCGTCCGTGCACGCGGTGCTGCACGTGACGCCAAACTCGCCGTTCTGGTTGAGCAGGTAGACGATGGCGTAGCGCGCTCGCTCGTCGAAAGCGGCGCGCCAGATGCCGGAGCCATGCACCTCGGCGAGCGAGCTCCAAGTCTCGGACGGCAGCACGACCTCCCGGCGGCCTCGGTTGTAGGGGTCGCGGTCGGTGAGGCGTGGGAGGTTCTCTCGCCGCTCGACGACCTCCGAGCGCTCGCGGTAGAGACCGGCGGCTCGGCGGCCGAAGCCGGCCACGGCCTCGCGGGCGTCGTCGTCGAGCTCCGAGCG
>Ga0114933_10005128_pt1 | contig 11984 bp, 12 predicted proteins | sample 4SBtaG_FD_89691 | JGI IMG/M metagenome (GOLD analysis project Ga0114933, IMG submission 89691) | Deep subsurface microbial communities from Kolumbo volcano to uncover new lineages of life (NeLLi) - 4SBTROV12_W25 metaG | ecosystem: Environmental > Aquatic > Marine > Volcanic | place: Kolumbo...
AATTTGAAAAGTTAGCTTGTAATGTGGGTATTGAATGTGCCCCGAAATTAGTAGAACTTTTTCAATGGACTTTTCCCTGGGCTGAAGTGCGTGAAACCGGTGCTGTTAATTGTGAGGGGAGTGGGGTCTATGCATTATTTGACTATCAAATTCCTTCTGGGTCACTGGCCCCACTTTTTAGGAAAACCCTAGATGATTTTCGCAACTTCCAAAAACCTTTTATTCCTCGCTTAAAAGAGGGTGAAATCAAAGTACGCAATAAACTGAATCTACAAAAAGGACAACTTTTAATTGGTGTTTGCTGGCGTTCTTCTAATCTATCAAAAGAACGTTTGATTTATTACCTAAGTGTTGAAGCATTGGCACCATTAAAAGCTATAAAAGGAGCTGTTTTTTTAGGACTACAGTATGATGATTGTATGGAAGAACTAGACCGTGTTCGTGAATTAGGCTTGCCGATTAACTACTATACCGATATAGATCAAAAAAATGATTTGGCCAGTAGTAGCGCTTTAATCGGTGCTTGTGATGTAGTGATTTCTGCTACAACAGCAGTTCATGGAATATCAGGGGCATTAGGTGTGCCAACGATTGTATTTGAGCCTGGCAATAATAAAAAAAATAGAATCCCCTGGTTTCCAACAGTCTCCCCTTTTTCATTAAACCCAGATGACCCTTCATTGTTAATCAATGATATTATTAATCTAATGCCTGAACTAATTGATTGGTCCAATAAGGTAACTACTTCAGGGCGCTATATTGATTCCCTTACAAATCAACAAAAGTTTATTCAAAAGCTTTAATGTCTATTTAAAAAATGAATTATTAAAATAATTTTCTGAACTGTTATAGTTATTTCATCAAATCAAAAGGTTATTAGTCTTAAAAAATGTTAACCAATTCATCTATTTTAGTTACTGGCGGTACCGGTTCATTTGGCCATACATTTGTACAAATGACCTTGGAAAAATATAATCCTCGTAGATTAGTTATTTATTCCCGAGATGAAATGAAGCAGTGGGAAATGGATAAACTCTTTCCTGATGATCCGCGAATTCGCTTTTTTATTGGGGATGTTAGAGATAAGGATCGACTCAACCGCGCCCTTGCTGGTATTGATTTTGTTGTTCATGCTGCGGCGACTAAAATTGTTCCTACTGCAGAATACAACCCATTTGAATGTGTGAAGACTAATGTTATAGGAGCTATGAATCTCATAGATACTTGCATTGACCAAGGTGTAAAACGAATTATTGCGCTTTCAACTGATAAGGCCAGTAGCCCGGTTAATTTATACGGCGCAACTAAATTAACATCAGATAAACTTTTTATTGCAGGAAATTCATATACTGGGAGTAGTGAAACACTTTTTTCGATCGTGCGATATGGGAATGTCATGTGTTCTCGTGGTTCGATTATTCCTTTCTTTTTAGAGCAAGCAGAAACCGGGGTCTTGCGAATAACCGATACCAGAATGACGCGCTTTATGATTTCTTTAGAGCAAGGCGTTGAATTGGTTTGGCATGCTTTTAATGATATGGTTGGTGGTGAAATTTATGTCAAGAAAATTCCTTCAATGAAAATTGTTGATATTGCAAAGACGATTGCACCCGAGGCACAGCAGAAAATTATTGGAATACGACCGGGTGAAAAACTTCATGAGCAAATGATTAGTTCTGAGGATGCAGTGCATACGTTTGAATATCCAGAACACTATAAAATTTTGCCATCAATAAATAATTGGGATCATGACCCTAAACGAATTAATGATGGAAAACTGGTGGAACCTGATTTCACTTATCGTTCTGATAACAATGTTGAGTGGATGTGCTGTGATGATTTGCGAAATTGGTTAGATAAAAATAAATACAAAATCTAAGGTTTTAAATGCAATGATTCCTTACGGTAGACAAGATATTAATCAGGCGGATATCGATGCGGTAGTGGCTGTGTTGCACTCAGACTTTCTAACACAAGGTCGAGCAGTGCCCGCTTTCGAACAAACCGTTGCCGATTATTGCGGTGCGCAGCATGCAGTGGCAGTGAACAGTGCCACCAGTGCGTTGCATATTGCTTGCCTAGCACTGGGTGTAGGCAAGGGAGACAGTGTCTGGACCACACCGATTACTTTTGTGGCCAGCGCTAACTGTGCATTGTATTGCGGCGCAACAGTGGATTTTGTCGATATTGACCCCCAAACTTACAACCTCAGCGTAGAGCGACTGGCAGAAAAACTGGTCGAAGCAGAAAAAACCGGTAAATTACCCAAAGTGGTCATCCCCGTACATTTATGCGGACAAGCCTGCGATATGGCAGGTATCTATGCACTGAGTCAGCAATATGGCTTCAAGATTATTGAAGATGCATCACATGCCATTGGTGGAAAATATAAGAATGAGAGGATAGGCAACAGCCGTTACAGCGATATTTCGATATTCAGCTTTCACCCCGTTAAAATTATTACGACTGGTGAAGGGGGGGTGGCGGTTACTAATGACGAAGCATTAGTTAAACACATGCGTTTATTTCGCGGTCATGGCATCAGCAGTACCGTAGAAGAGATGCACCCACGTCCGCCCCAAGAGATTTGGAATTACCAACAAATTGACTTGGGTTTTAACTACCGGATGACTGAGATGCAAGCGGCGTTAGGGTCAAGCCAAATGACACGTTTGGACAGTTATGTTGCAAAACGACATCGTATTGCCGAGCGATATGACAAGGCCCTGACTGGATTGCCGATACAAACCCCATGGCAGAGCCGCGATAATTATTCGGCCTACCACCTTTACCCGATTCGTATTAAACCGAATCAAAGCGGCATACAGCAGCGACACGTTTATGACGCACTGCAAGTAGTGGGTATTAAAGTAAACCTTCATTACATCCCGGTTTATCGTCAGCCATATTATGAGGCATTGGGATTCAAAGTGGGTTATTGCCCAGCAGCGGAGGAATATTTCCAAGAGGTGCTAAGTATTCCTCTTTATCCAACGCTGTCTAATGCTGACCAGGTCAAGGTCATTCGGGTCTTACATGACGTTCTGGTGTGAATATTAAATATGTTAATAAACGGTTAAACGATTTTTTTAAGGTCATTAGGAAGTGGCGATGAAACAAAAAGAAATATTTTTACAAGCCGAAGCTGATGCATGGTTTATCAGAAATAAAGAATCTCTTGCCGTTCGTAAATTGCCTGATGATGATCCATTGTTGCGTGAAATTCTTAAGATTCAAACCAGATACGGGGGGAAGGTGCTTGAGGTTGGCTGCGAGGATGGTACCCGACTTGCTTGGCTTAAAAACAATATGAATGCTGACTGTTACGGCATTGAACCTTCTAAACTTGCTGTAGATGAGGCTTGTGCTAAAGGAATTAATGTAAAGCAGGGGACGGCTGAGCGATTGCCCTTTGAAGATCATAGTTTTGATATAGTGATCGTTGGCTTCTGCCTTTATCTGTGTGACCGTGAAGACTTGTTTAGCATCGCCAGAGAAGCAAATAGAGTGTTGCGGGCGCCCGAATGGTTGATGTTGTTGGATTTTTTTAGTCCAGTACCGTGTGCTAACCTATATGTCCACAGGCCAGGTGTTCTCAGTTACAAAATGGACTACCGGGCCTTGTTTAATTGGCATCCAGACTACGAGTGTATGACTCATAAGGTACGACATCATAGTGAACTGGGTTATACCGACGAGCAAGATGAATGGATCGCCGTCTCAATCTTGCGCAAACACCAGAAGGATATCGCTGTGTGAATCGTATCGCCCTTGGCACCGTACAATTCGGTCTGCCTTATGGCATAGCCAACCAAACTGGGCAAGTCTTTCGTTCGGAAGCTAAAGCAATGTTGCAGTTGGCATTAGCTAATGGCATTGACACGCTGGATACCGCGATTGCCTATGGTGACAGTGAAGCATGCTTGGGCGAAGTAGGTACGCAAGGGTTCAAGGTGGTCACTAAATTGCCTGCGTTGCCAGAAGATTGCGGGGACGTCAGAAATTGGGTTAACCAGCAGGTGAGTACATCGCTATTACATTTGGGTGTCACAAAGATTTATGGCTTGTTACTGCATCAATCTGAGCAACTGCTTGGCTCAAATGGCGCCGCACTGTATCAGGCGCTACAAGCGTTAAAAGAGAGTGGTCAAGTGCAAAAAGTGGGTGTTTCCATCTACTCACCCTCCGAGTTGGATGCGTTAATACCACACTACCGTTTTGACTTGGTGCAAGCGCCGTTTAACTTGGTTGATCAGCGCCTTTATAGTACCGGTTGGCTACAGCGCTTGAAAGATGCTGATGTTGAAATTCACACCCGTTCCGCTTTTTTGCAAGGCTTGTTATTGATGAACCAAGCCGACGTGCCTGTCAAATTTACAGCATGGGACGATTTGTGGCAGACATGGCATCGTTGGATCGCAGCCCATGATATTTCAGCCGTGCAGGCATCTTTAGCTTTTCCGCTTTCTTTTCCTGCGGTTGATCGGGTGATTTTAGGTGCAGATAGCGTGAACCAACTAACGCAAATAATAAGTGCCGCCCAGTGGCGCCCGAACATAGACTGGCCAAATCTGCAATGTGATCATGAAAACCTAATTAATCCAGCAAATTGGGATCAACTTTGAAAATCGTAGCACTTGTACAAGCACGGATGGGTTCAACCCGCTTACCTAATAAGGTAATGAAGCCTATAGGTGGTATCCTCATGATTGATCTATTACTTGCCCGCCTTGCCCTATCTAAAGAAGTTAGCGAAATTGTTGTTGCGACGTCAGTTGATGAGCGCAACATTGTCCTGGTTAAGCATGTCAACAAGCTCGGCTACGCCTGCGAACAAGGGAGCGAAAATGATGTGTTGGATCGCTATGTGAAAGCCGCTAAGAAACACCAAGCCGATGTGGTGGTACGCATCACGGGTGATTGCCCTTTGGTTGATCCTGGCGTGGTCGATGAAGTGATTCGCCAATTTAAAGTAGCAAACGTGGATTATTTCAACAACACCCACCCACCAACTTACCCTGATGGATTGGATGTCGAAGTCTGTACATTCAAAGCACTAGAGCAGGCCAACCAAGAAACGACTGACCTATTTGATAGGGAGCACGTCACGCCTTATTTGCGCAAATCCGATAAGTTTAAAACGGCGGGCCTGCAGCATAGCGAAGACTTATCATCCTTGCGCTGGACTGTTGATGAGCTTGCTGATTTTGTGGTTATTGAAAAAGTATTTCAGTATTTTCATCCGCGAATAGATTTTACTTGGCGTGAAGTGCTTTCCCTGCAGCAGCAGCAACCAGAATTATTCAGTATCAACCAGCATATAGTTAGAAATGAAGGAGCAGCAATGGGCACAGGGCAAAAACTTTATAAGCGTGCAAAGCAAGTAATCCCTGGTGGTACCATGTTGCTTTCCAAGCGCCCTGAAATGTTTTTACCTGAGCAATGGCCTGCCTATTTTAGCAAAGCAAAAGGCTGTAAAGTTTGGGATTTAGATGATAAAGAATATATCGATATGTCCATTATGGGCATAGGGACAAATATATTAGGCTATGGGCATCCCGAAGTAGATGCTGCAGTAATGGAAACCGTTACGAAAGGTAATATGTCAACCTTTAGCTGCCCTGAAGAGGTATACCTGGCTGAAAAATTAATTGAAATACACCCTTGGGCAGATATGGCAAGGTTTGCGCGTGCAGGCGGGGAAATTAATTCAATTGCTATTAGAATTGCTCGAGCAGCAACAGGAAGAGATAAAGTTGCTATTTGTGGTTATCATGGTTGGCATGACTGGTATTTATCGACTAATTTAAGTGATGACAGTCAATTAGATGGGCACTTATTACCGGGATTACAACCTTCTGGTGTACCGAGAGGACTCACAGGTACAACTTTACCGTTTAACTACAACAATATTGAGCAATTACAACAGTTAATTAATGATAACCAGGGGGAAATTGCGGCAATAAAAATGGAAGTATCTCGGAATGAAAGCCCTCAAGATAACTTTTTGCAAAAGGTTCGTAAATTAGCAACAGATAATAATATTATTCTTATTTTTGACGAATGTACGTCAGGATTTAGAGAAACGTTTGGTGGCTTACATAAGAAATTTGAGGTCGCGCCTGATCTTGCCATTTTTGCTAAAGCATTAGGGAATGGCTATGCAATTTCAGCATGTATAGGCAGGCAAGGAGTAATGCAAGCGGCAGAGAATACATTTATCAGTAGTACATTTTGGACAGAAAGAATTGGTCCAACGGCTGCACTTAAAACTTTAGAGATAATGGAAAGGGAAAAATCTTGGGATATGATTACCAATACAGGGATAGGTATAACCGAACGATGGAAAGAGTTAGCTAGAAAATATGAATTAGACATTGCAACGTGGGGATTGCCTGCTTTAAATGGGTTTAGTTTTATTGCAGATAATGCACTCGCTTATAAAACATTATTAACACAAGAAATGTTAGAAAGAGGTTACTTAGCATCTAACAGTATTTATGTTTGTATAGAACATACTTCAAATATTGTTGATGAATATTTTGAAAATCTTGAACCTATATTTGTTTTAATAAAAGAATGCGAAGAAGGAAGAAATGTAAGGGATTTATTAAAAGGTCCTATTTGTCATTCTGGGTTTAAACGATTAAATTAAAATGATGGATGTTGTTATTCGCACAGACGCCTCACTAACAATTGGCACAGGCCATGTGATGCGCTGTTTAACCTTAGCAGAGGCATTAAAGCAACAGGGTGTAGATATTACCTTTATTTGTCGAGCTCATAAAGGCCATTTATTGGCTCGCATAGAACAACACGGCTTTAAAACCTACAAATTACCTGAAAGCATAGAAAACACCAATGATGCAGAGCAAAGCAATAGTACCGAAAGAGAAAGATTATATGGCACGCAATGGTTAGGCAGTACGCAACAACAAGATGCTGAACAATGCCAGCCGATTTTAGAAAAGATAAGACCTGATTGGTTAATTATTGATCATTATGCCATTGACACTATTTGGCAGGAATTGTTAAAAGGCAGCTATAAGCAATTAATGGTGATAGATGATCTGGCAGATAGAACACATCAGTGTGATCTATTATTAGACCAGACCTATGGTCGATCAGAAGAGGATTATATCGATTATGTTCCTAAAAATTGTCAAATGCTCTTAGGTTCACAATACGCACTATTAAGACCTGAATTTGCCCAATGGCGCGAGTATAGTTTAAAGCGTCGGGTAAAACCTGAACTTAAACAATTATTAATTACCATGGGTGGCGTAGACCCTGATAATGTGACAGGCCAAGTCTTAAAGGCACTTAAAAGCTGTAAGCTACCCCAAGAATTAGAGGTGACAATCATTATGGGTGGAACTGCGCCTAATATTGACGTTGTGCAAAAACAAGCTGAAAAAATACCCTATAAAGCACAGATAAAAACCGCTGTAAATAATATGGCAGAGCTAATGGCAAATGCCGATTTGGTCATTGGGGCGGCCGGCTCTACTTCATGGGAGGGGTGTTGTTTAGGGGTGCCATTAATACTATATCCTTGGGCCGATAACCAGAAAGAGGTAGCATATAATTTAAAAAATAAAGGAGCAATAATAATATTTTCAAGCACGGAAGGGTTAATTAAAGAAATTTTAACAATAAATCATCATATGTCATGTCTTTCATCTAATGCGATGTTAGTGTGTGATGGAATGGGTATAAAAAAATTAATAAGGTTTTTTATATGAGTAGAGATATAAAAAAAGAAAGAAAAGTATTTTGGAATGAAAGATCTAAATTAGGCATAGAAGCTGGCTCTAATGATTTAATTTTAAAGAATCTTGAAATTAAGAATATTTGTAAGTTACTTAGAGAAAGTAAAAAAGTTTTGGATGCTGGGTGTGGTAATGGGTATACAGCTATAGAGCTTTTAAAAATCAATTCAGAGTTGGAGGTCTTTGGCTTTGATTATGCTGAGGGGATGATTCATGAGGCAAAAATAAATAGAAAAAACGAATGCTTGGAAAATAGATTAATTCTTCAAACTGGAGATTTATTTTCACCACCTTTTCAGGAAGAATCTTTTGATACAGCTTATACAGAACGATCTTTAATTAATTTAAATGGGATAGAGGAGCAGATTGATGCGATAAATAAATTAGCAGACTTAGTGCGGCCAGATGGACATATAATTTTATGTGAATCTTTTTTAGATGGACTTGATGAAATAAATATATTTAGGGAGTCTATTGGATTAGGGCTTATAGAGATGCCTTGGCATAATAGCTATTTTAGACTTGAAGAATTAAAGAAACTACTTCCTCGAAACATTAAAGTATTAGATATTATTAATTTTTCATCATCTTATTATTTTTTAAGTAGGGTTATAAATGCTTGGGTTTCTAAAAATAATAACAAGGAACCTGAGTATGATTCGGAACTTAATAAGTTGGCATTTTTAATGCCGGAAATTGGTATTTGTGCACAAACAAAGATAATTGTATTACAAAAGAATTAAAGTGAAAAATTTCTATATTGTTGCTGCTATTGGAGCGTGGAATAAAGATACTTTTGATAAGTATATAAAAGAAATACCTGGAAATTGGTATTTTGCTTCTACTCCTAATGAGTTAAATAAATTACTTGAGACCGTTAATCCAAAATATATATTTTTTCCACATTGGCGATGGGTTGTTCCTAAGGTTGTCATAGAGGAATACGAATGCATTTGTTTTCATATGACGGATGTACCTTATGGACGCGGCGGCTCACCTTTGCAAAATTTAATTGTTAGAGGGCATAAAAAAACAGTGCTATCTGCATTACGAATGGAAGAGGGAATTGACACAGGTCCTGTTTACTTTAAAGAGCCTTTGAGGCTTGAGGGAACTGCACAGGATGTTTTTCGGCGAGCGTCAAAACAATCGTGGAGAATGATTGCTTATTTTATATCTGAAAACCCTTTACCTATACCGCAAAAGGGGGAAGTAACGCTCTTTAAAAGACGCAAGAAAGAAGAGAGTTTAATACCAGAAGGGTTAAGTTTAGAGCAGGTGTTTGATTATATTCGGATGTTAGATGCGCCTGATTATCCAAAAGCATTTATAGAAAATGAAAATTATAGATTTGAATTTGAAGCAGCTCAACTTGATAAAAATGAATTAACGGCTTCGGTAAAAATCACGCTAAGGAATATAGATGAGAACAGTCACAATTAATGGTCGAAAGATTGGGCATAAATATCCTCCGTATGTTATTGCTGAGTTATCAGCAAATCACAACGGTGTACTACAAAAGGCGCTAGATACCATTTCTGAAGCAAAAAAATGTGGAGCAGATGCGATCAAACTACAAACATACTCTGCTGATACGATGACCATAGATTGTGATCGTGAAGAATTTTATATATGTGGTGGGCTCTGGGATGGATATAAATTATATGATTTATATCAAGAAGCCCAAACCCCGTTTGATTGGCATAAAGCAATGTTTGATCATGCAAGAAAAGTGGGCATTACTTGTTTTTCTACGCCTTTTGATGAAACTGCGGTTGATCTCTTGGAAGATTTAAATACGCCTGCTTATAAAGTAGCCTCATTTGAAGCCACTGATTTACCCCTTATTAAGTATGTTGCAGCAACTAAAAAACCATTGATTATGTCAACGGGTATGGCAAATTTTGAAGAAATTGCAGAAATGATAACAACGGCAAGAGAGGCGGGGTGTAATGACCTTGTATTGTTACACTGCATTAGTAGTTATCCAGCTCCTATAGAGCAATCAAATTTGTTAACTATTCCTGATATGCGAAAAAGACTTGGAGTGCAAATTGGCTTGTCTGATCACACTATTTCAAATACAGCTTCTGTGGTATCTGTTGCATTGGGTGCAACTTTAATTGAAAAACATTTTATTTTAGATCGTAGTGAGAAAGGGCCAGACTCAGATTTTTCTATTGAACCTGATGAATTAAAAGCATTATGTAATGATACTAAAGAGGCTTGGTCCGCACTTGGCGATGCAGGTTACGAAAGAAAGCCCGCAGAAGAGGCTAATGTTAAATTTAGACGTTCTGTTTATTTTGTCAAAGACATGAAAGCAGGTGAAATAATTACTAAAGCTCATATACGCCGTATTCGACCTGGTTTTGGATTACCCCCTAAGTTTGAACAGCAATTGATTGGTAAAGAAGTAAAGGATGATATAAAAATAGGCACCGCAACTAACTGGGACTTAATTGGTGAATAAAATCGTTTTAGTGGTTGCTGCACATTCTGATGATGAAGCCTTAGGCTGTGCAGGCACAATTTCAAAGCATGTTGCTTCTGGCGATACTGTACATCTGCTGTTTATGACGGATGGAGTCAGCGGGCGTCATTTAGGTAGCGATAAGGAAGCTCAGCGACAAACATCGGCAAAAAAAGCATCTGAAATTTTGTGTGTGACATCGATGCAAAATTTGAATTTCCCCGATAATAAAATGGATTCAGTCCCTTTGCTGAAAGTAACCCAAGCAATAGAAAAGGTAATCTTAGCAATACAACCTGAAATTATTTATACCCACCATGTAGGTGATTTGAATATAGACCATCAAATTACCCATAAAGCCGTGATGACAGCCTGCCGACCACAACCCGGTTTTTGTGTCAAAGAGATTTATGCGTTTGAAGTGTTATCGAGTACCGAATGGCAAACGCCAGGCATATTACCTTTTATACCCAGTGTTTTTGTCGAAATTAGCGACTATATAGAGATTAAACAAAAAGTCCTTGAGGCATATCGTGATGAAATGCATCAACGACCGCATAGCCGAAGCATACAAAACCTTATAAACCTAGCAAGTGTGCGTGGCAGTAGCGTGGGGCTGGAAAGTGCTGAGGCTTTTATGGTGCTACGACTTATAAAGTGAATGAGTCAGTCAGTGACCTTAAAGCTTCAGGCTGGAGTTGGTTTGTCAGTGGAGGCTGTAAAGCTTTGAGCAAAGTTATTGTATTGATAAGCTTGAAAAGTGGTGCGATAAAAAAACGATTGATGAGCCAAGGTTATGGTGAGGACCTCGGTTGGGGTTGCTCCAAGTATTTAGATGTTGTATTGGGGAGGGCAGTCCCAGTGGATGTAATGAGTGGGACTGTATTGGAGTGGGAATTAACCGGTTAATCAAATGGAGCAAAGTTCCTATGAACATAATAGCAACAATTGAAGCACGCATGACTTCCAGTAGGTTACCTGGCAAGGTCTTGCTGCAAGCTGCAGGGAAACCCCTGCTAGAGCACCTGGTGAATAGACTGCAATCCGTTCCCTCGCTCAACGGGATTGTACTTGCGACGACAATCAATGAGACTGACGACGAACTCGAAGAATTTGCAAAAAAGATAGGGATACATTGTTATCGGGGTAGTGAAAATGATGTTATGACTAGAGTTATCGGTGCTGCAGAGTCTGTATGCGCGGATGTCGTTGTGGAGATTACTGGCGACTGCCCAATTATTGACCCTCAAATTGTAGAGCAAACAGTTCGTGTATTTAAAGCTAATAAAGTCGATTATGTGAGTAATGGTCACGTCAGAAGTTACCCAGATGGTATGGATACCCAAGTTTTCCGGTTGGAATCGCTAAAGCGCTCGGCAAGGATGACAAGTGATACATTGGACCATGAGCATGTCACGCTTCATATTCGCAATCATCCGGAAATATTTTCTCAAATGCATCTGGTTGCACCGCCTGAATCACATTGGCCTGAACTAGGCTTAACGCTTGATGAAATCAGCGATTATGAATTGATCAAAAAAATAATCGAATATTTTGAGCCCAATGGTTTACTGTTTAGCTGCCGAGAAGTGGTTCAATTGCTTCAGCAAAGACCGGATTGGGTCGCGATAAATCAAGCCGTGGTTCGTAAGGGTGATACATGAGCAATGAAATAAAATGATTGCAGTAGTCAGTCATGATGCAGGTGGTGCAGAAATTCTGAGTAGCTGGTTACTTAG
>Ga0114933_10005132_pt1 | contig 11978 bp, 11 predicted proteins | sample 4SBtaG_FD_89691 | JGI IMG/M metagenome (GOLD analysis project Ga0114933, IMG submission 89691) | Deep subsurface microbial communities from Kolumbo volcano to uncover new lineages of life (NeLLi) - 4SBTROV12_W25 metaG | ecosystem: Environmental > Aquatic > Marine > Volcanic | place: Kolumbo...
ACACAAGGCAAGCCGATGGAGCAACACCTTTGCATTGGGCCACCCATTGGGATCAAGTTAATCTTGCCAAGCAATTATTAGAATCCGGTGCTAACGTTAACGTTACTAATGAATTAGGCGTTGCTCCGATCTCTATAGCTTGTCGCAATGGCAGCAATGAGATGGTTAGTCTGCTTTTAACCAACGGAGCAGATTCACAAACTCGGGAACCCAGTGGTGAAACGTCTCTAATGAGTTGTTCTCGTACTGGAAGTACCTCAGCAGTTTTGAAATTACTCGATGCCGGTGCCAACCCTAATGAAAAAGATTTAGAAAGCGGGCAAACAGCATTAATGTGGGCAGCATCTGCAAAAAAAATAGACGTTGCGAGCGCATTAATCGATGCGGGTGCCAATGTTAATACACAATCCCTTGGTGAATTCACGCCATTAATGTTTGCAGCACGTTCCGGTGCTTTGGAAATTGCATTTTTGCTTCTGGAAGCAGGTGCTTCAGTAAATGCCGCAACCTCTGCGGGGCTCAGCCCGCTGTTATTAGCCGCCGCGAGTATCGATGCCATCACTGGCAGCGACTATCGTTTAGTTGTTAATGAAAGCCAACATGAAGCCCTTGGCGTTCTATTGCTTGAGTATGGTGCGGATTTTACTCAGACAGATCAATACGGGATGACTTCTGCTCATTATGCAGTAGAAATGAATAAGCCTTTTTTGCTCAAAGCACTGTTAGATGCTGGTGCCGACCCCAATGCGCAACTAACACAAGGCTTACCTTTTCGCCGAGGTGACTACGTAGGGCGAGAAGCATACAACGGCGCATCGCCTTTCTGGTTGGCTGCTCGATTAGGCAATGTGCAGATGATGGAAGACTTGCTTGCGGCGGGAGCACAATCCGAATTACGCCAGGCTTGGGGCGTTACACCATTAATGGTGGCAGCCGGTGTTACCCAAACCGACTCCCGCATACCCCCTGAAGAAAAACTGTTGGCTGCTTTGAAAATGTTGGTGCTGGAAGTTGGCGCAGATATTCATGCCATTGATCGAGGAGGACAGACAGCAGTTCATGGTGCTGCCAATATTTCCGGTAATGAGTTGATTAAATTTTTAGTTGCTCAAGGCGCGGATCCCGAAGCACTAGATGATAGGGGCCGAACACCACATGATGTTGCTATGCGAACTCTCAGACCGCGCCCAATCACTGCAGCTTTGTTGCGAGAACTTGCTGCGGCCCGTTAGCATCCAGCTATTCGTCAACAATTTCTTCTACATGCGTTTTATCTTCCGAATATTTATTGTAGTTACCTTTCTAGTTTCTGTGGTTTCTTGTAATAGTTCACTGCTAACGTCAGAACTTCCTTTTTCGGATACCGTCGCAAATGAAGATGTGATGGGTAAATGGTCTCGCAGTTGTGCGCTGTGTCATGTGAGCGGTGTCGCTGATGCCCCGTTAGTTGGTGATTCAGACGAATGGGAACGCAGATTAGCCCGGGGAGAAGCAGTTGTTATAAGCAATGTGCTTGAGGGCCTCAACTCAATGCCGCCGCTAGGTTATTGTATGGCCTGCGAGATTAGCGACTACAAAACCATGATTGGATTTATGGCAGGGACGAATGAGCGGCAATCGCACCAATGAAGAATAGAAAGCTTGAGCATTTAACTCGTCGTTCTTTTCTAGCATCAAGTTTACGTGCGACTTTATTTGGCGCGGCTGCCGCAAACGGGATTGCGGTAGCACAGCAAACTCCATGGCGTAATTGGTCAGGTGGGCTCAGCTTCGAACCGCAAGGCCGATATGATGTTGCTGAAGAAGAGCAGCTAGTAGACTTGTTGAAAAGAACAGCTGGCGCAATACGTCCGGTAGGTTCTGGGCATTCATTTAGCCCACTCGTACCGACTGAAGGACATCTTGTAGTCATTGACCAACTTAATGGCATTCTTGATTACGACAACGACACCATGCAGGCGACTTTTGGAGCAGGCTCGAGATTAGGCGATCTGGGTGAGCCGCTTTATAACATTGGTCAGGGAATGATGAATCTTCCGGATATTGATAGACAAACAGTTGCAGGTGCAACTGCTACTGGTACTCATGGAACCGGTATTAGATTCAAAAGTCTTTCCGGATATATCACCGGGTTGCGTTTAATTACGCCGACCGGTGAAGTTTTAGACATCGATAATAGCAACGAAGATTTGTTTAATGCAGCGCGAGTAAATGTCGGATCCTTAGGAATAGTGACTCAGATTCGAATGCAAAATCGACGGGCTTATAAACTTAAAAAACGCGAATGGACTGCACCTACAGAAGACTTGCTAACCGAGTTTGATGAGCGAGTTGCCAATCACCGACATTTCGAAATATTCCCGCTTGTGTATTCTGACTACTCACTTGCTCTTTCTATCGATGAGACAGACGAACCTATAGGCCAGACTATTATTCCAGCAGAAGAAACCACGCTGGCAGATTTGCGGCCGCTTGGTGTGAATGCTACACCGGCAGAAAAGCTGGCTATGAACAATGCGCGGGCAGCAACCACGGAGGTTACAGAAGCTGTCGACTATTCCTATAAACTCTTATCCAATATTCGGGTAAATCCATTTAACGAAATGGAGTATTCAGTTCCGGCAGAAGTTGGTGCTGAATGTGTCCGGGAAATTCTAAAAACAATTTATGATGAAGCGATCGATGTAGCGTTTCCCTTGGAGTTTCGTTAAGTCAGTCAAGAAGATCCTTGGTTAAGCATGGCTTATGGTGACGAGCCCCACGCAACTATTTCTATTCATCGAAGTGCCAGCGAAGATTACCGACCTTACTTCGACAGGATCGAACCCATATTTTGGAAATATGGTGGTCGACCTCACTGGGGCAAGATTCACAGTCTGGGCTATAACGAACTTGAACAGCTGTATCCTCGATACAGAGACTTTGTGGAAGTCCGTGAATCTTTAGATCCAAATGGGCGTATGTTAAACAACCATTTGAGAAAGCTATTTATCGCTTGAGGAAATTGGACTAGCTACTAGGAAGCTTAGTAGCTAGTCCTAATTAAGGTATTTCAGTCGTTTCCACTTCCTGCTTGCGCGGCACGTTGCTCTGTCATTCTTTCACCGCGCAATAAGTTAGTCATGCCGTAGTTACCTTCGTGACAACCGTATTCATAGAGCTGCCCGGCTACTTTTGTCAGAGGAAGCATGGCAACAATCGTATCTGTGAAAGTAGTGGGATCCTCTAAGGTCCAGTGGTAGTCGATGGTATCGTAAGCAACGCGAGTAAAGCGTTCGGTTAGCACTTTATTCTCACCGGTTCCATAACGGCCAAAACTTGGCAAAAGATTACTGAAGTTTTTAGTCTCGACTACTAGTGTATCTCCATCAAAGTAACCGCGGGAATCGCCAGTCCACAAAGTAATATTCTCATCGAGATTTGCATCGCTATCTAGGGGAACGATGCGAGCATCATGAACCATCTCAGTAAGAATAACTGCGTGGTTTCGATTCTGGATAATTTGTACATTGGCGTTATAGCCACCTCCATTCATTGGTGGGCCGGCATTAAAACCAATCACGCAGCGTTCTGAAAGACCGCGATCTTCCGGTCCGTCTTTAGCAATTCCACCGAACAACGCACGCACGGGTCGAGCACCGGGTACATCTGGGCCAAGATTCTGCAAATGCTCCATGGCACCTTCAACTCTTTCAGGAATGCGTCCATTCAGCGGATGGGTAATTAAAGACGTGCGAACATTCTCTCCAATGGCAGCACCTTCAAACCAGAATTCGTTGTATCCCCCCGGTCGCTCAGCAACCGGCGGTGCTTCCGGGTTTACATTGAGTTCTGCTTGGCGGGCATCAGCCTCGACGCGTTCCCGCTCACGGTCAATGCGCGCTTGTTGAACTTCTTCAGGGGTTAAGTACTCCCGATCCCCAAATTCTTCTGGTCTTTGCAACGGAGTTTCGGAATTAAAATTCCACACACCTTGCAGATCGGGGTGATCCCATTCGGTTTTAGGAACTACATAGTTGCTATCTTGAGCGACTAAAAAACTAAATGGGAATGTAAGTAACGCAACAACAAGTAAGATTTTTGTTTTCATATTTCTTTACCTTTGTGTTGATTCTATTGTTCCAGTAAACCTGCTTCTTCCATTTCTAATCGACGCGCACCTGCCAGGGAGCCGGGCATTGAATAGTTGCCTTCATGACAAGCGTATTCATACCAAGGAACTGATGAATTATAGAAGCTCAATTCCGCCGTCCAGGTTCGCGAGTAAATATTGCTGTCTTCGACGATGAATTTATAAAAAATTTCATTATCAGCATAACGACTGAATCGTTCAGTTATCTTGCCTTCTTTAGTGATTGGAATGGAGCTCTGACTCATTTGTTGAGGGTGGATGTTTACAGTTTCCACTACCAGCTCATTACCTTCATACCATCCAACTGAATCACCAAACCAGGGTTCATGAATAAGCGGTCGACGATTAGTGCGCGCTTCTTCTGGAGTATCGTAGATGGGAATGATGCGGGCATCGTGAACCATCTCTACAAGAATCATCACATAATCATCCGTCTGAACGAATTGATAGACATTATTGTAGAGCGCACCCATCATGCCTGGGCCGGCTTTATTGCCAAAACCCAGCAAACAGCGTTCAGCATTTGGAAAAGCTTCCGGCCCACTGTAGTCGGCAACACCAGTTGCATAACGGTTACCAAAATTCGCGCGTTCGAAATCGTACTGAGGATTCTCTAATCGCGGTATTTGCCCGTTAGGAGGGTCTACAATGTAAGATGTGCGAAATTCACCTTTAACCAGAGCTAGGTTTGAACCGGGACTTACCCAGAAATTGTTATAGGCTCTGACCCCAAAGTCATCAGCCCCAGCTTCCGGAGTGTCATTAACACCATCTCCTTCATCTAAGCCGCCTTCGATTCCTGCAATCGGTGTACGGGCAGCAATTTCCAGCGCTCGATCTGCATCCACTACTAGCGAATCGCCCGCGAAGCCAGGTCTTTGAAGGTCGGTTAATGAAGCGTTAGTCCATATACCTTCAAGGTCGGGGCGTTGTTGAGCAATAACTGTGGAACTTGTTAGTCCAGTTATCAATAGCAGTATTCCTGATGGGACTGTGAGTTTAGGCAGGATTCGCATGGGTGCTCCTGTTATTCTTATTTATTGCTGATATTACAACATATTAGGGAGCTAGAGAGTATATATTGCATCCTATGAACTGTATTTTTCATCGTTGCTGGAAGACAACAAATGTGATGAGAATTCTCTTTGGGGACTCACATCCATGAGTCCCTTTCTTTCTCTTTATTACTTCTTAATTACTGCTTATTCTTCCGGCTATAGAATCTGGAGGATGCTCTATGAATAATAAAGAAAAGATTGGGTTTTTAGTCGGTGTTGCTTTTCTATTTGGGATTTTTAGCTGGATGTTTACGGCGCCTTATCTTGGCAATGAAGGTCTGGCACGGACACCTGGCATAATCATAGGGGGAACGGCGAGTCCAGCTCCCGAAGACTTTACTGCTCTTACTCCAGCACCACCTTTTCCATTAATGATGAAACAAGCCGGTTTTCCGCCGTTTGTAATTTATTTGTCGTGGGCTGCCACTACTGATGGAGTCATAACTGCAACGCATCCTGATGGAGCGATCTGGGCTCAACGCATTCGAGATCGCGGTGGTGATGGTTGGTTGCGAATAGGTGATGCTACTTACGAAATGGAAGCTGTTGAGATTTTTGGAGATGAAAGACTCGACATGATGCTGCAATGGGCAGATGCAGTTGGTTTAACCCTAGATGATTCTCTTTATGAAGGAGGTGCGCCACTAAGAGAGTTTGAAGTGTTTTATTGGACGCCGAGGTAAGAAGAGTAAATTACATCTTTTAAGGCTGAGATATACAGGGAATTGGTCAATACAATTAGGCTTATAAGGAATAGAGGCTGTAAGTCCGGAGAGATGTTTATATCGTGGAGTACGATTTAGACTTTTACTCTTTATTGAGCCTTGGGACGAACGGCTAATTATTCTTGAGAGACAAGCAATGAAGCAGCACCTTTCGCGCGCAATCAGTTTCTTGTTGTTGTTTTACTGTGCTGCCCTAATTCTTATTATCGCTGGTGATTACACATTTTCTCAGGCGATTACAGCACTGCAAATTTCAGCTCCCGCAGTTTTGCTAGTCTGCGCGTTTTATCCATTGCTGGTGTCCTGCGGCAGCAATCAGGACTCTGTTAGTAATTTTACCCCTGGCTTTTCACTTTCTGTGGGCACAACAATATGGCTGGGCCTGCTAATCCCCCTAGCTCTCTTTTGGCTGCTTTACCATCAAGTGCTCCAGGCATGGTGGTCGATGGATGACCCAGCTATTCTTTATTACGCAGACGCTATTGGAATCTGGAGCAGTTTCTATGATCCCGATCGTAACTATAATTTCTTTGCTCCACTGCAAATCTTTTCGCTCGGGCTTGACTTAATAATAGCTGAATTCAATCCTGGCGCTTTTTATTGGCATCATCTGTTTTCGATTTCACTGTCTCTTTGTCTGTTGTATTACCTTCTGAATCATTTTTTGTCTCCAACTTATAGCAGCATGACATTGGCGCTATTTGTGGTGGCGACTCCAACGAGCGAAGTCGTTCATTGGCTTATGGTGCGCCACTATGCGGAAGGACTAGCATTATCACTTTGCGCGTTACTTTTTTATGTTAGGGCTCTGAAATCTAATAATTTCCAGCTAGTGATTCTTGGTAGTCTATTTTATTTTGCTTCCACCTTAGCCAAGGAACTGTATGTTCCTCTGGTAATCGTTTTGCCTTTCCTGCCTATCAGCCGCATGCGGCAAAGAGTCATATTTCTTACTCCCTATATCGGGTTTGCATTTCTTTATTTGGTTATGCGCTTCTATATGTTAGGGGAGCAATTTCTAGAAGGGTACAGAGATGCAGGGGGTACTCCGATAACACCAAGTTGGCAGGACTTCTCAGCATTCCCACAAGCTCTCATGCAGGCTATGGGTTGGATGCACTGGTGGCAGATACTGGTGCTGATTGGAGTTGTGGGGCTGATAGCCTCGTTTCTTTTTCGCAGTATAAGTGTTGTTAGAATGAGTGTTCTTGTATGGCTGGTCGCGCTTGTTTTGCCGATTGTTCCAGTACTCTGGCGTATCGCTGAATTGCCCTATTACCTTTATGTCTTCAGTCTGGGTTTCACAATTGCAACAGTATTCGCTATTCAGCATTTTAAAAGTCTTATAGATGGTCGAGGCAATCAGCATATTGCAGTCATCAGTTTATTTCTTTGTATATTTATGGTGAATTTATATCCATCGATATTGAAGCAGAGTGAGCTGCATGACAGTATGAATTTGCAAAGAATTCACGGCGAGATGCTGTTAGCTAGTCCTGATCCTGGCTCTGTTCTTGTTAGCAACCATTATGTTGCACGCGACTTGATTTATTTTCGAGATAAATTTGGAGGAGCGTCTCAAAACAGACCCGAGGAAATAGCATGGTGTCCTGTAAACGATTGTCTTTGTGCCAGTTTGTATCCCAATCGCAATATCATCCAGTGGTCAGGAACCGAGTGGCAAACAAATATACCTTTGAACGCGCAGAATTGTTCAAATTCAAGTGCAGAATTATCGATAAGAATTTCCATTGAGTTGCCTCAATCTTTGCAGTGGCAATTTAGCGTTTCGCCAATGCAAACGGGGACTTTCTCTGTAGCGTCGACTATAGATCCTTATGGCTCTTTTCTGGATGTACCTTACCATGAGCTGTCGGTTCCAGCGGAAGGCTCTACAAAGTTACGTTTTTTGCGCAGCGCGTTTGAATTACCTTTTAGCTGGACAGTACAATTCAAATCTGAAGAAGGTTGGGAACTAGTTTCAGCTCCTGTATTAATCGACCCTGCGGTTGTGGATGAGTTAGGCAGGGCTGAGTTTCGGTGGCCATAAATCACCGTAACGGAATTCATACTTAAAACTTTCAACAAATTTCAAAATACCGCCAAGGCGAGCGATAAACTACAACCATTTACATACTATATCCAAACCCTCTAAAAGCTGCAGAGGCTCTGGTTTATATACATATGATCTAATAGAGTTGGTGGAGGCGGGGGGAGTTGAACCCCCGTCCGTCAGTTCGCAGCCTAAAGATCTACATGCTTAGCGTCGTCTATTGAGTTAGCCCTTATCGACCCGACGGGCAGGGTGAGTTAGGGCGAGTCTGGAAAGATTTAACTACAAGAAGCCAGACACTCAATGTAGCGGTCCCGTTCTATATGACGATTGCAATCACTGGTTTACGGGAATCCCCGTGGCAATCGCTAGCCGGCTATATTAAGCAGCTAGAGCGTAGTTGTCGTCGTTGGCAACTAATAAATTGCAGTAATTGTTTTACGAGAGTTACTACCCTCTCGACATGCACCTTAGGAGTTGATACCAGCGTCGAATCCGAATCACCCCCATGACGAGCTTGCATTTTATCACATTTGGCAAGCGTAATACTTTTTAACTATAACTGTCGAAGTTTCCAGACTTCAACGTCTTTATCTATCGCTTCTCGCAAAGTCGTCAACATTGGCTCACGTAAACGTGTTTTACTATTCTTGTGGGCATCCATATCCAACTTAAGAATTTCTTCCGCTTTTAAAGTCGCAGCAGCTAGCACTTGATCAGGCTCCACAACTTGATCAAGAAAGCCAGCTTCCAATGCTTCATTGACGTCATAGATGTGAGCGAGCCCTACAGTTTTACTCCGATGTTTGTTGGTAATTCGATTCTTAACAACTTCAATTGCAAAGTAAGGCACCGTTAAACCAATAGCGACTTCATTCGCGCCGAATTTCGATTTGCCATTGGCGCCGATTCGATAGTCGCAGGAAAGCAATACAAATGTTCCCATAGCGATTGCATGACCTGTGCAAGCTGCAATTATTGGTACAGGGAAACCCAACATGCGGTGGGATAATTCAGCACCTAATGTCAGCATTTCTAAAATCAGATCATTGTCTCCGGACTTAAATACGCCAAGATCGAAGCCTCCAGAAAACATATTTTCTCGTCCAGCAAGAATAACTGGGCTGGCTTCTTGTTCTGCCCGATCAAGCGCTGAATTTAAATCCTTTAGCATTTGAAGCGACATCACGTTAGCTTTCCCGTCATCCATGGTAATGAGTGAGATGTTGTTTTCGGATGTATAAGTGGCTAATTCGCTCATGATCTTCCTTCTATATAATTAGTTTTTATTTTATCTATTAGCGTGTCGAACAATACGCTGTTTATCAATATTCCATTCGCGCTCTTTTGCCGAAGCACGCTTGTCATGTGACTGTTTGCCCTTAGCTAGTGCAATTTGACATTTTACGAGGTGCCCTTTCCAGTACATCTTGGTGCAAACGCAAGTGTGACCTTTCTGCTGTGTGGCAGAAAACAACTTAGCCAATTCTTTCTTATGCAAGAGCAATTTTTTTGTTCTCGTAGGATCGGCGACGGTATGAGTATTAGTTGTATCGAGGGGGGTGACATTACAACCAAGCAAGAAAGCCTCACCGCTTTTTATCAATACGTAGCTATCCACAAGCTGCACTTTCTTTTTGCGCAGACTTTTAACTTCCCAACCCTGCAATGCAATTCCAGTTTCAAAACTGTTTTCGATAAAGTAATCGTGTCGAACTTTTTTGTTTTGTACGATTGTTGTATCTGGAACTTTTGGCGGCTTAGGTTTGCGTTGTGTCTTTTTGGGGCTGGCCATGGGCGGCGATTATAGCGCTTAAGTTAATTAAAAGTTGTAAAAGGCTACAAATTGCTTCGAAGGGTAAAAAACACGACAATTTTTCCGGCGTTGTGTGGAGTAAACGGCGTTGATAGAATCCCTTGGCGCTAAGCAAACATAATTGGCTAAAATACTGAAAATAAAGAGGTTTTCATGGCGGAGGAAAGAGGGCAGTTCAGCTCGAGATTAGGTTTTATTCTGGCTGCCGCGGGTTCAGCTGTAGGTCTTGGGAATTTAGTGGCGTTTCCAGTGATGGCATCCAAAAATGGGGGTGCCGCTTTCCTCATTATCTATTTATTCTTTATCGCCTTTATCTGCTATCCGGTAATGATGGCAGAGATCTCTATGGGACGTCATACCAATCGTAACCCGGTAGGTGCATTTTCTCAGTTATCCGGTGGGCATAAAGGTTGGCGACTTGCAGGCATGCTTGCGATTTTGACGCCGTTTATGATCGCTGTGTTTTATACAGTAATAACTGTTTGGTTAGTTATCTATATAAAAGAAATAGCCACCGGCGGATTGGAAATGCTTACTTCAGAATCCGCATTTGGTGAAATTGTGGCGAGACCATCCTTGTTTGGTTATCTGATTGGCTTATTAATTCTTATCTTTGTCATTTTATTGGGTGGTGTAAAAGGGGGAATCGAACGATTAGCAAGAGTGCTAATGCCGACGCTGGCCATCATGTTAGTTCTGCTGACACTTTTCGTTTTAACTCTCGATGGGGCAATGGCAGGAATTCGTTATTACTTGGTGCCTGATTTCAGTCAGATGAATTTGTCGGTGGTCAATGGCGCCTTAAGCCAGGCATTCTTTTCACTATCACTAGGAATGGGGATTCTAATTACCTATGGATCTTATTTTAGCCGTGAAGATAATATTGCTCAGTCCACGCGAATGGTTGCTATTGCCGATACCGGCATTGCCTTTTTTGCTGGTTTACTTATTCTTCCAGCGATTTTTGCTTTTGATCCCAATACCAATACTGAGGACCTATCAACTTCTAGTGTTGGATTGATTTTTAGTTTCTTGCCGCAAATATTTTTATCGATGCAGGCTGCTGTTGGTTACACCGGCGCGAGTATCGTTGCCATAGTTTTCTTTACCTTGGTGTTCTTTGCTGCACTGACTTCATTAGTTTCGATTATCGAGATTCCAATTTCCTGCTGGATTGATGAGCTAAAACTATCCAGAAGGAAAGCAGTGATTTTGCAAGCTGGTTTGCTTGCTTTGTTTGCTGTTCCGGCAACAATGTCACTTGGTATATCTGATTTTTTCACTAACTTTACAAGTTACGGCGGAGTAACTAAATCATTCTTTGATTTAGTGTCCGATGTGTTCTATGAAACTATTTTGCCTTTTGTTGGATTTACGGTTTGTATTTTTTGTGCTTATCGTTGGAAAGTCAGCGGGTTAAAGTCTGAATTGGTAATCGGCGATTCGACTTATGAAGGATCACTCATTGAGAAGTACATTAATTTCGCACTCGGTACCGTAATCCCATTGGTTCTTCTAGTTGTCTTCATTAGCACTGTTTCACAAATTTATTTCGCATAGTTTCTAAATGGCTTCTATATATCGCAGTGCTTTGGTGGAATATTCATCAGAGCAGATGTTTGATCTCGTAAATGATATTGAGAAGTATCCAGGCTATATGCAGGGCTGCAAGGAAGCTACCGTCATCGCACAGAGAGAGAATGAACTTATTGGGAAGTTGGTATTAAAGAAGGCGGGAATAAAGCAAGAATTCACTACTCGGAACAGATTAAATCGGCCCCATTCAATTGACATGGAGTTAGTTGAGGGCAAGTTTAAGCATTTTAGTTCTCGTTGGACTTTTGAGCCTTTGGCACAAAACGCATGCAAAGTTTCTTTGAATATGGAATTTGAGTTTGATCTTTCGCTCGTAGATTTCGCAGCAGAAAAATTACTTAGCGCTTCAGCGAACAGTTTAGTCGATTCTTTAGTGAGCCGCGCGAAACAGGTGTATGGTTAATGAGTGCCGATGAAGAGAATAATCCAAAAGATAAGAGAAGAAAAAGCAACTGTCTTTAATAAACTCTTCGCATCACGCATAATTAAGATATGACTAAGAAAGAAAAAGAATCATTTCTAAAACGCTTGGAGAAAGGGTTGTACGATTACTATGTGAGCCCCTATCGGCGTTCTTTTGCTCGCGCACAACGTGACG
>Ga0114933_10005133_pt1 | contig 11977 bp, 10 predicted proteins | sample 4SBtaG_FD_89691 | JGI IMG/M metagenome (GOLD analysis project Ga0114933, IMG submission 89691) | Deep subsurface microbial communities from Kolumbo volcano to uncover new lineages of life (NeLLi) - 4SBTROV12_W25 metaG | ecosystem: Environmental > Aquatic > Marine > Volcanic | place: Kolumbo...
GTCGTCGGTCGTATAGCCGCTGGGCACCGAGCAATCCTCGGTCGTCGAGGAGGGGTCGCCGTAGCCGTCGCCGTCCGTGTCCGCGTAGTAGGTCGTGGTGACGCCCTCGTCCGTGCTGCTGTCACAGTCGTCGTCGACGCTGTTGCAGGTCTCGGTGTCGTCCGGGCTGACCTCGTCCGTGCTGTCGTCGCAGTCCGTCGCGTCCGAGACGTAGCCGCTGGGCCGGACGCAGGCGTCCTGGGTCGACGAGGCGTCGCCGTAGCCGTCGCCGTCGCTATCGGCGTACCAGGTCGAGGCGTCCGAGGCGTCCTCGTCGACGGTCGAGTCGCAGTCTTCGTCCTCGTCATCGCAGGTCTCGGTGGCGCCTGGGTGGATGTCCCCGTCGTCGTCGTCACAGTCGGTGCTGTCCGCCGCGTAGCCGCTTGGCACGGTGCAGGCGTCCTGGGTCGAGGAGGCGTCGCCGTAGCCGTCGCCGTCCGTGTCCGCGTAGTAGGTGGTCGCGACGCCCTCGTCGATGCTGTCGTCACAGTCCTCGTCGATGCCGTCGCACTCCTCGGTCGCGCCCGGGTAGATGCTGGGCTCGGCGCCATCGCAGTCCGTGTTGTCGAGGACATGGCCCGCAGGCTGGTCGCACTGGACGAGGGAGATGTCGGACTGGCCGAAGCCGTCGTTGTCGTCGTCGACGTACCAGACGGTCTCCGGATGGATGGCGGGGTCCGTGTCGTCGCAGTCCGTGTCGTCGTCGACCGTGCCGGTGAGGGCCTCGCAGGAGACCACGGGCGCCTCGGCGTCCCCCCAGCCGTCGCCGTCAGCGTCTGTGTACCAGGTGACGTCGGGCTCCTCGTCGATCGCTTCGTCGCAGTCGTCGTCGATGTCGTTGCAGCCGTCCGAGGCCGCCGGGTTCGTCGAGGCCACCGTGTCGTCGCAGTCGTAGTCGTTGTCCGCCGTGCCGTCGGGCTGGTCGCAGCCGTCGATGCCCTCGCCCGTGCCGTAGCCGTCGCCGTCCTCGTCGGTGAACCATGCGGACTGGGTGCCCTCGTCGATGGCGTCATCGCAGTCCTGGTCGACCTCGTCGCAGACCTCGACGCCGTCGGGGTTGACGGAGGGGTCGCCGTCGTCGCAGTCGCCCGAGGTGGGGATGTAGTTCGCCGGCTGAACGCAGTTGAGGACCGGGTCGCCCGCACCGAAGCCGTCGGCGTCCTCGTCGAAGAACCACGCCGGGACCACGCCCTCGTCGGTCAGGCCGTCGCAGTCGTTGTCCAGGCCGTCGCAGGACTCGTCGGCCCCGGGGTACATGCGCGGCTCGGCGTCGTCGCAGTCGCCCTCGTTCTCGCTGAAGGTGTCGGCGTCGTTGTCCTCGTTCAAGAGGGCATCGCTGTCCGATCCACCGAACAAGCCGTCGCAGGCCAAGCCGAGAGCGAGGAGAACCATCTACCCAGCGGCACTTTAACGCCGACCATCCCGTTCTGTCAGAACGGCTTCCAGATGGCGAGGAAGGCAGCCAGGGCTCCGATCGCCGGGAGCGCGAAGAACAGGCCCAGGCCGGCCTTGGGGAAGCGGTTCGACAAGGGGAGCATGGCGCCGACCAGCACCCACAGGCCGAGCTTCGCGAGGGCCCAACCCGGCAACCCGTCGGTCATGCCCATGCGCGCGAGGCCGCCGAAGCCTCCGAGCAGGATGATGAACATGCCCACGCCGTGGGTGATGCCGATCAGCTTGCGCTTGCTGTTGGTCTCTTTGGTGCCGCCGTTGACGGCGTGGAAGACCGCGCCGCCCAGCGCCGTCCAGACCAGGAACAGGCCCACCAGGTGAATCCACTTGTAGGTCGGGATGTCGAGCATGAGCGCCTCCGCCGGCGGTCTAACCCGACGGGATAGACTGCCGACGTGTCGATGGTCGGACTGTCCCCCGACGAGCTGGTCCTGGGGCGGTACCGGCTCGTTCGCGAGCTGGGCCGCGGCCTGGGCGGCGTGACCTGGCTGGCCCACGACGAGAGCACGGCCGAGCGGGTCGCGCTCAAGGTCGTCCGCGAAGCCGACGCCGGGGATCCCGAGGCCTTCACGGCGCTCCTGGCCGAGGCCGGCAAGCTCCGAGCGATGCCCGAGGAGCACGTCGTCAGCTACCTCGGCGTGCACGACTTCAAGCGCGAGGGCTGGGCGGCGCTGTTGACCGAGTACGTGCCTGGGGGCGACCTCGACGCTCACCTCCGCGAGTGCGGCGCATACAGCGAGATCGACGCAGCGCGCCTCGGGCTCCAGATCGCCCGAGCGGTCGCAGCGGTGCACGAGCGGGGGGTGATGCACCGCGACCTCAAGCCGGCGAATGTCCTCGTGACGCCGAGGGAGGGCTTGCCCACGCTGCGGGTCGCCGACTTCGGCATCTCGCGAAAGCTGCGCCAGGGACGCCTGGAAGGCACGCGCCCGGTCGGCACGCGGGGTTACGCGGCCCCCGAGCAGTTCGTGCGCGGCCGCCTCACCTTCGCCGTCGACGTGTATGCGCTGGGCGGCGTGCTCTGGTTCCTGCGCTGCGCCGAGGACCCGCCGGAGGAGCTGGAGCTCGAGGGGCGCCTCGGGGACCTGATCCGCGCGTGCCGCCACCTCGATCCGGAGCGCCGGCCGCTCCTTGGGGAGGTCGTCGAGGCCCTCGACGCCTTGGTCGAAGGCCGCGAGCCGCGGCGCTCCGTCAGCACCGTGGACTGGTCCGGGCTCGTCGATCCGGCGCCTGAGCCGGAGCTGACGGAGGAGCCCACGGCGGAAGAACTCGTCGACGAGATCCTCTCGGAACGTCTGGTCCGACGCCGGCGCATCGGCGTCGCCTTCACGCTCCTGATCCTCCTGGCCCTCGCCGCCGTGAAGCGCCTGGCCTTCCCGAACGATGCGCCTCTCGCAGATCCGGTCGAGGTCACGCCCGAGCTCCCGGTGCCCGTGGTTGAAGAGGCGCTTCCCGAGATCGCGGACGAGGTCGTAGAGGTCGCACCCGCGCCCCCGCGCCTGGCCCCACCACCGGACCCTGGCCGGCTCGAGCTGCACTCCCACCCGTGGTCCTCGCTCGAGGTCGGCCATGAGCCGATGGGACGAACCGGCGGGAAGCCCATTTCCTTCGAGGTCGACGCCGGCGTCGTCGAGGTCCTCTTCGTTGCCGAGGACGGCCGCCGCCATGCCAAGGAGCTCCGGGTCCGGCCGGGCGAGGTGACCTCGTACTGCTGGAATCACGACGTGGAGGAAGAGTGCTGAGCCTGCTGGTCGGCCTGTCCCATGGCGCCGAGATCGCGCTCTTGCACGCCTCCGAAGTCGGCGACGCCATCGAGACAGCGGCCCGGGACGCCCGGGAGCGCGAGCGGGACCTCGTCCCTCGCACGCTCTCCGACTTCGCGCCCTCCGAGCTGGCGGTCCTGGGCGCGGAGCAGGAGCGCTGTGACCTCGACACCGTCGACGTGCTCACCCTCCAGGAGAGCCTGACTCAGGCCGACCTGCTGTTGACCAAGGGCCGCTCGGCGAAGGCGCGGGCCGTGCTGCAACGGGCTACCGCGCAGTTCGTGTGTCTGGATCGGTGGGTCGAGCCGAGCTCGGCTGCTCGCGTCTGGCTGCTGCTGGGCATCGCATCCCAGATCGAGGGGGACCCGCAGGCCGCGCTGGCAGCATTCCAGCAGGCGCTGATCTACCGCCCGGATCTGTTGTGGGACAGCAGCTACACCCCCGCAGGCGAGGAGCTCTTCCTCCAGGCGCGCGTGTCGAACGACCGGGGCAGTCCTGGCCGCCTCTCCATCGCGCCGGGCGTGGATCCGACCGACGTCCGCGTCGACGGCTACCCCGTCGCCGACGGCGAGACCCGACTTGTGCCCGGCGCCCACCTGGTCCAGACCTCGGACCGCACCCTGCAGATGAACGTCGCGGGCGGCGAGCACGTCTGGCTGGTCGACGGAGCGTCCCTGCCGACAACGCTTCTCGAGGACTTTCAGGATCCACGGGTCTCGAGCTTCCTCGAGGTGCTGCTCGCGGGGAGCGGCCCGCTGTACGTGGAGAGCGCAGGGCGCACCTGGATCTGGGATGGCGTCGACTTTCAGCTGCTGGCCACGCGACGGGATCCGGCGCCGTGGGTGCTCTCGAGCGGAGTCGTCCTGGCGGCGGCTGGCGGCGGCATGACGCTCTGGCAGGTCCAGCGCGGGCGGCAAGCGATCGAAGACGGCGAGGCCGCGATCGCGGGTCTGAACCGGGGCGCGCACGGAACCGCCGAGGACGAGTGGGCAGAAGCTCGCCAGCTCACCGCGGTGGGCATCGGCCTGGGTGCGGTCGGAGTCGGACTGGCCGGGACCGGGGTCCTGATGCTGTCGCCGGGCAGCGTCCCGGCAGGGGTCACCCTGACGGTGCGGCGGTGATCGCGCTCTTGACCGGGTGCCTGATCGGGGACTTCCCCCAGTTCCCGGACGCGGACGGCGACGGCTACGACATCCTCGACGACTGCGACGACACGGACAACACTGTCTTCCCGACCGCCTTCGAGGTCTGCGACGGCATCGACAACAACTGCGACGGCGACATCGACGAAGGCACCGAAGGGGAGGAGACCTTCTACCTGGACCAGGACGAGGACGGCTGGGGCTCGGACGAGACCCTGACCGCCTGCGAGGCACCCTTCGGCTACGTCGACGTCGACGGAGACTGCGACGACCGCGACCGCGACGTCTACCCCGGGGCCCCGGAGCGCCTCAACGGCCGCGATGACGACTGCGACGGCTCGAACATCGAAGAAGCGGTGGAGCTGAGCGACATCCGCGAAGGGCGCATCGCAGGCAGCGCGGGAGCCCAGCTCGGGCGAGCCGGATCCATCGCGGTTCACGACTACGGCCAGGGCGACGTGCTGGTGGCGGGTTCCCCCTCGACCCCGGACCGCGGCAAGCTGTGGATCGTGTCCGATCCCTTCCTCGAGGATGGGATCGACGCCGTCACGACTGTGGACGTGGTCGGCGAGGACATCGTGCACCGGCCGGGCTACCCCCTGCCCGAGGCCGTCGACATCCTGGGCGAGGCGGGGAATGACCTGCTCCTGATCGCCGGGGACGGGACGTACCAGAGACTGTATGGGATCGAGCAGGAAGTGCTCGGCCCGGACCTGAACCTCGGGGACCACAGGAGCCTGGTGGTGCAGGGCTATCCACAGACGACGCTCACGCCTCGGCTCAGCTCCGCTGTGGTCTACGACGACTTCCTGGCGGTCGGTCTCGCCCTCGATCAACCTGACCTGGTGACGCCCAAAGCCGGCGTGGTCGTCACCTACGAAGGCCCCTTCGAGAACGGTCTCTACACCCGCCAGACCTGGGCAGCCAACGCGGTGTACGGCGAGGCCTACCATCAGCTTGGTCGCTCCCTGACCCGCGGCGACTTCAACGCCGACGGCGCCCAGGAGATCGTGATCGGGGCTCCCGGCGTCCAGGGCTCCGAAGCGCGCGGCGCGGTCTTCATCCTGGACGTGGCGTCGGGCGACGCCGATCCCTACGACAGCTCGCGAATCACCGGCGGCGTAGACGAGTCCGTCGGCGGAGACTGGTCCCTCCCCCTGGGCGAAGACCTCGACGGAGACGGGCGGGACGATCTGGTGGTCCTCAGCCCCGACAGCGGACAGGTCTTCGTCTTTACGTCACGGGATCTGACACAGACCTCGATCGAAACGCTCGACGCAGACCAGGTGCTGGTCGGACCCGCAGGCTTCGGCGCCTCGTTCGCCGTGCACCAGGGGTCCCTCGCCGTGGGTTCGCCGGACGAGGATTCGGTCTTCATGCACGACGTCTCCGAGGGCGTCGGAACGGAGCCGTGGGGTTGGATCCAGGGTGACGAAGGGACACAGACCGGCGCATCGCTGGCGGTCGGTGACCTCGACCACGACGCTCGAGAGGACCTCGTCATCGGGGCCCCGCTCACCGAAGTCTCCGGGGTCACCGGAGGCGCCCTGCTCGTGGTGCCCGCGTGGTGACGCTGTCCTATGGCGAGGATGAGGTGGTGCTCGCCGGCGACGGTGTCCCTGTGCGGGCGTCGTTCGACGAGCTCCCCTCGCTCGAGCTCGAGGCCGCAGCCGGGCTCTTGACCGGAGACGCGGCGCTGAACGCGCGCGAGCGGGAGGCGGCGGCGGCGCTGTGTCGCACGCTCGGAGCGGGTGTGCGGGACAGGCTGGCGTCGCTCGGCTCCGGAGTGCTCGGGATCGACGGCCCCGACCTGCCCTGGGAGCTTGTCGAGGACGTACCGGTCGAGGACCACCCCGTTGGGGGGTTCACCGTCGTGCGGATAGCAACCGGCGGCCAGGTTCGCGGAAAGGGCGTCGAGGTGCGCGTCTGGAGCCCCTCCGGCGACGCCGGATGCGCTGGGGTCGCGGGCGCCCTGGACGAGGCTGTCTTGCGCCCCGGCGACCGACCTACGGTGTTGCACGTCGTCTGCCATGGGCGGGACGTGGCCGGTCGCCTGGCTCTGGTTCTCGACGGGGGCGACCAGGCCCCGGACACCCTTCGGGCGGTGCTGGAACCGGCGCTGCAGCGCTGTCGCCTGGTCGTGCTCGATGTGTGTGGCTCCGGCGCAGTCGGTGAGACCCCCGCCCGGCGCCTGCTCGCCGCCGGGATCGGAGTGGTCATCGCCCCACAGCGCCCGTGGGGGCTCGACGCGGCCCAAGCCTTCAGCAGCGCGCTCTACGCCGATCTGCGAGGCGGCTCCTCGGTGATCGAGGCCGTCCGCTCGGGTCGGCGAGCGCTCCGAAGGCTCGGAGTTGCCCACCCCTCGTGCCGATGGTGGAACCCGACCGTCTGGGTCTCGGACGAGGAAGCGCTGTCCCCGCTTGCCGACGAGGAGACCGGTGTGGAGTTCCCGCTCCCGCCGGGAACGCTACGCCACGCGCGCCCCTCCGGCTACCTGGGCGTCGAGCACCTCCTGCTGGCGCTGGCCGAAGACACCGAGGACCCCTGGCTCGCCGTCGCCGGGCCTCTGCTCCGTGACCTGGCTGCGGCCTGCCCGCGCTTCGTCGCCGAGGGGTGGGCCGGCCCCACCCCTCGGCTGAAGCGCTGGGCCTGCGATGACCGGGACGCGCTGATAATCGAGGTGCTCGCTGTGCCCTGGGTGTCGCTGGATGCCGTGCTGATCGGTCGCTTCAAGGGCGGCACCGAGACCCGCACTCTGACTGCGCCTACGGGCCTCGATGTGGTCGATGCGCCGGGACTGACCCTCGAGGTCCAGGGGGGGCCCGAGGACGGCCGGCGGATCGCAATGCGTCACCGCGGCGACGTGATCGGCCGCTGGGATCCCGCGCAGACGCGCGGCCATCGACTGTATCCGCCCCCGCTGCCCCAGGATCCCACCCTGTCGCGACGGGCCGCAGTCTGGGAGGGAGGCGCCGGACTGCGGTTTCGAGGTCGCCTGGTCCGCGCCGGGGTCGAGGAACCTGTCGACGGGGTCACGCGCTTGCTCTGGGGCGATCGGATCCGCCTGGGGGCGGGCACGCTCCTGGCCGTGGTGGGTGTCGGAGCAGCCTGAGAGCCAGGAACCCGTGCTTCGCAGAAGCGCGGGGCTCCCAGAGACCGAGGAACCCGTGCTTCGCAGAAGCGCGGGGCTCCCAGAGACCGAGGAACCCGTGCTTCGCAGGAGCGCGGCGCTCCCACAGACCTATTCGGCCCGCATTCGGGCCAGGAGCCGCCCTGCGGCGCGCCGGACCGAGGCATCCGTGTTCACCTCATCGAGCCCCTCGAGGTCGAACCACGCGGCGTCCTTGGCGTCGGTGGCTGCGGAGACCTCGAGCGTCCTGGCCCGGAATGCGAAGCGCAGGTCGAAGTGGTTGTGGGCGGGTTCGTCCTTCTTGAGCCGCGCCGGTACATCGTGGACCTCGACGTCGAGCAGCGCGGGGGCCCACACCGGGACCTCGACGTCGGAGAGCCCGGCCTCTTCCCGAAGCTCGCGCAAGGCCGCGGCTCTCGGGTCAATGTCCTCGGGGTCGAGGTGCCCGCCCGGCTGCATCCAGAAGCCGAATGCGCGATGGCTGACCAGCAGGATTCGGCGCTGCTCCGGGCACACCACGAGCGCCGAAGCGGTCACGTGACCGGGGGTGAACTCGCGCCGGGAAGACCAGTTCGATCCGTCACCAAGGGCGCCCAACGTCCGGTCCACACACCGCTCCTCCACCTCGTCGACAGGGGAATGGGCGAGCAGCCACGCTCGAACGAGATCGCGATCCATGGTGTCCTCTGGCCTCTCGACGAGGATCCCGGGTGGACCCCCGACAGCAAGAACTCTACGGCGACCTGGTCGCCAAGTGGAAGAAGGCGGTCGAGCGCTACGGCCGCGGTTGGGACGAGGACGCTCCGACCATCCCGATCAACTATCTGCTCGACGTCGACATGGTGAACTACGTCCAGCGGGGCATCTTCGCCGTCAACGATCGAAGCCTGATGGACACGAAGCCCGCGGAGGACTTCCTCTTCGCAAACCCGACCTGCGACATCATGGTCCGGGTGGGCAAGGTCAAGGCCCACATGAGCCGGATGATCAGCTCCATGGAGTTCGCGCACGCGATGCTCCAACGCGGGGAGGTCGACCAGGCGCTCTACATGCAGCACATGGAGCAGTCCGAGGGCGGCCACATCCCCGAGGGCTGCGGCCACACACGGGACCGGATGAGCGGCGACGAGTTCCCGAAGCTGTCGCCGCAGTCTCGCTCCGAGATCCGACCCGTCGACGGCTGGGCCTTCGTCCGCCTGGCGACGGAGCTGCTCAAGGATCGGCACCACGGCTCGCGCTTCCGGACCGTGCTGCGCTCGACCATCTGCACCCAGCTGAAGGGACACGCCACCGGCATCCCCTCGACGCTCCCGTGGAAGGTCGGCCTGGGCTACGAGCTGAGCCGCGCCGGGGACGACCCCTCCGCCGACGAGCTCAGCGGCGTCTGGCTCTTCGAGCTCGAGATGACCGCGTTCACGGTCTGCCCCTTCGTGCTTCACGAGACCGACGGCAAGCAGTCCCACACCCAGCGCTCACACGTGCGCGTCCGCCTCCGCACCACCGCTCCGGTCGCCTTTGCGGCGATCATGCGGGAGATGAGCGTCCGCCTGGTCCCGGTGATGTCGAACATGACGATCCCGGACGAGACCATCCAGGTGCTGAAGAGCTACTCGGGCCCGACCTTCACCGAGGACGCGGCCGTCCGTATGGAGAAGATCCTGCGCGGCGTGACGGCTGAGTTCGTGCCCGAGGGCGACGTCATCGAGTGCAAGGTCGTTGTCGTCAGCGAGGACAGCCACCTCTCCCACGACATCGTGACGACCATCCGCTCGGACCTCGGCGCCGGGGACGACATCTGATGTTCGACGCCGCATGGCTCAAGGGCGAGCCGGCAAGCGACCGCTTCGACGCCAACGACTACGACGAGGCCGACCGGAAAGAGCGCAAGCCGCCGGGGCAGACCTACGCCAAGAAGTTCCCCCATCTCGAGTACGCCAAGATCCCGGAGATCACGGAACCCGAAGCCTGGACGCTCAAGGTCTTCGGCGAGGTCGAGGAGCCCTTCGAGGTGAACCTGCTCGACCTGATGCGGTTCCCCACGCGGGCCGTGAACCAGGACTTCCACTGCATCACCGGCTGGTCGCTGCTCGACACCCTGTGGCACGGCACCCCCGGCGTCGAGATCGCCCGGCGCGCCAGGCCAGCCGACACAGTGACGACCGTGTTGATCCACGGGCTGGACGAGTTCAACACCTGCATGTGGGTCGAGGACTTCCTCAACGGATTGGTGGCCTGGTCGTACAAGGAGCGGCCGCTGGCGCTGCACCACGGCTTCCCGCTGCGCTTCATCGCCCCACCCCATCTGTGGCAGTACAAGTCCTGCAAGTGGCTCACCGGGCTCGAGTTCCTGACTGAACACAGACTTGGCTTCTGGGAGATCCGGGCGTACTCGGACTCTGCCATGGTCTGGGAGAACGACCGCTACGCCAACCCCCTGGCAGACGAGGGCAAGCCAATGGGCCAACTGCGTGCGAAAGCGCTGGCCGCCTGGAAGGAGGAGAACGGAGAGTGAGAGAGACCATCGACCCGACCTTCGAGGGGCCCTTCATCGACCCGCGCGTGACGGCGGTGCTCGTCATCGACATGCAGAAGGGCTTCTGTCACCCGGACTCGCACATGGCCGGGGTCTGGGGAACTTCACGACAGCACGGGATCATGCCGGATGTCGCGCGCCTGGTCGGCCTTGCCCGCAAGTACGACATGCCCGTCTTCTGGAGTCGGCAGGTGTACCTGAAGAAGGACGTGACGCGGAAGCGCCGGCGCATCCACGGGCACCTCACTCGTCAGAAGTTCATCCCGTGCCTCGAGGGAACGTGGGAGGAGGACCTCATGGACGAGATGCAGGAGCTCGTCCGCGACGACGACTACGTCCTGGTCAAACATCGCGCCAGCTTCTTCCAAGAGACCTCGCTGGCCGCGAAGCTCCGCTTCCTGGGCGTCGAGATGCTGCTGATCAGCGGCGTGAACACCGAGTTCTGCGTCGAGACGACCGTACGCGACGGATACATGCAGGACTGGGACGTCGTGGTCATCTCCGATTGTGTCTCGAACAGCCGACCGAGCTTTCACAAGGACACCCTCGACAAGATCCAGGCTTACTTCGGCGAGGTCATCGGCCTCGATCAGGTTGAACAACTCATCCTCCAGGAGTGACCTGCGGTCATCCTTACGGTGGGCCGGTGGCCCGAGTTTCTCCGGCGGCCGCGGCCTGAGGAGGTCTCACGTGAGACCTTTTCGAGGGCTCACCACAGCCGACGCGGGCCGGCTCGACGAGACCCCGCTTGTGGACCACCATCCAGGCGCCACGACGATCCTGGAAGAGACCCACGTGGCCTTCGTGCAGAGCTGCATGGTGCGCACTGCAGAGTGTGAACAGATCCTCCTCGACGTGCCGAGGCGCTCTGGCGAAGGGCTCGCCGTGGTGCACGTGGAGCCACAGGCTGCAGCTACAACCCGGGAACACGCAGCGGTGTCCATCGCGCGCCAGGACGGCGCGGCGCAGACGGGCCGGGACGTGCCGGGTCACCTTGCCGCGGTCCGGCCCGGCGGTGAGGTCCAGCTCCTCGGCATCGTCTTCCGCGGCGGCCGCCACGTGGTCCATGATCGGGCGATCCGGTCCGAAGGCTTGGGCGCAGTCCGGACAGCGGGTCACCACCGTCCGATAGACGGGCTCGGTCGGCGGGTTGTCCGTCTCATCTTCCAGAGCGCGCGCTACGCGCCGAAAGGCGAGGCCGACGAGACGGCCGTCGTCGAGTTCGCCCTCGATGAGACCCGTCTCGGACCTCAGCAGCGCGATCACACGGTCGGCGACCTCGGCGTCCGCAACCTCGAGACGCCAGTGCCGCCACACACGCGGCGGCCCGACTTCATCCGGGTCGGGGGGAGGGTCACCGGGCATGCAGGCCTGGACTTGTTGCTCGAGCTCTCTGGACGAGGTGTGAACGGCACGATCGACCCACGCCTTCTCCGTCTCAGGGGTGGCGACGCGCGCGACCAGCACGCCCTTCGTCCACGAGAGCCGGCCGGAGGTGAGCGCTTCTTCGAGCGCCGGAAGACCCTCGGCCCTGCGAGCGAGGAAGAGCAGAGCCTTCAACTTGGTCGCACCGATGCCGAGGACGTCGCGGCCGTATGCGGCCAGAGAGGGATATCCGAGCTGCCGATAGAGTCGGAGCTCGCTCAGCCGGCGGACGAGCTTCGCCCGCTCATACGCAGCGCCTCGCTCGACACGCAGGGTGTCCAGGATCGCCTGGTGGATGGTCTCCGCGAGTGTCATGCGGGGGGCCTATCGAGGACCCCGGACAGATATTGACCTCCCCCGGTGCTTTTCTTTTGGGTGTAGATCTCACACTGACAGGCCGCAGGCGGGTTGAGGGCGGGTGGTGGAGGCCGGGGGGCGAGAATCTCGCGTGGGGTTGAAGCGGGAGCAGTGCCAGATCAGGATGGGGTTGCGA
>Ga0114933_10005136_pt1 | contig 11968 bp, 14 predicted proteins | sample 4SBtaG_FD_89691 | JGI IMG/M metagenome (GOLD analysis project Ga0114933, IMG submission 89691) | Deep subsurface microbial communities from Kolumbo volcano to uncover new lineages of life (NeLLi) - 4SBTROV12_W25 metaG | ecosystem: Environmental > Aquatic > Marine > Volcanic | place: Kolumbo...
CAGTAATTTTTAGAGTTCCAGGAGATTGTTTACAAATACAACAAGATGCCATAATTGAAGAGAATTATTTACAATTAATAAAAATTGTTTTTGATTAAATTTATAAGTGATTTTTAGAGATTATCAATAAAAATGGTATCCCCCCGTTTTGTGAGGGAAAACATGCTGTGTTGTCGTAATGCTTAAGATGATATGATCACATCATAATGATTATGGATGATTATGATCCTGAAAATGTTCTAAGAAATATCATCTTAATGGAGGATAAAGGATTTGGAGAAAAGAAAAAATGGAAAGGAATCAAAAAGAAACTCCAAAAAAATAATGAACTTGATGAAGAAGAATATCTATACTATCGACAGACAGGTGAAGAATATTCACAAGCACTGGGCAAAAAACGTGAATGGCAATTAGAAAAAATTCAAACTTTAGAAGAGAAAGGAATTGGTCACAAAGAAAGGTGGGATGAACTACGAGAAAAATTAAGAAATAATGAAAATCTTTTAGGCGTTGATTATGAATATCTATTAGCAAAAATTAGAGAGTTTGAGCAAGGAGTAGTAACTACAACTTTGGATGTTGAAGGTCGAGAAATTATCGCATATCTTGGAATCGTTAGTGGTCAAACAGCAATTGGATTGATGTTTCTTAAAGACAAAATCATGGGGCTAACTGATATGTTTGGAGGACGTTCAGGAATTATGGAGCGAAACTTTCGAACTGCAAAAGATGAAGCAATAAAGCAAATGACTCAAGATGCAAGAAGAATGGGAGGTAATGCAGTTGTTGGAGTAAATATTAATTTTAATTCTATAGAAGGGAAAAACAAACAGATGCTTATGGTGATTGCAACTGGAACTGCAGTGATTACACGAGGTAAAAAATGAAAAAAATCCTCTTGATACTTGTTATTGTTTCTGCAGGAATATCCATTGGAGGTGTCTCTGCACAGTCTTCCTATGAAATTCCTGCATGGGTTAAAGGAATTGCAGGTTTTTGGGCAGAAGGAAACATTACTGATTCAGAATTTGGTGAAGGGTTGACGTTTCTAATTGATAGTGGGATTATCACCATACCGAAAATTGCAGAACTAGAAAATAGAATTGCAGAACTAGAGGATGAAAATGCACAGTTAAGAGAAAACAAAGCCACTCCAAGTCAAGATCCTATTCCTTCTTCAAGTACAGTCTCTGTTTCAACTACCAAACCAAACTATTCTGAAGGAGAAACTATTGTAATATCAGGCAAAGTGTCACTCATCATAGGAAATACTCCTTTAACAATTCAAATGTTCACAGAAGGAGATCTGGTAGATATTGCTCAAGTAAAAATTATGAATAATGGAAGTTATTCACACACAGTACTTGCTGAAGGTCCACTATGGAATGAACAAGGGGATTATGAGATTAGAGTTTCATATGGAATAGACAATGTTGTTGAAACCACTTTTAGTTATACACCAAATCCCAAAGTAACAACACAGTCCTGTGATGAATCATACCCTGATGTTTGTATTGCACCATACCCACCTGATTTGAACTGTGGAGATATCATGTTTGCAAACTTTAGAGTGTTACAGCCAGACCCACACGGATTTGATAGAGATAGAGATGGAATTGGTTGTGAAAGTTAATGGGATTTAAGAAAAGACGAAACAATCGTCACAACAATCACAATCGTAATCACAACAAAAGAAAAGGGAGGGCTCGTCCAAAATTAGCAGTAGTTGGTGCTATTTCACTTGTTATTGGAATTTTACTTGTTCATTATGTCGGAGTGCCAGAATTACGTGCCGATAGAATGTCAGATAACCCTGCTTTGATTGCAGGATTCTTGGGGATAGTAGCAGGAGTTGTAATGCTTGGACTAAGTCTTAGTAAAAGGAATCAAATTAGATTATCAAATGGAATGGATGCTGTAGGAAAAGCGTTTGAGCCTGATTGTAATTGTTGTAGATGCACAAATTGTGATAGAAACCACAATCACTGGACACATTAGAATATGAAAAATATTATTCAAATTCTTTTTCTTACATCAATCATTTTTGTTCCAATTCTTGTAGATGCACATCAAGATGGCTGTCATAGATGGCATAGTTGCCCGTCTGATTCTGGTAGTTACACATGTGGAGATACTGGGAATTGTTCTGAATGTTATGATAATGCATACTGTAAAGACAGACAAGTGAGAGGGTTAGAACCCATGAAATCTTTTGAGCCAATTCAAACTAAAACTGATGATGCGATGCGAGCATCAGACTATGGTAGAATTGCAGTTGTGATTGTTTTTGCTATCATGATTTCAGTAGCTATAGTTGGATGGGGTAAGAAAAAATCAAAGTGATAAATCTGAAGAGAAATCATTACAATGTAAAATTACTTCGTGGTTATGGGGTATCTGTATCTCTTAAAAATTCCAAAATCATTCTAAAAAATGGCTCACACGATGTAACTGGAGAATCAGAAAAAGAAGAATGGTTTGTAAACCAAATGCCGTATGAAAAGATTGTAATTTCAGGTAAAGGATACGTATCAACTGAAGCAATGTCTGTTCTATCAAAGCATAACAGACATGTCATCTTGATGGATACATATGGCAATCCTGTAACGTTTCTAGAGCCTGTAAGAAGTTCTGTAACTGCTAGCAAGTATCGCATGGGACAATATGATACGTTTCGTGATAAAACAAAATGTGAATATCTATCAAAACAAATTGTAAAAAATAAGATTGATTCACAAATTAGATTCCTAAAATCAACTGAGAAAAAAGAATTGAGTGATGGAATTTCTAAACTACAAGAGTACCGAAAACAACTAGATCACATCAAATCTCAAAAAATAGAGGCAGTGTCAGGTAGAATTTACTTTAGAGAATATTCTAAATTAATAGATAAGCGATTTGACTTTCATTCAAGAAATTCTCCATTACGAGTCAAAAAAGACAGGGCAACTGATGTTATCAATGCTCTGCTAAACTATGGATACACGGTTCTAGCTGGTGAGATTTCAAAATTTGTAAACGGAATTGGTCTTGATGCATACTATGGATTCTATCATAGTAATCATACAAGTTTCCAATCCCTCGTGTATGATATTATAGAACCATTCAGGTGGCTAGTAGAATGTGCAGTTTGGAGGTTATCTGAGGCCAAATCCAAGCACAGAATCTCAAAAAAACAGTATGTGTATACTAGAACCGGTCAAGTTGTGTTGGATTCAGAATTGATTCGAATATTTTTAGAAATGCTAGAGCGTGTATTTGCACAAGAAAGACGATATAATTACAGACATGGATTGAAGACTAGAGATGGTTTGAAATCTGTTCAAGAAATTACTGTTGCAAAGATTATGGTTCAAAATTTAGCAATATATTGTATCAATTAAAATAATAATAGATCAGTTTTTTAATAATTTATTCTTAAAATCTCAATATATGATAACACATTTAGAAATTGAAAATTTTAAGGGAATTTCAAAATTAAAAATTGATGATTTAAAGCAGTTTAACATTATAATTGGAAAAAATGATGCAAGTAAAAGTACCATCCTTGAATCAATTTTTGCGTTTCATGCAACCTTGATTGATCCTGTTAATAATTTTCCCACCATAACAAGAAATAGATTTGGGAAACAACATGCAAGAGAAATTTGGCATAATTATTCAACGACAGTTACACCGTTAATTAAAATAAAACTAGATGGTTTGGATTGTCACTTAACGTTTAGCAGTGATTTTGATTTCAATTTTGTAAATGTGAATATGGAAATTGCTGGAAAAGGAGATATCGGATGGAAAATGTCTGCATTATTAGATAAAGTTACAGAACAAAAAAACCCAAAATTCATCGGTAGTTTAGAGGGTCACCTTCAAGAATATTTTAACAAAATGATATTTTTTGATGAAATGCATAGAATGAAAATAAGAGTATGGGAACAAAAAATTTTAACAGAAAGTCTAGAAGCTGTTGATGTATATGATGATTCAATAAAATCATTATCTCCTGTAGATTATACCGGAGGCGAAAAAAGATTGATAGCAGGTGAAGGAAGTTTTGCAAAATTTTTAGATGGGTATGGTGAAGGTCGTAAATCGGGATTATCATTATTGACGATAGCAAATTCATTAAAAAATACTGTGTTATTAATTGAAGAAATTGAAACTCATCAACATCCAGAAGCCATAAGAAAATTAATAAAAAAGTTAATTGAGATTTGTAAAGAAAATAACAATCAGGTTTTTGTTACTACTCATTCTCCCGAAGTATTACAATTATTTGCAACATCTAAAGACACCAAATTTATTCATGTAAGCAAACCAAAAATGGATGAAATTATAGTAAGTAACATCGTTCCAAACGACATACGTATGTTTAGAGATTTGGGATGGAATCTGGGAAATATTCTTAGTTATGAAAAGTATGTACTGGTAGAAGGAGAATTGGAAAAAGTAGTTTTAGAACACAGTTTCTACAAATTAAAAAATTATTGGCCTGAAGAAGTCGGGATCACCATTGTTGTCTATTATGGAATAAGAAAGATAAAAGAAATTTTAAAATCCATATCAATCCCAGAAAAATCTATTTTTGTTCAAAGAGATTTAGATAATAATTCTAAATCAACTATAGAAACAGAAATTGTCAATGGTTTTTGCGAATTAACTGGAGAAGGATATACTAGAACCGATGACGGAACAAAAATAATTTTAACCAAAAACTCAACGGTAAAACAATTAGATCAATCAAAAATTATTACAACCGGATTACCTTCACACTTTACACAAATTTCTAATCACGCAACGGATGATTATTTGTTATACATGTTAGAACAAAATCCATCTATTCTAAATACTATCAATGCAACTCAAAATACCCTCCCTACATTACAAGATAATACATCAAAAGAGATTTTATCAAGAGTTTGTGGACGCTATGATTCTATTCGTGCTATGGAAATTTTAGCAAATGCTGACGTGTCAATTTTTCCAACTGAACTAAAAGACATAATTGATAAAATAGAGTCATCATAATTCACTTTCAGCATATATTGTATTTTATATTATTCTTATCATCATATCATTCCGTACCCTCTTTTGTCATGGGTGTGAAATACCATTAATGACAAAAATTCCAAAATCAATCAAAGCATTGCATATTGCAAATATCCTCAAAAGAGCCATGAAATGGCAAATTCGTGCCTATGAGGACTCTATTCTAAATGGATCTGATGACTCTTTTACAAGTCTAAGTAAAACCATGAAAGAAGTTGAAGAAGAAAAACTAACTGCAGTACAATGGTTAATTGATTTTCTAAAATCTGAACACAAAACAAATTGTAAACATCCCAAAAAAATGCATGATACTGATCCTAATGGAATAGTATACTGTATGAAATGTGGAGAGGATGTTTAATCTTCTTTTTTAGATGAACTTATTCAGATACTCTTCAATACAAAACATAATTAAAATTTTCAAGGTTGGTTTAATTTTAATAAGTCCGGAATTTCTTCTATTGTTTTTTGATCATCTATAATTATTTGATTGGGTAAAAATGTAGAATTTTGACATAGATGACATGAACCACCAATTGGAAATCCTAAAACATCCATGGAAACAAATATTTTTTCCAACATGACATTTATTGATTTTTCTAACCGCATATTTTCTTTAACTAGTACTGAAAAGGTATTATTTTCAATACGAATATTTTTTATTAATGATTCTAATGTGGTAGTTAATTTTTGTGCTTTTTCTTGATAAAGATGTGCGATTGTATCATCACCTAATTCTTTATTGTTATCACGATCAAAAAATCTCACTCTAAATAAAGAAGAATTGGGCGACTCTCGTTTAATTGGTATTAATTCAGTTCGGTCATATGTTAAGAACACATCCAAGTGAGTTCGTAATGCCGATTTATTTATCCATTCTTTAGATATTGAATTTTTCATGCCCTGAGGTTCATTAGTGTCTGAATCAAAGTTGAGATTTTTAATAATTTCATTAAGTTTGTCATCAATTTTTTTATCATAACCTGAACTGTCTTTTTTTATCAATTCATTTGTTTCAACATATTTGAGATATTCTTGATAGATATTTTGATTTCCGGTACACAAATGTTCAATTAACGATTGATATAATGGAAAAGATGTAAAAATTGAGCCTAAATCTTGTTTAAATTTTCTAGGATCATTTAATGATGAAAAATCATATGTTTGTCTAAAATTGCTATCATCGATTTCTTTTTTATGTTTTCGGAATTTTGTAATTATGATTTTAATATGTTCTTGAAATTTTTCTTCTCTTTGATGTCTAAAACCTTCTTCATATTTAATTTCTTGAATTAATTTTTCTTTCCAGTATTCAGCAGTTTTCCAATCTCCGATATCAATTGAGCGACTTATACTTTCTACTGTTGTTTTAGAAACAGCAGGAGATGAAATGCAAAATAAATACAAAGCAACAATTTCAGCTTTTTTGTTCATGTTAATTCCATTCAAAATCATATATGCAAAAATTATACTAAACATGATTAATAATATCGTCAACATTCCATTTGAAATACAATTAATATCGCAATCCATTAATAGAATGCCTGAACCAATTTTTTCTTCAAGTATGCTAAGATTGGTAACTAATGTTGTGAAAAATAATATTGAAATTAAAAAATAAATGGTACTAACAAGTTTTTCTTTTTCAAATTCTATAGATTTTGTATAATATGCACTTCTTTGATAACTCCAATCTGTAATTGTCGACTCTGTTCTAAAAAATTTTCTTCTTCCAAATCCCATAAAATACCATCGTACCCAACGCCCAACAGGATCAACTGTTGCAAGAAATGTTCCTACGAATCCTGCAAGTCCAAGAAAAAAATAACCATTTTCTCCTAGTGGATTTATGCCGAAATTTGTTAACATCACAAAAATTGTAGAAAATGAAAAAGGATAATCCGTAATCTTGAGAAGTGTTTCTCCTATTGGCATGATGTATTCAGATTTGTTGTGGTTTTAAAGATCACTCTCAGGATCATATTTTACATTATTCTCACTATCATACCATTCCAAATCCTCTTTTCCAATCAAATCCCCAACTAAATCCGCAGGAATTGGAACTGAATCACACATCTTTTTACTATTCAGAGATTCCAAATCCGAATCCCAAAACCTCTTTTTGTCTGAATTCAAGCCTATTTTCTTCTCATATGATTCAATTTTGCCCACCTTTTTGAGCCTATTATACAAAATTCCTGATTTTATGTGGGTGGTTCTAGTGGACTGAACTCCAATGTACAACTGCCCATCTTTTCTTACTTTGGTATCAAGATGCTCAATCTCTATTTTTCGTTCTTTGTCATATCCAATTCCGCGATTCTTCCATGTATTATTGAATTTGTAAAAACCATTTGAGAGAAAAATTACATCATCTGCTTGTTTATCTAGTTTCATCTGTCCTAACATTCTACTATCAAGTGATGGAATCTTTTTTTGACATGCTACAGAGTCAGTTGCATATGCTACGGTATAATTATCTAATTTGTTTTGTTTAGTAAAATCATATAACTGTCGTCGTGTAAATCCTGTAATGTATGATGCAATGATTGGATTAAACAAATTACCAATTACATTGTTTGTTCGTTGTGCCATCTTGCCATAGATGGAATTAAGTACAATCTTGATTGCTTTTTCTAGCGGATTGTTTTGTTGTTTTAGTTCTAGTCTTTTGTAATATTGTTGATTAATGAAATCTTTGAATGGATACGTTGTAGAATCATTTGGAATAAACTGCCATGATTCTAAGATTTTGTATTGTACGTTCGAATCTCCTTTCACCATTTGTAATTCATCTAGTGTAACAAATGTTCTAAATTTACCAGAAGGATAACAAATGGTACGATTCTTTTTAACAAATGGGAATGGTGCAATCTTTACTTTGTCAGAAATGTTTGTTTCAATGAAAAAGAATCCTAGTTTTGATTTTGGATGAATGGAACAAGATTCAAACCATTTACCGTTTGCAATGTCCGGTAGTGTAGTTAATGCATATGGATATGCAGAATTTAGATCATACAGATAACATTCTCCAATGTATCCACGTTTGATTAATTCAAATCGTCCACCATAAAATGAATTTCTTGCTAATTCTTGCAGCGAGTATGGTAATTCGTTGAACAGTGGAATCATAATCTCATTGTTTATCAGAACCTTTTCTGCCAGATACCCTGCTGAAATCCAGTTGTGCGTATAAAATCCAAAGACTTTCTCAAATGTGTTAATCCAATGTTTGCATAGTTTCTTTGTGAGCCTACAATCCTCTATACAGTAGGCTCGAATGGCTCTTTTGTGCCTAGAATAATACCATTTTGAGAAAATGTTACGTTTTTTCTTGATTTCCAAATAGTCTTGATCAAGAGATAACCCAATTGATGTTACTGCAACATCTAATGACTTTTTGTCATAGTATTGTGCAATGTCATAGCATGAAACTGAATGTTTCCCTTTAGAGATTGTTAATTTCTTGCCATTAATGTAATGTATTTTATATTTTGAATATTCGAATCGTAATTCTTTTCTCCATTTGTACTGTCGTAGTATTCCTTCAGGTAATAATTTTAAAATTACTTCAGCATCATAGCCTAAATTATAAAAGAAAATCCATTTACCTTCATGTGCAAATAAAAATTCTGCAATTGTATCAAATGTAATTATATTATCTAAATAATTCCCATCAGAATCTGCAATCAAAAATATATTTCCATTGTCAGTCTCGGTATCAACTGTAACAATTTCTCGTAGATGAGTAGAATTTAGATTTCTGTTTTGCTTTCTGACTTTAATTCCATGCAATGTTTTTGCATTGGACATAGGAAAAAAAGTCATGGGCTTGGATTTCTCCAAGCCACATCTGGGATGTCAGTTTCAAGACCTTGTCTATGTTTCTTCAGGGAAGATCTAATCTCTTTGAGAGATTTGTCTGGAAAGTAATGTTCACGAATTGCCTTTACATAATTCCAGTTTCTTTTATTTTTGGAACTACGGTTCTTGTTTGCGATTTCAATCCGTTGTAATCTTTGTTTGTCTTTTGATTCTTGTGTGTCTGTAATTTTTCTCAAGATTTCTTTGATGTTACTTGATTCTCCATGTAGAATTCTTTTGAATTTACGAAGTTCTTTACTATCTCTAAACTTTTCAAGATCTTGAAGTTCTGAGGCTATAGCCTTCAATTGTTTGCGTAAATGGTCGATATTTTTCAACAGTTCTGCTAAACATAGTGAGAATATCAAAGAACTATGATAATAATGGTTAAATCTAGTGATTATACACAAGATTTATCAAAAAAAGAAATCAAAGATTTACAAACTAAATACAAACCATCCTTGAAAAGGTCAAAAAGAAGTGGTTTTCTTCCCACTGAAACTAAAAAGAGATTATTGCATTTAAAAAATTGGGAAAAAGATACTTCTAATCAAGAGATTTATCAATTTTTTAGTGATATTCGCGAACATGCACTTTCTGGAATGATGGATTTACAATTGTTATGCAATACTTTGAATGAAAAAGAATTAAAAAAAATTTTTGGAACTAAACCTACCGCAGTAGAGGATTATCCAATTACCAAAGTTCTTTTATCATTATTACCGGAATCTAGAACTTTGAGAATGAAATCAAAAGAAAAAGAAAAAATACAAAAGCAACAAGAGTGGAGAAAAATTATTCTCAATGAAGTAGCATTAGAAACTCTTTATTGGTATTTTCATAGTGGATTATTTCAAACTGATGCGCATACTAGATTACTTGCAGAAACAATGGATGCAATCTCTGTTTTGAGTGGAGGAGATCATTTGATTCAAACAAACTATGAGGTAAGTTTGTCTAGATTAGCTGTTTGATTTTATATTTTTATTATTTTTTTCAAAATTATTTATGAAATCTTCTATTGCCTGTGTCCCTAATGAATAATTTTGTTTTTTCAAAGTATCCAATGATATTTTTGCTAGATCATAGTGATTACGAAAATCTTCCTGTTTGAATTCCTCCCATTTGAGTTTCTCATTAATATATTGACTAAAAATATATGAATTTCCAAAACCAAATAGTGTCACATAATTTAATAAATTTAGAGTGTCTTCTTTTGTAAAATCATCTATTAACGCATATTCTGAAACCATGCTTTCTAAGGGGCTAAATAATCCATTCACCATTACAAAATATGATTCGTCAATTTCATTGAATAATTTATGAAATTTGTCAATTCTCAAATTTGTAAAAAAGAATATCAAGAATCCGATAATACCTGCTCCTATTGGATACATGTAATAGATATCCTCCATTCCTCGTGCAATAATCACAGATGTTGATATGGTCATAAAAAATCCAATAAATGCAAAATACAGATTTCGCATTTTTTCTATATCTTGAACTGTCCTAATGTGTCTCTGATCAAGAAATTTTCGTTGATTATCTAGTTGTTCTTTAACTGATCTTATGTTATCTTGAATCACTTGAAACTTCCAACGAATTTCTTCTCGTTCTGACATAAACAAAATACGTACTTTGTGAATTTAAGATATTTGGAAAAAAAGTAATTGCCTTATTACTGTGAAAGAAATTTTTAATCACATGGATGATAAATCAGGATCAAGTAATAAAAAACATTTTTTGGGTTTGTTCATGTTTTTTGGACCTATTGTGAGTTTCTATTTTTTGTTTGTAACAGTGGATTCCTTTATGAAAATGTTTCCAGGTCATTTTACATTTCAGGTCTTTCTTATTGTTGGAATTATAATTGTTGGAATTGTAAGCGTGGTTTTTTCACTAGTTCAGTATTATCACATACTGAAAAAATTCTTTAACAAACCTAAACATTTGGTCGAATATTCTTTTGATTTCAAAAAACCATATGCAAAACAAATTTACTTTGTAATGAGTTACTTTCTTACACTGTATGTGATTTTTTTCTTTTTGACAATACCTCCCAATGAATCAATTGAGACTGTACCTATAATTGGAAATATCTTGGGAGTATTTGGAGAGAACTTACTTACAGATTTTAACCAATTATATGATGAGATTTTTCATGACAATTCTGGTGGACTTGATCTTACTTTTGATGAAAATTTTATAAATAAAATTTTACTGTTTTCTACAGTTCTCATAATTGGTTCTCTTTATTTTCTCATTTTAAAATTTTCAAGATTACATTATCTTAAAAAATTAAGTTTAAACAAGATAAAAGATGAAGAATTCGAATGTAGAAAACCATTTCCAGGAACTGGAAGCTTTATCGGTTTTCTTTACATCATATTGGCATTGGTTGTTATCAAATCTGTATCAGATCCTAACAGCATTCTAAATATTGGAACTAATTGGATTATACTTACAATGATTTTTAATTTAATTCCTTTAGCGATTTTTTACCTTTTAACTTCTAAAATAATAGAAAAGCAACTCTAAACTACATATTGCAATTATTTCATTGAAAGAATTCAAATGGATGATCAAAGATTTTCTATCTCTTCAAAACCCAAAACTCTTCTTGAATAGTTATAGGAATCTTTGGTAATTTTTTCATCTTCTTGACTAGAACAATTCTCTGGTACTATTACATCACAGTTGTATTCAGCAGAACTACCAAAACAATTACTCAATGTTGCTTCTTTAATCAACACTTTACGGATAAGATTCGATATTGTTTCGCCACAACAATTAGCATAATGACTAATCACAGTGTATTCCTTTGGAGTTATTTTTGATGATACTGTTACCATGTCTACCTTAGTTTACCTCGGTTTTCAGCTAAAAGGTTTTCTAATTTAGTATCGACAACACAGCATGTTTTCCCTCACAAAACGGGGGGATACCATTTTTAGAGATTATCAATAATTTGTTTTGTAAACTCCACAGTAGTAGAATTGCCACCAATATCTTTAGTTTTTACACCAGATTTCACCAAATCAAAGATAGTTGATTCTAA
>Ga0114933_10005138_pt1 | contig 11965 bp, 11 predicted proteins | sample 4SBtaG_FD_89691 | JGI IMG/M metagenome (GOLD analysis project Ga0114933, IMG submission 89691) | Deep subsurface microbial communities from Kolumbo volcano to uncover new lineages of life (NeLLi) - 4SBTROV12_W25 metaG | ecosystem: Environmental > Aquatic > Marine > Volcanic | place: Kolumbo...
CTCACCCAATAGAATTCCAAATGTACTACTCCGTGTAGAACAATAAAGAGAACAACGTTTTAAGGGTGCCCAAGACATGTCTTAGGCACCCTTTGTCTAGTGCGATAGAACTTAATTTTTAAAGTTTTCGATAAAAAAATCACTTGATTTGAGGCCACTTCCGGTAAGAATGACCACAGTGGTTTCGTTCGGAGCAATTAAATTTCGTGTGCAAAGCTTTTCTAACCCAACAGCAGCGCTAGCACATGTAGGCTCTACGAAAAACCCATGACGTGACAATTCAAGCGTGCCCTCCAGAATCTCTTCTTCGCTAACTTCAACAGCCCCACCGTTTGTAGTTTTTAAAACGTTCAATATTGTTTCTAATCTAATTGGTTTCTTGATTGCCGTCCCCTCCGCTATGGTTTTACTGAAATTTAAATTACCTAAAGCTTGAGTTCCATGCTGGAAGCAAGCAACGATAGGACAACAATTTTTGGGCTGAACAACGAATAATTTAGGAAGCTTTGTAATTTGTTTTGCTGCTAGCAATTCTTTGAATGCGATATAACATCCCAAAACATTACTTCCGGCACCGGTGGGAATTATAATATTATCCGGGGCCTTAAAATTAAGATCTTCCCACAATTCATATCCCAACGTCTTTGTTCCCTGAAGAAAAAACGGATGCCAATTGTGGCTAGCGTAGAAAACACTTTTAGCCATTTCTAAAGCGACTTGTTCAGTTTCCTCTCTGGTACCAGGAACCAAATGCACCTTGGCCCCGTAGGCTTTTATTTGGGAAATTTTGGGGGCTGACGCGTTTGATGGGGCTACAATATTTACAGAAATACCTGCAGCTGCTCCATAAGCAGCTATCGCTGCCCCCCCATTCCCTGAACTATCTTCTACCACCTCTTTAATATTCTGCTGCTTTAAGAAAGACATCATTACGGAAGCGCCACGATCTTTGAAAGAGCCAGTTGGCGAAAACCACTCTAATTTAAATAAAGCCCTTCTTTCTCTGAAATAAAATGGGACAAGTGGCGTGCAACCCTCTCCCAAACTGACGGGTTCTGCTATTTTACATGGAAAAGCACCTTTATAACGCCAAATTGACTTTTCGGCAGATTTAATCAAGCCTGGGGCGATCCCCTTCATTTCAGAAAAATTTAAAGGAGATTTTGTGTCTGAACACCAGCGCGGTTCAGACAGGCTGTACTTCTCTCCACTATTTTCGTCCACCAAAAAAGCTTCTCTCATTTCCGAACAACCCTTTTCTTGCATGGTGCACTAAATTGTCGAAAGACATGTCTAAAACTTTAGATAATAACAATATATTGTATTTTACAAGTGACAGATATACTTTATTAAGTATAGTCAGTCATACGAAAAAATACGTTGGATAAATAATTTATGAATGACTTATTTCAGTCTATACCGAAGTCGAAAGATAAAGAATACTCAGCTAAAGATATTGAAGTTCTAGAGGGACTGGAACCAGTCCGGCGGCGCCCTGGGATGTACATAGGAGGGACGGACCAGCAGGCGATGCACCATTTAGTTGCTGAAGTATTAGATAACTCAATGGATGAAGCAGTAGCAGGATACGCAAATCGTATTGAAATACATCTAGCCAAGAGTATGACTGTCACAATAACGGATAATGGAAGAGGTATTCCCGTAGACCCACACCCAAAATACAAAGACAAGTCTGCCTTGGAGGTTATTCTCACAACGCTCCACGCAGGTGGTAAATTTTCAGACGAGGTTTACAGCACCTCAGGGGGGTTGCACGGGGTTGGGATTTCCGTTGTTAATGCACTGTCTGATGTATTATCTGTAGAGGTAGCCAGGGATCAAAGATTATTTTCCCAACAATATCAACAAGGCTTCGCTTCCACTAGCCTTGTTGACGAGGGTCCAGTAAGAAATAAGCGCGGTACTAAGATTAGCTTCCATCCCGACCCAGAAATCTTTGGTAAAACCGCTCAATTTAATCCCTCTGCCTTATATAAAATGGCCAAATCCAAAGCATATTTATTCAAAGGCGTGGAGATAAGATGGTCGTGCGATACAGAGCTAATCACGAACGATGAGGCCACTCCAGATACCGAAATAATTCACTATCCAAACGGATTAACCGATTATTTAAAAAGTGAGTTAAACGACAGAAAAATTTTGGGCGATACTGTATTTTCTAATGAAAAAGAAACCGGAAAAGAAAGGATCGAATGGGCCCTCGCTTGGCCAGATGACAATGATGACGGCTTTTTGAATTCCTATTGTAATACAATCCCAACCCCACAAGGTGGAACCCACGAGGCTGGACTAAAATCTGCTCTTTTAAAGGGAGTAAGAACATATTCTGATCTATCAGGTATGGCAAAACGAATCTCGCAAATTACAACAGAAGATATCATGGCGGGTTGTTGTATAGCTTTATCAACCTTCATTAAAGATCCTCAATTTCAAGGTCAGACGAAAGAACGCCTGGTAAGCACAAATGCAAATAAACTGGTGGAACAGGCTATTAAAGATCACTTGGATCATTGGTTATCTGGTTCTCCTGAATTAGGTAAACAGCTAATAGAACGCTTCATAGAGAAGGCAGAGGAAAGGTTGCGTAAACGCCAACAAAAAGAAGTTAGCCGAAAATCGGCTACTCGCAGATTACGCCTTCCTGGAAAATTGACCGATTGCAGCCTTGGAGACGCAAGCGGCACAGAGCTTTTTATTGTCGAGGGCGACTCAGCGGGCGGGTCAGCCAAACAAGCAAGAGATCGAAAAACTCAGGCTATACTTCCTCTTCGTGGAAAAATACTCAATGTTGCGAGTGCTTCAGCCGATAAGCTTCGTGCTAATCAAGAATTAACTGACTTAATCCAAGCAATTGGTTGTGGAACTGGTGACGAATATAGCGAGTCTTCACTGAGGTACGAGAAAATAATCATCATGACCGATGCTGACGTGGACGGTGCACATATAGCCTCTCTTTTGATGACGTTTTTTTATCGGCAAACCCCTCAGCTTATAGAAAATGGACATCTCTTTTTAGCTATGCCCCCACTGTTTAGGATTACACAGGGAGGGATTACATACTATGCGAAAGATGAAGTCCATAAAGAAGAAATTATTAGTAATCAGCTATCTTCAAAAACGAAAATTGAAATAAGTCGATTTAAAGGTCTGGGAGAGATGCCGGCCGCTCAATTGAAGGAAACAACAATGTGCCCAGAGAAAAGAAATCTATTAAAAATAACGATACCAAGTTCACGTGCTTTAGAAGCTCACTCTATGAACACTAATCCAAAAAGCCGTGCCGATGTCGATAGAACCGTGGAAACCTTAATGGGAAAAAAACCAGAACTTAGATTTTCATATTTACAGGAAAATGCGAGGTTTGTTACTTCGCTTGACGTCTAATCGTATTATTTCAATAACTTCTTTATTTTTCCTCAAGAGCGCGTCTTTCTAACTTCTCATAATCTACTTTTGGGTCCATAAACGCTTGCTGCATTGCAAACTCTCTGGCTTTAACCAAATTCACTAAAGCTTTGTTGAAGGGAACGCTTATATTTAGTGACTTGGCTTCCAATACTAAGGCTCCATTTAGCGCGTCAATCTCTGTCAAACGCCCTGCCTCAATGTGCTGTTGCATGGAAGGTTTATTATATCGGGCTCGTGTTAAGCGTTTGACGTAAGTGATCATATCGTTGTTGGGCAGCTTAATGCCTTTTGCTTCTACCACAGCCATAATCTCTTCAAGAATTTTGGTTTGCATTTCGGCAGCAGCATTGTTTCGCGCAATTTCCCCTGAACGGAGGCCCGTCACAGCACATAATGGGTTGATACCGCAATTGACAACGAACTTCCCCCAGATAACGCCTAGTATATCGGTTGTTATTTCGGGGCTTAATGATGCCTTTTTAAATGCTTCTGCTAGATCCTTCACCCTTTTTGATATAGCTCCATTTAATTCTCCTATGAACGTAGTACCATCATTTGTATGACTGACGTGCCCTAAATCCTCTAATGCCGCGCTATGATAACTTATACCACCGACCACCCTCTCCTCTCCAAGAACCGCAGACAAAGCCTCAATATTACCAATACCATTTTGAAGAGTAATTACCCATCCATCAGGCTTAAGCACTGTCGCAACAGAATTAGCAGCTGATTTTGTCCCTGTCGTGTGCGCGTGGAATAAAACGACATCGGCGCTATTGACGAAATCATTTTCGTGAGCGCTGATGTTTACCTTTTGAACCCTTTGACCTCCAATGCCTGATAGTCTAAAGCCGTCTTTCTTTACAGATTTAATATGATCTAAATTAACATCTAAAAAATCAACTTCGTAACCGGCATCGATAAGGCTCAATCCATAAACACCTCCCATCGCTCCTGCTCCAACCACACAAAACCGCATAAGTATCTCCTAAAAATCCGCCACAATCTTCCCACACGAAATTCATTCTCTGTACATCTCGATATGCAATACCCCCTCATCATCATAAGGAGGAGAAATCGATATATACTGAAGGCTATGATAAAAGCTTTCAAGGTAATATTGTGCATTTAATCTGATACGAGAGGATTTATAATTCGATTCACACCAACTATGTGCCTCCTCCATGAGCCTCCTTCCTAAGCCATGGTTTCTAAATTTTTTTGAAACCATCACACGGCCTATAGAAACTTCGTCATATTGAGAGCCCGCGGGAAGCACTCGGCAGTACGCCACCAATTTATCATTTTTTCTTGCCTGTATATGACGTGAAACCTTGTCAAATTCGTCGATATCTTCGTAGATGCATTTTTGTTCAATAATAAAAATTTGTTGTCGCATTCTAACTATTTGATGTAGTTGATTGTTAGTCAGTTCGCTAAAGCTTGAGCAACTCCATCGAAGACCATTAAAATTATTCAATTTTGAGCTCCGTGATTTTGTGCCGGATTAAGACGAATTTTGGCGACCGCACTTAATGGTGCCAACTGAAATTGTTTATCCGGCAAGTTTGACAGCCACTTTTCTAATGTCCGTAATGTTGTTGATCTTGCGTGACCTATAGCTATTACTGTTCCCTTATCAAGGGCTATTTTTTTAGCTTCTTTGAGACGAAGGATAATCTCTTCTTCAACATCCACGTCATCCAAAAATACATCACGAGAAACAGTGGGAATGCTGAGTTTAGCCCCGAGTTCCATCGCTTTGGAGTCTGGAGCTGTTAGAGAGTCTAGAAAAAGTTTTCCAGAAACCTTTAAATGATTCAATACAATAGACATTGACTTGTAATCTGAAGTAAACCGACTCCCCATATGATTATTGGCTCCGATTGCTCCCGGGAATGCGTTTAAAGCACTTGCCAATCGCTTTTTAATTTCTGCTTGGTCCATATTAATCATCAAAGCACCGGGACCTGGATTTGCATCGCCCCTCGGTTCCATGGGTAGGTGTATAAGAAGTTCGTGTCCTCTACTTCGAGCAAATTTAGTTTGTATTGATAAGTCTTTAGCGTAAGTTAAATATGATAAAGTAAGAGGAGCTCTCAAACTGACAGCCCGGTCCGAATTAAATCGATTAAGTCCCATATCATCCAAAACAATTGAAACTAACGCCCGATTATCTATCCTTTTAAACTTTACGGCATGTGACAACCAACCAGTTTCAAGAAGCGTGGTGTTTTTTTTAGGAGACACAACCTGGTTATCAGTAAAGCCATCTGGCTTTGAAAGCCACTGGGATTGATCACGCAGATCGCGAGCTCGCTCCGCTTTGCTCTCTTTTTCGCGCTCGCCCAAGTTATATTTTTTTTTCTTTTGAGAATAAAAAATTGTCGACTCGGTATGATCTAATTCACCGATATTGACACCAATACCAATACCAATAAAAAAAAGTACCGTTCCGCCAACAACGACAATAATTATTCTTAGAAACTTCGATATTTTAATAAATGAACACATTTTAGGTTAGCAGTTTAATAAGTTATTTTTCAATATCACATTTAACATCATATTTTCTGCTTCTCAGTAATCAATATCTCCTATCTCTTTCTTCCTGGCTTCCATGTTGATATAACTATAATCGGGTGAAAAAATAAATCAGTTTATCTAAAGGTTGCTACGACGAGAAATGTTTTTACTACTCGATAATTATGACAGTTTTACTTACAACTTGTGGCATTTTTTGGGCCAGTTAGGCGCCGACGTAAAAGTCATTCGTAATGACAAAATTACTGCTGAACAAGTGCTAGAACTAAAACCAGAAGGTATTATAATCTCTCCAGGGCCTTGTGATCCAGGCAGGGCGGGAATTAGCTTAGAAGTAATCAAGATTGCTCCAAAAAGCCTGCCAATTTTTGGTGTATGCCTGGGACATCAGTGTATAGGCCAGGCTTTTGGAGCCAAGATAGTTAGAAGTGCGGAAACTATTCACGGGAAAGTGAGTACAATTAGGCACACCAACTCTGCAATATTTAAAGAGATACCTGAAACGTTTTCTGCCACGAGATATCATTCGCTAATTTTAGATAGAAGCAGTCTACCAAAATGTTTGGAAATTACCGCCGAGACTAACGACGGTATAATTATGGCGGTATCGCATCAAAGTCGCCCAATTCATGGGGTTCAATTTCATCCAGAAAGCATTGCCTCCGAATATGGATACACTTTGCTATCAAATTTCCTTGAAGTAAGTGGATGCAAGGCAGCCTCAGCAGAAATATTAGCTAATCTGCAATTAGATCTTCTAAGAGCAATATAATGAGCAAGGAAAACTTGGACCTAAAACCATTGATTAAAATTGTTTCCGACGGATCTTCGTTAACTGAAGAGCAGTCTAAAGAAGCATTTGATATTATAATGACAGGCAATGCTACCCCCTCGCAAATAGGAGGGTTTTTGATGGCTATGAGAGTACGAGGTGAGACAACGGAGGAAATCACAGGTGCAGCGCTTTCCATGCGGGAGAAAGTAGTCAGGATAACCGCACCATTCGATGCTATAGATACTGTTGGTACCGGCGGAGATGCATCAGGCACATTTAATATAAGCACTGCAAGTAGTTTTATAGTTAGTGCTACAGGTGTTCCTGTCGCGAAACATGGTAATAAAGCCCTTTCATCTAAGACAGGGGCCGCGGATGTTTTAAGCCAGCTCGGAGTTAATCTAGATTGTGACATATCGTTAGTTCAAAGAGCTATGGATGAAATTGGCATCTGCTTTCTAATGGCGCCGAGACATCACATGGCGATGCGCCATGTTGCAGCCAGTAGAAGCGAGCTTGGAACTCGAACAATCTTTAATATTTTGGGTCCTCTGGCTAATCCCGCATTAGTAAAAAAGCAGTTGGTCGGCGTCTTTTCCGAATCTTGGGTTGAACCGATGGCAAGGGTATTGAAAAGTTTGGGCTCTGAAAGAGCATGGGTAGTTCATGGTTCTGACGGGCTAGATGAGATTACGACAACTGGCGTTACAAAAGTTGCCGCTTTAGAAAAAGGGGAAATCACCACATTTACGATTCATCCAGGAGATGCCGCTATAGAGTTAGCAAAACCAAAAGACCTTAAGGGTGGCCTTCCAAAACAAAACGCTGAAGCTTTACTCAATCTTCTAAAGGGTGAAAAGGGTGCATACCGTGATATTGTCGTTTTTAATTCTGCAGCGGCTTTAATCATTGCGGGTAAAGTTAACACTCTTAAAGAAGGTGCAAAGTTAGCCGCGGATATGATCGATAACGGACAAGCCAAACAAAAATTAGATCAATTAATCTCAATTACTGCGCAGAATGGCTAGAAAATATGAAAAACGTTTTAATAGAAATCTGCGAACAAAAATTAATACACATAGAAGAACGCAAACACCAAAAAACGGAAAACCAGTTATTAATCGAAGCTAAAAAAGCAACCAAACCAAGGGGTTTCTTGGAAGCTTTGCAAGAAAAAAGTAAAAATGGCTACGGGCTTATAGGCGAACTAAAAAAAGCTTCACCGAGCAAGGGCTTAATTAGACAAGAATTCAATCCAACAGAGTTAGCAATAGCCTACGAAAGAGGAGGTGCTGCTTGCCTTTCGGTTCTAACGGATATTCCATACTTCCAAGGCAACGATAACTTTCTAGTTCAAGCCAGAGAGGCAACCGCTCTTCCAGTTCTGAGGAAAGACTTTATGCTAGACACCTACCAGGTAATTGAGTCCCGAGCGCTGGGTGCAGATTGTATATTACTTATAATGGCAGCCCTAGAAGATGGTTTAGCTAAAATTTTAGAAGATTGCGCTATGGAGTTAGGAATGGATGTGCTGGTTGAAGTCCACGACGAAGTTGAACTTAATCGCGCTTTAAACCTCAAAACGGCACTTCTCGGTGTAAACAATCGCAATCTGAAAACAATGGTAACCGACATAGGCATGACGGAAAAGCTCGCTTCTATTGCGCCTTCAGAAAAAGTCTTGGTGTCAGAAAGTGGCTTACGCACAAAAATTGATTTATCCAGAATGGCGAGAGTTGGTGCGAGATGTTTTTTAATCGGAGAATCAATAATGATACAGAACGATATAGAAAGCGCCACTAGAGCGCTTTTATCGGAAACAATTTAAGATATTGAGAAAAAAAATGTCGAACTTTAATCATTTTGATCAAGATGGAAACGCAATAATGGTTGATATTTCAAGAAAGGAAATAACAGAGCGTGTCGCTGTTGCCTCATGCGACGTATTGGTGCGGGAAGAAACAATGGCCTTAATTTTGAAGGGAAACATAAAAAAGGGCGACGTTTTATCTGTAGCTAGACTTGCTGGTATTCTAGGGGCAAAAAAAACTCCCGACCTTATTCCCCTGTGCCACCCTTTGGCTCTCTCCTCTGCAGAAATAGATTTAAGATGTGATAAGAAACAGAATATCATCGAAATAACTTCGAGGTGCAAAATTAACGGCAGAACAGGTGTAGAGATGGAGGCTTTGACAGCGGTTAGTGTAGCAGCGCTTACTATCTATGACATGTGTAAAGCGGTAGATAGAGGTATTAAAATAACTAATATACGGCTCTTGGAAAAAGTTGGCGGAAAGTCAGGGCAGTGGCGTGAACAATAGATCCTTCTTATCTGTAAAAGATGCATTAAAACGGATAATCAAAGATATTTCGATTGTCTCAACAGAAGAGGTTTCGCTTATCTCTGCGCTAGATAGAGTTACCGCTGAAGATGTGAAGGCAAGGCGCAGTCAGCCTCCTGTAGCGGTATCGGCCATGGATGGATATGCGGTTAAGAGCGAGGACATAACTACTGTTCCCAGCAAACTTATTCGTGTCGGCAGCGTTCCGGCGGGTCGCGAATACACAAAAAAGCTAAAAAGTGGTGAAGCCGTCAGAATTTTTACTGGCGCACCTGTTCCCAAAGGGGCGGATACTATCGTCATTCAGGAAAATGTTACAACCCCTTCAGAAACTGATGGTTCAGAAATCACTATTGTAAAAGGTGCGAAGAAAGGGGTTTACATAAGAAGAGCTGGTCTAGACTTTAAGAATGGTGAGATTGGAATTCCAAAAAACAAACGACTTACATCGCGAGATATAGGCCTAGCTGCCTCAATGAACGTACCATGGATATTGGTAAGACGTCGTCCCCGCATCGCAATACTTGCGACTGGTGATGAAATAGTCCGGCCTGGCGAGAGCGCTTCAAAAAACCAAATAGTAAGCTCGAATAGCTATACACTGCATGCCTTTATGACAGCCCTAGGTGCGGACGTGCAGATCCTTGGTATAGCGCCAGATGATAGCGACACTATTGGGGCATTAGCCAGGGAGGCATATGGATCCGATCTTTTAGTGACAACTGGCGGAGCCTCTGTTGGAGAGCATGACTTAATTCAGAAAGCTCTCAGCACTGACAAATTTGGCAAACAAGGCCTAAATTTAAATTTTTGGAAAATAGCTATGCGACCAGGAAAACCACTTATTTTTGGAGAGCTGCAACAGAAACCGTTTATAGGCTTACCAGGAAACCCTGTCTCAACAATGATTTGTGGTCTAATTTTCCTCAAACCTGCGATTGAAACCATGTTAGGTTTGGAACACAAACAGGAAACTGTTTTTGCCTCCCTATCAAAAGATCTACATAAAAATGATGAGAGACAGGATTACCTAAGAGCCTACTATTTTGATACAAAAAAAGGAGAAAAAATCGTTGAGCCATTTACAATACAAGACAGTTCCATGATGGCTAACCTTGCGAAGGCCAATTGTTTAATTGTTCGAGAACCGTTCGATAAAAAAAGAAAAAAAGGCGATACAGTAAAAATTATTAAACTTGATACGTGTTTTTAAACAATTCTTATTTTCCTAGAGTGATTAATAATTCCGTAAGCCCTAGCATGAGAGCCCTACAAAAGAAAGTAACAGTATATCTATTCTAACAAACGGGAGTTTTCGATGCCAAACACTGGAGGAGCTTTACTGGAAAAACGTATACCTTCACCTAAACCAGAATGGTTATCCCAACTTAAAGAAAAAATAATAGAGCCAGAATTACCAATTATTGACCCTCATCACCACCTTTGGGATATGAGGGGGAATAGGTACTTGCTCGATGAATTAATAGAAGATCTTGGATCAGGCCATAACGTCGTGGCTACCGTATTTCTTGAATGCGCCGCGATGTACCGATCTGAGGGACCACCTCAAATGCGTCCAATCGGCGAAACAGAATTCGTTAACGGAATAGCCGCAATGGCAGCAAGTGGAAAATATGGAAAAACCAAAATTTGTGCGGGGATTGTTGGTTTTGCTGATTTGACATTGGGGGCTTCGGTGATCGAAGTTTTAGAAGCTCAGATCAACGCGGGAGGCGGTAAATTTAAAGGTATTAGATACGGCGCTGGCTTCGATGAAAGCGATGTTATAAACAATAGCCATACTAATCCGCCTCCCGGGTTATATAGCAATCATAAATTTCGCGAAGGGTTTGCAAAATTAGCTGACTACAGCCTTTCTTTTGAAGCTTGGCTCTACCATACCCAGATAGCCGAAGTAAGTATGCTGGCGGATGCCTTTCCGGCCCAAAATATAGTACTCAACCATTTTGGAGGTCCAATTGGGATTGGTCCTTACGAGAACAAAAGGGCTGAAGTTTTTGCAAATTGGAAGAAATCGATCTTAAATCTATCAAAGCGACCAAATGTCTTTGTAAAATTAGGTGGATTGGGGATGGTCTTAAATGGCTATCAATTTGAAAATAGGCAAATACCCCCGAACTCCAACGAACTTGCCAACGAATGGCGCCCGTTTTTCGAAACGACAATAGAGGCTTTTGGTCCAGACCGGTGCATGTTTGAAAGTAATTTCCCTGTAGATAAAGCGACTTCGACTTACGCAGTATATTGGAATACATTTAAAAGATTAGTATCGCATGCAACAAAAGATGATAAACGATATCTATTTCACGATACAGCAAAGAATTTCTACAGACTGGATTTATAAAAATATCTGGAACCTTCAAAGGTGTTATCGCGTAAAGAGGAATTATTGACAAATTAAGAGAACTAAAGTAGAACAAACGATATTTGTTTCTGCTTTGTTCTCTGTTAGAAGGTTTTTTCACATGCTTACTAGGAAACAGCTAGAGTTATTTAATTTTCTAGAAAAACACCTTAGCGCTAGTGACATTGCGCCATCTTTTGACGAAATGAAGGATGCCTTAAACCTTAAATCTAAATCGGGAATTCATAGGCTGGTTTCAGCTCTTGAGGAACGAGGGTTCATCAGAAGGCTGCCAAATAAAGCCAGGGCTATAGAGATAATAAAAACACCTAGAATAAACCCAGGTGTAGAAAATTTTTCTACAACTTCACCGCAACGGCATTTTTCCCCAAACGTGATCCCCGGAAATTTTCCGCAGGCACTTAGACTTGACGATAATAAACACAACGAAATCTCAATATTACCACTTTATGGAAAAATTGCAGCCGGCAACCCTATTGAGGCAATAGCGGA
>Ga0114933_10005140_pt1 | contig 11961 bp, 8 predicted proteins | sample 4SBtaG_FD_89691 | JGI IMG/M metagenome (GOLD analysis project Ga0114933, IMG submission 89691) | Deep subsurface microbial communities from Kolumbo volcano to uncover new lineages of life (NeLLi) - 4SBTROV12_W25 metaG | ecosystem: Environmental > Aquatic > Marine > Volcanic | place: Kolumbo...
CGGCCTGCACACGCTCGAGGAGGGTGGATTGCGGACGACGCTGATCAACGCCGTCGAGACGGCGACGCTGCGCAGCCGCGAGCTCGGCGCGCAGATGGCGGAACGGCTCGGCAGCGACGGGGCGTAACGGCTCTCTTGGGGGGCCGCGTCCGGCGCAGCCGAGCGACGCTACTTCCAGCGCGCGACGGTGATCGTCCGATCGTCCCCGCGTTCCCGACAGGTCACCACCGACGCGCGCACGTCGCGGCCTCCGGCCAGCTCCAACAAGCGGCGCACGAAGCCGCTCCACGCCTTCGCGTGGGGGAGGGTGTCCGGATCGATGTCGAGCACCTCGATGCGGTATCCGCCGGTGGGGGCCCGCTCCACCTCGGCTTTGCCCGATGAGTGGTAGGTCTTGAAGAGCTGGGGCAGGCGCTCGATGGCCATGGTCGGGGTGGTGGTGCGCATGAAGAGCCGGTGGGTCGTCGAGAGCTCTCTATCCGCGGTTGCCACGCCGATGTCCGTCGCCAACATGCCATCACCCGTGCCGAGTTCGCGCTCCGCGGCACGGAGCAGCGCGGCGTAGTCGCCGAGGCCGAGCCAGGTCATGGGCAGCTTCACTGCCGAGACGCGCTGGGCAGCGTGGGGGCCCAGTCGCTCGAGGACCCGGGTCACCGCCGTCGAGCCCATGCCACCGATGTGCTCGAGCGCGCTCAGTACGAGTGATCCCTTGATGTTGGTGGCCCCCGTGTCGTCCGCGGTGGTCTTGCCGAGATCCCGTTTGGGCCTCGCCGTGGGCCGGGCAAAACGGGACCCGGACTCGGGCGGAGGAGCGTGGGAGCGACGCAGAGTCGGGAGCTCTCGCCAGTCGGCCGACTGAGCCGTGAACCTTCTGGGTGATGCGCTGATGTCGCTGGGGCGGTGCGCCAGCCCGTTGGGGGGCGGCGTCATCGTGCCGTCGGCCGGATAGGGTCGCGTCAGCTTCGTGAAGACCTCTGTCTCGGGCATGGCGGCCGCGGCCGCGGCCCGGGCTGGGGTCGTGGCTGAGAAGCCGTCTGCGGCTTGGCCGGGGAAGGGCGGCGGCAGTTCGCTTCGGGGGCTCGGCGAAGGCGGGCGTGCTCCGAAGGGGAGCAGCTCGGCCAGGAAGGAGCTCGCATCGCTGAACCTCTTGTTCCGGTCCACGGCAAGCGCGCGATCGACCACCGCCGCGAGGCCGGGTTCGATGTCGGGCCGGATGGATCGGATCGAGGTGTGGGTGCCCGAGAGGATTCGCTGGAGGAGCTGGTGGTAGTTCTCCCCGTCGAAGGGCAGCTGACCGGCCAGGAGCTCGTAGAGGATCACCCCGACGGCGTAGAGGTCGACCCGGTGATCGAGGTCCTTGATCCCGCGAGCCTGCTCAGGGCTCATGTAGAACGGCGTGCCGAGCATGACGCCGGTGCGCGTGAGGTTGTGCTTGGGGTCGTCTTCTTCTTGGCGGATCTTCGAAATCCCGAAGTCCACCACTTTGACGAACTCGGGGTCGGCGCCCCGCCTGGTGAGCAGGATGTTGTCCGGCTTGAGATCACGATGCACGACCCCGCAGGCGTGAACGGCCGAAAGAGCAGCCAGCACCTGTCCGACGATCTTGCATGCCCGGGCGGCGCCGAGCGTGCCCTCGGAGTCGAGGAGCTGGGCGAGGCTCTTGCCCCGGAGGTACTCCATCACGAGGAAGGGAGCACCGTCGTCGCCGTAGCCGAGGTCGAGCACCTCGACGACGTGCTCGTGCCCCGTCGAGCCAGCGGCTCGCGCCTCCCGCTGAAACCGAGCGACGGCCTTCTCGTCTCCCGTCAGCTCCGAGTGCAGGCGCTTGACGGCGACCTTGCGGCCAATGAGCAGGTGCTCTGCGACGTAGACCGCGCCCATGCCGCCTTCGCCGATGAGGGCCAAGATTCGGTAGCGATTCGCGATGACGCGCCCCACGAGGGCGCGCCCCGAGGTCAGGCTGCGACCGGTCTGGGGGCAGTGGGAGAAGCTCGGAGGATGCAGCTCACTGCAGTGTCTGCAGGGCGCGCGCGCAGGCGAGGCATCCTCGGAAGCTTTCATGGGGTGGGATCGAACGAGCGGTAGAAATTGATGATGGTGGTGTCCGGAACACCGCGTCAAGGCTCAGCACGGTCGAAATCCCCAGAACTTAAGCGAGACATGTAATCACGTAACCGTTCGCGGACCTGCCGAGAGAGCAGCAGAAGGCCCAGGATGTTGGGAAACGCCATGCCGAGGATCATGAAGTCGGAGAAGTCGAGCACGCTTCCGATCTTCAGCACGGAGCCCAGAAGCACGAACCCCAGGAAAATGACCCGGTAGACCATCGACGCGCCGTTTCCGAAGAGGAACACCCAGCACCGCTCGCCGTAGTAGCTCCAGCTGATCATGGTCGAGAAGGCAAAGAGGAAGACGGCGATCGCCAACACGTAGTGAAACCACGGCAGCACGGTCTCGAACGCTGCCGAGGTCATCAGCACGCCCTGGGCCGTGGAGTCGCCCTCGAAGGTGTTGTGGTACTCGCCCGTGACGACGACCACGAGCCCGGTCATCGTGCAGATGACGATTGTGTCGATGAACGGCTCGAGGAGCGAGACCAGCCCTTCGCGAACCGGTTCTTTGGTCGCCGCAGCCGAGTGAGCGATGGACGCGGAGCCGATGCCGGCTTCGTTGGAGAACGCGGCCCGCCGGAAGCCCGTCACGAGCACGCCGAGGAAACCTCCCAGGCCAGCCTGCGGAGTGAACGCTTCGGAGACGATGCGACCGATGGCGGCTGGGATGGCCGAGAAGTTGGCCCCGAGGATGACCAGGCCCGCCACGATGTAGACGGCGCACATGGCCGGGACGATGGCGCCCGCGACCTGACCGATTCGCTTGATCCCGCCGATGATGACCAGCCCGACGAGCACTGCGACGATGAACCCGAAGAGCCACGACTTGTCGGCGAAGGAGGGAAGCACGCGGGCGGGCTGCGCGAACGCTTGGTTGGCCTGAAACATGTTGCCGCCGCCGAACGAGCCGCCGATGCACATGAGCGAAAAGAGCACCGCGAGCGCGCGGCCGAGCTTCGGCCGGCCGAGTTTCGTCAATCCGTCGCCCAGGTAGCGCATGGGGCCGCCGAGCACCTGCCCGTTGTCATCGACCTGTCGGTACATTTGGCCGAGCGTGCATTCGACGAACTTCGAGCTCATGCCCAGGAAACCCGCCATCACCATCCAGAAGATGGCGCCGGGCCCGCCAGCGCCTACGGCTAGCGCGACCCCGGCGATGTTCCCGAGGCCGACGGTCGCGCTGAGCGCGCTCGATAGCGCCTGGAAGTGCGTCACCTCGCCGACGTCGTCCGGGTCGTCGAACTTGCCACGCGTGATGTCGATGGCGTGCCGGAAGCCGCGGAGGTTGATGAAGCCCATGCGGAGCGTGAAGAAGACGGCCCCAAAGACCAGCCACAGGACGATGAACGGGAGGTTCAACCCTCTGTGGGGCCCAGACGCCAAGGCGCCTTGCGCAAGCCAGCGGATGACCGCCGGCAGCTCGGCCAGATCCGGGTCGTCGTTGTCCCAGAAGATGAGGTCGAACATGAGTACCGCGCCGATCGGGCCCACGACGTACGTGCCGAAGGCGGCATCGAGCTTCTCGAAGACGCCGGGCTCTTCGGGCGCTGGAGCCTCGGACGGCGCTCCCATGGAGGCCTCCGAAGGAGCGGCCTCCTGAGCCCCGGCGAGGGGTGGAAGACAGAGCGCGAGAACAGCACTCAGCGCGAAGGCTCTACTCAGAAGCTTCATGGAGGCGCGCACTCTCTCAGATGCGCACTGCCTTTCTCAAGTGGCCCGCGCCGCTGCCCTTGCCCGCCCATTACCGATCGCGGTAACCAAGCCAGCGGACATGAACCTTCGTCACCATTGCAGTCACGCTCACTTCGCGGCCAGCGGCCGCCGCCCCTTTCGCCTGGCCGGCGACGCGCCTCAATGGGGGCGCCCCCGGACCTTCTCACTCGATGCGCTCGAGTTGGACCTGGTGCTCGATCAGGAGGCCCGATCGCTGAGCGGCTCGGCTCTGCTGACCCTCCGCCGGGTGGATCTTCAGGCGCGGTGGGCCGAGCTGGACGCCCTCGAGTTCGAGCTGAGCAGCGTGCAACGGGAGCATGACGGCAACTGGAAGGACGTCGGCCACGACTACGACGGAGAGGTGCTCCGGATCGACCTCGCCGATCTGCCGGACGGAGGCGTCTGCAGCGTGCGGGTCGAGTACGCCGCAAGCCCTCGCCGCGGCCTCTACTTCACCGCTCCCGACGAGGCGCGTCCCGATCGCCCGCGCCAGGTGTGGAGTCAGTGTCAGGATCAGGACGGTCGGCACTGGTTCCCCTGCCAAGATCACCCGGGTCAGCGCATGAGCACTTCGCTCAGCGTGGTCGTGCCGCGGGGGTGGTTTGCGCTCTCGAACGGCGTGCTGAGAGAGCGAAGCGACGTCGAGGACGGGACCCGATTCTCGTGGGTTCAGAGCGAGCCGCACCCGGCTTACCTGGTCACGTTGGCCGCGGGTGAGTTCGACGAGTCGCACACCGAGGTGGGCGGCCTGCCGGTCGACTATTACGTGCCTCAGGGGCGAGGAGAGCAGATCGAGCGCTCCCTCGGCCGGACCCCCGAGATGATCCGGGTCTTCGCCGACCGTCTCTCGACGCCGTTCCCATGGGCCAAGTACGCGCAGGTCGTGGTCGCCGACTTCATCTTTGGTGGCATGGAGAACACCAGCGCCACGACGCTCTTCGAGCGCGCGCTGCTCGATGAGCGAGCGGCCCTCGACGTCGACATGGACTCGCTGGTGGCCCACGAGCTCGCTCACCAGTGGTTTGGTGACCTGGTCACCTGCCGCGAATGGACGCACGCGTGGCTGAACGAGGGCTTCGCGACGTACATGGAGCACGTCTGGAAGGAGCACCACGAGGGGCGAGACGCCTACCTCTACAACCTGGAGGTCGATCTCGAACTCTATTTGTCAGAGCACTCCGGGCGCTATGGCCGGCCGATCGTGGAGCGCCACTGGGACACGCCGATCGATATCTTCGACCGCCATCTCTACCAAAAGGGTGGGTTGGTCCTCCACGTCCTCCGCGAGACGCTCGGCGATGTCGCCTTCTGGCGTGGTCTGACGTTCTACCTGGAGCGGCACCGGGGTGGTTCGGTCGAGACGCGCGACCTGCTGCGCGCGCTCGAGGACGCCACCGGTCGCAGCCTCGAGGAGCTCTTTCACCAGTGGGTCGGCCGCGCCGGCCACCCCGAGCTGGAGGTCAGCGCCAAGATCGCGGACGACGCGACGCGCGTGACGATCAAGCAGAAGCAGGGCGACAAATCTCTCTTCCACCTGCGGATCCCCGTGATCGTCACGACCGAGGAGGGCAGCGTTCGGCACGTGCTGGACGTCACCGGCAAGTCGGAGACGTTTGCGTTGCCGACGAAGGGTCGCGCTCTGATGGTCGTCGTCGATCCGGACATGACGGCGCCCGGTCGCTCCAAGCTCGAGATGCCGACCGCGCTCCTCGCGCGTCAGCTCTCGACCGCAGACGCGGCTCGGCCGCGCTGGTGCGCCGCTCGGGCGCTCGGAAAGAAGAACGAGCCTCGCGCCGTGCGGGCGCTCGCGACTGCCCTCGCCGACGACGCGTTCTGGGGGGTTCGACTCGAGGCCGCCAAGGCCCTCGGCGAGCAGCGCACCCCAGCCGCGTTCGACGCGCTGACCGCGGCGGAGAGCGACGCCGACCCCAAGGTGAGGCGAGCCGTCGCTGGGGCGCTCGGCCGCTTCCGAGACGCGAAGGCCGCTGATCGGCTGGTGGCGTGGATCGAACGCGGCGACCGGAGCTACTTGGTCGAGGGCGCGCTCCGTCGCGCGCTCGGCGAGACCCGTGACCCGCGGGCCCGAGAGATCTTGGCGCGCTCGCTGGCCGAGGACCAGGGTTCCTGGGGCGAGGTCGTGTGCTGTGGGGCCGCGGATGGTCTGGCCAAGCTCAAGGACGCGGCCGCCTTCGAGCCGCTCTTGGCGGCGCTAGCGGACATCACGAGCAGCCACACCGTTCGCCGAACCGTCCTGGGCGCGCTGACGGGCGCGCCCGAAGTGGCCACCGACGAGACCCAGCTGCGCTTGATCCGTGAAGTCGCAGAGGCCCAGCTCGACAGCTACGACCCGAACGTGCGCATCGCCGTTGCGCGTTTGCTGGCTGCGTCGGGCCACCGCGCGGGATTCGGGGTTCTGGCTCGCATGTCCGAGAGAGACCTCGACGGGCGGGTTCGACGCGCCGCGAGGGAGTCTCGGAGAGACCTTTCTGCCCGGCTGAAGAGCCCGCCCGAGGTCGCCTCATTGCGCGATGAAATCGAGGTGCTGCGCAAGGAGGTGCGCGAGCTTCGGGACCAGGTCGCGTCCCCTCCGACGGACGAAGCTTGAAACCCCGCTAGACACGGTCTAGAACCGCCCCGATGTTCTCCGTCTACCTGCCGGTCCTCATCATGCTCACCATCGCGGTGATCGTGCCGATCGTGCTCTTCACCGCGGGCACCGTCCTCGGCAAGAAGAACCCGACCGAAGAGAAGATGATCCCCTATGAGTCCGGCTCGGAGAGCACGGGCGCGCGGCACGTTCGATTGAGCGTGAAATTCTATCTAACGGCGATCCTCTTCGTCGTCTTCGATATCGAGGCCGTGTTCATGTACCCGTGGGCGGCTCGTTTCCGCGAACTCGGGTGGTTTGGCCTCATCGAGATGGTGCTGTTCATCGGCGTTCTCGTCATCACGCTCGTCTACGCATGGCGAAAAGGAGCCCTCGAATGGGAACGGTGAAACAGGTTATCGGCGGCTTGGACGCCGGCTTCGTCACCACGAAGTTCACCGAGTTGCTGGGCTGGGCGCAGAAATACTCTCTGTTCCAGTACCCCTTCGTGACCGCGTGCTGCGGCATGGAGTTCATGGCGGTCGCCGGTCCTCGGTACGACATGTCTCGCTTTGGAGCGGAGGCGCCGCGCTTCAGCCCGCGGCAGGCTGATCTGCTCTGGGTCGTGGGCACGATCAGCCAGCGACAGGCCCCGGCCCTGCGTCGGATCTACGAGCAGATGGCGGAGCCGAAGTGGGTGCTCGCGTTTGGCACCTGCGCCTCGTGTGGTGGTTTCTACGACAACTACACAACGGTGCCTGGAATCGACAAGATCATCCCGGTAGACGTCTTCGTCCCGGGCTGTCCGCCGCGGCCTGAGGCTGTGTTCGACGGCTTGATGCTCCTCCAGGAGAAGATCCAGACCGGCGTGAAGGGGCCTCTCGTGGTCCCGCCGAAGCATCTTCCGCGGCTCGCGCAGCTTCGTCAGAAGGGCTCGACGGTCGATTTCGGAACCGAAGAGATCAAGCGCCTCGAGGCGGAGCGTTCGCCCGCCGACATGAAGTTGCTCGAGCAGAAGGACTAGCTCGATGAGCAAGAAAGTGATCAAGCGCCTGAAGTCGGAGTTCGGCGACGCCATCTTGGCGACGAGCGACTTCCGTGGGGACTTCGAAGCCCGCGTGGCGAAGAAGACCTGGAAGAAGGTGGCGCTCTTCCTTCGGGACGAGCTCCAGATGAACCACATCATCGACATCACGGCGGTGGACTATCCGGAGCGTGAGCCCGAGCTTCCTCGCTTCGAGATGAAGCTGATCGTCCGATCCATGAGCACCAACGATCGCGTGCGCATCGCGGCTCACCTCGCGGACGGCGAGAAGATCGACTCACTCACCGATGTTTGGCGCGGCGCCAACTGGGCCGAGCGCGAGATCTTCGACATGTTCGGGATCTCGTTCAACGGGCACCCCGACCAGCGGCGCATCCTCATGTACGAGGAGTTCGAGGGGCACCCTCTGCGCAAGGACTACCCGATCGGCAAGGCGCAGCCCTTGGTTCCCTACCGGGACGTCTCCGGGACCGAGAAGATCGCGCCGTTTGGTGCTGAAGAGGGTCAGCCCTGGGGCCGAATCGACTGGGCCGCCCGCCTCGCCGACGGGGACGTGCAGGTCTCGCCTTCGATCAGCCAGCAGACCGGCGGGCGCAAGGCGCTCTCGACCGGGCCCGAAACCAGCCCGCTCGCCGAGCAGGAGGAGTAGCGCATGGAGCCGCATTACGAAGCGCTAGGAGACGAGCAGACGCTCGATCTTCCGACGGAGCCGATGAGGCTCAACATGGGCCCGTCGCACCCCGCGATGCACGGCACCATCCGCATGGTTCTCGACCTCGACGGCGAGTCGATCGTCGACCTCGACCTTCAGCCCGGCTACCTGCACCGCGGCTTCGAGAAGAGCTGCGAGCGGGGCACCTGGTCGCAGGTCTTCCCCTACGTCGACCGCCTCAACTACGTCTCACCGATGCTCAACAACGTGGGCTTCGCCCTCGCGGTCGAGAAGCTCATCGGGCTCGAAGTACCGGAGCGCTGCACGTACTACCGGACGGTGCTCGGTGAGTTGGCGCGGATGAGCGACCACATCACCTGCAACGGGGCGGCCGCGATGGAGCTCGGAGCGTTCACCCCGTTCCTCTGGCTCATCAAGGTCCGCGACTGGATCTGGGACATCCTCGAGCAGGAGACCGGCGCGCGCCTGACCCACTCGTTCGGCCGCATCGGAGGCATGGCGGCGCCGCCCACCGACGGATTCCGGGAGAGCACGCTCGCGATCTTCGACGAGATCGATCACGTGATGATGGAGTCCGAAGCGCTCCTGATGAAGAACCGGATCTTCCTCGACCGGACCCAGCAGATCGGCAACCTCAGCCAAGAGGACGCCATCGCGATGGGATGCACTGGGGTCATTCTGCGGTCTACGGGCGTCGACTACGACGTGCGCAAGGCCAACCCCTACATGTTCTACGACCGCTTCGACTTCGATGTGCCGATCGGTCACGACGGCGACAATTACGACCGTTTCGTGTGTCGTTTCGAGGAGATGCGCCAGTCCATGCGCATCATCCGCCAGGCGCTCGACCAGATGCCCACCTCCGGGTCGGTCGTCAGCGAAGACCTCCGGTACGTGCTGCCCAACAAGTCCGACGTCTACGACTCGATCGAGGGCACGATCGCTCACTTCAAGCTCGTGATGGAGGGCATCAAAGTGCCTCCGGGCGAGGTCTACAGCTTCACCGAAGGCGGCAACGGGGAGCTCGGCTTCTTCATCGTCTCCGACGGCTCAGGTACGCCCTACCGCGTCCGCGTCCGACCCCCGTGTTGGTACAACCTCCAGGCGTGCCGCGACATGCTCATCGGAGACATGATCGCAGACATCATTCCCACCTTCGGGTCGATCAATATGATCGGCGGCGAGTGCGACAGGTAACCATGCCCACCTTCAAGCTCGACGGTCAGGACATCCCCTTCGAATCCGGGGACACCATCATCCGCGCTGCGTGGCGCGAGGGGGTCGAGATCCCCCACTACTGCTGGCACCCCGGCCTCAGCGTCGCGGCGAACTGCCGCATGTGTCTGGTCGAGATCCGCAGCGGGCGCCAGATGGCGCTGCCGATTCTGAAGTGGGACGAAAAGAAGAAAGAGTACGTCCCGGCCACGAAGCCGAAGCTCCAGCCCGCCTGCCAGATCACGGCGTCCGAGGACATGGAGGTCTACGCCAAGAGCGATCACGCGCTCAAGGCGCAGGAGACGACGCAGGAGTTCCTGCTTCTCAACCACCCCATCGACTGCCCGATTTGTGACCAGGCCGGCGAGTGCAAGCTGCAGGACTACTGGCTGACCTCCCAGCGCAAGCTCAAGCGCAAGAAGACCGAGCGGGTTCACAAGCCGAAGACCGTCTCCTTCGGGCCGACGATCGTCTACGACGCCGAGCGTTGCATCATGTGCACGCGCTGCATTCGGTTCTGTGACGAGGTCGCCAAGGACCACGTGCTCGACATGCGCGAGCGCGGGAACACCAACGAGATCGTCGTGAGTCAGGGGCGGGAGCTCGACAACGACTACACCCTGATGACCGAGCACGTCTGCCCGGTCGGCGCGCTGACGAGCAAGGACTTCCGCTTCAAGGCGCGCGTCTGGTTCCTCAAGTCGTCACCGGGTGTGTGCACTGGCTGCGCCACGGGCTGTAACACCTGGGTCGATCACGATCCGCGCTACCAGCGCGTGTACCGTCTTCGCCCGCGGGACAACCCCGAGGTCAATCAGTACTGGATGTGCGACGACGGGATGATGACGTACAAGCGGTTTCACGAGGACCGGATCATCACCGGCCGTGTGCGAACCCCCTCCCGCGCGGGCGACAAGATCGACGAGATCACCCGCGCCGAGTCGGTGGTCGCCGCCGCTCGAACGCTCCGTAGCGCCGGCAGCAAGGCCGCGGTGGTGCTCAGCGCTCAGCATTCGAGCGAAGACAACTTCGTGCTCGTGCAACTCGCTCGTGAGCTCTTCGAGACCGACCGCTTCTACCTCTCGGCTCGCGCCGACTGGAAGGGCGACGACATCCTTCGGAACGCGGACGCGAACCCGAACCGAGCTGGCGCTCAGGCGGTCTGCCCCAGCAAGCCCGAGTCGCTCGCTCAGCTCGTCAAGGACGTGGCGGCGGGAGACGTGGACGCGGTGCTTTCTCTGGGACCCGCCAGCGACGTCGAGCTCGGCTCGCTGACCGGATGGCACGTCAACCTGACGGCGAACGCCGGGCCACTGACCAGCAAGGCGACCGTGGTTGTCCCGGTGGCGACCCCGGCCGAGTGCAGCGGCACCTTCGTGAACGCGGAGGGCCACGCGGCTCACTTCAAGAAGGCGATTACCGCCCCCGGCGGCATTGAGCCCGCCTGGCTCACCCTGGTGGAAATCGGGCGTGAGCTCGGTTGGAAGCCGAACTTCGAGCGCCTCGGTCAGGTCCGGGCCGCCATGCCCAAGGCGCTGCCCGCTGGCGACGCAACCGAGGACACGGCCGCCGCGCCGGCCTGAGAGGAAAGCCCATGCTGCTTCTCGTCATCTCCACGCTCCTGAAGATCGCGTTTGTGCTCGGACTCATCGGCGGGATCGCTCCCGTCCTGGTCTGGGCCGAGCGACGGCAGAGCTCCATGATGCAGGACCGCGTCGGTCCTGTCCGCGCAGGCGTCCCCCTTCCGATGGAGCTCTGGAGCCTGCTCCAGCCGGCGGCTGGAGCGCTCATCCTGGCCGGCTGGGTGATGGACGGCACGTTGACGCCGGTCTACGTCGTCTTTGGCCAGCCCGAGCTCGTGCTCGACCACGGCACGATGGTCTACTCGTGGATCCCGGTCGTCGGGCCCCTCGTTCAGCTCTTCAGCCTCGATAACCCTTGGTACTACGACATCGTGCCGCTGCTCTCGGCGCTCACGCAGCTCACCGGCGTCGTGCTGCTGCTGACGACGATCGCGTTCAAGGGAAAGATCAGCGTCGCGGACTTCGTCAAGGGGCCGGCCGCGCAGGGCGCTGGCTTCCTCGGGCGCGTCGCGCTCGCCTACTCCGCGTGGCTCATCCTCGCTCTGATCGTGCACTACCTCACCGGCGGTGACGCGGTCCGACAGGCCGCTACGGGCATCTTGCTCAGCGTTCCCCACGACGACGGCGTTGCGGCGATCGCACAGGGCCTCTCGTACGCGGTGACGGGCGGTCTCGTCGGTGCGGTCGTTCTGGGCGGCGCCAGCGCAGGCATGCTCGTCATGCGCGGCTCGTCCGAATCCGGGCCGCTGACCGCGCTTGCTTACTTCTTCGGTGTGGGCGCCGCCTGCGGTGTCATCTCGCTCATCATGGGCGCCGTCATCGACCCCGAGCTCGCGCTGCAGCAGATGCAGGCGGACCCGGGACACGTCGTCGGGGGCAACCTCTACCTCACGTGGTCGCTCATCATCTCCCTGGCCGTGGGGCTCACCCACGTGCCGCTCGGCTGGATCGTTCGCAACGCGGTCGACAAGCGAGGACACCTCACGGTGTTCGGACTTCTCCACCCGGCCGCGGATGTGCTCAAGACGGCCTAC
>Ga0114933_10005141_pt1 | contig 11961 bp, 7 predicted proteins | sample 4SBtaG_FD_89691 | JGI IMG/M metagenome (GOLD analysis project Ga0114933, IMG submission 89691) | Deep subsurface microbial communities from Kolumbo volcano to uncover new lineages of life (NeLLi) - 4SBTROV12_W25 metaG | ecosystem: Environmental > Aquatic > Marine > Volcanic | place: Kolumbo...
GCGTCACGGTCGACAAGCTCGAGGCGGTTGCCAGACTCGGCCCCGGGGTAGCGGTGCTCACCGACGATCTCGTGACGGCCCGTGCCATCGGCGAGCGGGGGCTGCGCGCCTGGGTCGAGGTGGACAGCGGGCAGGATCGCGGCGGTCTCGCGCCCGATGACCCCGCCCTGGTCGCCTGCGCCGAGGCCCTCGGAGAGGGTTTCTGCGGCGTGCTCACGCACGCTGGCCAGAGCTATCGGTGCCGGTCGATCGAGGCCATCGAGGCGGTGGCCGAGGTCGAGCGCGCGGCGGCGGTCGGCGCCGCCACCGCGGTCCGAGCGGCCGGCCTCGCCTGCCCTGGGGTGAGCGTCGGCAGCACGCCGACCGCGCTGCACGCGCGGAGCCTCGAGGGCGTCACAGAGCTGCGCGCTGGCGTGTACGTCTTCTTCGACCGTTTCCAGCACGCGATCGGCTCCTGCGCCGAAGCAGACCTCGCGCTGAGCGTGATCGCCAGCGTGGTTTCCGTGCGTGCGGACTCCGTGTGGATCGACGCCGGCACCCTCTCGCTCAGCTCAGAGGCGCCGATGAGCGATTTCGGAGGCGGCTTTGGCAAGGTCACCTTTCCTGACGGCAGCGCGCTCGGCGGCGACGCAAACGTCGAGTCGCTCAATCAGGCACACGCGCGCGTGGTCTCGCGGAGCGGACCGCTCGGTGATCTCACCGTGGGCCAGCGGCTCCGGGTCTGGCCGAACCACGCCTGCATCACGGCTGCGATGTACGACCAGTACACCGTGGTCGATGGACCCTCGCTGACCCCCGTCGATACCTGGGCGCGCCTTCGGGGCTGACTGGAGCGGCCTCAGGTCTTCTTGCGGACCAGCTCGAAGCTCGCCGACTGGTCCGGCAGATCATCCTCGTCCGGCAGATCTTCGCTGACTTCGGCGCTCAAGTCGCCGTCGTCGGTCCAGAGGCCCTTGAGTGGCTTGCTCTTCACGGCCGAGGCGATCTCGGTGTTCTGAACCGAGATTTGCAGGTCGTCCGACATGCCGCCCGTGTCGAGGATCTCGACGTCGCTCAGGGAGAGGTCGACCGAACTCGGGTCCGCCGGCTGAATCACGGGCACGAGCGCTGCGGCCGCGTCCTTGGCCCGCTGGGCCTCCCGTGCCTTCTTCGCCATGCCCAGGCGATCACGCGATTGGCGCACGCTGCGGCCGAGAGGCTCGGCGTCCACGGGCTCCGGATATTGATGCAGGATCGCGGAGAGGGCGCGCGCCATCGAGCGCATGTTCTCGAACCGGTTCTCCGGGTCTGGCTCCAGCGCCGTGTGGATCGCGATCTCGAGGGCGGCCGGCACGTCGTCGCGGAGCTCTCGCAGGCGTTGAATCTCGCCTTTGCGCACACTGAGCAGAATCTCGAGGTCGTTCTTGCCCGTGAAGAGGCGCTGCTGAGCGAGCGCTTCCCACATCACCACGCCGGCCGCGAACATGTCCGAGTGCGGACTGGCCTTGGCGCCTGTGATCAGCTCGGGCGCACAGTACGCGAGCTTGCCCTTGATGACGTTGGGCCGCGTCATGCTTGCCCGGTCCATCGCCCGGGCAAGCCCGAAGTCGGTCAGCTTCACGGTCCCGTTGGTGCCGAGCAAGATGTTCGACGGGCTCACGTCACGGTGGAAGATCGGGCTCAGTTCACCCTCTTCGGTCATCCGCTCATGGGCCGCGCCGAGTCCCCGGCACACCTCCACGCCGATCGCCGTGACCAAAGGCCAGGGCGTCTGCTCGATGCCGCGCGGGAAAGAACGGACCCAGTGGTGGAAGTCGAGACCCTCGACCCACTCCATCACCAGGAAGTAGTCGCCGACGTCGTCGACGCCGAAGTCCATGATCTGCACGATGTTCGGGTGCTGGAGGCCTGCGCCGACGCGTGCTTCTTCCTCGAAGAGCCGAACGAAGTGCCCGTCCGCGCCCTTGGCTGCGTGAATCCGCTTCACCGCCACGGGCCGAGCGAACTTGCCGGCGCCTCGCACGAGCGAGCGCCAAACCACTGCCATGCCGCCTTCGCCAGCGGGCTCCAGCAGCTCATACCGGCCAGCGATGATCTTGCCTGGTCTGTCGCGACTCATCTGGAGCCACCATCCTAGGCGATCGGCGGCCCGATCGCGATTCTTTCACGTTCGATGAAAGGGAGAGCGCTCCATCAGGTGCGCGATCTCGGCTTTGACGCTGAACGCCTCGGAAGGCAGGAACTCGCCCACAGCGCGCGCCAGGTGCGGATCTCGGACCCAGTGTGCCGAATGGATTTCGGTCGGCAGGAGGCCGCGCTTGAGCTTGTGAAAGCCCTGCGCGCCAGCCTCGAAGTGGCTCAATCCGGCCTCGATCGCGTGCTCGATCAGCCGGTAGTAGCAGAGCTCGAAGTGAAGATGCTCGTAGTGGGCCCCACACCCCCAGTAGCGACCGTAGAGGTGCGCGCCCTTGGTGAAGTTGATCGAAGCGGCCCGCGGGGTGTCCCCCTCGAACGCCATCGCCACGAGCAGCCGATGTGCGTGCGTCTCCCGGATCGTCTCGAAGAAGGTCGGCGTCAGGTAGGCCTGTGAGCCGTGGGCGGCGCAGTTGCTCCGGTAGAATCGCCGCAAGGCACTCCACTCGAGGTCGCCGAGCTCCGGTCCCTTCAGCAGACGGACCTCCAGACCGCTCTCGGCTACCGCGCGGCGTTCCTTGATGACCTGCTTGCGCTTGCGCGATCGGAAACGGGCGAGGTAGTCGTCGAAGCTCGCGTAGCCGTCGTTTTCCCAGTGATATTGAACGGATAACCGTGGGAGCAGGCCCAACTCGATGACCTGCCCTCGCTCCGCTTGGGTCAGGAAGAGCAGGTGGATCGACGACGCCCCGACCTCGTCGGCGGCGGCCCGGGCGCCCGCGATCAAACCTTGCCGGACCTCGTCGGCGGGCACGTCATCGGCGATGAGCAGTCGTCGCCCGGTGGCGGGGGTGAACGGCGCCATCGAGACGAGCTTCGGATAGTAGTGAACGCCCACCTGAGAGGCGGCTCGTGCCCACGCGAAGTCGAAGATGAACTCGCCCCAACTGTGCTCCTTCGCGTAGAGCGGCAGCGCGCCGACGAGCATGTCGCCTTGCCAGGCGGTGATGTGCACCGGCAGCCAGCCCGTCTGTGGACCGACGCTTCCCGAGGTCTCGAGCGCGCGCAGGAACGCGTATTCGACGAAGGGGTCGTTCGCCCCAACGAGCCGGTCCCAGGCCGAGGGCTCGATTTGCTCGAGACCTCCGTGTAGCTCGATCCGTAGATCCACCAGACCCGACGGTGTAGCAGATCAGGGGCGTGTAGGATTCGCGCTTATGTCGAACGTGTCCGTGTTGGGCACCCGGACGAGCGCCTCCGGCATGGCCTCGAAGGCTCCGAGGACCATCGAGAGCGGGATCTCCTCTCGGATCCGGTCGGCTCCGGCAGCCGGCCCGCCAATGACTCCGCTCGCTTCGCGCGCAGCAGAGGCGGCGTACGCGCGGTGCGCGTAGAAGACGTCGTCGGCTTGCTCGTCGCAGGCGAAGGCCAGACACGCGGCGGCTCGCGCGGTGGCGATGTCGAGCGGTTCGCGCAACGCCTTGGCCGCGTCCATCGCGCAGAATCCAGCAGCCCAAGCCTCCTTCGCCAGCGCACGCCCGGTGAGCCAGCCGAGGGTCGTCACCACGGCTCGGTTGATTCGCAGGTCGGGCGCACGTCGTTCAGCCACCGCTGCGGACACCAACCCGCTCGTCGCGCGGACGACGGTGGCGCGACCGATGCCCAGCCGGAGCGCGAGCACGACGAGCCAGTCTGCGCGGGGACAGTTGCGCCAGGCGTTCGTGAGATCGCCGCATTCGTGCAGCATCCAGCCAGACATCTCGACCGGCAGGCGCTGACATAGCTCGTGCATCTTGCTCATCCGACTTCCTTTCGAACGCCACCCACAGGCCTCCTCGCTGCAAATGTCGTGCTCTGAGCCCCCCTCTGGGATGATCCCCCTTCCGGAGCTGGACTCGGGGGGTGGTTGCCCCCAACTCCGGGATGAACGGGGGGCGAGGCCCCCCTGCGCAAGAGGAGGTTGGACATGAGCGAATCGAAGATCGGACGACGTCAGGCTACGCGCCGGGCCCTCACCGTGCTCGGAGCGGCGATCGTCGCGCCGAGCGCTCTCGTGGCGTGCGGCGGCGAAGAGGACGGGGGCGGGGCTCTCACCTGCACCGACACCGCCGGGCTCGAGGCCGCGGCCCTCGCCACGCGCGAGTCGCAGGCGTACTCCGACAGCAGTACCAACGCGGAGCAGACGTGCTCGGCCTGCCGCTTTTACACCGCTGGCCAAGCGGGGCAGTGCGGCAGCTGTCAGGTCGTGCAGGGTCCGATCCATCCCGATGGGACCTGCAACCTCTGGGCGGCCGCCTCCTGAGCGAGGCTTTTTGCCCTGCGAGTCAGCCGTTTACGATCGGAGCGATCCGTTCGAGCGCTTCGCGCAGCTGATCGGGGGGCACAGACGTGAAGCAGAGGCGCACCCAGGAGCCGTAGTCTTTCCCTGATGCCGCTCCTGGGGTGAGCAAGACGCCCGCGTCGAGGCAACGCTCGAGCAGGTCGAGCGTGTCCTCGCCGTCCCGCAGGTGTTCGGCGACGTCGAAGAAGACAAACGTGCCGCCGTCGGGCTTTCGCAGGCCCAGGGTCTGCGCCGTGAGGGCCGCCGCGCGGTCGTAGGAGTCACGGGCCTTTTGCAGCCACTCGCCGCCCTCCGAGAGCGCGCGCGCGGCGCCGAGCTGCATCGGTTTGGGCGCGCAGTACGTCGAGAACGTTTGCACTCCACGGATGCTCTTCATCGCCGCCTCGGGTCCGTGTGCCCACCCCACGCGGGCGCCGGCCAACCCGTAGGCCTTGGAGACCGAGTGCACCGCCACGCAGCGGTCTTGGTAGTCGGCTCGGGCCCAGACGGGCGCGGGCTGCATGCCTCCGAAGTAGATCTCCTCGTAGACCTCATCGCTGATGATCCACAGGTTGTGTCGCTCCGCCACGGCGGCGATCGCAGCGATCACTCGGTCCGGCAGGATCACCCCGGTGGGGTTGTGCGGGGTGTTCACGTAGATCGCGCTCGTGCGCTCGGTCACGGCGGCCTCGAGGCGCGCCTCAGCGTCGAAGTCGTCGTCGTGAACGGCATCGAAGAAGGGCACCTGCACCGCTCGCGCGCCGCGTTTCTCGATGATGCCGCGGATCAGCGGCCAGAACGGGGCGGGTAGGAGAACCTCGTCGCCCGGGTCCATGAGCGCGTCGATGACGACCGAGAGTCCGGCGGTGGCTCCGCTGGTCACCTGCACGCTCTCGGGATCGATCAGCTGCTGGCCTCTGCGTCCGAGGTGCTCGGTGATGGCTTCGAGCAACTCGGGTTGACCCTGCACCGGCGCGTAGTTGTGAAGTCGTCGATGGTCCGCGGTCCGCTGTGCCTCTGCCATCGCAGCGGGCAGCGGTTCCAGCCACGTGTCGCCCACGTGCAACGGATGGACGGGGCCGGGGTGGTCCTTGGCGCGCGCCGCCAAACGACTGAAGACCCGGTCGCTGAGAGCGGCGGCGCTTTCAGCGGTCTGAGGGAAGCGAGGCATCGCGGGAGCGTAGCAGTTGAATGAGTGGGTGGTTCTGGGTGTACTCGTGCGCGTGAAACAAATTTCCTCAGCGTTTGCGTTGGGAGCCATCGCGCTCCTCGTCGTTGGTTGCGAGACCGAGCATCACGCACGGGTCGATGACGGGGCGGAGCTCGCGGAGGGAAGCGCCGTGATGGTCTCCGGCGTGCGCGTCGGCTCGGTGGGCGACGTGCGGGTGATCGAGGGAGCGATCGACGTCGCGTTTCTCATCGACGACGACCACGAGGGCACGTCCCGGGAGGTTAGCTCTGCCCTCGCCGTCGGGGGCTCCAACGAGCCGACGCTGATCCTCTACCCGGGTGAGGGACGACCCCTCACGGAGGAGCGCGCGCTGCCGCAATGTGAGCTCGCTGACCAGGCGCTGAGAGACCTCGCCGAGCAGTTCGGCGACACGATCGGCGGCCTGCTTCGGAGCCTAGGCTCTGGCTTCTTCGGCGGCGCGAGCGGCGGGTCGGGAAGTGGCGGGTCGGGAAGTGGCGGGCCGTCGTTTCCCATGCCGAGCCTTCCTCCCTTGCCCCGTCGCTCGCCGGGTGGACCGACGCACCCTCCGCCGAGTGCTCCGCCGCCGAACGTGCCGCCGCCGAACGTGCCCCCGCCGCCGGTGCTTCCGGCGCCGCTCGGAGCGGAGCCAACGTGTGACTTCCTCAGCGCACGGATCGACTCGGTCGAGCGCGCCACCGCCGTGCCTCTCCACCTGCCGCAGGGCGGATACCGGGTGTGGTTCGAGTTTCGGAACACGAGTGGCCAGACGATGCAGATCAGCTCGGTCTCGCACGCCACGTTCTCCGATCGCGCTCGCCGCGAGCTGAACCCGGCGTCTCTGCCGGGCGGAAGCAACATCTGGTTCATGCCTTTTGACGTGCCGGCGAACGGAACGGCCCGGCGAGCCGTCGTCTTCGAGGCGTCGGAGTCGCCGCAGCTCGACGAGATCGAAGTGCGCGGCAACTCCCAGAGCGGGGGCCCGCGCTCAGCCTGCAGCCTCCGTTCGACGGGCCTCTCGACCCCGTGAAGAGAGGCAGCTGAGCGAGCTCAGTCCTGACGCAGATCGGGCTGCAAGAGGCGAACGAGCGCCTCCACGGCCTCACCGTCAGGCTGGGCGAGCGCGTCGAGGCGGGTGGGCGCGTAACGGCCCCACGTCATGAGCAGGTGCGACGGCGGAGGCGGCGGCGCAGCAGCGGCCGGGGGCGCGACCTCCTCGAGATCGAAGTCGTCGATCTGCATCGGCGGCTCGGACGGCACGTCGTCGAAGAGGTCCGCCAGAGGAGAGTGGCTACCAGGCTCTGCGACGGCCTCGATCACCGCCGGCCCGGGCTCCGTCGCGAAGTCCTGAAGCTCGTCGCCGACCTCGACCACGAGTTCTGGATCGCCAGTCACCTCGGGCTCGGACGTGATCACGGCCGCAGGAGCGGCGGACTCGCCAGCCTCCGCGGTGCTCTCCGACCCGGGCAGGACCTCCACCCCCGCGTCGGACGCGGCAGCGCTCTCGGACACGGCAGCGCTCTCGGACGCGGCAGCGCTCTCGGACGCGGCAGCGCTCTCGGACGCGGCAGCGCTCTCGGACGCGGCAGCGCTCTCGGACGCGGCAGCGCTCTCGGACGCGGCTTCGCCCTCGGACGCGGCTTCGGCCTCGGACGCGGCTTCGGCCTCGGACACGGCTACGCTCTCGGACACGGCTTCGCTCTCGGACACGGCTTCGCTCTCGGACCCGGCTACGCCCTCGGACACGGCAGCGCTCTCGGACGCGGCAGCGCCCTCGGACACGGCAGCGCCCTCGGAGGCGGCAGCGCCCTCGGACGCACCTACGCCCTCAGACGCGGCTACGCCCTCAGACGCGGCAGCGCCCTCAGACCCGGCTACGCCCTCAGACCCGGCAGCGCCCTCAGACCCGCCCTCACCCTCAGACCCGCCCGCACTCTCGGACCCGCCCTCACCCTCGGACACACCCTCGCCCTCGAAAGCCTCCACGGCCTTCTCAGCCGCCTCTCGAACGAGCTCTGCGATCTCCGGAGGCACGTCGTCCTCCGCCGTCCTGACCGCCTCTGCCCGTGAAGGCGGCGGCGGCACCGGCGTGGGAAGTTGGAGCGGCGGCAGCCCGCTGGTGCCTGAGAGTTCGGGCAAGATCGACTCTTCGGATTCGAAGAGCCGCGGCATCTCGAGCGCGTCGCTGACCGGATTGGAGACGTCGGCCGGCTCGGCACGCTTTGCGGCTTTGGCCTTTGCGGGCTGAGTCTTGGGGTCGGGCTTGCTCTTCGTGTCGCGCTTGGCCTTTGCGGGTTGGGTCTTCTTGTCGGACTTGGCCTTGGCCGGTTTCGCTTTGGCCTTCCGTGCGGGTTTGGCCTTTGCGACCGGCTTGGCCTTTGCGCCGACCTTCTTGTCGACCTTGACCTTTTCGTCGCCCTTCCGCGTCCCCTGAGGGTTGGTCTTTTGGTCGGACTTCGTCTTGCGGGCCGGCCTCTTTTTCGCAGCTCCCTTGGAGGCCGCACCCGCCTTGGAGCGGGCTGCGGCAGCCCCGCGCTCTTGGTCAGGGGGCTCCGTCACGGCCTCGCTGCGCTCGGGGGGGATGGGGGGCGGCGGCGGTGGCGTGGGAGCCGCTTTCCACTTCGCGGCCGGCATGACCGGATCCGTCTTGCCGGTGATGTTGATCCTCGGCCCGACGCCAGCCTCGGACGCTCGCCGCCTCGGAGCCCTGGAGCGGGCGCGGGCTACGGGCTGGCCGGTGACGCTGGCTCGGTTCTGCCTTCCCAGACGTCGCGGCTGCTCCTCCGCGCCGGCGGCGCGGTCCGCCGCGAGTCGCTCACCGACGTCGAACCGCTCGCCGCAGCGGCCGCACTGGGCCCGCTGCCGGAGTCGCTTGAGCTTCTCGAGGTCGAGGCTCAGCGAGTAGCGTCGGAAACACTTGGGGCAGCTCACCTCTACGTTCTGGCGGCTCATTTGACCAACCCCAGTCCGAGCTCGCCTCGCAGTGCCTGGTGACGTTCGGACACTGCAAAGCCGACCACCCTGCGAAACACGTCGGCCTCGTCTCTGAGCATTCTCTTCCATCGCGTCATGGCGGTGATCGCGGAGGCCGGGTCTCGGGCGACGAGTAAGCCAGCGCAGTTCGCGGCGACAGACACACCGTTCAGCACCGAGGGCGCGTCCAGGTCGTCGAGCTGCAGGTCGGCGCGGGCCGCCTTCGCGGCGTCGCGCATGGCCGGGTCGAGCGCCCGATCGAGCCGCTGGCGGATGTCGTCCTGAATCAAGCTTCCGCTGGCCTCCGAGTTGGCGTCGAGCACCCGAAACGCGGCACGGAGCACGTACTCGAGGTACTTCGGCTTCAGCGCGTCCGTGCGTCCGGGCGCGGCCCATGCCGTCCGGGTCGCAACGCCATGGACGAGTGCTCCAAGAACGAAACGTTGCTCTCTCCGGGGAGCGTCCAGGAGCGGCCTCGGTACGAGGAGGAGCGGAGCGCCGCCTACAAACTCCACGGCGGGACCGCGCTGTGAGGCGACGACAAAGGTCGTCGGCGGGGCCACGTCGAAGGCGGCAGCGATCGAGGCCACGACCGCGCTGAATCCCGAATCGAGCTCCGGCGGTCGGTCAGGGTCGATGCCGTAGGTCGAGAAGTCCGTGGCAAAGACCTTGGGCAGCGCCGGAGCGATCGCCTGCATGATGGTGACCACCGAGGCGCACTCAGGGGGGAAGAAGGAGAGGAGCTCCTCGCCGGTCAGCGCGCGGGTGGCCGCCCCCGAGCGTAGGAACGTGCGCCTCTGTTTGTAGAAGTACTCGACCTCCTCGGACGCCGCGCCGACGCCGACGGCCACGGCCTCGGTCGTGAACGCGGCGTCTTCTTCCTTGAGCTCGAGGAAGCCCCCCCGCAGTCGATCCAGGAGGTCGTGCCGGTCGGGGCTCGCGGCGAAGAGCAGGCGCGTGAGTTTCGCCATCTCGGCGTGGTCCCGGCAAAGGCCGACCAGCCGCTCGAGCGCGACGACGTCCGTCGGGTCGAGGTCCACGATGCGTCGGAGCTGGCGAACGGCCGCGTCCCGGTCGCTCAACGGGCCGTCGAAGAGGGAGGCCAGGCGCTTGCGAATCGTCAGCTCCCAGGACGTCTCCAGCTCGCCGCCGGCGTCGAGCGCAGCCTCCAGCGCTTGGCTCGCGATGTCCCAGTGCCCGCTCCGATCGCCGAGTTCGACGAGTCGGCGGACCGCCTCTTCCTTGGCCTCGGGCGAGTGGATCTCGGCCAGAGCGCGGATCGCGGCCGCCACGTCGCCGAGCTTGTCGGCCTTGATCGTCGCGAGTTCGAAGAGGTAGCCGACCCGTGTGGTTTCGCTGATGCCTTCGAGCGTGATCAAACGCTCGAGGGCGCTGGCGGCGCTGTGGTGATCTCCGTCGTTGAGCGCGGTGACGAGCGTTGCCTCGAGCACCTTGGGGTGATCAGGCGCGATCGCAGCCAGCGCGGCCGAGGCGCCGCTGATCAGCTCGTGCTCCTCTTCCTCGGCGAGCGCCAAGTCGACCCGCCGGGAGAGCACCTCGACCCGCAGCTCGCGCTCGGCGTCGTCATTGCCGGCGACGGCTTCGAGCACATCGAAGAGGCGGGAGGTTTCCTCGGTGCGTTCGTAAACGTCGGCCAGCCAGAGTTGGCCCGGCAGGTGTCCGGGGTCGATCGAGACGACTCGCTCCAGGACTTCGCGCGCGAGGTCGACCCGACCGGCGTCGATCAGCAGTCGGCCGAGGTGCACGCCGACGACCGGGAGGCGGTCGGGACGCTTCTCCGACTCGAACGCGCGAAGGAGCGCGTCGATGAGCGGCTCGCCGAAGCTGCTCTCGCAGGTTTCTGCGATCGCCTCGAGGGCCGGGTAGTAGGTCGGGTCGGCGATGCTCGACTGTTCGAGCTGGGCCATCGCTCCGTTGACGTCCCCCGACTCCTGAAGCGCCTGGGCGAGCACCATGGAGGTGCGGGCGGCGAGCGGTCCGCGGGGGAGCCGTTCGCTCAGGCGGGTCAGGCTGCGGTCGAAGAGCTCGGGCTGATCGAGCAAGAGGTACAGGTGGGGCAGCTCGAAGTAGGCCAGGAGTGGGCGCTCGGGTCTCACCAGCGCGTTCTCCCAGGCGTCTGCCGCCGCCCGCAGCGCGCCCAGAGTCGTATTGCGCCGCGCCGCGCGAATGGTGTGGAGGGTCTCGAGCTTCGAGTCGGCGGAGCGCGCCATGGACTGCGCCCACTCCTGCTGCTCGCGCGTTCTCCCTGCGGCCTCGAGCGCGACCGACGTTCGCACGGCGGCGACGACGTCCTGGGGGTCCGCCAGCCCGATGGCGCGCCAGAGCGCGAGCGACTCTTCTTTGTCTCCGCTGAGGTGAGCCTTTTCGCGCTGGGCGGCCCGCCGGAGCGCCGGATCGTCGCAGTGTTCGATCGTCTCTTCGAGCACGCCCGCTCGACCGGCGTCCTCGAGCTCACCAACGCGGAGGCGGAGCAGCAGTGCCGGTACACACGCGGCCTCGACCGCCAGCGCTGCGTCGAGGTGCGTGGCGGCGAGCGCCGCGTTCGAGAGCTTCTCGCTTGCGATCACCGCCGCTCGGTAGCTCTTCTGCCATCCGTCGGTCTTGGCCGCCGGTCCGGCCGCGCCCCACCGCTGAACGAGCTCCCCCCAACGTGAACGGCGAAGCAGGAGCCGCTCCAGGGCGACCTGAGCCACGTCGAGACCCAGGTCTGCGGCCTTCGCGTACTCCGCGGCGGCGGCCTCTTCGCGCGCCTCCGACTCGAGCTGCGCGGCTCGGCGAAAGACCTCCACTGGATCCGTCGGCACATGCTCGAGCTCGAGCACGCGTGTGAAGTCGTTTCTTCGGGCGAGCTGATCTCGCAGCGCGACGGCGGCCCCGCCGCCGGGCGCCGCGGCCAGCGCCGCACGAAGCCGCTCGATGGACTCTTTGGGCTGGTCGAGCTCCCACGCACAAACATCGGCGGCTCTCTGGAGCCAGCGCGCCCGGGTCGGACCGACACTGCTCTCGGCCATCGCGTCGTAGAGCGATAGCAACTCTTGTGGTCGCTCGGCACGCCTGAAGAGTCGCTCCGAGATGCGGCGAAGCGGATGCCGAGGCGGTGCGGTGCTCACGCCACCGCGGGCGACCTCGATGGCCTGTGCGCTCTCTCTTGCTTCCGAGAGCAGGTGGGCGAGCTCTGCGCGATGTCGAGCCGCGTCCGCGGGATCCGTCTCGACCAGATCGGTGAGTGTCGCGATGCGCGCGGAGCCGTCGAGGAGGTCGGCCAACTGTCGACGCGCCTCGATGGCGAGGCTCTGTTCTCCCTCGATCTCGCTCGCTTCACGAAGCGACCGGCGCGCCTTCTCCA
>Ga0114933_10005143_pt1 | contig 11953 bp, 9 predicted proteins | sample 4SBtaG_FD_89691 | JGI IMG/M metagenome (GOLD analysis project Ga0114933, IMG submission 89691) | Deep subsurface microbial communities from Kolumbo volcano to uncover new lineages of life (NeLLi) - 4SBTROV12_W25 metaG | ecosystem: Environmental > Aquatic > Marine > Volcanic | place: Kolumbo...
GATCCGGTCGATGGCGTGGGCTCGGACTACCACGGCGGGCGCATCGACACGTCCGGCGAGTGGGTCATCACCACCGCATCGGGCTGGGACGACCCGCTGGACTCCGTAGGGTCCGCCGTGGTGTGGGAGCGGTCGGGCGGCTCATGGACCGACACGCGCCTGGTCCCCTCGATGGCCGCGGAGGACAGCGACTATGGAAACGACGTCGCCATCACCGACACGCACGCACTCGTGTCGACCACCGAGGAAGGAGCCAGCACCGAGCCTCCGGCACCCACATGAAGCTCTGCCACCAGCCAAGGATCGGGGTTTGGCTGCAGCCTGCTCGCCGCCACACGGTCCCACGCAACCTGCTCGCCAGGATCGATGTGGTCGGCACGCAACTCGCTCAACCGCGAGCCGAAGAGCATTTTGGCCGTTTCGAGGGCTGCGAGGCGGCCGGGTGGGTTTCCGTAGACCACGATCTCGAGCGGGTCGTCGGTCTGCCGATTCTCCTCTGGGCCCAGGAAGGCGTCGCGTAGCCGCGGATCGGAGGAGAGGATCAGTCCCCGGTCGATGGGGAGCGCCACAGCACCCCCGTTTCGGATCGACTGCCCCTCTTCCAGGGTCATCCGATTCTTCATCACCGCATCGTTGGCGAGCCGGAGGGCGTCACCCCGCTCCGGAAAGGTGCTAGACATGGTGCCGTCGCCGACCCACACGAACCCGACCAGGTCCCGAGAGCCCCGCTGGGCTTCGTCCGGAAGCTCCTGGGGCGCGTCCCGGTCCTCGCGGAGCTTCGCCAGGATCTCCCGGCGGCTGCGGGACCAGTCGTCCTGGTACCTTCCGGAGAACACGGGGATCAGAAAGCCCTCGCGCAGGGTCAGGGTGACAGGTCCCTCGTCGAGCACGATGGGCTCCTCCACGAGGCGAAAGAGCTCAGGGTCGAGCTCCAGCTCGCGCAGGGAACGCCAGTGCTCGGTGAGCGCACCGGCGCTGCGGTCCTCGCGGGGAGCCCCCATCGCGAGGAGGATCGACAGGAATACCAGGATCATCGTTGTTCCTTGTTCTCGGCCAAGCCGAGTTCCGCTCGCAGGTCCTCGTTGTAGAGTTCCGCCCGATAGACGATCTCGTCGCCACTGATGTAGTTGGACGCGCCCCAGCGGCTGTTCTTGCGCAACTTGAGCAGCAGTCCCCCCGACAGTCCGGAGAGGATCCCCCCCCGATGACCATGCCCCAGGCCGAGTAGACCGGGTCGTTGGACGTCGTGTAAGACTCAGCGAAGGCGCCCTCGGTATCGATCTCTGGTGCCTTGAAGTTCCGAACCAGGCCCCCCGTGACCGCCGCGAGGCCAGCCGCACCGACACCGTTGCCGATGCCGATGCCACGATTACGCCGGTATTTACTCGCATCCCCAGAGTCGCCGATCCGATCCAGGACGGCGCCGGTGCGCAGCGTCTCCCCATTCACCTGGAGCAGGTACACCGAGTCTTCGACCACCCACTGGAATCGCTCGTCGGTGTCAGTCATGTTGCTCAGCTCATAGTTGTCGAAGTCCCGGACAGAATCGACCTGAACGGACTCGACGTGCAGGCGCTGCGCGGCGAACTGCGCCTCGGCTTCGACGTTGTCGGCGGCCGCGATACCCGCGAGAAATAGAAACCACATGGCGTACCTCCACGGCCCAAAGTGGCCTGTCGCGGCCGGACCCACATGAACGGTCTCCAGCCGACGCAAACGTAGATGGAAACTTTATTTAAATTGCAAATTGTGTTTACCTTCCACGTCGTAGGCGGTGGGCTTCACTCGCGTCGACAGGCCCACCAAGCGGCGCGCGGCGTCCTCGGCCCCTCCGGCCCGGCGACACGCTTCGAGACAAAGCTGGCACACGGCGGGTGTCGCGAGCAGGGCGAGCCCCCAGACGAGGCGACCGCCGCTGTATCGAGGGCCTCAGCGGCGCGCCTCGGCCACGACCAAACGTGCCTGAAAATGACCCAAGCCACGCTCCGTCTTCAGCCAGGTCTGCCACTGCTTCGGATCCGCCGGCCCTTCCGAGCGCACCAGCCTGACCCACTCTGCGACCGACCGACCCGTCTTCGCGGCAAAGGTGTCGAACATCGTCTGCCGTTTCTTGTCATGTCTCGAGCTGGCGATGGAGCACGCTCGCGCGATAGAGGGAGTCGATGGAAGGCTACCTCGACAACCTGCTCGCCGTCACCACCGAGCTCGCGCCGTGGTTGTTCCTGGGCCTCGGTATCGCCGGTATTCTCCACGTCGTCGTCCCACGGTCACTGATCCGCCGACACCTCGGCACCGGACCACTCAGCGTGGTCAAGGCCTCGGTCATCGGCGTGCCCCTGCCTCTGTGCAGCTGTGGCGTGATCCCCACGGCGTTGGGACTGAAGAAGGACGGTGCGGGTGACGGGGCCGCCGTCAGCTTCCTGATCAGCACACCGCAGACGGGCGTGGACTCGATCCTCGTCGCAGCAAGCTTCCTCGGTTGGCCGTTCGCGGTGTACAAAGTCGTCGCGGCACTCGTCACCGGCGTGTTCGGGGGCTGGGCCACCCAGGCCGTTCAAGACGAGCCCGACGCAGAAACTGCCGTCGCCGCCCACGAGGCCGCATCCTGGAGCCCCCGCGAGGCGCTCGACTACGCGTTCAACGACCTGCTTCGGATGATCTGGCGCTGGCTGGTGTTCGGCATCGTGGTGTCCGCGGCGATCACGACCTGGGTACCCACGGACTTCTTCGCCGGCACCGCGGCCGCGGCCGGGGCGCTGGGCTTGTTGATGGCCTTGGCGATCTCACTGCCGCTGTATGTCTGCGCCACGAGCTCCGTACCCATCGCGGCCGCCCTGGTTCATGCCGGATTGCCCCCCGGTGCCGCCCTTGTGTTCCTGATGGCCGGCCCCGCCACCAACCTGGCCACGGTGGGCGCCGTGTACAAGGGATTCGGCAAAAAGGCCGTGGCGACCTACCTCGTGTCGATCATCGGCGGCAGCCTGCTGTTCGGATGGGCCTTCGACGGGGCGTTCGACCTCGGCGGCGTGGCGGCCGCCCACCACATGCACACCTCGACCCTGGCGAGTGTGAGTGCGGTGGCCCTGGTCGCCAGCTTCGGTTGGTTCGCCGCCCAGGAGGGACGCGACTGGCTGTCCAGCCTGCGTCCTGCGCCGGCGGCGACATCGCTGACGCTGCCGGTCGAGGGCATGAGCTGCATGGGCTGCGTCGGAAAGGTCCAGCGCAACCTGTTGGCCCACGACAGCGTCGACCGGGTGGAGGTCGACCTCGAGGGCGCCAGCGCCCAGGTGTGGGGCTCCCAGCTCGACCGCGACCAGATCGTCACGGTCATCCGCGACGCCGGATTCGCCACCCCCTGACTTCGGCCTCCCCGAAGCACGTGAGAACGTCTGCCTAGCGGAAGACCGGCGCCGCAGGGCGACCGTGTCGGATCCAACTTCCGCATACCGGAGGACCGGCGCCCCATGGTTGCCCGTGTCGGGTCCAACTTCCGCATACCGGAAGGCCGGCGCCACAAAGCTGCCCGTACCGACTCCAACTTCCGCTCAGCGGAAGATCAGCGCGGCCCAGCCACCCATGTCGACTCCAACTTCCGCATACCGGAAGACCGGCGCCGGCCACCACCCCGCCGATCACGCCCCGGTCATTCGCGACGCGGATTCGCCACGCCCTGACCACCCAAACGGCGTTCTCGTCGAGAAGTGTCAGGGGTCCTCGACCCGCGCCGAGCGCCCAGATACCGCGCACACACGATGATCCGCCTCCGCAAGCTGAACAAGTCCTACGAGACGGGCGGACATGCCCTGCATGTGCTCCGTGACCTCGACCTCGACATCGAGCCGGGCGAGCTCGTGTCGATCATGGGCTCAAGCGGCTCTGGCAAGTCCACGCTGCTCAACATCCTGGGCATCCTGGATGCCTACGACTCCGGCACCTACCACCTGGGCGACACCCTCATTCGCGGCCTCGACGAGCGCAAGGCCGCGGCCTATCGCAACGAGCTCATCGGCTTCGTCTTCCAGTCCTTTCACCTGCTGCCGTTCAAGAATGCCGTCGAAAACGTGGCGTTGCCTCTCTACTACCGGGGCATCTCTCGCAGAAACAGGCAGGCCCGAGCCATGGAGCTGCTCGAGCGGGTCGGCCTGTCTGAGTGGTCCGATCACCTGCCGAATCAGCTCTCCGGCGGACAGAAACAGCGCGTGGCCATCGCCCGGGCGCTGATCGGAAATCCGAGGGTGGTGCTCGCCGATGAGCCCACCGGCGCCCTCGACTCCACGACCTCGGAGGAGATCATGGCGCTCCTCGAAGAGGTCCATGCCACCGGCATGACCGTGGTCATCGTCACCCACGAGTCCGACATCGCGGCGCGCACCCAGCGCACCATCCTCCTGCGGGATGGCGTGGTCGTCTCGTGATCAACGCGGTCCAGGAGCTGTTCGAGAGCCTGGCACGCCATCCCGTGCGGAGCCTGCTCACCGCGGGATCGGTAGCGTGGGGCCTGTTCGTGCTCGTGTTGCTGCTGGGGCTGGGCAACGGGCTTCAGAACGGCGTCGCCTGGATGTTCCGAGACGATGCGACGAACAGCCTGTGGGTGTACCAGGGCGAGACCACTAAGCCGTTCAAGGGGCACCGCATCGGGCGCCCAGTCCGCTTTCGGGACGCCGACTTCGACGCGCTGCAGCGCGAGGTCGACGAGCTCGAGCACATCACTGGGCGATTCCGTGCCCCTGTGGACCCGATCCTGACCTACAACGGTCGGTACGCGAGCTTCGATCTGCGGTCCGTGCACCCCGATCACCAGATCATCGAGGGCACCCAGATCATCGGGGGTCGCTTCCTCAATCCCCGGGATCTTGACCACAAGCGCAAAGTCATCGTCATCGGACGGGAGGTGGCCGAATTCTTGTTTCGTGGCTCAGATCCGCTGGGTGAGTGGGTCGATCTGGCAGGCACGCCCTTCCGGGTCGTAGGTGTGTTCGAAGACGTCGGTGGCTCGGAGGAGATGAAGATCGTCTACATCCCGATCACCACCTCGCGGGCGCTGTTTCGCGGCGCCGACCGCATGCACCAGATCATGTTCACCATCGGCGACGGCACGGTCGAGGAGTCCCAGGCGATCGAAGAGGAGGTACGCGCCGCATTGGGTCAGCGGCACCACTTCGATCCCGCCGATCGACGTGCTGTCCGCGTGCGCAACAACGTGGAGCGTTACGGCCAGGTCCTGACCCTGTTCGGTCTACTCCGCGCCTTCGTGTGGGTCGTCGGGCTCGGCACGGTGCTCGCAGGCGTGGTGGGCGTGTCGAACATCATGCTGGTGTCGGTGAAGGAGAGAACGGCCGAGATCGGCCTTCGCAAGGCGGTTGGCGCCCGCCCTGCCGGCATCGTGCGCCAGATCGTGGCCGAGGCCGTCCTCCTGACGACGGTCAGCGGCTACATCGGCCTGGTGGCGGGCGTGGCGGCCATCGAGCTCCTCGCGAGGTTCATGACGGACAACGAGTGGCTCCGGGAGCCTTCTGTGGACCTTCGGGCAGCGGGCCTGGCGGCCCTCACCCTGGTCCTGTTCGGCGCTCTGGCCGGGTTCTTCCCCGCGTGGCGGGCCGCGTCCATCCACCCCATCGAGGCGTTGAGAGACGCATGAGCCTGTTCGACCTCGACGCCTGGCAGGAGCTCGCCGGCACGCTGCGCACCAACAAACTGCGAACGGCGCTGACCGCCGCGGGTGTGTTTTGGGGCATGGTCATGCTGCTGCTCATGCTCGGCTTCGGCGAAGGACTGGAGATCGCCACCCACCGCACGGTGGGGCGCTGGGCGACCAACGCGGTCTACATCTGGCGCGGATCGACCACCCTGCCTTACCGTGGCTTCAAGCCGGGACGCAGCATCCGCTACGACAACGACGACGTGGGGGCGCTGCGCGTGCTGCCCGGTGTGCGGCTTGTCGCGCCTCGCACCCAGCTCGGAGGATGGCGCGACGGCACCCCGGTCCGCCGTGGTCCGGAGGCCGGCGGCTTTCAAGTCATGGGCGACACCCCCGACTACGACGCCATCCAGACCGTGGTCTTCGACGCGGGCCGCTTCGTCAACCAGCTCGATGTGCGCGACAAGCGCAAGGTGGCAGTCATCGGGTCACAGGTCGTCGAGGTGCTGTTCCCGGACTGGCCCACCCACCCCGTCGGCGAGTGGATCCACATCCGCGGCGTGGCCTTTCAGGTGGTAGGCGTGTTCCACAGCGCCGATAGCTCCGATCGGGGGGACCGCACCGAAGGCAGCATCCACGTGCCCCTGAGTACCTTTCAGCAAGCCTTCAACACCGGACCGCGGATCCACTGGTTCGCGATCCTCGGTGATCCCGGGGTGAAGGCGGGCGAGGTGGAGCGCCGGGTCAAGGCCGCCCTCGCCGATCGACACGATGTGCATCCCGACGATCTGGATGCCATGGGCTCCTACAATGCCGAAGAGGAATTCGAGCGGATCCAGAGCCTGTTCATCGGCATCGAGGCCTTCGTGTGGCTGGTCGGGCTCGCCACGCTCCTGTCGGGGGTGGTCGGGGTCAGCAACATCATGCTCATCGTGGTCCGCGAGCGCACCCGGGAGATCGGTCTGCGCCGAGCCATCGGAGCCACCCCCCGCGACATCGTCACCCTCATCCTCCAGGAGGCGGCGGTGCTGACCGCGGTCGCCGGCTACGCGGGGATCGTGGCGGGGGTCGCCATCATTCAGCTGGCGGCCTGGGGCATCGGCCCGAACAACGAGACCATCGGCCAGCCCGGTGTGGACCTCACTGCAGCGTTGGGGGCGGGCGCGGTGCTCCTCGTCGCCGGGCTGCTCGCCGGTGTGTTGCCCGCCCAACGCGCCCTCGCCATCGAACCCGTCACCGCGCTACGTGCGGAGTGATCATGCGTCGTATCCTCCTCCCCCTACTGCTCGGTTTCGGCGTGTTGTTCGCGTTCGTCGCCACACTCGGGTTTCTGTGGACCCAGTCCCGCGAAGAGCCCGAGGAGATCGTCACTCTGTCTCCTGAGATGGGCGATGTGACCGTGAAGACAGTTGCCACCGGTGCGGTGGTGCCTCGGAACGAGGTGGCGATCAAGAGCCGCGTGAGCGGCGTTGTGGAGGCTCTGGAGGTGGAGCCTGGGGACCGCGTCGAGGCGGGCGACCTCATGGCCCGCATCCGGATCATCCCCGACTCCGCCACGCTCAACAGCGCCCAGTCCGCGGTCCGCCAAGCGCGCATCGAGCTCGACGACGCCGCAGTGGAGCTCGAGCGCTCCCAGTCCCTCGCGGCTCGAGGCGCAGCGAGCGCCGCCGAGGTCCAGCGACTGGCTACGTCCTTCGACCTCGCCGACCAGGCCCACCGGGCCGCCGTCGGCCATCTGCAGATCATCCGAGAAGGGGCCGCGCGGGGGATCGGTGACCTGTCCACCGACGTGACCTCCACGGTCAGCGGAATGGTCCTGTCCGTCGACGTCAAGGTGGGCCACTCGGTCATCGAGTCGAACACGTTCAACGAAGGCACGACCATCGCAGCGGTAGCCGACATGACCGACATGGTCTTCGAGGGCTTCGTCGACGAGTCCGAGGTTGGCAAGCTGGCCGAGGGCATGGACCTCGATCTCACCGTCGGCGCGCTGGACGATGCGACCCTCGACGGGACGCTGGAGTACATCAGCCCCAAGAGCATCGATCAGGGCGGCGCCGTGCAGTTCGAGATCCGGGCCGCCATCGTCGATAACGAGCGCTTCATCCGGGCGGGATCGTCGGCCAATGCGGACATCGTGCTCGACAAGGTGGACGATGCGCTCACGCTCGACGAGCGCGCGCTCCGCTTCGAGGCCGACACGGTGTGGGTCGAAGTCCAGGATGGATCGAACTGGATCCGCCGAGACCTCAAGGTCGGACTCTCCGACGGGATCCGCATCGAGGTCAAGGCCGGGCTGAGCCCTGAGGATGTGGTCAGGGTGCCGCCACGACCGTTCTGATCGCGCCGTCCCCCCGCCAGGAGCCGACCTCCAGCGTGAGAGGCCGCCCACTGAATCCTGCGTGTCCTCAAGGTTTTCCGCAGTAATCGCTGGTTTTGCTAGCGTCTATGGAGCCGCCGGCATAGATCGAGATCGTCGAAGACCGCACAGGTGTACGTAATCGACCTGGTAACGGAATCGTCAGATGGACAGTCCATCAAGGATGGAGGCGCCTTCGCCTCCAAAGGCGCTGAATCGGTAGGCAAGTTCTGCCAATCAGCCACATAGAGAGTAGAGAATTATGGGCAACAAGCTCTTTGTAGGCGGCCTCAGCTGGGGCACGGATGATCATGGTCTGGCTGCGGCCTTCGAGCAGTTCGGGCAGGTCACCGAGGCAAAGGTGATCTCCGATCGCGAGACCGGTCGCTCCCGCGGCTTCGGCTTCGTCACCTTCACCAACGCCGACGATGCGGCCGCGGCCATCGCGGCCCTGGACGGAAGTAACCTCGACGGACGCAACATCCGCGTAAACGTCGCCGAGGACAAGCCCCGCCGCGACAACCGTGGTGGCGGCGGCGGCGGCGGTGGCCGCGGCGGCCAGCGCTGGTAGAGACCCCAGGTCTCGAATGACGGAAGCCCCGGTGACGCATGGCGTCACCGGGGCTTCTTCGTATTGCGGCCGCCCCTCATCCGCCGATGTCGTCGAGCCGGGACGCCACGACCCGTGCCAGCTCCGACCGGGCCGTGTCCATCGCCTGGCTCTTCCAGCCGACCATCGTCGGGAAGTCCCCACCCGGGTCGGCCTCACCGAGCGCCACGGCAACCGACCGCGCGAGAGCCTCCACGAGGATCGGCACATCGGCATCGTCTTGGGCTTCGGCGCGCGCCCGAGCCTCCTCCAAGGTCCGCCGCGCCGCGGAGACCGCCCCGGCTTCGGCGTGCAGAAGAGCCAACCACGCCAATCGGCCCGGGAGCATTCCCTGGTCGGCGAGCCCTCGTAGGGAGTCCGTGCCCCGCCGCTGGAGGTCTCTGGCCGAACGGGCATCTCCCCGCCCATGGGCGAGCAGCGCTCGCTCACAGGCCGCGAGCCCCCGATGGAAGGGATCGACGGCCACCTCCTCGGCCTCCCGAAGTGCCCGTTCTGCGTGGTCGTGTCGGCCCACGCTCGCGGCGAGACGCGCCCAGACCAGAAGCGCCATCGCGAGGATTCGGAAGTCTCCGGAGCACCGCAGCGCATCGAGCACCTCCCCCAACTCGTCGAGACCGACGTCGGCTCGACCCTCCTGAAGGTGGAGCTGCGCGGAGGTCACGCGTACCTTCCGCAGGACTTCCGGAGCGGCATCGAGCCGAGAGGCAGCGTCCAAGTGCTCTCGAGCTGCCCCGTCGCGGCCCATGCGGACCGCGATAGTGCCCGCCACCAGGTGGCAACCTACTGCCGATGACCCGCCCGCCGCAGCCATGCAGGCCTCTGTGGCATAGGTCTCCGCCGCCGGTAGATCACCGCGGCGTGCGGCCTGCACCGCGGCCAGTCGAAGACGCTCCGCCGGCGGTAGGCGTGAGAGCCACTGGTCCGCGGGACTCCCTTGGTGCAACGCCAGCTCCGCACCAGCCACCAGCAGCGATCGCGGAAGCGTCTGACTGTCGAGGGCGTCGATGCGTTCCTGGAGCACACGCCACGGTTCGGTCCGCCGGAGCAGCGGCGCCAGTCGGGCCAGCGCCTCGACCCCTTCGGGCCCTCCACGCTCCACGACGCGCAGGAGCTGAGGCCGGTGGGCCTCCAGCGCATCGACGGACAACCCCTCTGTGACGCTCAGGCACCACGAAGCGTGGCGCTCTGTCATCGCGTCCACCTGTGCCGGCAGGACCTGTCGGACCGCCTGTCTCACTGCGCGGCGCAGGCGCAGGCGCCGACGGTCGAACGTCAGCCACGACCGCTGCTCCAGCTCCATCAACGGCGCAACGACGGCATCTCGGTCGTCGAACATGTCGCCGAGTGCCTCCGGTGTCCATCCGTCTTCCGCGGCGGTGAGGGCGCAAAGGGCCTGCTGGATAGCGACGGACGAGGCTCCGACTTCCTCGACCAGGCGCTCATCAGCAGTACGCCGGTTCAGCCACTGCAGCAGGGTGTCCGGACCGAGCACACGAGTGCGGCCAGCCGCCAACTCGACGGACGCCGGGTGATAGTCCACGGCAGCCACGATCGCGCTCACCTGGGCGTCCGATGCCGGGTAGTGCCGACGCACCCGACCTGCGCGTGTTCGGAACAGCCGAGCCGCCTCTGAGTCGGTCATCGGCGGCACCGACACCCGCACGCTGCCGCGCGCATGCTGCGAGCCGACCCAGAGCACGCATAGATCGGGCGCACGACGCCAGACATCCAGCTCCCGGGCCGCTTCCGCTCGACCGTGATCGACCACGAGCCACACCGGGCCTTCCCGCGCGAGAACATCGGCGCACACGGCCTCCGGGTCGTGGTCGGTGACCTGAACCCCGAGCGCTTCGAGGACCGCCCGAGTCGGGTCGCGACCGGCCAGGTCGACGTAGACCGCCGAGCAGGGCACCTCTGCGGCCACGGCGACAGCGATCGTCGTCGTCCCCGAGCCGACCGGCCCACACAGGGCCACGAAGCGGTGACTGCCCATCGCGCTGCGGAGCTCGGCACACACGTCTTCACGCCCGATCAGGTCTGGCCGAGGTGGAAGAAGCACCCGACGCACGCGGCCGGCCGACCTGCGCAGGCAGTAGCCGCCGCGCGCGGTCACCAGCCAGTCGGGCATCGTGGGCCTGTCGACCTTTCGCCGCAGCCGCGACATGGCCACCTTGACCGTCTGGGTGTGCACCTTGGGGTCGTAGCCCCAGACCTGCTCGAGCAGCTCCGCCGTAGACACCACCGTGTCGGCCCGCTCCGCCAGATAGGCGAGGAGGCGGCACTCCGTGCGGGATAGGCGCTGCACCTTGCCGCCTCGCCGGACCTCGCGGCGGTCCAGGTCGACGTCGGCCTCTCCGAGGGCCAGTTGTCGGACGCGGGTGGGCATCCATCGCAGCCTACCCCGATTCGGCGGGCCTGCGACTGCAACCAGGTAACAGAATCGGCTCTGGCCTCGGCCGCCAGACCCAGAGCGATAGCCAGGCCCCCGGAGGTGCCGGTGCTCTCGGTGATACTTTGCATATGGATGAGTGGGGCAGCCCACGCCGCGGTCCCCGAAGGGGCTTCAGGGTGGGTTGGGGAGACGGGCGAGTCCTGGGAGGACGGCCAGATCGCACTCGCCGTCGACAGCCAGGATCGGCCGCATATCGCTTACACCTACGCGGAGTTTCCCCCCGGGGAACCTGCCCGATGGGAGCTCTGGTACAAGACGTGGGATCCCGACACCCGACGGTGGGTGCCGGACACTCCGCTGCTCGAGGCCGTGACGTGCGATGCGTACCCAGACATCGCGATCGACGACGACGACCATCTGTACATCGCATTCTGCGACGGGCGCATGGTGAAGCAGAACCCGGGCAACGGAGAGGGAGACGGTGATGCCTTCACCCTCGCGGTGTTCGACAAGTCAGCCGTCACCCCTGTCGAGGCTGCCCATTGGAACTACGAGATGGTGCAGGCCGGAAATCGAGGCTGGCGGGGCGGCCACAAGATCGAGATCGTGCCGTCCACCGGCCAGCCCGCGGTGGCCTACCAAGACGCGGGCGGCGGCGACGTGTACTACGCCGAGCGCGTGGCGTGGCAAGGCGGACAGGCGTGGATGACGCCAGCGGCAGCGGCACTCCGCTGCAGTGACCTCGATCCGGGCGAACCGAATCGGGCGTGTTGTCATGGCCTGGCTCGCCCGGCCCTCGCCTTCTTCGGCGATGAGCGGACCCCCACGGTCGCCTGCGGCGGCACCGACCTCAACGGCAACGCCCTACCGGAGCTGACCATGGCCACCCCGGAGCTCGGTGGAGGCTGGGTCGCGTCTCATCCTGCCCAGGAGGATCGCGACAACGACGGGAAC
>Ga0114933_10005146_pt1 | contig 11951 bp, 6 predicted proteins | sample 4SBtaG_FD_89691 | JGI IMG/M metagenome (GOLD analysis project Ga0114933, IMG submission 89691) | Deep subsurface microbial communities from Kolumbo volcano to uncover new lineages of life (NeLLi) - 4SBTROV12_W25 metaG | ecosystem: Environmental > Aquatic > Marine > Volcanic | place: Kolumbo...
GAAGCCCCGTGTACTGGCCGCGTTGTTTGTTTTAGCGTCGACACCGCGGTGGAGGAACATGGTCCCCATTTACCGCTAGCTACTGACACAATTCAGAGTTACGCCGTGCTAGATCAGATGCGTTTGCGATACCCTCAGATCTATATCGCGCCACCGGTAGAATACGGCCATCTAACCTGGGGATTGCCGTTTGGCATGAGCATCGATATTACACCTGGTTTACTGGTTCAATACGTTGCTCACTTTACGGATGCAATTTTGAAGTGGTTAAACCCATATGGCGTTTATGTCGTCGACGTTCACGGATCTATTGTGCATCGAAATGCGATTCAGGAAGGTCTGCGCATTAGTAGTTGTGATCACTATCGATTTAGATGGTTACATGAACCATTGATTCAGTTTGCTGGAGAGCGTGGTGATCAGCACGCAGGCGGGGTGGAAACGGCATTGGTCGAATGGGTATCACCCGGATTACTCGATAACAGAATATGGCCGGAAAAGGTTGTGGAAATAGCTCGCGGCGAAATGCACATGGATCGTGCGAGTGAACTATCCGAAGATCTCGGTGCTTTCATTTCAGAAGTGGAACAGAGTCGGGATACCAAGAATCCACTGAACGGTGTTGTTGGTGTGATAAACAACTATGAAGAGGTGGATGCACAAGACATGATGCAACGGATGTGGGCGGTTGCATCGCGCGATATTGAAGAGCTTATTGAATAGTTGTATTCGTTTTGGCCCTGCGGGTTTGGCTTCGCCAAGCCCCGCGGTTGCGTATGGTGTCTAGCTTGCGAATAGACCGCTTACTGTACGAGGGTTGCCTGATCGAGTGTTTCCGAGATTTCACTCTTATCGATACTGCGAGCCAGTTCATAGCCGGCGGTATTTAGGGAAAACTCACCACCCACATGGTGAATGATGATGCCGGCAGAACATAACTCTCGAAACGCATCCAGGAAGTGAATCGTAATCTCAGGTGTCTTACCCCGAAACATTAACTGAGTGTTACTATCGATCTCGACATAAACAGCAATCATCCGTTTGGACGATTCGAATTCACTGTTATTCCCTTTAATCTCAATGACGCCCTGATCCTGAGCTGACACAAGTATGGCCCTAGCTTGATCTCCAAGTTCGGGAAGCGATTCAGGTGGCTCGACAAGGCGGTTAGCACAAAGTTGTGCCATTGCCACGATGGTTGGAACGCTGGAGGTTAAGTCGTCCCAAGCACCGGCTGACCCAGCAACGGTTCCAAGATAGGGTGGTAGTGTCACGCGTATTGTCTCTTCGTAAAGGGGCTTATGGGTACAACATGGCAGCCAGGGATATGAAATATACGCTTACTACACAAGCGTGTGAAAACTTGTACTTTCAGGATAGCCAATCGCACCGAGATAGAACAGCAAAAGAAATAACACGCTGAAACAAATGGCTGATATGCAAACAGAGAGCAAAATTGCATGAATCCAACCGAATCGCAATCCGGTTTTGAGACTTACTGTGAGAACTAAAGGTGAGGCAATCGCGTATCCAAAGTACAAGGGAGAAGTGATTAGGAAGGTATTTATAGGATGCAGAATCCACATCCTCTTATAAAGGTCTTTTGATTCACCATCAGAACGTAGAAACCAGTAGTCAATCTCAAGTACGATCGCAATGATTACGAGAAACAGGACGAATATGGTGGTCACTCAATTCTATTCCTGTATTAAACCAAATCGTAGCTTTGCTGGTTTTGAGGCGATATATATCCCAAGTGTCACGTATAGGCATGATGGCATCATACCGATAACCATAGGAGATTTCAGGAATAAGAAGGGATGAAACCACGCGAAAACCCTATAAATGAAAGAGCCGCCGGCTATTCCACAGATTTTTGCACAAATCTACCGTAGATTTCCCGCCCCGCAAAAGTCGTAACCTATGTTTGTAGTGTCCAATCGTCCCCAAACCCCCGTTTGAGTACAGAATTTCAATGGTTAAGACATCAATCAAGAGTCGCAAAAAAGTACTGACAGGTATTAATTCGAGCGGAGAAGCTACAACCGCTAGCGAAACACCGGATCTGGATAAAGCTGTAGAGCGCGAAACACGTGATCCATCTAATATCACAGGTGATCCCATTCGTATGTACCTGATGCAGATGGGGCAGACTCCGCTTCTCACACGTGAAGAGGAAATCAACGCCGCGAAGAGAATCGAAGCAACTCGTGATCAGTACCGTCAATTGCTGCTATCGAGCGACTATATCCTTAATGGGTCGATTGATATTTTGACTCGTGTCTATAAAGGCGAACTTCGACTGGATCGTACGATTGAAGTAAGCGTAACGGATGCAGCACAAAAGGAGCGGCTGCTTTTACGTATTGGCCCGAATCTGGAGACGCTCAGACAGCTGTCGCTGGAAAACCGAGAGAATTATCGTCAGGCAATTAGTCGCAAAAGCACAAAGGCCAAGAAGGCTGAAGCGTGGCGTCGACTTGTTATACGCCGAAACCGAGCCGTTCGTCTGATTGAAGAACTGGATTTGCGACTCAATAAGATCCAGCCTTTGTTTAAGCAGCTGGCGAAAATCAACACGCGTATGCAGGTTATCAAACACCAATTAACCGAAATTACAGAGGGTGAAGCACCGGATTGGTACAACGAGAACGAGCTTCGCCAGGAATTATTTGCCATGATGAGCAGTGTGCAGGAAAGTCCCGCAACGCTCAAACGACGAGTTGAAACAACCATCAAACTACAAGATGACTATGACGCTGCCAAACGTCATCTGGCTGCCGGCAATTTACGTCTAGTGGTTTCTATTGCCAAAAAATATCGAAATCGTGGTTTGACATTTCTGGATTTGATTCAGGAAGGAAACACCGGTTTGATGAGAGCTGTTGAGAAGTTTGAATACCAGCGTGGCTATAAATTCTCAACATACGCAACTTGGTGGATCCGTCAGGCCATTACGCGAGCTGTCGCCGATCAAAGCCGTACGATTCGTGTACCGGTACATATGGTTGATACCATGACGAGGTTGCGAAACATGACACAGCATCTTGTTCAGGAACTTGGCCGACAGCCGACACCTGAAGAAGTATCTGAAGGATCAGGTGTATCCATTGATGACACGCGATGTATTCTGCGAATGCTGAAGAATCCGCTTTCCTTGGATCAGCCAGTCAGTGACAACGATGACAATGATTTCGGCGATTTCCTAAAGGACACAAGTGAAGCCGATCCGCTTCGTGAGACCAATCACGATGCACTGAAGCATCACTTACAGGAAGCCATGGAAGCGTTGAATTATCGTGAGCGTGAAATCCTCAAACTGAGGTTTGGCTTGCTGGACGGTTACAACTATACGCTTGAAGAAGTTGGCCGCATTTTCCAGGTAACTCGGGAACGTGTTCGGCAGATTGAATCCAAGGCTGTTCAAAAACTTCAACAACCATTCCGCTCGAAGAAACTTCGTAGTTTCCTGGACTAATCACAATTCTTCGTCTGGGAACGGCACGAGCGTTTGAGGCCCGGTCGTTCTGACATCCGCGGTCACTTATATAATCGTTTACCTTTGGGAGAAACTACTTCGATCTTTTCGGAATTCGAATGAGTTTTGAGCGATTCTCACCATCGATGCTGGTGTTAGAAATAAATACAACTTTCGATTCTTACGCGTGACCTGATGACGAAAACAAGTGACTCGATTAAACAGTTTGTTACGCAATACCTTGCTCCGTTACTTTTGTTATTTGCCGGAGTAGCCGTTGTTGCTTCGTTTGGTAAGCGAGAGGTGGTAAGTGATGACAGTCTCTCCATAGATAATACTCCCGTTGTCCACGTGCAAACCGTTGGCGCGTATGATTCAGCGGTGATCATTGAGGCAGACGGACTGGTCGTTCCGTTTCGCGAGATTCAGTTGGCCACTCAGGTCTCTGGAATTGTGCTTGAGAAATCAAGCGGCTGCCGTGCCGGTAACGAAGTTCAAAAAGGGCAGGAATTATTCAGGATAGATCCAACCGACTATGAAATTGAATTAAGAAAGTGTGAGACCCAGTTAGACCAGTCCAAGATCGAGTTGGATGAGTTATCACTGGACATTGACAACACCGCCAAATTACTGGAACTTGCTCAGGCAGACTCTGACCTTCAGCAGAAGGAGGTGGACCGGCTTGAAGAGATAGCGAGGAAGGTCGTCATTCCCCAGTCTGATATCGACAGGGCAAAACGGTCTTTCTTAACAGCTGAACAGAATCGTCAACAGCTTGATAATCAACAGCGATCGCTGGCGCAACGCCGTTATCGTTTATCAAATTCGGTGAAACTTGCAGAGATCCAGCTTGAGCGTGCCAATCTCGATCTTCAGCGGACGACGATTATCTCCACCGTCAGTGGCCGTATCGTTCGAGAGGTTGTCGAACAGGATTCATTTGCACAAAAAGGATCCACGCTCATTGTCATTCAGGATCATTCGCGTGCAGAAGTGCGTTGCAAAATCCGAATCAGTGATCTGGAGTGGATAACCGGTGAGAGAATGGAAGTTGATCAATCCGGTGGCAGCCTTGGAAACCTCAATGTCGACGTAATATATACTCCCGAAAACTCCAGAAAAGAATGTTTGTGGGTAGGGCGATTGGAACGGTTTGACGGTGAAGGCGTTGAGTCTGACACGCACATGTTACCGGTGCGTGTTGTCATCGATGAACCACAACGTAGTGATGCTGCTCCCGGGCCGAAACGAATTGTCCGGGGAATGTACGTTAAGGTGCGAATTACCGGAAAGAAACAAGAGAACCTCGTTACCGTACCCGCCTCTGCCCTACGACTGAACACACGTACAAGTCATCGTCTTTGGAGGGTCGACGGTGCTGTGCCCTCCTCGAAGTCGGGTGACGGGCAGATGTTCTCGGGAGAGCTACAGAAGATTACAGGCTTTCGTCTGATTCGTCCTGTAATCAATACAGAAACCGGAATTCGTGATTCATGGATAGTCGATCCTGCGGATTCAGATCTACGATCTGGAGACACCATTACCATCTCCAATCCACAAGGCTATCCCAAGGGACTTCAAACCGGGATGATGGTGGACTACGTGACGCAATCACAGTTATTGGACTCCACCGATAACTCCGCGACAGATCAAGGTGGAGTTGACGAATAATGAAACGCGTGGTTCGTTGGGCGATAGATAATTCGCCGGCCATGAACATGTTCATGGTGACAATTCTATTTGTCGGCATGCTCAGTGTACTTGGTATGCGTCGTGAAGTGATGCCGGAATTCGAGCTTGAGATCATTATCGTTCAGGTTCCGTATCCAGGTGCTACTCCGTCGGAGGTCGAAGAGGGAATCTGTCAGAAGATTGAGGAGTCTGTACGATCGATTGCGGGAATTAAGAAAATGTCGTCTGTTGCGGCAGAGAGTTTTGGTTACGTGATCCTCGAACTTTCACCCACGGTACAAAACGTGGATAAGATCACTAACGAGGTGAGATCCCGCGTGAACCAGATTTCCAGTTTCCCGGAATTGTCTGAGGACTACAGCGTCCAGCAAATAACGATGCGTTATCCGGCCATCCGTGTGGCTTTAATGGGGCCGGAGTCTGATAACGAAGACGCCGAGTGGGAATTGCGTGAGGTTGCAGAGGAATTGCGCACGGAATTACTTCAGATACCACCTCCGGTGCCGGATAATTTACTTTCTGCATTAGGGCAGGGCGTGAGGAACGCTATTTCCGGAACACCTAAAACAGTTATCTCCCAGGTGCAAATCGCCGGCGGTCGAGATTTTCAAATCGATATCGAAGTGAGCGAAGAAACGCTCCGTAAATACAATACATCTCTTACAGACCTCGCTTCAAAACTGCGAAGACAAAATAGCGACGTGCCTGCTGGTACGCTACGCAGCGCGGGCCGCGAGATTATTCTACGAGGCAATAATAAGTCTACCGACGGCATTGAACTGGGGATGATCCCAATCCTGACGGAAGAGGACGGCACTGCCTTAACGATTGCCGATATTGCAACGGTGCGTGATGAGTTTACCGATATGCCGGTGATCAGCGAAGTCGACGGTAAACCGGCTTTGATTCTCACGATCGAGCGCACTTCAAATGAAGACTTGCTACAGATTTGCGAAGTCGTTCGTGATTTCGTGGCCAAGAAGAACAATGGCAAAGCAGGAAAGCTTCTACCACCTGGCTACGATCTGAAGATCTGGTATGACACGTCTGTCGACGTCTACGACAGAATGTCCATGTTAGGGAGGAATGGCATCCAAGGGTTGATACTCGTATTCCTGGTGCTGGCGGTATTTCTTGAAATCAAACTGGCTTTTTGGGTAGCACTTGGTATTCCGGTATCGATTCTCGGCGCATGTGGCGTGTTGCTGTATACAGGTCAGACCATCAACATGCTGACATTGTTTTCTTTCCTGCTGGCATTAGGAATTGTGGTTGATGATGCCATTGTGATTGGTGAAAACATTTACTCGCACCGGCAGTTAGGGAAACCATTTAAACAAGCGGCGATAGAAGGAACACTTGAGGTCTTTCCCGCTGTGGTTGCATCGGTAAGCACAACGATGCTCGCATTTGCCCCGCTGTTCTTTGTGGCAGGTGTCATGGGTAAATTCATTGCTGTGATTCCACTTGCAGTTGTTGCGATGTTGGCGATTTCACTTATTGAAAGTATGGTGATCCTGCCATGCCACCTTGGACATAAAGATATTGGGTTCTTTCGATTTCTTGCGTGGTTGTTTTATCCGATTAGATTTCTGGGACTTGGAATTGGCTGGATAAACAAGAAAGCCACTGGTGGCTTAACTCGGTTTATCGATCAAATTTATACGCCGACGCTTAGATGGTTCTTATATCATCCGATGTATTGTGTCTGCGGTGGTATCAGTTTGATGATTATCACCGTTGGGATGATCCAATCCGGGATAACGCCATTTGAAGTATTTCCCAAGACAGATAGCAATTTCATTCAAGCAACCGTGGTTTACCCAAACGGCACACCGCTAACAGTAACGGAAGCTGCAACGGATCAGTTGGTCGACTCACTCAAGCGTACGAGCCAGAAGTTGGTGAATGATGACTCGCTATTCAAACTGCATTTTCGATCAGCGGGCCATACGGTTAATCAAGGAGACATTGGTCCGGATCCGACGCGTAGTGGCACACATGTCGGTGGCGTCTATGTCGAGTTGATGGATACAACGAAGCGACCATTTCATAGCGACCAGGTTCTCGATGCCTGGCGAGAAGAGTCAGGTACATTTCCCGGATCTGAACAGGTTGAGTTTCGCGTTCCATCCTTCGGCCCAGCCGGCCGACCGATTGAGTTTAAATTGCTGGCGCCGGCCGGAAAAATGGCAGAGCTAGAGCTCGTGGTTGAAGAATGCAAGGCAATGCTTAGTCGGTATGCGGGCGTGAAAGACATTCAAGATGATCTACATCCGGGTAAGCTCGAATACAAATTCACGATCAAAGAATCGGCGCGTGCGTTAGGTGTAACAAATGCGGATGTAGCGGAAGCGGTGCGAGCGGCATTTTATGGTGTTGAAGCGATGCGACTTCAGCGTGGCCGCCACGAAGTGAAATTAATGGTGCGTTATCCGCTGAACCGCCGCAAGACGCTCGCTGACATTGCAAATATTCGGGTTGCGAGCGGTCCGAATCGAGTACAACGACCGTTGGTGGAACTTGCGGACATCGAAGAACAAGCCGGTTATTCCGAGATCAATCGCGTGGAACAGTTGAGAAGCGTGACGATTGGGGCTGATGTGGTCGAAGGCGTCGGTAATGCTTTTGAAATCACCGCCAAGTTTCAGATTGATGACATAATGAAACTACAGGCTGAATATCCATGGCTTGGTGTGCGATGGGAAGGTCAGGAAGAACAGCGCAAAGAGAGTTTGGGTAGCTTGTTCAACGGCTTCATCGTCGCTTTGTTGTGTATGTTCGTTTTGCTGACGCTGGAATTTCGTTCATATTTCCAACCATTCCTGATTCTTGCCATCATCCCATTTGGCTTGATCGGTGCGGTTTGGGGGCATGCTGTCATGGGACTAACGGTGACGTTGTTTAGCATGTTTGGATTAGTAGCGCTGACCGGTGTCGTTATTAATGACTCCATTGTGCTGGTGGACTTCATTAACCGAAACATCACGAAGCAGGGTAAAGATGCTGTTGAGATGCTCGTGGAAGCCGGTCGTCGACGTTTCCGGCCAGTCCTGCTTACATCCATGACCACAATTGCCGGTCTATTCCCGTTGTTAATGGAGACGAGTTTTCAGGCCAAGCTGCTAATTCCAATGGCTACGAGCCTGACTTTCGGATTGCTGATTGGAACGTTGCTGATTCTGTACCTGGTCCCGACGTTTTACATGCTGTACCTAAAGACGATCGGTCGATCTACGTTGCGACTGATCGAAGAAGGGAATGTTGTAGAAGACGAAGATAGCGGACCAGCAAGTGAGCCATCGGCTACTGCGGCAATAACTTAACGACAGCTTCTGTCGGGCGAGCAATCACATGAGAGGCAATGAGTGTTCCGAGTGATTGTACTGCCTGTTCTCCCGCTTCAACTGCAGCTGAAACTGCTGCAACATCGCCACTAATGACAACGGTTATATAACCGCCGCCGAGTTTCTCCTTGCCGATGACTTCGACATTGGCTGCCTTACAAGCGGTGTCGATTGCGTTGAAGACGGCGGTGAATCCCTGAGTCTCTATGAAACCGAGTGCCTGGTTGTTTGCCATCGTTAATTCCTCTTTTTCATTGGTCGGATCGGATTCTTCATCCGAAATGCGATCAGGTACCGGCAGGTGTACTACGTCTTGTTGGATGAGTGGATTGTATTCAGGTTGACCGTTTATGATTTGCAGCGCTTTCGCGTCAGGTCGAAAGAGCTGATGGATGATAGGCTTTCCTTCCATCCTCTCGGCAATCTCAACTCCGGCAGCTAAGGCAACTTCGACCGAAGCGGTATCACCGTAGACTTTTATACAAATGCCCAGAAAGTCATTTACTTCCGCCTGAAGTACACGAATCTGAGCTGTCTTGGACATCATGTCCAGAGCAACCATCGCCGGTGTGAACCCGGTGGTTTCGAGCATCCCAATGGAGCCAAGTGAATCAGGGTCTGTTTTGTTCACTTCAAGTCCCGGATCGTCCGACTATAGTTTTTCAATTATCCCGGCGCCGATAGTGAATCCTCCACCAAACGCACAAAGGCCAAGTCTTTCACCAGCCTCTGAATCTGGCAGAACAGATTCCAAGCACAACGGGATACTGCTACTGGAAGTATTTCCATGTTGAGCGATATTACTGAACACGTCTGTATTGATACGGCGTTGTATGGCATCGATGATTCGTTGATTGGCCTGGTGCGGCACAACTAAATCAAGTTGATCAACCAGAATGCCCTTGTGCTGGCATACACGCGTTAGGCTCGACATCATTGCACGCACGGCCTTTTGGAAGACCTGCTTGCCTTTCATTTTGATCGAACCATTGTTTAGAAGTGGTACGGAAAGTGTGCTGCCATCTTCACCACACGCGGATAGTTCCGGTCTGTGTAGTCGTGCGACGCTCTTATCGAAGTGTGCTTCACCGTAGAGCATCGTTGCTGTTGTGGCATCGCCGAACAATACGGATGTGTCGAAGTCATCCAGATCAAGTAACGGTGATAAGACTTCAACGGTTGTTACGAGTACCCGGCCATCCGGTTTGCTCTGCAGGAAGTCGTAGCCAGCCTGAAGAGCATATAAGTAACCACTACACGCAGCGCTAATATCATATGCCTGCAACATGGTATCCTGACCACCGGTGAGTTCACTCAGGATTCGGCACGACATACTTGGAGTAATCGTTTCCGGTGAGGTGGTTGAACAGATTAGCAGATCGATGTCATCGATTAGCAGCTGCTCGTTTTCTAACAACGAAGCGAACGAATCCACGGCCATTTGCAGTGGTGTTTGCGTTTCGTCCATCCAGAATCGTTGCCGGATACCTGTTCGGCGTACGATGTCATCGGATGTCATCTTGTGACGGCCTTCAAGCAAGCGATCATTGGAGACGGCTTCATTTCCACAAATACTTGATACGTGGGATAGACCAACGTCGAACGGGCGCCGTTCCTCGGTGGGTCTGGCCAGGCTAATCGTGTGTGCTGATTTGCGTTGAGCAAGCACTGCTGTACCTGCGTTTTCCTGTGTAACAGGCTTTTTACGACGGGTTGTTGATTCGACACTGAGAACGACGAGAGGTGCACCGACCGCGATTGACTCGCCGACCTCTCCAAGAATCTCATCAACAATTCCATCTACTGAACTGGTGATATCAAACACGCTCTTCGTTGCTTCAACCGTTGCTACTACATCGCCTTTTGCAACTGTGCCACCATCTTCAATGTGAATTTCAACAATCTCGACAGATTCATCAGCCGGTCCCGAACCGATTGCTTCGATGACAGCTACACCATCGGCCAATTCAGTCGGAGGGATCCAGTCCAGATCCATATCAAGCAAATCTGCACACGCCGTCAGTACTTTCTTGAAAGATGGCAGGATGGCAATTTGGTTTTCAAAATTACACGGGATAAAGGTGTCTTCACGTGTCACGCGTCGCATGGCAACCGGTACATTGGCGTGTTCCGCAACCGTTGCAAGAATCTCGGCGCCCATGCCACATGTCTGATTGTCTTCATGTACGACGACTAGCCGTGCGGTTGTTTCTGCAGATGAAATAACAAGTTTCTTATCCCATGGAGAAATACTGCGGAGGTCAATTACTTCTGCTTCGACTCCGACGTCAGAGAGTGCATTCGCCGCACTTTTACAGAGTGAGACGGAATTTCCCCATCCAACCAAGGTGATATCACGACCACTTTGGACTTTTTTGGCTACGCCAATAGGCACGAACTGATCGTTGACATCGTCACTTGTTGTATGTTCGGAATCATTCAGACATGACTTGGGATACAGAAACACGGTTGGTCGGTCAGATTCGAATGCAGCGTTTAGCATTCCGGCTGCATCGGCTGCCGTGGATGGCATGAACACATCAATGCCCGGGCAGTGTGCAAACACAGATTCAAATGTCTGAGCATGGTATGGCCCAAGTCCTGGCCGGAAGGCCCCGCATGCGATCATAAGAATCACAGGTGCTTTCCATGAGCCGTCTGTGCGCCAGTGAATCGTACCTAGTTCCGAGACGATCTGGTTGTACGCTGTTGGCATAAAGTCAGCGAATTGGATAAATGCAACAGGGCGTTCACCGGTAAGAGCGCGTCCGATTGATTTTCCAACAATGGTGGATTCCGAAAGCGCTGAATTGAAAACCTGATTTGGGAATTCGGTGCTTAAGCCGCGTGTTACACCAAAGACGTCCCCTTTCGGGTCTTCGATGTCTTCACCCAGTAGTGTGACGCCGGGGTCAGTCTCTAAATGATTTTCCAGCACTTTGCGAAGTGCATCTTTCATATTGAGCTGTTCACCTTCACCACTGCCATACTTCTCTTTTGAGGGATGAGTGACTTCTACAGGCAACAGGCTCTTAGCATCTAATTTGGCTGTCGGGGTATCTGATGCGAGTGCATCTTCTTCCGCAGCTGCGATTTGATCTGTAACTTGTGTGCGAATAATCTTGAGATCTTCGTCAGTGATTCCAGCCTGACGCAGCTTAGCTTCCATTACGAGTATCGGATCGCCTGTTTCACAAGCGTTTCGAATATCTTCTTCGGTGCGGTAGATCGTGTGGTCATCCGCGTTGGTGTGGCTCGTAAGTCGCTCTACACTACAGACGATAATTGCTGGTTTACGTGACTCTCTTACTTCTGCTACCACTTCACCAAACCGCTCGTGGCATTCAAGTGGATCGCGACCGTTTACATAGTGAATATCGAGGCCATAAAAGGAATCCGCCTCTCCGTCTGGAAGCGAATAAAAAGTCTTGCCA
>Ga0114933_10005147_pt1 | contig 11949 bp, 10 predicted proteins | sample 4SBtaG_FD_89691 | JGI IMG/M metagenome (GOLD analysis project Ga0114933, IMG submission 89691) | Deep subsurface microbial communities from Kolumbo volcano to uncover new lineages of life (NeLLi) - 4SBTROV12_W25 metaG | ecosystem: Environmental > Aquatic > Marine > Volcanic | place: Kolumbo...
TATTTTGCAGAGCCAGATCATCGGTATCCCAATTGAGTTCTCGATCAATCACCTGAGCAGCGGTAGTGGTGTAATCCTCGACCAATTGATCGACATCTATCACATGAAACGAGGCATGACAATCGTTCGCGACGGCCTCGGCTGCAAGCCTTGTTGTGTCGGAGCTATTGCGAGTACCTTGGTAAACGCAGGTGATAAGTTCATGACAGAGCTGTTCGAATGACGTTGTTTCCACGTCCGAACCGATATAGGAAAGCTTCCCTGTCGCACATTCAGCGTTTTCACTCTCAAGTGCAAAATGGAATGCGAGAGATGCCAAACAAGTGACTGCAGCAGAATCGGCACCACCGCTTAAGGAGATTACGAAACCGCGTGATCTGCTCTTGCGCATGTAGTCGAACAACGACAATGCGACTGCTCGGGTAAATTCCTCTTCTTTAATAAACTCCGAAGCTTCCCAGTTTGCAGGCGGTTCGTATGCAGTTGCACTTAATTCAGATGATGGGCTTAATGAGAAGCTGCTTCCCACAACCTCCTCATCATTACGAGATTGCTGTGAATCGGTGACAGCAATCTGAGCTGTTGTGAGCAGTACATTTTTGTATGAAAATCTTGCGCCAACTGCGTTAAAGTTGTCCCCCGACGCAATCATGGAATCGCCGTCGTATACTGCCCTGCCTGCTTCATTACCGAGTAGATTTGCGTATAGATAAGCGACTTGATGCTGGCGTACTGCATCGAGTACAAGTTTTTGACGAACCAGATGCTTACCAAATGCGAAGTGGCTAGCACTTGGGTTTAATATGATTTGTACACCGCGTTGAGCCAGATGTGCGCAGGGCCGGTCTTCTACCCACGCATCCTCACAGATTTCGAAGCCGATTCGGATACCGTCAAGTTTGAATACCAAATCACCAAACGGCACGCTCATGCCAGCGATCTCGACTTCGCTGCACTGGCCAGCCGTCCAGGCTGTAAACCAGCGTGGTTCATAATGCAATCCATCGTTGGCCAGATGTTGCTTAGCAACGATGCCAAGTAATTCACCGTCGGCGATCATTGCAGCACCATTGTAAAGCTTGCCTTCGTATTGAATCGGTAAGCCGACGGTTGTTGCAATACCGTGTGAATGCTGAATGATCTGCTGGAGCATTTCGGCAGCAGTTCTTCGAACTCCAGATGCCAGAAAGGCGTCTTCGCAACCATATCCGGTGATGCACAACTCCGGAAGACAAAGAAGTGTCGCGCCTTGAGTGCGTGCTTCGTTTATCGCAGCGACGATGTTTTCAAGATTGCGATTCCAGTCTAGCGGTGTTTGATTAAGCACCGCTGCTGCAACCTTGATGACACTCATGGATTCAGCCCTTTCCAATTAAGTTCGGCTGGTGGGGTGTTTATTCCCCGAGTAGTTTCTTGAGCATCTCAATAGCGGATGGTAGCTTGTCGTCGACAAAACCGCGAGCGCCGCGGCCTTCTTCGTCAATGCGGAAGTCAACATCCTCTTGAACTAAGCTGATATCGGCTTTCCAGTACTTTTCTCGATCTGCTGTTGGTGCAGGCGTGAGTGGCCGAATGATTCGCATTCCTACACCCAGCGATTCACCACTAGTGAACCACCAGGGACTTAACGGGAAGTTAGGATCTTCACCACGCCAGTTGTCATCGTGTGAGGGTAGTCTTGATGCGCTTCGGCAGTCCTCAGGATCCAGATCCCAGTTGCCGCCCTTGACCACACGGGGAAACAATTTGTCAGTGGTTACCAATGCATCTGCTGCCGAAACTTTCTTTCCTGCAAACCTGGTGTAACCATCATCTAGCATGCCATCGAGTACCCACTCGGCGACGTTACCGTGCATGTCGTACAATCCCCATGGGTTCGGTTTTAGCTGTCCGATCTTTCTGGATCGACCGTCACTGTTGTCGTAAAACCAACCGTAGTCCTTGAGCTGTTTTGGATCATCACCGAAGTGATATGCGGTTGTCGTCCCGGCTCGGCATGCATGCTCCCACTCCGCTTCAGTTGGTAGTCGGTAAAACGATGTGGTGAGCAGTGATAGCCATTTCGTATATTGCTTTGCCGCGTACTGACTCATGGTGACTGCCGGCAATTCCGGTTTATCTCCACTGACGTATGTAAAGGAAGTGTCGTAGAGGTTTGAAGGCGCCGTAATGACAAGCGGTTTTGTGTCATCACTAATATTTCTGAGCTTCTTGCTTTCAAACTGCTTGAAAATATCATGCAGTTTCATGTAGGTCTTGTATTCAGACCAGGACACCTCAAATTTACCCATCCAAAATGGTTGGACGTCGACTTCAAACCGGGGACCTTCCGAGTCATCACGGTTGGCTTCTGAGGCGGGGCTACCGATCTTAACGGTGCCGCCCTCAATCGGGACCATTATGAAGCTAACTTCTGTGCCGGGGATCGTCACTTTGTGCTCAACCATGAATCCCATGGGAGTCTCAACAAAACGCCCGTTTTCAGGTTTTTCTTTCACAATACCGATGGGTAGGCCATCTGCTGCGTGCAGAACGGTAGTCGTGAAAGCCAACGTGAGAATGACGGCGAATCTAAGGAATGAATTCATCGGGATCTTGACGTCTAAGTGTTACAAATACGAGCGATAGTTTATGGTAGCACGGGGTATATAAAGCTATAAGGCCTTTGTATACCGGCTACTCGCGAATTTCACCACCAACGTTTTTAGGCATGAGGCAGATGCCAATAGCACCTAATAGATAAATCCAACTGGTAATCCTGCCAACCAGAGCATAGTCCTCATTAAATGCAGCAAGGATATACGATCCGCCCACAACCGTTAACGCCGTCAATACTCGACCGAAATTGAAACAAACACCGGCACCCGTGCTCCGAATTCTGGTTTCGAACAGTTCCGGTAGAAAGAGCGGCAACCAGCCGAAGAATATTCCGCTGAAGAACCCAAGGATTCCAAAGGTGATCAGGAATGCGAATTGATTGCTTGGATCTAAATACCAGAATAACAACTGAGAGCTGGCCAGGCAGATGATGCTTGTAAGCAGATAACTTCGCCGCCTACCAACCTGGCTTGCAATCCATCCACCTAAAAAGCTACCGAATATACCGGTCAAGGAACGAGCCATACCAACGTTTGCTTTTAAGTCCGGATTGCCAATCTCATCACCAACTTGTCCAGCCCAGAATACAGCCCAGTTGGCTGAACCCCAGCCCCCTAACAATGGAACAGTAGCCAACAGAATTCCGATGATGGTCACCGGTAACAGTTTTCCAGAAAATACATCCTTGGTTGATACTTGTGCCTTTTCGGGTTCACGATCGCCTTCTCGTTTCTTTTTGAGCCAAAGAGGTGACTCCGGAACTAGCAGCCAAGAGATTACAGCAAGAATGATCGGCGATGCCCCAAGCAGCATGACCCAACGCCAGCTATCATCCGTGACAGGTTTGAATTTCGCAAGCATAAATGTGAGAAAGATGCCAACGTTTGCAGCTGTTCCAAGTACTCCCGCGAGCAATGGTCGTGATGCCGTTGGCCAGGCTTCAGATATGAGTGCGACACCGTTTGGCCACATGCCACCAACGCCCATACAGACGATAAACCGAATAATCCACATCTGTTCCGGAGTTTGTGCCCAGTAGGCAATCAATGATGCTGAGGAATAACAGAGAATCGCAAGAGTCATTCCTTTGGAGCGGCCATATTTATCACCCAGATAGCCAAATACTAAGCCACCCAGTGCAGCCCCAAATAGAAAAGCAACTACAAAAAATCCGGACCACTTTCCAACTAGTCCGTTAAATCGTTTTTCTGATGCCGACTGCGATAAATCGTCTTTGGTAAGAATCTCAGGAGCATCTTTTCCTGATAACTTATCGCTTAGACTCTTAAGGTCTTTGGCGCCTAGAGTCAGGGCATTCTCGTGAGCAAGTTCTTCTAACGATATTCCCGATTCACCATCGGTATTCAATTGTGCATATAAGTCGTTACCCGATGCTGTGTCTTCGTCTGTCTCATCATGTGCACTAACGTTCCTTAAGAGTTCTATCCCAGCGGTGCGCATAGCTAAACCATTGATAGCCATATGAGTACCGCCGAAGAACCAACCTAAAAAGGCAACAGCAATCGTCAGAACACATTGAAATTGCGTTAGCGAGTTTTCGTTTAGGCTTGGTGTTGAGGGCGCGTCGTTTGACATCGATTCAGGCTTTCATGAGTTCTTGGAGCATTGGTGTTATTCATCAAAGAAGCGAATGCATCGCCACTCATCTCTCGACGCAGATACATCGATTACATTGCCATCAGGATCCAGTACTTTGAAGGACCGTTCTGGTAAATCGCTAACCGAGTCGATCACAGTACGGTCTTTTACATCGCCCTTGGAGATTTCAGCTCCCCACTGCAGACACTTGTTAAAGGCCTCTTCGAGGTCTTCGACGATGACCCCAAAGTGAATAAATTCGTGGCCTTCTTCCATCACACTTCGTGTACCGTCATCTTCGTATGGCAGTAGCGTGATATTGATGAATCCATCCGTCAGATCCATGCTTTCGCTGTTGGGGCGGTAATCAAAAAATCGCCACCCAAGTGCATTTGTATAAAAGTCTCTTGATCGATTTATATCGCTACAGCGAAAAGCTAAATGAGCAAATCGTGGTTCTGGCATGATGGTTTTGTGACTTGAAGAATATGACTTTGTGCTAAACCTGAGAGGGTACACTCGTTTCAAAACGGTACAACCTGCGAGCTAATTAGCTTAGCATATTGGCCGTTCGGATTCACAATTGCGTCATGCGCTGAAAGAACTGAGCGCAGTCCGATGCATATCGCGCCAGGTCATCAACGGTCTCAATACCCTGCGCCTGATGGATTGTGAAGAATCCATCGTAACCAATCTGAGCGAGTCCAGCGAAGACGCCGGCGAAGTCGACGCCCGCGTCTTCCCACAGTTCCATGTGATGAAACCGAACGTCGCCTCGACAAAATGTTGGTAGACACTCCGGACCGACCGAATCGAGTCTATGATTTTGCACATAAACATTCATGAGATGAGGTCGGATTTGTTCAAGCGTATCTGCTAAGTAACTTTCACCATTGAGCATCAGATTGGCAGGTTCATAAATGATGCCAAATGCCGGATGGTCGATTTGTGAAACAACCTCGAGCATCGGGCTTACCTGCTCAAATAACGATGAGGTGTGGCATTGGTGTGCCAGCCGGATGCCTTGCTCATGTGCAATCTGAATGGCATTCGCAGCATGTGCCACATCAGCTTGTTCCTTCATGCATATACGAATTAGATTGCAACCGAATGTGCCGGCGACATCCAGAGATGGCCGAATATCTCGTAAGCTGTTTGGACCGTCTTGATTATTCAGCGGAACATCGAAGTCAGCCGTGACCATGGAAACAGCCAGACCGGCATCTTGTATCAAATTCGCCTGACGTTGTAATTCGGCATTTGGAGTTTGTACACCACCACAACTGGCACGCATGCAGAGTGCATCGTAGCCATTTTCAACGGCGACATCGATCAACGCTTCTAAGGGAAGATGTAATCGAGTCTTACACGCAGCTTCTGCAACACGGACCGAAAGTGATAGTTTCATGTGATGCCCCGTCGAATACGGCAAAAAAGAAACGTGCACCGGAATGGATTCCGATGCACGTTCCTAAAATTATGAGGACGCTGGGGCTTGAACCCAGGACCTACGGATTAAAAGTCCGTTGCTCTACCAACTGAGCTACGTCCTCACATTTACTCCAATTAGCGTTACACTCCCGAGGAAGTGTAACTCCATGGGAACTACGGTAATTAAAACCGGATTGAGGCGTTTGTCAATCCGCCCTCATTAAGGAATTGAGACAATGCAGTCCAAAAACTACAAGTAAGAACAGTTAAACAGATAAACGAGAGTGCATATAGTGAGACCGTTAGGAATCTTTAGGTATTCCTGATTCGATTGAGTCTCAAAGGGAAACGCCATGACGAATATTCTTATGGTAGAAGACAATGAGTTGAATCGTGATATGCTTTCGCGTCGACTGAAACGTAAGGACTTCGAGGTAGCATGTGCACTTGATGGAGAGTCCGGTGTTGAGATGGCCAGGGCACAGAAGCCGGATCTTATTCTCATGGACATGAGTCTTCCGGGAATGGACGGATTTCAATTCGTTGATCAACTGCGAATACGCGATCAACTCGACGTGCCAATCATTGTGGTGACTGCTAAGGATATCACAGATGAAGACAGGTCGTTACTCAATGGTGCCGTTGAACAGGTGGTCAGCAAGTCGGAATTTGATCGCAAGAAGCTTGAACAACTGATCACCGAATTGGCAAATCAAACGCTTCGATAATAAGCGGCTCTACTCGATCGTACACGTCTTAGTAATCGTTAGCTGATTACCGACATCGTTGTATCGTATGTCGTCCATGAATGCTCGCATGAGCATTAGCCCACGACCACTGGGCTTATCAAGATTCTCCGGCAGGGTGCAGTCAGGAACATCGTTGGGATCAAAGCCGTCTCCTTCATCCCGGATGACGATCGAGAAAAAGCCTTTTTCTGATAACTCACACTCTACATGGACCCGTTTGGTGGGATCGAGTTTATTGCCATGCTTAACGGCGTTGGCCAGTCCCTCTTCAAGTGCTAAATGTAGATCAGCTAAATCCCCCATCGATACACCACGCTGCTCAAGTTCTGCAACGATCTCATTCTGAACCCGTGCGGATTCGTCCAGATTACTTTCAAAGCTTGTGTTGAATATGGATATTTCTGGCATAGTTGATGGAATTGATTGAATAATTGATTAAGTGAAAAGACGTTCACGAAATCAGGTATTGGATGAGCTTTAGGATTCTAGAACTTGAAATGTCGAAAAGTGATTGAGACTTAGAATCCTTTGAGTGCCTTGGCTTGATTTTTCTTGATGTCGAATAACTTGCTCAGTTTGGTTACATCAAAGATCTTTTTAAGTTCCGGCCGAATGCTGCACATGCGGAGTTTACCGCCCGCCGCATCAACTTTTTTCTTCATGTTGATTAGCTTGCCAAGAGCAGCACTTGATAAGTGTTCAACGTTTGAAAAATCCAAAATGATTTTTAATAAGCCAGAGTCCACAAGTCGGTACATTTGATCCCCTACGACTTGAATCGTAGCTTCGTCAAGAATCCGACTGTCTAAAAAGCATGCAACGGTGCAGTCTTCCACCGTTTGAATATCGAATCGTGTAGCTTGGGATGCCATTTTTCACCTGAGTCCATATGAGTGAATAATGTTTAGCGGATAATACGAGGATAATTTAGATAAGTGCGAATCGTTGAACGTGCGGATGGATTCACGTCCATTCGTACGTCCTATGTAATAATGACCTGTAGGGCCTCTAAATTCAAGCTGTCGAATGCCGGAATTGGATTATACCGAGGTTTTAGGATTTGTCTACAAGACGATCCTTGTTGGTAAGACGTTGACGCAATACGCCTTGGATTGGATATGGCGATAGCGGGAGTATGGGTTTTCAAAACAGTTTTGAAATTCATGACTCATGGCTCAGCAGCGCAATGAGTAAACTATACTCACAGTATCACCGGATACTTAGTTTCTTTGCATCCAGGGCTTTTCTTGTAACAACTGAATCGACAAATCCAAGTGTTGAGTCAACAGAGTCGCTTGTCGAACTAAGACATCAACTTGAATCAGAGCGTGCAGCTCGTGTGGCCGCTGAAGAGTTGATGGCAGCAACCTCTAGCGAATTACAAAGTTTGAATCGTGATTTGCGAGAAATGTTAAACAGGGCTGAGGAATCTAATCGAGCCAAGAGTGAATTCCTGGCCAATATGAATCATGAATTGCGAACACCGCTAAACGCCATTATCGGTTTCGCAGAAATCATGAAAGAAGATGCTCAGGATGACGGAGATTCCCTGAGGGAAGAGGATGCGGATAAAATCCTGATTTCCGCCAAACGACTTCTCACGATGATTGGAGAGATTCTCGACCTCGCCAGAATCGAGGCCGGGAAAATGCACATCGATCTGGGAGACTTCAGTATCGGACAATTGGTGGAGAGGGTATCACTTAGGTCTCCATCGCTCGTTGATGCTAACGGCAATCGATTTACCGTAAATTGTGACGTCCCGGATCGTCTGTTTCGGTCAGATTTGGAAAAGCTGAATTGCATTCTGATAAACCTGATAGGCAATGCCGGTAAGTTTACCGAAAATGGCGAGATCGCACTGACGATTACTCCCGCGGTAATCCAAGACGTTGAATTTGTGCGCTTTGATGTTTCGGACACAGGGATCGGAATCGAATCCAAAAAAATCGACGCACTATTTGACCGCTTTGCTCAATTAGATGGGTCGTCGACTCGACGACATGCTGGGGCAGGGCTTGGACTGGCACTTTGCAAGGAGTTGACCAGTTTGCTTGGTGGAAACGTCTATGTCGAAAGTGAGTTAGGTGCGGGATCTACGTTTACGGTGGAATTACCGTTGTTGCTGCACTTAGATGATCTTGATGACTAGCCTCGGCCGTTGATCGCTAGTTGTCAATTGGTACGAATTGATATCCGATTCCTCGTACCGTTTGAATGACCGGGTGCAACTCTCCAAGTTTGCTCCTGAGATTCCTAATGTGAACATCGATGGTGCGCTCGGTGCTGCAAGCATCTTCTCCACGTGAAGCCTCTAACAACTCCAATCGTGAAAACACACGGTTCGGTGAATTCATGATAAACCAGAGCAGTCGCATCTCTGTCCCGGTCAGCACAATGGGTTTTTCGTGCACTGTCATAGTAAAGGTAATTGGATCAATAAAGATGCCGGATGACTTAACACTATCTTTGGCCGGTACGGTGCCGACAGGGCGTCGAAGCATGGCTTTGATGCGGTGGATTAGCGGTTGTAGCTTGAACGGCTTAACGACGTATTGATCAGCACCCATGTTGAACCCGACGATTTCATCGAGTGCGTCTCCACGTGCTGTTAGTATCATGATTCGCACCTGTTCGGTTTCAGGTGAGCTTCGTAATTCCCGGCAGATCTCAAATCCGTCGATCGATGGCATCATCACGTCGAGAATGACTAGGTCCGGTACGATGTCTTTCGCCAACGCCAACCCGTTTGCCCCATCTGTGGCGGCGAAGACTTGATACCCTTCGCGTGTCAGATTGTATTTTAATATGTCGACAAGAGCTTGCTCATCTTCAATAATCAAAATCGATTCGGTTGCCACGATTAGACTCCGCGCCGTTTTGCGTGTTGAGTATTTGTAATCCTTACACAATTAAGACTACTGCTAGATTGTTAAGGTATGCAGCAAGACATTGTTAAGGATTTATTAATTTCCATAAGCCATACCGGCTGAATTACTTCAGAGCGGCCATGAAGCATCGGGGATCGCATCAGACACATGACGTATGACAAACACGTTCGGTTATAATAAGTCTCGTGGTATTACCGATCTTCTGTACAGGTTTCATTGAAATGAAGTCTCACTTCCCAAGTCATATTTCCAAGTTCTTGAGCTTACTTTGCGTCCTGTGTATAGCAGCTTCAACGGTGAGTGCTGCGGATGATAGTGAAGCGATTGAATTCTTTGAGAAGAAGATCCGGCCGGTGTTGGTTAAAAACTGCTACCGTTGTCACGGACCGGAAAAGCAGGAGTCTGATCTTAGATTGGATTCTTTTGCAGCTATGTTGCGAGGCGGTGCCACATCTCCTGCTGTCGTACCGGAGAATCCGGATGAAAGCCTGCTGATACACGTCATTGAATACGAAGACGAAGAGCTCCAGATGCCACCTGATAAGAGACTGGACGATCAAGTCGTTCAGGATTTTCGCGATTGGATCACTGGTGGGGCAGCTCATCCTGAAGCGAACACAGCTGAACCCGGTCAACCTGCTGCTGATGCAGCACAGCCAACAACACAGCATTGGTCGTTTCAGCCGGTATCAAGTCCTAAACTCCCGATGGTCCAGCGAGTAAACTGGCCACAATCGACAATCGATTACTTCATTCTTGCGCAGCTTGAAGAAAAGCAACTTGGAGTCACACAGCCTGCTGACCAACGTAGCCTGATGGTGCGCGCCACAATCGATCTAACGGGCTTACCTCCAACTCGCGAACAGATTGAAGCGTACTTAAGCGATCGGGCACCGGGCAGCTACGAACGCTTACTCGATCGATTGCTAGCATCACCAGCGTACGGCGAGCGTTGGGGACGTCATTGGTTAGATGTCGCACGTTACGCTGACTCCAACGGACTGGATGAAAATATTGCACATGGAAATGCATGGCGGTATCGCGATTACGTGATTCGATCCCTTAATCACGATAAGCCGTTTGACCGGTTCGTACGTGAGCAAGTTGCTGGTGACTTGCTTGCTGTTGAACGTGCAGAGCTGGCACTTGAGTCACAAGTGGCAACAGGATTTCTGACACTGGGGCCGAAAGTATTGGCTGAGGGTGATGAAACCAAAATGCAAATGGACATCATCGACGAGCAAATCGATACGGTAGGCCGCGGATTGCTCGGGCTAACACTCGGGTGTGCTCGTTGTCATGATCACAAGTTTGATCCGATTTCCACAAGGGACTATTACAGTCTGGCGGGCATTTTCAAGAGTACCAAGACGATGGCCTCATTCAAACGTATTGCCCAGTGGAACGAGGTAGAAGTTTGGACGAAGGCAGAACAGGACGCATACAACGCAGCGCATGAGAGAGTTGTCGCCGCTGAAAAAACACTGGCTGAGACGATCGCCAAAGCTAATGAAGAAGTCAAAACACGCGTCAAACTGGAGGGCGATCCGAAACAGGAAGAATTCGCCAAGCACTACGATGAGCAAACAACCAAGCAAGTCGAACAGCTAACAAGTTCGGTCGGAGAGCTTAAGGTTGCACGTGGAGAAATTCCTATGGCCATGGGAGTTACCGACGGTGAGGTTGGTAATGTGAAAGTCCACATCCGTGGTTCGCACCTGTCCCTGGGCGCGGTGGCTGAGCGTGCCACGCCCGCTGCGTTTACCAGTGTTGAAACTCCGGCGTTTTCCGACGATCAGAGTGGTAGGCTGCAATTGGCCAACTGGCTGACAGATTCTTCTCATCCCCTAACAAGTCGGGTTATTGTGAACCGGATTTGGCGATGGCACTTTGGCCGCGGGTTGGTGGATTCGACAGATAACTTTGGGTTGTTAGGTGATTACCCGAGTCATCCGGAGTTGCTCGACCATCTGGCCAGCGGCTTAATTCAGCGAGATTGGTCGATCAAGGAACTGCATAAGTGGATCATGCTGTCTTCCACCTATCAAATGGGCAGTAATCACAATCTTCATGCTGCAGGGCAGGACCCCGAGAATATCTTCCTTTGGCGTTACCCGATTCGGCGAGTCGAAGCTGAAGTGATTCGCGACCGCTTGCTCTTTGCGAGCGGTCTACTCGACCGAAGCATGGGTGGATCCATGTTGCATGTAAAGAATCGAGAGTTTTTCTTTGATCACACGTCTAAGGACTTAACGAATTACGATAGTCCGCGTCGCTCGATTTACTTGCCGGTCGTGCGAAACAACCTATATGACTTTTTCCAATTGTTCGACTATACCGATGCAAGTGTCGCATCCGGTGATCGCAGCAGTTCCACGGTGGCACCGCAAGCCTTGTACATGATGAATAGCCCTTTAGTCGAAGAAGCAGCCTGCAAATTGGCCGAACGCCTACCGGATGCCTCGGTCAAGGTCCGATTGGAAACACTCTACTGGCATGCATTGAGCAGACCACCGACGAACGACGATTTTCAACGTGCGAAGAAGTATCTCAAGCAACTTAAGACTCAGTTAACGCTTGATGGTGTAGAAACAGAAGAACTTGAATACAAGGCATGGCAGGCGCTTTGCCAAAGTGTCTTGGCCATGAGTGAATTCATGTACCTTTACTAGGTCAACTAA
>Ga0114933_10005148_pt1 | contig 11948 bp, 12 predicted proteins | sample 4SBtaG_FD_89691 | JGI IMG/M metagenome (GOLD analysis project Ga0114933, IMG submission 89691) | Deep subsurface microbial communities from Kolumbo volcano to uncover new lineages of life (NeLLi) - 4SBTROV12_W25 metaG | ecosystem: Environmental > Aquatic > Marine > Volcanic | place: Kolumbo...
CGACGGTGCGAACCACCGTGGCCTGCCGAGGCAGTGAAACAACGGTTCATCCGAAACCCACGCCCCCAGCGCCTCAGGTTCGGAGAACGAATTTTGCTGACAATTTCCGGCGAGACGGCCGTCGAAGGACGGATCAACGTGAATCAGGCCTGGGAACATGTACTCAACACCATTCCCAAATTGTCCCTCGCCAAAGCGCGTGCGATCTCTCGACTGCAGCCGTCGCCCGAGGAGGCGACGGGATATGGCTACGATTCGATCGCCTGGCTGGTCAGGTCAGCTCGAACCGTTTCTGAGCCATCAGCAGTTGAAATATCATCAAGCTGCGACGGATACAGCTCGGGAACCGCTGGTTCCGACGCCAAATTGTTGACAGCGACAACTGATGGCGCCGATGGTTTGGTCGGGGCCGATGTCGCGCGTTAATTGGAAGGCACGCGAACTACACTTTGATTAGGTGTTGACTGTCCACATCCTGCAAGAATGGTACAGACGGTCAGCGCACAGGCTGACACCGGGCGAAACGACATAGCTGGGCTCCTGAATTGCTTAATGTGAGGGTCACGAAGACGAATCCAGTACCTCTGAACCCCGTCACTTGTGAGGGAATGAAGCGACGCTGGCCCACCCAGGGATATCGGCCATTGATCCCTGTTGAATCGACTGGTCGATTCAGTAAATCAGGATGAGTCAGTCCGATTGCAGCGATTGACCAGCCGCGCGGATATGAGCCATCACTCATTCGACAGTTTTAACAACTGTGAAAAGCCATTCCGATGACTCTGGTTCCAATCCACGACTGCGAATTCAGGGTGCGACGGCGTCACATCTCGGCCCGTCGCTGCTACATCCCACGAATGTGCACAGTAGGTCACAGGATTCAACGAACCGTGATTGCCGCTGTCGCGACGTTCGATCCCGTGAATCAGGAGCCATGCTGTTCACACAGCTCAACGACAGTGGTCTTGATGGAGACTGTAGCGATAGACGCAGTGTTTGAAATGATTTCAGAGTTTCAGCCGAGTGAAATCGGCGAATGCTGTTCCCCACAGATACCACGGTCGATCGACTGCCTGTTTGCCAGCGTCTCGCAGTAGTTCCTCCAGCTTCGCAAACACCCGCAACTCTATGACTGGACAAGTTGTCCCTGAAGGACAACGTGCGGAAAAGGTGCTGTTGAACCGACACCAGCTACGTGCACCCGTTGATTACGCCATCAACAGTGATTTGTGCCACTAACCCAGTCGTCCACACGGATCTGCTCTGCCGTAAGCAACGTCATCCTCTTTGATTCAGATTCAATGCCCGACAGGCTCGACACGACCATCTGCACATTGCGTTTGGTGTTCAATGCTTCGAGAATCTTACGCGGATAGACATTGGATTGTCTGGCTGCGATGTCACTCAACCATTCATTGAATGCGGACGATTTTCGCTTCCACCACGTGTCGTCGTGGGAGCTATTGTTCCGTCCTCACGCCGCTGCCGTCTGGTACGACGTACACGCGACTCGGAGAAATCGCACTAGTCAACCAGTGGGCTCCGACCGACGCCGCGAATCGCAGCGCCAACGCGGTGCAATGCTGGCAGCGCCTTCCTCGGGCGTGAGTGGAGTCGAGGCATTTTTGACGTCTTCATGACACGATCAAACAATCCCAGTGTACTGTCGGTCACCATTCCCCCCGCATCTGTCAAAGCGTCCAATGCTCCGTCAACATTCGTTCTCGGCTTCCTGCGATGCTTTGCGACCGGGACCGGCCTGAGGCGGGGCGGCTGATTTCGAATGGGCAAACGATTGTTCGCGTTCAAGTGTCGGTCCGGCACGACAATACCTTCCGCTCGTTTCTCAGTCGACTGTCGGATAGACGAACCCGATTGTCTCTGCACATCAGAATGCGCAACAGCTGTGGTCGCCCGTGATTCGTTAACTATCGGTGGAACTGTGGATTTCATCTGTTGGTAATAGGACTTCCTTAAGTCTTCGAGTCGATTGGCGGCCGGTGGCATCACAACATTGACAGTCTGTTCAAATACCACTGGTTCCGGTGAGACAGCGACCGGAATCTCCACAGCTGGTGTCTCCGGATGAACTTCATCTACTCCTGTTGGTTTCTGATCAATGGCCGTATCTGGTTCACTGATTTTGATTGACTCACGGACAGTGATGACAGGTGACGGCTCTTGCGGAGTCGAATCTGTTGGTGAGTGCTTTGATTCGCCCCGCACCTCATTAACCGGATCGGTGAGCGAGCTTTCCCGGAAGAAAGCCCGGCCACTGTTGGAGTTCGAAACCTCCGATGAAACGGGTGAGGATTCGTTCTCAGGCGACGGCTCCGGTGCTGCCTCTTCGATCTGGTGCAAATCAGCGACAGGCATCTCCCAGTCTTCTGCAATCACACTCGGTTCATCGGCGTGAAACGATGTCTCAACGTCGTCAGCCGAGGGAAGCGGTACGTAGAGAATCTCGTTCTCTGGCTCGCCAGTACGTTCCGGAATTTGCGGTGTCTCATCTTCCCAATCGACCGGGAATGGTACGTCGTCGGAATCCTCGAAGGCGTCTGACAGCGATTCTTCAATCGGTGGCCCCTGGGCGACGCGTTTCCGTTGCCTCGGTATCTGTTCCGCCTGCCGCCGAGTCAGCAGCTCACGATGCTCGGCCAGAGTCTGACGAAATTCATCAACGAGTTGCGATGACGCCACCTTCTGTTGTAATTCATTGTTCAGGCTCGCGTCAGCCCGCCTCGACTCCGACATGAGCGAATCGACCTTCGTCGTCAGTCGCTCCAGATTCGAATCGATCTTCGACAGTCGATCATCACGCATTGCAACCTGAATTCGATCTTCCACCGAGTTGAGCGCGGCGACGTCAATAGGCATCGGCGTTGGTCGCGCAGCTAGAGCTTCCCCCATATTGTCTGCCAGCCGACCCATCTGTTCTGCAAAGGCAGCTCCGTCCAGGTTTACTGTCACCGGGTGCACAGTAACAGGCACATAGATTCCACGTTTGTCGAGAGCTGATGCAGGAAGCTCATCGATCGGCGTCGTGCTGACAACTGAAGTTATCGGAGTATGTCCTGCAGACACCGCTAACGTCTCCTGAATGCCCGTACGTGCGAATTGATCCACTACCACATCCACTGGCATTACCTGACCGGAGCTTTTCGCGACGTGCCCAACCGACGTGGTTTTTCGCGTGGCTGCCGTGGAACCAGACGCAACAGCCAGCTGGTGAGTGCGCACGGCGTCGCTCGTCCGCAACGCGGAGACTGTTGCCGTCGCTGCAAAGAGACAACAAATGATCGTGGCGGCTGTCAGGGCACGGCCGCCCGTGCGGATGTCTGAATTCTCGTTCATGATAAGTAGAAAACCCAACCAAAGATCGAAGTCGACGGGCTCAGGCGCAGCGCGCAACAGAACTGTTTCCGAGATCGACAATCGTTAGGGTTTTCCTGAAGCAGAAAACCGGAATAACCGTCAAGACTTGCCCGGTTTACCATCTCGGCCACTCGATCGCACACTTCCGTCAGTTGCTGACTCCACAAGAGGCGGAGAACCGGCGATTCATGCCGAACTCTGACTTAGCATTCGCCGAAACGGCAACAACAACCGGAAGCCACGACACAACCTTCAACATCCCAATGAGGTGTATTGCGTCAGTGCCGATTGGCTGCAAGGTGCTGACAGCAGCGGTAGCAGTGGACAGCGCGCAAAAAAGCAGCGCGATAAGGTCCCCTCAAAGCTCCCAGCTTTCCTTACCGCGCTGCTGTTTCAACTGCCACGAATGACAGGATTTGTTTCATTGATACAGCCGTGTCAGGCTGCAACGACACCAGTTCCGGTTCACGCCGGGCGGTGCTGCAGAAACATAGGTCAGGTGATCGCAGCGTCAAATTCTTGTTACAGAATTAACGCCAGCACGTCGCGAATAGCTGATTACCATGGAAGCGGAGAGCAACATTGAGGTATTCAATCAACCAGAACGTCGCAACGAGGCATCATCGCAATTGCGTCCAGGTTCTCAGCCAGGGGTCGCACAATCGCAGCAAAAGCGAGACTTGAATCATGAAATCTTCGGTTGATACTTCACGCGCTCCTGATGTCTATTTGTGGACTCAGCATCATCGGCCAGATACGATCAACTGATGACACAATCGTCGAACGAACAACTCATTGTCGCTGCGAAGGCAGGCAATCAGGGAGCGCTCGGACAACTTCTGAACGAAGTCAATCCGGAACTCCACCGACTCGCTCAGCGCGACCTGGGGGGCAGTTGCAGGCGAGACTCAGCGCCGCCGATCTGGTTCAGCACACGTGTCTGTCTGCAATTCGCAGTTTCGAAGACTTCGAAGGCGATAATCAGCCACAGTTCATGGCCTGGTTGCGTGGAATCCGTGAACGCAATGTGAGGGATGCTGTGAGACACCACGCCGGCGCAAAAAAACGTCGTGTCTCCGATGAGGTCACAATGCCGACCGAGACACACCTGACAGGACAGAAATCGCCGGGCAGCCAGGCTGCTGTCAACGAGTCAGCACGTGAACTGCATCAGGCGATCGACACCCTGCCCGATGATCAGGCAACCGCTGTCCGAATGCGACACCTGAAACAATTCTCGCTGCAGGAAATAGCATTGGCAATGAATCTGTCAGATGTGGCTGTCGCAGCGTTGCTCAAACGTGGTCTGGCAACACTTCGCACCCAATTTGGAACGAATTCCAGGGATTTATGAAGATGCACCGCCAGGCATTCTGCCTACTCACGCCGTAACATTTAGCACAGACTTTTCGTGCCTTAGGGACCAACGTCGAGGGACACGGGATTTTATCATGAGACTCTCTGTACATTTGCTGCCTCATCGGAATCAACATGAGCGACATTGAAAAAAGCACGGTTGTGGCCACAATCGTGGCAGACTGCCTGCGAAAGATCGACGACGGTCAGCAGTTGGATCTCAATCAACTAGCCAGGGACTATCCCGAGCACGCGGAAGAGTTCCGGGCCTAGTTTGCGGACGACCAACTAGTGCAACACATGTTTACTCCGAAAGCCGGACGCTGCCGCCCGGCTCTGGCGATTCGACTCCGGCCAGTCAATCCGGTTTTGGCACACTTCCAACCAATTTTGGTCGCCACCAGGTTCAACGCATTCTGGGGCAGGGTGCGATGGGGGCCGTGTATTTGGCGCACGACACACGTCTGGGTCGTGATGTCGCACTCAAGACGCCGAAGATTGACGATTCAACGGATCAGGAAATCATCGAACGGTTTCAAAGGGAAGCACGGTCGGCGGCGGTCCTGCATCACCGAAATCTTTGCCCGGTGTTTGATGTCGGGGAAATCAATGGAATTCACTTCCTGACGATGGCATACATCGACGGAATCTCATTGACATCTCTGGTTTCGGAAAGCAAACCACTATCGGATCGCCAGGTCGCTTCGATTGTCCGCAAACTGGCAATCGCCCTGCAGGAAGCACACAGCCACAGTGTCGTGCATCGCGACCTATAAACCAGGCAACATCATGCTCGATCGTTCGCAGGAACCGGTCGTGATGGATTTCGGACTGGCGTGGCAACAGGAATCGACCGATCAAAGTCGTTTGACTTCGTTTGGCATGCTCATTGGCTCGCCGGCGTATATGTCACCGGAACAGGTGGCGGGGATCCTCAGGCGGTAACGGCGACCACAGACATTTATAGTCTCGGAATCATTCTGTTCGAGCTGCTCACCGGCCAGCTGCCTTATCAGGAAAACACCATTGCGATCCTTGCACAAATCGTTGCGCCGGAGACCCGGGATGTGCGGGACGTCCGTCCGAAAGTATGCCCTCAACTGGCAGCGATCTGCTCCCGGATGATGACGAAACAAGGTGGCAAACGATTTCCGTCAATGCAGGCCGTTGCCGACGCACTGACAGAATGGATGCGCAATCAGAAGAAGCCACGACAGATTCAGACGTCAGAGGAAGGACCAACCCGGGATTCAATTTCGCCCGAGACTGTGCGAAAAGATAAGCGCCCACCTCGAACCAAAATCAGAAAGAAAAAACAAAGAACCGAGCTGGCACCTAATTCAATATCACAGGAAGAAATCGCAATGCTTCCGCCTGGTCCGAAACGACGCCGACAGGCGAAGGCACAGGACAGAAAGCCCAGCCGACGAGTGTACGTATGGAGTGGCGCCGCAGTGATCAGTATCCTGCTCCTCATACTGGTTGCTATCTCTGTAGTACAGTCAATCGACTTTGCACCAGAATCAGCAACGATCTCCGAAGGTCCTGTCGACCTAACGGGCCGTACAGCAACAGGTGCTGGCGTCGTTGATACCACCACAGTCAGCATGCCGCTGAGTAGTACAGGTGAAACAGAAAGACTCAGTGTCGGCCCTTACGAAATTCTCACGTCCGACGACTGGGAATGGGGAACGCCTCAATTCATCGGCGAGTTCGAAACCGACGGCAACATGGACACGTTGCTGACACATGACTTTACGACCCGGATCGGTGCGTTGCCCGAGGCAGGCGACCACAACGAGAAAAAGCGACGTGATCTTGTTCAGTTCACTCGTCAGACGGGGGACACCCGCTGGAGTGAACCGCAGCTGCTGGCATGGCCTGTTAACACGGACTCCCATGAAGGTGGTGGTTCGCTGTCAGCCGATGGAAAATGGCTCGCCTTTGGTTCCGACCGTGGGCAGAAGCGCTGGATGGAAAACATCTGGATCTGTGAACGAGCTTCCGACAAAGATGCATGGTCGGAACACGTCAAACTCGGCCCGCAGGTCAACAGGAACAACGTATGGGACGGCATGCCCTCGTTTTCGCCCGACGGGCTGTCTCTGTACTTCGCCAGTGCCCGCAATAAGTCAAACAGGCACTCCGGTATGTGGGTCACTCGCCGAGAAACACTGGATGCCGAATGGTCGGAATCCATAGAACTCACGTTCGGTGGACCGTCAATCATCGGCATGAGGCCGATCCTGTCCAGCGATGACAGCGTGCTGATGTTTTGGTCACAACATCCGGGAGGTCTGGGCGAATTTGATTCGTACCAAAGTGTCCGTTCTTCTCCCAATGATTCCTTTTCTGCGCCAGTCAATCTCGGCTCGCCTGTGAACAGCAAGGAATGGCGCCAACCAACTTGAAGTCCAGCTCCTGGACGATGACGCACCACAGCATCAAGGGAAAGTCACGGAAAAGCAGATCACCAGAGCAATCTACAATGTCATCGCGGCTTCGCCACGCTCCGAAACTCGTCCCAAAACATGGGTCAAGTTGTCCGTACGAATGTTGAAGTCACGACTGCAGAGCTGGCACAGTTCAAAAAGGGGATCGGCGAACGACTCCGTTACGACAAGCCTGGTCCAATTGGACTGCAATGGCATGGAAGCAGGGTGTATTTCCGAAACATTCGCGATCGCCATCTGGACGCAACCGGAAAGTCACTTCCTGCTGGAAGCAGTTTGCCGCAAAACACCAACCCGTTTGTGACTCCGAACGCAAACTAACTTGCCTCGCACCTCGGCAATGTTCAATGGTCACCACCGCTTCAACTGATCAACTAACGCAAAACCATGACTACAGATTTAATCAGCACACCAGTAAGTTTCCGGCAAAACAGCAGCCCCCAACTGTTTCGGTCACGGCGGCCTCCGATGGCCCTACTCACGATCGTGGACGATGGCTTGAGCATAGCTGGCGAAGAGCACCGTCTGCGCCAGTCCAAAACCACGATTGGGAGGCTTCGTGCAGACATCGTCCTGCCACACGACACCGAAATTTCCGCAACCCACGCCGAGGTCCAAAGGCTCAGACAGCATGAAGGTTTTTGCTGGCGACTGAATGACCTGGAAACAACAAACGGCTCATTGTTCCGCGTGAAGTTCCTGCAACTTTGCAATGGGACCGAATTCATGGTGAGAAGTCACCGCTATCAGTTTCAGGCTGCCAAGGTGTTCGCCCCTAACCTCACGGACGAACCGCGCTCGGCGATCCAATGTTTCGCCGTCCGATCCAGTGATGTTCACAGCGATCAACCTCGGCTGGTTGACGTCAGCAGGGAACACGGGGAACGGATTCACACCTTGAAGGGTACCGGGACTCTGCTGGGTTCTGACCATCGTCGCTGTCAGATCCAGGTCGATGACCCCTTTGCGGATGAGGTTCACACAGAGATTCTTCAGGACGGCAACGCCCGGTGGTTGATTCGCGATCGCGGATCTCTCAACTGACTTTGGGTCCGACGTTCTAACGTACAGGCTGGAATCAGGCACTGAATTCCTGTTGGGGGGCCAGCGTTTTCGATTCGACCTTTGATCGATCCACCAGCGGCCCTGAATTGAAGTGACGGATTGGATTCAGGAGATTCGTTCAGTATGCTCGGGACACACGAATATCTCAACTGTAATGTACCGGAAGTCATATGCGATCCTGCCATCTGCTCCTTGCCGTCCTGGTCACCACTCTTTACACGCACGACGTCCGTGCCGCTGAGCGAGAATCACTTCAAATACTTCTGATTACTGGCGGCTGTTGCCATGACTACGACTTCCAGACTAAGGCGTTTCTGAAGGCGGCAGAAGAACGTGGAGTCGCTATTGACTGGACGGTGATCAACGAGGGTGGAACCGGCACTCGCGGACAAATCGACCTATACAGTCAACCGGACTGGAGCAAGGACTATGACGTCGTCCTACACAACGAATGCTTCGCTGATACGATCGACGAAGACTATATTCGCAGCATTACCAATGCCCACCGCAACGGCACTAATGCCGTCGTGATTCACTGTGCAATGCACACCTACCGTCGAGCGAAAATTGACGACTGGCGAGAAATGCTGGGAGTGACCAGTCGGCATCATGAACACCAAAGCAACTATGTCGTACGGAACGTGAAACCCGATCACCCGGCGATGAAGGACTTTCCGGAACAGTGGACGACGCCAAAGGACGAACTGTACATCGTCAACAAGATCTGGCCCGACACCGAAGTCTTAGCTTTCAGCATCAGCGAGAAGACTGGCGAGAACCAACCAGTGATCTGGACTCACAAGTTTGGCAAAGGCCGCGTCTTCGGTACCACTTTTGGCCATTCCAACGAGACGTTTGAAGACCCTGTGTTTCTGACGATGGTGATCAATGGAATCGTCTGGGCGGCGCAGAACCAGATCGAATAGCTGATCAGGAACGTGTTCGCTTCGTTTCTGAAAACGTGCCTTGAAGCATGAGTGTCGTTTGTCCGGAGCCGCCATCATGGCCAACGATTCGCACCAGGAACTGGTCGATTTTTTCGACCGCTTCGTCGACGCGTTCAGAACATTCGACGGCGGAGTGGTGGCTACCCGTTTCCACAGTCCCTTCATCGCCGTTCATACGGATAAGACCGTTGAAACACTGTGTTCCGAGACAGAGACGGCAACCTACTTTCAGAAGTACCTTGAGGACTACTCAGCGTTAGACTGCAGAACCTGCGGCTACCGGGACTTAGAAGTTCACCCGGTCGGAGACTCTTGCCTTCTCGCTACAGTGACGTGGGAACTGTACGACGAAAATCGCTCGATACTCACCTCCTGGATAGAGTCATATCTCATCGCCCGCAAAGACTCTGACTTGACGATTCTGTCGACGATTGACCACGCAACGTAGAGCGGGTCGCTGAGGAACCATTCGGCATTCTCGAAAATTCGAAGACGCTTGAGATAGCACGGGCCGTTGCAGGCTGCTGCTTACAGGCAATACCCAGTAGACGTAAGTGACTTGCCTTCTCTCGAACGTTGACTCAGTCGACCTTGACATTAGCGAGGTAGTCGGCCCATTGGGTGCGAAATTCGATGCGTTGAGACGACGTGGGATCAATCAGTCGTTCTGCGTGCAGGCCCAATCGAAACCATCCGCCTGGACACATAGACTGATGACAACCTCGGACTACGAAGAACTTCCAGCTGTCTTCTGTTTCTGCCCCATTGGGAACTGCCAGGACAAAATGTGAGCCGTCCAGCGGCGTCGCAGACAACACGCCAAATCCATTTGCTCGCAGATCGCAACAGATTATGTGCCGCATGTGTTCCAGGGAAATCGTTTCGTCTGGCTGGGACTCTTCAATTACAGTGATCCAGACACCCAATGAGGTCGCAAGTTCATCGCGCACGCGGCGATCCTCATAGACTCCGGATGTCCATGGAAGGCTGCCAACGTCACACAACGTTGTGATTCGAGCGAGTGCCTGAGCAGCCTCACGCTGCGGGTCCCGGCGCTGGAACATGCGGGCGACTTGAGTAATCATTGTTCGGCTCCAGGGAAGTGCTTTGCGTCGAAAAGCGGCATACCTATCTGGATGAAGGATAGCCCGCTGTCAGCGAGCTGGCCCCGACGTAGATGGCCAAATAAAAATGCCAGGGAATTGTTGTCCTGGCTCAAACAATTCTGACAGTTAGCAACAAATGATGCCCCGAATTACGAACGCGCAGCGACGGGGCTCCCGGCTGTCCATTTATGCACCACGGCCTGTAATGCCTCGATTGATAGTGGTTTTGACAGGAAGTCATCCATATCTGCGGCCATGCAGCGCGACCGATCATCTTCCATCGCCTGGGCCGTGAGGGCGACAATAGGGATTCGCTGTCGCCCGGTCGCTTCCAGCTGCCGAATTGCCATCGTCGCTGAATATCCGTCCATCACAGGCATCAGGCAATCCATCAGGATCAGGTCGAAAGATCCTTCACGGTACTTTTCGACAGCCTGTTGGCCGTTCTCGGCGATCTCAACAATACAATTCAGCTTCTCCAGGCTGCGTCGGACGAACAGGCGGTTGAATGGATGGTCATCCACCAACAGCACTCGAATCGGATGTTCCGGCTCCGGATTCGCGTCCATCTGCACGTCATATGGTGACTCAACAGACCGCGAATGAACACTGGACTCCGGAATGGGCAGTGTCAGCCGCAAAGAGAACGTTGCTCCTGCATCAGGCGCACTCGTAGCGGTAATGGAACCGCCCAGCAGCTCTGCGGGATGACGGCTGATTGAAAGTCCTAGTCCGGTTCCGCCAAACAGTCGGGTCGTTGAGTCATCGCACTGGACAAAGGCAGCGAAGATGGCCTCGAGTTTCTCTTCTGGAATGCCGACTCCTGTATCGGTAACGCGGATCAACACCTCCACCTGTTTTGGTGTCTGGTCCACAGCTTCAACCGTCAGATCCACGGGACCACTGGGAGTAAACTTGATCGCATTGGTGACCAGGTTGGTGATAATCTGGCGTATTCGGGCTGAGTCCGAACACACGACTTCGGGAAGAGCCTGATCGACCGCGCATTATAATCGAAGGCTTTTCTTGTCAGCAATCTCGTGATTTCTTCGGCTAGTATCCTTAGGGAAAATGGCGGATGCTCAATGGCGTGTTGCCCGGCTTCCATTCGGGACAGATCCAGGACATCGTTGAGCAATGCCAGAAGCATACCCGCCGAGGACAGACTGGCCCTGGCATATTCACGTTGTTCGCTGGTCAACGTCGTGCCCAGGAGGAGTTCAGACATCCCCATGATACCATTCAGCGGTGTCCGAATTTCATGGCTGACATTAGCCAGAAAACGACTCTTGGTTTCGCTGGCCTGCTCAGCAATGTCCCTTGCTTTTCTTAGATCGGCTGTGCGCTCACTGACAATCTGTTCCAGATCTCCCAAACTGCTGTTGAGTCGATCTTCGAGATCGAAGCGTGCACAAGCTGCAGTGACCAACTGCTGCACTTCAATCGGATCAAACGGCCTCTTGACGATCAACAGCCGGTCACTGACACCCAATGCGGTGATAATTTCCTGCCAGGAACGATCGGAATACGCCGTGACGAAAGCGACCTGCAACAATGGGTCGACTTCCCATAGACGACGAACAGTCCCCACGCCGTCCCAGCCGGGCGGCATCCGCATATCAATGAATGCCAGTGAATACCTCTGA
>Ga0114933_10005149_pt1 | contig 11947 bp, 13 predicted proteins | sample 4SBtaG_FD_89691 | JGI IMG/M metagenome (GOLD analysis project Ga0114933, IMG submission 89691) | Deep subsurface microbial communities from Kolumbo volcano to uncover new lineages of life (NeLLi) - 4SBTROV12_W25 metaG | ecosystem: Environmental > Aquatic > Marine > Volcanic | place: Kolumbo...
ACAGTCTATCCAGCGGCTAAAACAGACCTCCCTGGATCTGGCAATCGAGTGGAGAGTTGCTGTCAGAAATGCACTGACCACATATATAGATAGGGGTTACGAAGTAAGAGAACTCCTGCGAAGAGAGCACTACTCTGAATACCTATTAATTGATCAGAAAAGTAGAACATGACCTAAGAGCAACCGCCTCTTGGTCAAATGACTAAGCAAAACTAACGGAGACAAAACGTTGAATATTGACCGTATCGTATTACGAGAAATAAAGATGCAACTGAAAGAACCTTTTGAAATTTCAAGTGGTGTCTGCTATGAAAGACGCGTCATCTTATTAACTCTATTTTCCGATGGGCTGGTTGCTTGGAGCGAATGTGTGGCAGGGGAAGATCCTGGCTACTCATACGAAACCTGCGAAACTGCTTGGTCCATCCTGACACAACTCATTTTGCCACAAATCATAGGAAAAGAGATAGTTTCAACTCCAGCAAGAATGAAAACATTCGACTGGATAAAAGGGCACCCAATGGCAAAAGCAGCTGTCGAAATGGCCCTACTGGATCTCGAGGCGAAAGCACACAACAGACCCCTGAGTACTTTTATAGGGGGGGAAAATCAAAAAGTTAAAGTTGGTGTTAGTGTGGGCCTACAACCGAATGATGACGAACTTGCAAACAAAGTCGGGGCATTTATTGAAAAGGGCTACTCCCGCATCAAGTTAAAAATCAAACCAGGGCGTGATGTAGAAATGGTTGGAAATATCCGAAATCTATATCCTGACACACCGATCATGGTAGATGCCAACTCCGCCTACACACTAAAGGATTTGGACATTTTAAAGGAACTAGACCAATTCGACCTGATGATGATTGAGCAACCATTAGCTTACGATGACTACCTAGATCATTCACGACTCCAGCAAGAACTGAACACCCCTATTTGCCTAGACGAATCGATCAGGTCTGTTCGTGATGTCAAACTAGCTGCTGAGTTAGGCTCCTGCCGGATAGTCAATATCAAGCCGGGGCGAGTTGGTGGAATCTCCTCATCCCAAGCAATCCATGACTACTGTCTTAAGAAAGACATACCTGTATGGTGTGGTGGTATGCTCGAATCAGGTGTGGGCAGAGCTCACAATGTGGCCTTGGCTAGTCTGCCAGGATTTGTGCTTCCAGGAGATATCTCAGAAAGCCAACGATACTGGGCTGAAGACATAGTGGATCCAGAATTTACTATTTCAAATGGTTTAGTCGAAGTGCCAACCGGCAACGGAATTGGAGTAGCTATTCTAGAAGATCTAGTAGACCGACTGACTGTTCAGTCAGCTGAATACTAGCGATTCGTGAACCTAGAAACATCTAACCAGTAGATTATTTTTCTTAAGAGAAAATAATCTCGAGCTATTCTTCTTTCTGGATTAAGCCCATCAAATCCCCTAGACCAGCGCCCTTTACTTCCCCCTCAGCGACTGTCCCAGAGGATACTGGCCTCACATCCATGGTAATCTGAACTGCGACACCTCCCATATCCGCCCTGTCACGCAAAGCATCTTTTATCCTTGGAGCAAGCTTCTTGTAGGCTGTAAGCACGCCATTACGGATTTCAAAGCGCAAAACCTTAAGGGCATTTACATCAGGACGACTCGTTTTCGTTTCTTTCTTCGCTTCCAGAAGCCTTTGGGGAACAATCTCATAAGGAGCCATACCGATGTCATCCAGCCTTGGAGAATCAATATATTGTATTGAGATGGAGACATCCCCTCTTGCGTGATGGTTGGGGATGTCGCCAACAGCTCTAAAATGCGAAGCGAGTCTCCCTAGCTCTTTGTTTGAAGCTATTTTATTGTAAGCTTCTTCTACAACTCCAAAAATTCTTTTGGTACGCTCTGGTGTCGTAGCATCTAAGTCTGGAGCTTCGTTATTTAAATGTTTGCCGACAGCCTCGCGGTTTTGGTTGTTTCGGCTCTCTTCTTCCCGAAGTTTCTGCTTATCGATATTGTCTAGAATCCTATCGGGATTAGTCCGAAGGCTCATATTTTCCCCTAATGTGACAGTTCTCCGTCTCTATTATCTACTGCAAACGATAACTCGTTTGTGCTACCCTGGCCAAGAGGTGCACCGTGATCAGACATTAAAGTCCTTTATCATATCTGAAACAAGCTATGTTCCTAAGTGGCCAGACGATGTAAACTAGGCGTCAGCATTTAACTTATAATTTAACTTATAATTTTAATAGAGTAGCTAGTTTACCTAAGTTAATTACAAACATTCCTCAACCAATCAAGTTGAGGGTAAGGATCTTACGGGATGTTAAAAATAGAAAGGAAGACTATTGTCGCTGTTACAGCCGGTCTTGCGGCCGCCTTTCATATGTTTGCTGCCTATTCACCCTTCACAGCACTCATCCAAAGGCCGATTCACTTGGCTTTCATGTCTATACTGGGTTTTATCGGTGCAGACTTATTAACTAAGGGATCGGAGCCCTCGCGCTCTTCAAAATATTTGTCCACGTTATTGGCCAGTCTAACTGTCCTTTCCTGTATCTACCTGGTTTCCCAGAATCAAGTTCTTGTATCACGTTCTGGATCCCCAACAACAGTGGATTTAGTTGCTGGAGGCATAACCATTCTGCTGGTGCTAGAATTAGCTCGACGATTTACTGGATATGGTCTAGTAACAGTATCCGTATTTGCTCTAGCATTCGCTTTTTCAGGGCCGTATTTACCAGGCGTCCTGGCACATCGAGGATACGGAATAAAAAGATTGATAGAGCACCTCTACTTATCCACCGAAGGTATTTGGGGAATTCCTCTGGGAGTCTCAGCTCAGTTCGTCTACCTTTTTATTCTTTTTGGCGCAGTACTTGATGTCGCTGGCGGAGGAGCACTGCTGATAGGATTAGCAGACAGAGTGGCGGGTAAGACCCGAGGCGGACCTGCTAAAACAGCTGCAGTAGCAAGCGCCTTTATGGGCTCGCTTTCGGGCAGTGCAGTAGCCAATGTGGTTACCACTGGCACCTTCACAATACCGCTGATGAGAAGGGCTGGATTCAAACCTTATTTTGCTGGAGCAATAGAAGCGGCGGCAAGTACTGGTGGGCAACTGATGCCCCCTATCATGGGTGCAGGAGCATTCATTTTGGCTACCTGGACAAGTATTCCCTACGGAGAAGTCGCTCTCGCTGCAGCTATTCCTGCCATTCTTTATTACGTCGCCCTGTTGATGGCAATTCACTTCCAAGCTTGTAAAATGGGCTTAGAACCATCCACAGAAACTCGAGATGAAGAAGTCTGGTCGCGCATACACCTCCTTCTTCCCCTAGCTATAATTGTCACTGTATTAATCCAAGGATACTCGCCTATGCGAGCTGCTTTTTGGGGGGTCACGTCTGCCCTTGTAGTTACATGGGTGCGCAAGGATACTCGCCTCAAATGGAAAGATATCAATAGAGCTCTGCAGTCTGGAGCAAAAGGAGCTGTTCAGGTGGCAGCCGCGTGTGCGGCGGCAGGAGTGGTTGTGGGAGTAGCGTCATTAACTGGAATCGGATTGAGAATGTCCGAACTCATAATCACACTTTCAGGCGGTAACCTATTTGGTGCTCTTTTCCTTACGGGCCTCGGTTCCATTATCCTTGGAATGGGTCTCCCTACAACAGCTGCATACGTTGTACTAGCTGCCTTAGGAGCACCTGCTTTGACCGAACTAGGAGTGCCTCTTCTTGCAGCTCATTTATTCATCTTCTATTTCGGCTGTATCTCTAACGTCACACCACCAGTATCCCTAGCTGCTTATGCAGCAGCGGGGATTGCTGACTCACCCGCCATGAAAACAGCGTTCACTGCAGTCATACTAGCTTCTGTGGGATTCATTGTACCTTTCATGTTTGCATTCAGTGAAGGTTCCTCTCCCTTACTAATGCAGGGAAGCCCCTTGGAGATTACTCAAGCACTTATTACTGGGATAGCTGGAGTCACTGCATTAGCAGCAGCGGGGATTGGATTCACCAGAAGACCCGTCGTTGCCTGGGAAAGGATCTTGCTGGCTCTAGCTGCTGGAACCCTGATGTTACCAGGCTGGGAAACAGACATTGCAGGTGCTACAATACTTGGCCTCATACTGTTAAGGAAATAAGAAGGATAAGGATTCACAATAATTCTCTGTAAGGAGGTTACACGGTGGTTGGAAGAAAAGCGCATTTTCAGTGGCTGAGGACACCCATTCTTGCTCTTACGGTTTCTTTAGCAGCCTGCTCGGGTGATGGTAGCTCATCTACATTTTTAAGTTTAGGCACAGCTGGTACAGGAGGAATTTGGTATCCCCTAGGTGGAGCCATAGCTGGTCTTTTATCCGTCGCGGATGACAATTACCAAGTAAGCGCAGAAGTAACTGGTGGGGCTGTAGAGAACATCAATCGGATACGTGCTGGTCAGATAGATTTAGCATTTTCGACTGCTAATACAGTTTATGACGCCTACTACGGAAGTCCAGATTTTGACGGAACCGTTCCGAACCTCAGGGTATTAGCCCCACTCTATGCCAACCCGACTCACGTTTTAGTGTCTGCTGGATCCGACGCACAGCGTGTAGAGGATTTTCGAGGTCTCAGGGTTTCTGTAGGGGCCCCAGGAAGTGGTACTGAACAAATTTCCAAAAGAATTTTGGAAGCCCACGGCCTCACATACCAAGATATTGACGTGCGGTATTTAACTTTCAATGAATCTGCTTCAGCATTAAGAGATCGAGCGATAGATGCTGCTATCATCAGTGTTGGCTACCCAGCTGCAGCCATACTAGAAGCCACTGCCACTGGAGGAGCTCGACTTATACCAATTACATCAAGTCGGACCTCAGATCTCATGGACCTATATCCCTATTTTGGGCCTGGTGAAATACCTGGAGGAATCTATCCAGGAGTGGATGACCCCCTGGCCACAGCCGTCGTTCTAAACTGGATTGTAGCTCTAGACGACTTAGAAAATGATATCGTAATAAATCTGCTAAACCTTATGGCTAATGACAGGGAAGCTTTGGAGAGAGTTAATAGCATGGCAGCAGAAATAGATCTTGCATTCCTCGAAGACGCGCCAATACCAGTTCATCCAGCAGTAGAGCAATGGTGGTCAGGAATCAGGTGAGCTTAGCCCCTGACGTTTACGCAGCGTGATCTAGGTTGAGCTTACAATGTCAACGAGGGGCATTTGCGCTATCGGAAGATGTGCACTATTTGAACTGCGCCTATCTGTCGCCCTTACCTGTAGCAGTAGAGAAAGCTGGAATACGCGGAATCCAGAGAAAAAGAGAGCCTACTGATATCTCATCAGAAGATTTTTTCAATGACAGGGATCAGGTTCGTCGACGCTTCGCCAACCTATTAGGTGTTTCCAATCCCACTCGCATTGCTATCATTCCCTCAGCATCCTACGGGGCTGCAATAGCTGCTCGCAATCTTCCCGTTAGGCCTGACGACAATATTGTAATCCTTCAGGACCAATTTCCCGGGAATGTCTATACTTGGCAGGAAAAAGCTTCTGCTACAGGAGCGGAATTGAGAACGGTCCGACCGAAATCCCATGGTGCGGTTAAGGGAAAAGACTGGAATGAACGCATCCTAGACCATATGGACAACAATACGGCTATCGTCAGTTTGCCCCATGTCCATTGGGCAGATGGAACCGTTTTTGATTTGATAGCGATCAGCGAACGTGCTAGAGAGTTGGACGCAGCTTTAGTTGTAGACGCTACCCAATCACTGGGCGCACTACCCTTTGATACCAAAAAGATACGTCCAGATGTACTTATAGCAGCAGGATACAAGTGGCTTTTGGGTCCATACTCTATAGGGGCAGCGTATTTCAATTCACGTTTTGACCAAGGTGTGCCATTGGAAGAGACCTGGATAGGAAGGCAGGGAAGTGAAAACTTCTCTGGATTAATTGACTATCAACATGGTTACCAACCTGGAGCGATTCGATATGATGTTGGAGAATCTTCCAATTTTGTCCTACTCCCTATGTTCTCCAAAGCACTAAGTTTGCTAGAAGAATGGACCCCTCAATCCATCCAACACTATTGCAGGCAACTCAGCGACCGACTAATAGATCAAGTGGCTCAACTGGGATTTTCAAGCGAAGAACGCCAATTCCGATCTGGTCACCTTGTAGGGTTAACTTTACCAAAGGGACTGGCCCTACAACCTCTGAAAAAAGAATTGGAACGTAGAAATATCTTTGTTTCCATCAGAGGGAATGCTCTTCGAGTTTCTCCGAATGTCTACAATACTGAAGGAGATATTGATGCTCTAGGAACGGCCCTGGAGACTGTAACTAAAGGAAGATGATTTCAGCCTGCACGCCTACCGCAATGTTATGCTCTGCGAACCACCCTTTCCTCACTTCAAGAGCAAATTTTGCAGGCCCAGCACTATCGTAGATTGTACTAGACCCCGACTCCATTTCTTGGATATCTATGATGATCATATTGGCATCTAAAAAAGCTATGTCCAAACTCACCAGAGTATCCTGCATCCAGAAAGTTCTCATGGCTTCTCTTTCAAATACAAACAACATTCCAGTACCATCCGGAACCTCTTCTCTGTCCATCAGTCCCTTGCTACGTTCCTCAGATGTTTCAGCGACCTCTGCTTTGATTGTATCATGGCCAAGGATCACCAATGCTACGCCCGCCTGAGTATAACCCACTGAGCCGCTCTCCAGAGATCTGGATTCCGATGACGCACCGCGACCTGATCCAACAATAAATAAAGCCAAAAATAGCCAGGAAAGTTTCTTCATAGAATTCGGGTTGCTCTAAACTCCAATTTCAGTGATTTTTCACTCTGGTTACAATCTAGCATTCTGAACATGGAACAACATATGGTAGACAAAGAATTACTTAGTATTCTAGCTTGCCCACAAAGCCAACAACCTTTAAAACATGCAAGCCAGGAAGTCTTGGATCGTCTGAATGCCGCCATATCGAAAGGAAGTCTGACTAATAACAAAGGTTCGGCTGTGACTGAACCGCTGTTAGAAGCTCTTATTACGAAAGACGGTTCTATACTCTATCCAGTGCGCGAAGATATCCCTGTGATGTTGATAGATCAATCGATTAGTATTGTTGACGTGGCATAAGCACTCATATGAAAAAGTTATCCTACAATACTGGATCACCACTCACAGGAGGACACTAAACAAGTGCTATCTTTGATGAATTTTCACAAAGTCCTCATTGTCTTTGCAATCTTATTTTGCTTGGGATTTGGAATTTATGAAATATCTATATTTGTTAATAGCGGCAGGAATATTTCATTAATTTTGGGCATTACCTTTGCGATTCTAGGCAGTGGAATGCTTTACTATCTTGTTCACCTGGATCGGTTTTTAGGGGCCAAAAAAAAATGACCTGACGCAGGAATGGCTACCACCTATCTATCTCTTTCTTACTAGCGTGATTGATACTCCTTCCACAACTCTCGCACCAAAAACACTGCAAAGCCAATACCTACACTTACAGGAACAGCTGCCATTACCACCCCTGCAAAAAATAGCCCAAACTTAAGTCCTGACTGTTCCTCCACAACCTTGCTCCAGCTGAATCAAAACCAATATTTCACGAGCTTCTAGAAGTCTAATAGTTCAACCAACCAACCAACCAAACTCCGTGATTATAGCTAGCACCATAATAAAGGCTAGAGGTAGTGGACTAATCGCTAAAATCCACAGGTTCCTGGGTTCGTAGCGTAAGTGCATATAGTACAGACCGACTAGCGCCGCCTTCCAAATCGCCATGGCGATCAGTCCGAGAGCTAGCATCATTTTGCTCAGCGGTAAAAATGCATAGAACACCTCACCCAATGTCAGAGCCAGAAGTATCACCCAAATGGCAATATAGATATCCACCTTCCAGCCGAACCATGTCCAATAATGATCAGAGCCACCGTTTTCTGAGTTTTGCATATTCTCTTCTCTTTATCTAAATGAGGTATACGATGGTGAACAGAATAATCCAGACCAAGTCGACAAAATGCCAATACAGTCCAATCACTTCAACTCCCTCGTGATCTGCGACAGTGTACTCTCCCCTCAAAGCTCTTATATACACAAAGATGAGAGCCAGTACACCAAGGCTCACATGGGCCCCATGGAAGCCTGTCATGGCATAGAACGTTGCACCGTATAATGGTCCGCCTGCATGTGCAGCATAATCAGTGAGTGCAGGAAGAAAGCCTTCATGGCCTAATTCTATGTATTCATAAATTTGCACCCCGACAAAACAAGCACCCATTATAATTGTCGCTAGCAACCACTTCTGTAATCCCTTGACATCTCCTTGCTGAATAGCCGCAAAAGCCTTCACCATACTCACTGAGGAACAAATCAAAAGAAAGGTGTTAGCTGCTGTCAGGTTTACATTTAGGATGACTCCTGGTTCAGCGAATTGGTCCGGATGGGCGTAGCGTAAAATTATATATGAACCAATGAGTGAGGTAAAAAACATCACCTCACTCAATAGAAACACCCACATACCAAGTTTCTTATTGAACACCCCTATGCCCGGCATTGGAGCGCGGTCTATAGTACCAATTCCAGCATCACTCATGGTTTACTCTCCGTACTCATTTTCGGGGTTAGCACTAGGGGCATTGTTGCCCAAATCAATCGGCTCGTCTTGCGGCCAAAAATCCTCTTCTCGGTCTGGATGACTGTATTCGTAGGGGCCCCTGTGTACCACGGGTACCTCTGCAAAATTGCCATGTGGCGGCGGGGAAGGACAAGCCCATTCTAGTCCATTTGAATCCCACGGATTATCCCCAGCCTTCTTGCCTTTCTTCATACTCCAGAAAAAGTTAACGGCAAAAATTATCTGAGCAGCTGCAAATACGAAAACACTTTTAGAGATAAAGGTGTTAGTTGACTGCAAGCTCTGCAGAAACTCATACTGGTTAGGGTCATATATCCGACGCATCATCCCTTGCACCCCCAGGTTATGCATCGGGAAGAATGCCAAATTGTATGCAATAAATGAGATGACCCAATGTATTTTACCTAAGCCTTCGTTCATCATCCGCCCAAACATCTTCGGGAACCAAAATGTTATGCCCGAGAATATCCCGAACAGGCTTCCTCCCACCAACACATAGTGTAAGTGTGCAACAATGAAATATGTGTCGTGGAGATAAATATCCACAGGTGCCGAGGCCAAGAAGATGCCAGACAAGCCACCTATGACGAAAAGTGCAACGAAAGATACCGCGTGTAGCAGGGGTGTATCAAAATGAATATCTCCCTTCCACAAGGTGCCCATCCAATTGAAAGTTTTTATCGCCGAAGGCACTGCTATAACCACGGTAGTTGCCATAAAACTCATTCCCAGGAAAGGATTCATTCCACTTTGGAACATATGGTGACCCCAGACAATCCATCCCAGAAACGCTATCGCTACAATCGCCACTACCATTGAGTGGTAACCAAAAACCGGCTTCCTAGATCTATTAGCAATAACCTCAGAAACAAAACCCATCGCTGGCAGGATGAGGATATACACTTCGGGATGTCCGAAGAACCAGAAAATATGTTGCCACATTAGAGGCTCTCCGCTTCCCTCTGGCCGGAAAAAAGCAGTTCCAATCGTCTGGTCAAATAGTAGCAGGATCAAACCACCTGTCAGAATAGGAATCGCTAACAACAATAGCCATGCCGTGATAAACAATGACCAAGTGGCAAGTGGTATACGGAACCAAGTCATTCCTGGAGCACGCATTGCTATCACAGTGGTAACGTAGTTTAAAGCCCCAGTGATAGACGAGAAGCCCAGGATAATCAGACTGACCAACCAGAGGATTTGACCCATATAAACCCCAGTCCATTCCCCAGAAGTGCTCAAGGGTGCATAGGAGGTCCATCCGGCTCCGGCAGCTCCACCTTCTACGAAAAAGCTAGCAAGCATAATCGCACCAGCTACAGGAGTTATCCAAAAGGACAGCATATTGATGCGGGGAAACGCCATATCATCAGCACCGATCTGGAGCGGAATCAATAAATTCCCAAAAACACCAGCCATCAAGGGCATGAGCGCAAAAAACACCATGAATGTTGCATGCATCGTGACTAGGGAATTATAAAATTCTGGCAAAATTATTCCGCCTGGTGCCATACTATCTGGCAAGATAGCTCCCAGATTAAACGGCAAGGGCTGACCTGGAAATCCAAGCTGCCACCGAATCATTGCAGCAAGAATGCCGCCGATAGCCAGAAATACCAGCGAGGTAATTAGGAACTGCTTAGCGATCATTTTGTGATCTGTAGAAAAAATATAAGTCTTAATAAAACCCTGGTCATGATGACCTTCTGAGTGGCCTTCTCCTATATGGTTACTCATTCTCCGTCCTCCGCTTCCATCTGCATCTCGGAAAGCCAGTTGTCAAAATCTTCTCTTGAATGAACAATCAGAGTACCACCCATTCGGTAATGACCGAGCCCGCAGAGCTCCGCACAAGCAAGCGGGAACTCTCCTGTCTGTGTAGCCTCAAACCAAATTGGCCAAACAGCGCCAGGCACAGCGTCATGTTTCACCCTAAATTCTGGAAGAAAGAATGAATGAATGACATCCTCCGACTCCAAGTTCACTATCACGGGCTCATTGACTGGGATATGGACCTGATTTCTTGATAAAATATCGTCAGCAGTACCTAACACTCCGTCCGGTCCTGCGTAGGAAGCATTCCACTCATATTGCCTAGCCGTGACATTTAGCTCATAAGCGTTTTCTGGAAACATATCTGGATGCCGAATTTCGTCCCAGATTCCTTTTGAATAGAACGCTATAGCTATGACTATTACAGCTGTTGCCGAAGTCCAGATCCACTCAGCCTTGCTGCTACCTTCGATATACTCAGCTTTTCTACCCTCTTTATGTCTGTACTTGATCATGAAATAGACAAGTATGACCTCAGTGACGACAAATACTATTCCTGTGATCCACAGGATGACGTAATAGAGGTTATCTAAAGCCGGCCCAAACGTAGATACGCTTTCCGGCATAAGCCACGACAAATTCATCCAGGAATTCTCTCCCTTTTAGGTTCTACAACAGCCTTACTGAAAAACTACCTTACTGGTGATCAGCCAATACAGAATGATCATGGGGATCAATAGGCGCCCCCATTGGCACAACCGCGTTCGCCATATCTGCACTGAATGTAAAGGTAACATCAGCGGTTCCTCCAGCGGTCACGGTGACCGTTTGTGTCTGTGTTCCATACTGTTCGTGCCAAGCTTCCAATACGTACTCCCCTTCGGGAAGGGTAGAGAGGCTAAAGCTCCCACTACCATCGGATACGCTGTGGAATGGGTGGCTCACTACGCCAATATATGCAGTCATCCAGCTATGAACATCACACCTAAGAGGGATCATCACCTCAGGAGTCCCGAAATCCTGTGAAGTGTCCATACTAACAGGCTGGCTTGTGTTAAAGCCTCGTTGCTCGGTGGGCGTTGCATTGATGTTGTGGAGTAACCCATCACTGTTTCTAATTGTGATTTCTTGGTCAACCATCACTCCCATAACGTGCGGAGTATATATACACCCATCTTGATCTAGTAGGACAGCTGCTGGAGTTGGAAACTGCATACCTTCAATAGCACTACCTTCTTTTACATAAACAAACACATTACCAAGCGTGCCATTGTCGTTTACCACTACTGATTGGGCCATAGGCGTATTTGCATGCTTATCAGCGCAAACAGGCTCTGCACTCATATCAATGGCGTCCATAGCTGGAGCACTACCTTCGAAAGCCACCGAACCAGAGATATTGCCAGCCGTAGAGGGATCCACTGGATTCTCCACCACCGCCCCTGAAGATGTAGCAGACGACCCGGCACTTTCCGAACCGTCATCACCACCCCCACAACCCACAATGATTAAAGTAGATAAAAGAGTAACGCCAAACAGCT
>Ga0114933_10005150_pt1 | contig 11943 bp, 15 predicted proteins | sample 4SBtaG_FD_89691 | JGI IMG/M metagenome (GOLD analysis project Ga0114933, IMG submission 89691) | Deep subsurface microbial communities from Kolumbo volcano to uncover new lineages of life (NeLLi) - 4SBTROV12_W25 metaG | ecosystem: Environmental > Aquatic > Marine > Volcanic | place: Kolumbo...
ATCCACATTCCTTGCATTCCTGTATCTTTTTCCAAAGGAGCCATAACGCGCGACATTTTCCGGTGGTTGTGGTTGGATTCTTTTGCGATTTTGCTAATGTATCACGACAACTACGACACAACGCTGTTAATTTGGTACGCCGATTGACCGTCGATTTGAAATCGGATTCTGGTTTTATATGCGAACAACACTTGCACAGTCTCGATCCTTTTGGGACCTCTTTCGCTCCCGCCAGACGTTTCCGTTTCTTTTTCCATTCACTCCTAGACTTTCGGCAAAACTCGCACAATTTGAAGGCGGTATTATGCGTCCGGGAACACTTCTTCCGGCTGCACTTCTTCATTTATACAAAACATCGTTTGCTATTTATACCCCCTCAAACAGAAAATTTGAGATATATATCTGAAATGTCTGTCGGTTTGGAACAAAAAAAAAAATGAGTATATAAGTTTTGAAAATATATCTTAATCTGTGCCGAATGATGAGTGTCATTTCGATACCACGCGAACAAAATACTATTGAGAATTTTATACACACCGCAGTCAACTTTTCACCAACGCTGCGTTGCGTAGATGTGGCAAAAGTGCGTAAAGTGGCGGAATCAGGCCTCGACGAACACAATGATGATGACAATTTATTAGGTTTTCTAGCCAACACGGCAGCAAGCTTCACAAACGACTCGTACGATTATGCGCAGTTGGCTGGAAGACTTGAAATGATCCAGCTCTATCGACATACAGAAGATACGTTTACCAAAGCGATGTTATCTATTGAATCGTTGTTGGATCCGTTTTTCGTGAAGAAAATCAAAGCGTATGACTATTCTCAGCATATTGAGCACGAGAACGATTTCACGTACGATATCATCGGGGTACGGACCCTTCTTCGTAGTTATTTGTTAAAAGATAATCAAGGGAAAACGGTGGAACGGCCACAGTATTTATTGATGCGCGTGGCTGTGTTTTTAAATGACGATCTTGAATCTGTATTGAAAACGTACTTTGCACTCAGTGAAAAATTCTACACGCACGCTTCGCCGACTCTATTTCACTGCGGTATGAAGCATCACCAACTAGCAAGTTGTTTCCTGTTGCCTGTGGTGGACGACAGCATCGAAGGTATCTACGATACGTTGAAAAATTGCGCATTGATTTCAAAATCAGCCGGAGGAATTGGAATTTCGGTGTCAAATATCCGAGCGAAAGGCACATTCATACACGGCACGAATGGTACGTCAAACGGGTTGGTTCCAATGCTCCGCGTGTTTAATAACACTGCGCGATTTGTTGACCAAGGAGGAGGGCGCAGGAAAGGTGCGTTCGCGGTGTTTATCGAGCCGTGGCACGCCGATGTCGAGGACGTAATTCGATTAAAATTAAACCACGGCGAAGAACATTCGCGTGCACGAGATTTATTTTATTCTATATGGATTCCAGATAAATTCATGCGCGCTATTGAGAACGATGAGGATTGGTACTTGTTCTGCCCAACGTCCGTTCCAACGCTGCAGGATAGTTACGGCGAAACGTTCGACGCCTTGTACGACGATGCCGTGGAAAAAAAGCTGTATGTGAAAAAATTAAAAGCTCGTGAATTGTGGAGTTTGATTACGAAAACACAGATTGAAACCGGCGGACCATATTTGATGTATAAAAATGCAGTTAATACGAAATCGAATCAGCAAAATTTAGGAACGATCCGCTCTTCGAACCTCTGCGCGGAAATCTGCGAGTACTCGTCGAAGGACGAAGTGGCAGTGTGCACGTTGGCATCGATCTGTTTGCCTCGATTCATCAACAGAGATGGTTTTAATTTTAAAAAATTGCAAAAATGCGCGTATTTAATTTGCAAAAATTTAAACAAAGTAATTGACAAAACGTCGTATCCACTGAAAGAAGCGGAATACTCGAATCGAAAGAACCGACCAATGGGTATCGGTGTTCAAGGTCTCGCGGACGTCTTTCACCAACTTCATATGGCATACGATAGCACGCAAGCGATGGAAATGAACGAACGAATCTTTGAAACGATCTATTACGGCGCAATGACGTGCTCGATCGATCTCGCGGAAAAGAATGCGCCGTACGCCAGCTTTGAAGGATCGCCGTTATCAAACGGCAACTTTCAATTCGATTTGTGGAACGTGACGCCGAAATATTTTGATTGGGATACCTTGCGCGACCGCGTGAAACAGCACGGTGCGGTGAACTCGCTGTTGGTGGCGCTGATGCCGACCGCGTCTAGTGCCCAGATAAATTCGAACACGGAAGGCATGGAACCGGTCACCTCGAATTTGTACGTCCGTCGTGTCTTGAGCGGCGAGTTTATGGTACTGAACAAAAATTTGGAAATGGCGTGCCGAAAGTTGGGATTGTGGAACGAAGAGTTGGTGAACCAGATCATCAAAGATCGAGGATCGGTACAGCAAACGAATTTACCAGACGATATAAAAAAAGTGTACAAGACGGTGTGGGAAATCAGCAACCGGTGGATCATCGACCATGCAGCAAAACGAGCGCCATTTGTGTGCCAATCGCAGAGCATGAATTTGTACCTCGAAAACGGCCATATAAATGAAGGTACGATCAGCTCGATGCAATTTTATGCGTGGAAACAGGGATTGAAGACGGGTCAGTATTATTTGAGAACGCGTGCCAAAGCAAACGCGGTACAATTCTCGTGTGAAAGTTGTTCGGCTTAAAAAAAATTTAAATGTTTTATGATTTCTTGTGAAAACTATGCGCCCTCGCCCTTTTATATGCTGAAACCGACGTACGACAAAAGAAAGAACACGCGTTCGATTAGCCTCTCGCGTATCGATTGTGTCGGTCTTCTTCGTTTTTTGCCGTACGCTCGACGGCAAATGGGACAGGTAAAATACGTATCGTTGGACAATATGGCATGGCACGGGTTGCACAGACCGTGTTTGCACTTTAACACGACGTTGTTGGACGTTTCGCTCAAACAAATGGGACATCGTATGTACTTGTCGTTTAAGGCTTGGTAACATTTTTTGCGCACCATATATTCACACCAAAATCCATCATATATAGCTACATCACGTAATGTTGCAAGATGACATGGACCGTGTAGAAAATGGTACTGCATACGATGCTCCACTGTTGCGGGTTGGAGCTATCGTTCACGGTAGCAACGGTATTGCCTAGCAAGACATAAATCAACCCGAGGCTAAACACGGTGAATAGTACGTGAAAGAAGGAATCTGGCATGGATTTGATATCGTCGGTCAAGTTCACGTAGCGATAATACGACGTGCCCATCGAAAAAAACAGCAACAGCAACAGCATAATCACGGGAAATCCAAGGTTGCTATCGTCCGGTGCATTGATGACAAAGATCAAAAAGAATCCCATGTTGAACCCCAACAAGATGGCAGATACCCACATGATTGTTTCCGAGGCCGGCTGCGGCTGACGCTCGTACCTTCCTTTGTCGTTCATAAAGTGCCCTGCGACGGACGCCAACGAGAACAACAAAAAGCTAATAAATAAATGGTATTCTTCCGCATCGTAATAATATCCATGGACGTAGGAAATAATGGCCAAGGCCGCGACGCCGTACGCCATGAACAAGAAATCAGCGACGATTTTTATCACATAATTGAAGTGTTTGCGAGGTGCGGCAAGCAGCATCGGCACGACAAACATCAATCCGGAAAACAACGGCGGCAACAACAGCAAGCTATCTCCTTTTTCATTGTAATAGAGGGCAGAGAAAAGACACGCCAGAGCGGTGAATAAAAAGGTGATGATGGAGCTGAAAATATTCATTTTTTTGCTAGACGGTGGTGTGTTTATATACGCAAAAAATGCTAAATTTCCATGATGCTATACGCGCCTGCTGGGTACCATCGACATTTCAAAAAAAATGAATAAAGCCTCGAAACAAAAAAAATGAATAAACAAAACATAAAAATAAACAAGATCAAAACACAAACGACACAATAGACGCCAACCAAAAAAAATACATACCGAAACAAACAAAAATATGGCCTCTTCGTCATTGCAAGACAACCCGTGGTCACCACCATTGTGTGTAGCAATTATTGGTATCTTGTTTTGTATTCTTATATGGTGGATATATAGATTTATGAAAATGAATACTGGTTTTAATGCCATGGTAACAGAAGCATTTAAAAATCATAATATGAATATTAAATTAGGGGAATCACGTTTTCCACATTCATTTCAATGTACACCTGCATATGACACGTTGCTCATCTTTCGTTTCGTTGTATGCATCTATTGTATCTGTATTTGGTTCAACGTTGTTTATGCAACTAAATTTCATTTATTTAAAGCATATACTTCTTGGAATTGGACTTTAATTACTATCTTTTTTATATGTGGTACAAAACAATCATTACGTGCACATCGTGAACGCCAAAATGAACGCATTAGTACAGATACGGAGCGAGATGACACGGTGAAACATTATGATATTTTTCACTTGATCTCTGGAAATATCTTAGTAGTATCTACTATTATTGTTACAAGTGTTGTATGGTTCATATTGTATCCAAATGCACACCGTGCGAATCCAACAGTTGCAAATGAACATTATTTAGGATTAAATTCTGTCAGTGAACATTTACTCAACGTAATCTTTATACAGTTGGATTTTTATTTATCAACAATGCCAATTATTGATGCAAATATACGTTATGTATTATTATTTGCAGTGTCATATGGTATCGTGTTTGTAATTGATTGGTTTATTGATGGATATGCGATTTATCCATTTTTATCATTAAATCATGCCTTATCCTCTATTTTTCTATTGGGTTTGTTTTTTATTCATGCATTAGTATTTAAATTATATGTATTTATCAGTAAATGTAAAAGTAATGGAACATATGGTGAACTGGACCGAGTGTAAAAAAAATAAAATGTTAAACATGGATTTATTTTACGCTATGCTATATATAGCTACTCTCGACACAAAAAACACATGGACCTTGCCCTTCTCGCTGAGCAACACAAAACGATGTTGCGATTTCAACGCGATGCTACCGAAATCTTGTTCAACCGCAGCTTATCCGATGCCGACGTGATTGTCAACAACCAATTTATATTAGGAGAGCACCTCAATTACATTCATTACACCAGCATGATTCTCATGGTATATCTCGTCATCGTCACGTGGCTGTTGACGCATATGTACGACAAAGTTGACAAGCTGTTGAAGAAAGTCCAAGAGGAAGAGGCGGACGAAGTGTACGATAGTTATGTAAAAGTTCCTTAAATCTTAGCATATTTTACTGCAAACGACGTTCTCTCTATTCTCACTTCCGACGGCTCTTGCATATTTGTTCTCGACCGAATCACGAAATAGATACCGCTGTACGCCACCGTGTGCCACATCGAATGGACGACGACGTACTGATGGCGCGCGGCATCGGTGGCAATTAAAAAACAGATGGACCCAATCATTTGGTAAGCGACAAAGGCTACGGTATACTGCCACTTGCGCTTGGTAATAAAAAACGACCGGTCGAGCACCAGCTTGACGAACAAAAAGACAAAGGTGGAGCTGAACGCAATCAAATCGCACACTTCGTAGATCGTGTAGGATCCCACTGCTACCTCGCCAAAAATGCCAATAAACACGGCGTACGGTATCAGCAACACCATGCCGTTGATGGGAAATTGATCAAACATGTACAGGGACGCCAGCACCACCACCAAGACAGATTGTATGGTGGTATCGGCATGCTCAAACAAATCGTGATTGGTGTACGACAATAAAATCTCGGTATCCGACAAATGGTACAACAGCGAAAAGGTCGTCGATGCGGCCAGCAACAGCACGAGCCACGTGGTGTCGAACGCCAAGACGAACGCTGGAATGACCATCAAGTGCGAGACCACGACGGCAACGCTTCCAACGTCGTGCATCGTCGTCGACGACATGGTCATCAACAGCGTCAACACAATCATGAATATGAACGAGGCGCCAAACACGACGTAATCCAACGTTTCAAAGACGTTCATTTTTAGATACATCGTGGTTATTTATACATCGATCGCGGCAAATCGCGACAAAAATCAGCACCCACATGAGAAAGACGAGAAAGCTTTCGACGCCCAATATGTACAATTCCAAGAGCATCCCGTAGACGCTCCATAGCAACGCCGCCGTGATGTGGATGAGAACGGAGTATACGTGCAGATCGTTGGTGGATTGGGGCTTGCGGACTTTGTACACTTGCGGAATATTGGACACGACGCTTAAAAAGGCACCGATTGCAGCTAACGTATTGGCCACGTCCATGTTTGTATTTTTAATGTTATGTTAAGTAGTCTTGTTTTTTAACACGTTTGTAAATAATAATGCATCCATAGTTGTACCGACAAAAAAACCAATTTTCCCACCACAAACAATACTATCTTTCACGCTATTGTTAATTGCATAAATATTATTTCCAATAGTGTCATTGTTTAACGTACCATTCACTCCGTTGTAATTAAAGTACGATCGACCCGCACAGTGTAATTGGATCGTAGCATCGTCGTCTGCTTTCATATCACACGTGCGTCCAACACTAAAATCAGACAACTGTCTTGTTTCTACTTCTGGGTGGTCACGCCATGACCATGCTACTGGTTGATGTATATCAACTCCATTTGCTTCACTAACAATGGTATTTCTGTCTTTTCCTTCATAATATATTTGATGCATAATAGTGGAAGACGTTTTACACACGTACACTTCATTTTCAATCGCTTGATTTAAAGGACCCAATACTAAATATGTCGACATTGTTGTTGCTTGTATGTATGTATGTTGTACTTTGTTTGTATATATGTGTATGTGTTTTTATTTTATTCTTAGTTGTTTTTATTTTATTCTTAGTTGTTTATTCATTTTTATATTGTGGTGCGTATTATTTTTTTTTGGTGCGTAATTTTTTCACTCTCGAATGGTTCTTTTTTACTGATCATTTATGCTTTGTTAATGCTATTTCAAGCCTAATTCCTCTTTTACACTTCTTAAAATGCTATTTGACTTATATGGATCGTCCAATGTTTAACAGGTATTTGTCCTTATTAAGCATATAATATACATAAAAAAAACAGTATAATACTGTAAAAATGCCTATATTAAAAAAAGGCTATTTGAGAATGATGAAAGATAAATAAACATACAATACGCTTGAAATAGTATTAACAAAGCATAAATAACCAGTAAAAAACAAACACGTAAGCGTAAAAAAATTACGCACCAAAATATAAAATTATGCACCACAAAAATGAATAAACAACTAAGAATAAATATAAATAAACAAACAGAGCGCAGCTCGACAGACATAATACAAAGATAAAGCAAGTTAGCTCGACCCCAAAACACGCAAGACATCATGGAAAAAAAGTTTGAAAAGGGTTTGGTTGCATTGGCAGTCGAAAAAGATGAATTATTGCTTCGCACACCATCGGGAAAAAAACCATGTGCATGTTGCCAGAAATTGACAAAAAATAGATGTAGCTGGTGTCAATTTCTATATGTATGTTCCAAAACATGTTTTAAAAAAATATGGAAAGACCACAGAAAACAATGCGCGGCGATCCAAGCAGGTCGCAAGCGGGTTCAACAGGAAGAAGATGCCAAAGGAAATAAATCCGACGCCACCATGAGGATAATCAACAACGATTTGCATACAAAAACGGAAGTGTACAAAAAAGAAATGGACATACGAGATATGTTGTTGATAGCTGGTCTCGATGATTTCCCGTCGGATTTTCGTGAATGTATGCCAATGCTGATCAAGCACCTTGTCGATGACATTCAAATGAGCATCGAACGATACGAGGAACTACAAAGTGAAGTCATATCGATGCTCATGTCTTCCAAAGTGGACATGCACGTGCAAACATTGAAACAAACGCCTTGGGTGATAAAGTTTGAGGAAAATTTAGAAAAAGGAGCGAAAGAAGCAGGGTACGATAGAAATGCAGATCCAAATGTAAGAAAAAGTAGTTAACTCAACAACAGCATGTTGTATAATTTATTCGGCGTCACGCCGCTCGGGTTGATGTCCGTGAATTTGTTCACGTGCTGCAGTGCGTTCACCATCAATTGCGAGCAAAAATACATGTTGTAATGCTCCTGCTTTGTGCGAAAGGGTACATAAAAGGTCAAAGCGCCAACATAATCGTATTCTTTATTACGCTGCTGCATTAAAAATTTTGCCAATTGTACCATTTCCTCTTTTGTAACATCCATCTCTAATATACTAAAGTCTCTCTCGACCGGATACCGGCAGTACGGATTGGTGTGTTTTTTCTTTAGCAACCGATAATTTACGTGCTCTCCCCACACCACGAAGAAGCATATGTGCACGTTGCCCTCGTCCTCGTACTTTTCCAGCTTCTTCTCCCACTTTCCCACCTCTTCCCCGACGTCCACCAAAAAGTCTTTCATCTCTTCCACCGGAAACGTAAACACGAATTCCGAATGGCAGTACGATCCACCGGTGACGAACGCGGTGAATCGATTGAACCAGTTGTCGAACATTCCCGTTGGTCGGGCAAAACTAGCCACCAACATTTACCTTGACAAATCCACTATATATATACTGTTTTATGTAACAAATGCTACGAGCTGTTATTTTTATTCTGTTCGCTTTGCACGCGCACGGCTACCCGGCATGGTTCGAGGATTACGTCGTGGAGCATGCAAAACAATACACGGCAGAGCAGGCGATGCAAGCCTACGAGATTTTAAAACCCAAATACGACCACATTCGCAAGAACGACAGCGATTTGCTCCTTCGATTGCACAGCTTCAGCGACCGCCACCGGCACTCGCGGCGTCTGAGGCGCACTGCCTCGCGTACAACCTTGCAACAGCAATCGTTTGCCATGCCGTTGAACTTTGATTGGCGAACACATGGTGCCGTCAGCACGCCCCGGGCACAAGGTTCCTGCGGTGGATGCTACTGCTTCGCCGGCGTCGCCAGTTTGGAATATTGGTATCACAAAAAGACCGGTGTGTTGAAAGACTTTTCGGTGCAGCAGTGCTTGGATTGCACGCACCAATACATCCCGGATTCCGACGGGTGCGACGGCGGATTGATGGAAGACTTGTACGAGCTAACGAAACGACGTCCGCTCGGATTCGACAGTGCTGACCGATACAAACGGCACGACAGCGCTTGTGTCTACTCGGACCATGGCATCAAAGTGAAATCGTACCATTCGATTGACGACGAGTTTGGCGGGCATGCCGAGCAGCAATTGGCAAGCAATCTGGTGCAATACGGACCGATACCGGTGGGAATCGACAGCCGGTCGCTCAACATGGAGCTGTATCGCGACGGCATCATTCGCGCGTCGCACTGCACCCGCGAGATTGATCACGCGGTGACGGTAGTCGGGTACAACACGACGGGAACCACGCGCTACTGGATCATAAAGAACAGTTGGGGAAAGTATTGGGGACAACAAGGGTATTTTTATTTGGAGCGAGATGTTAACGCGTGCGGTATCGACTCATACGCATCCTTTGTGACGGATGCCGCGTTAGTATAAATAGATAAAATATGTGTAAAAAATGGATATCGCTACAATCTTTTTTTATCTTTGCTGGATTGCCGTTTTTCTCGCCTGCTATTTGGTCTCTACCTACCAATTTCGCTACTGCATTCCCATCGCCGTCGAATTTATGAAAGTGTTGAACGCCGTGGGCCTCTTGTTGTTCATTCGGCTGTACTACTTGTTCCGAGTCGAACAGTATCGTTTCGAGTGGGTGGAAATAACCGACGCGTTTCGTCAGGCGTGGAATTGGACGGAGTTATAGACCAAGTTTTGATTCCATCGATTTCGTTTGGCTGCAAAATATTCGGGTGCAATGTTTTGTTTCGACTGATCGCAATCGGCGACAATCCGAGCAAACTGTCGTCCCGCATCGACTGCTCGAGCGACGACATGCGAAACATCTGGTTGCTGTCGAGCAAATGGTTTGCAATATCGTTCAAATTCTCTTGCAATTCAGGCAGGCCTTTCATGCTCATCGACGTTTCGCGAATGATGTTGAACGCGCCGTTGAAATTCTGTTTCGACGCTTCGACCGTCGCTCGCTTCAATTGTTTCGACGCATTTGTCAATCGAATGCGTTTTTGCACCAAAGCGTCGACGCTCGTGTCTTCCCCGCGATCGATTGAGGCGTCTCCCGTTTCGCAAACTGCTTCGGTCGTGATGACGTTGATGCCCGAGATTTCGTACGTCCACTGATAATTCGGCAACCCTTCCAAATACTTGGCGTTAAACAGCCACGTTTTTTTCTCGCCCAGATGCATATCGCCGAGGTGCAACGTCGTGAATTCTTGTTCCGTCGCGCAATTTAAAAAGTGCATTTTGTCGGCTTGCACTTTCAACGATAAATTTTGAAAGCAGATGTCCATCGTCTTGCCGATGATGCCGAGGAACGCGTCTTCCACGCTATCCTCGTGTTCGATGTAATAATACGACCCGCGCGCCACTTCCGAGATCTTTCCCATGAACATTGGGTCGTGCTCGTTTCCAAAGCCGAGGGTAAAGATCGAGGTGCGCGGCGGAACCATCTTGCCAATCATCGGTCCCAACGAATTGATATCGGTGACGCCGCGGTTGGCTTTTCCGTCGGTTAAAAACACTATGGCCACGGTCTCGTCGCCGGCTTTCATTGACTGTTCCATACTCTTAAGCAACGCGCCGCTGATATTAGTGCTACCGCCCACTTTCAACCCTCGTATTTTTCCCGTCAAGACTTGCTTGAAACCGTCGGTGACGTTGTTCCATTCGCACAACAGCTGGACTTCTGAGTTGTAAGTGACGACACACACAGAATCTTGGTCGCGCAATTTTTCAACGCCTTTGATCAATGCGCTGGTCACGGTGCCAATAGCGTCCGCCATACTTCCTGAAGTATCGATTACAAAACAGACGCGTTTTGGAGGTGCACAAGCAATATCGTTGAAAGACGACGGCGCGGTCATCTGCAGCATGAGGTAATCATTCGACTGTGTATGATTTAATTGAATATGTAGCGGTTTAAAATGAATATCCATTTTTACGATATGCTTTATGACTTTTATACTCCCACTAGTTGATCAACCAATCCTTTCACCTCGCACTCGTCTACGACGCAATGATCCCAAAATTTTTGCGGTATTTCATCCAGCGCAAGTTCGCTGCTGTGTGTCATCCACTTGACTGTGGTTTTTGGTACATGCGTTTTATTTTCGTCGTGTTGAATCAATCGTGCCAAGCGGACGTACCACGGCGTTTTCAAATAGACGATAATGTACCCGTTTTCACGCAGATACTGCGCTTCGTTCTTGTACATCAAATCGTCCACTACGATCAAATCACTATCGGTGTTTTCTAAGTTTTGAATGTAATTAATATAATGTAATTCGGACGAGTACGATCGAAATAGCTTGGGGTGTTGAATAAATTCGTCCGAGGTTTTGTAAGCGATGCATTGCGCGATAGCATCGGTATATCGCGCTTGGTACGCCTGTTTCAACAGCGCTGCTGCGTACGACTTTCCAGCTTTGGTTTGTCCAATAAATGCCACGCGGAGTCTCGGCGGCTTCGGTGCTTCGACAACTTCTTCGTCGCTTTCGATAGCTTCTTGTTGGTATTGAATTACGGACATGCTCTGCTTATTGTGGTATGAAGGTTCGGTTTAAATAGTGTCAAAAACCGACAAGCGACCGACAAAAACACGGGGGTATAAATAGCTACGATGTTTTACATAAATGAAGAAGTGCAGCGTCAAGAATTGTTCCCGGCCGAATGATACCGCCTTCAAATTGTGCGAGTTGTGCAGAAAATCTAGGAGGGAACGGCAAAAGAAACGGAGACGAGAGGCGAAGGATATAAAGGTCCCGAAAGGATCGAGACTGTGCAAGAATTGTTCGCATATAAAACCAGAATC
>Ga0114933_10005154_pt1 | contig 11940 bp, 13 predicted proteins | sample 4SBtaG_FD_89691 | JGI IMG/M metagenome (GOLD analysis project Ga0114933, IMG submission 89691) | Deep subsurface microbial communities from Kolumbo volcano to uncover new lineages of life (NeLLi) - 4SBTROV12_W25 metaG | ecosystem: Environmental > Aquatic > Marine > Volcanic | place: Kolumbo...
GCCATTAAACCCCCTTGTCGAGTGAGGCGAAGACAGTGTTCGCCTCGATCTCAGACACATTATCAGGGCGCGGAAACGGCTCGGGCGCGGGCTCACCGGCCGCGCGCGGCCGGCCGATGCCCGCGAAAAAATCTTCAAGCCCACCCGGCGACAGCAACCACATCATCTTCAGGTCCTGATCTGTGTCATTGATAATTTTGTGCGCGTTATGCTGCCCGGCATAGACCATGGTTCCTGGCTGCACTGGATACTCTTCGCCATTGACCAGAACCTTGCCTGTGCCTTCAAAAAAGAACAGCAGTTCCTGCTCAGTACCGTGCTGGTGCTCTCGGATGAAGGAGCGCGGCCCGATTACCTGGATACCCGCCGACAGATCCTTGATCGAGGGATCGTTGCGTTTTGACACCAGTACTTCGGCGTAGCCGTTAGCAGGCACCGGCTGCCAATAACTCTGCCCCTCATCCGGCTGCACTACGAAGGCCGCACCACGTGATTGCTCGCCCATAACTATCTCCCTCAATGGTCGATGTACCGAAACCATGATAGTACAACCAACGCGCACGACGAGTCGTTTTCCTCGAAGGACTAACGCTGATGACGATCTGGATATCAGGAAATGCCGATACAGCCCGCACCCTGATTACTGAAAACACCGCGGTAATCGCGCCGCGCATGATCCCAGAGGTCCCTCTTCACCTGGCCGACGAGGATTTACCACTTTACCGTGCCGGAGAGGACGAACTAGCGGCGCTCGGCATTGGCACACCATACTGGGCCTTCGCCTGGGCCGGTGGGCAAGCGTTGGCGCGTTACCTAATGGACAATCCGGAAGTGATCGCGGGCAAACACGCTCTGGATTTCGGCGCAGGGAGCGGATTGGTGGCAATAGCGGCAGCCAAGGCTGGTGCGGCATCGGTGATCGCCTCCGACATCGATCCCGTGGCCATCGAGGCAACATTGTTGAACTGTGCGGTCAACAATGTCGATTTTGAAGTAACGACTGACGATCTAATCGGTACCGATAGTGGCTGGAACCCGCTACTGATTGGCGACGTCTTCTACGACAAACAAATAGCTGATCGCCTGTTGCCCTGGCTCCACGATTTGGCCGACGCTGGCCGTACGATATTAATTGGTGACCCGGGCCGTTTCATTCTCCACGATCTAGACATGAAGATGGTTGCGTCCTACCACGCTGAGACCACCGGCATCATGGAGGACAGCGAACTGCGCAATGCGCGGGTATGGCTGTTAGCTGGTTGTGTCAATTAATCTCGCCCCAAGTATTCCTCTCCCTGTTCATATAGGCCTAGATGATGGTGGTCCCAATGACCGGATCCCGGGGGATACTTCTCCAGTAGCTCTCGAAATAGGCTTGGGTAGTGTCTCAGGCTGGGTCTTGAAAAAGGAATGTCTCGAACGACATCTGTTGCTAAGACCACCCTGATCCGGCTTGTAGCGACCAACATGCGAGCGGAACCCGCACTTTTGAGCTAGACACAGATTAAAGCTCTATTTCGCGTTGTGCTCTTTTTCAGGGTGTTTTTTCGTCGACAGTCGCTACCTGGAAAGCCAAAGTCAGTCAATAAACCTAAAAAAGCGCACGCTTGACTAGATCCACGAGTTCACCGCAAAACACGTACCCGCCTTCGCGTCCTCGGACTATCTCGGTCCTGTCGTCGTTTTTAGCAGCGGCAACCGCTCCATCTTCGACGCATAAAATTTAATGGTTGTGTGGAAAAACCAGGCGATCCTCAGTCGTCACCTGTCTATTCGAGCACATGTGCCGTGTCGATCACAGAGACGCCGACTTTCCGTTATTACGGCGGAAGTGACGCCAACTCCCACAGCTAAATATGCGTCGCTGTCCACCCTCCTAGCCCTGAACTGTCCTTAGTCAGGCGGATCGGTTCCGCATTCTTAACCACCCTTGGTCCGTTGAGAGGCAGGCCGAAGGCGGCCAGTAGGACCGCGTAGTTGCCGCCATGAGCAACGATCAAAATTTCCTTTCCATGGTTCAGCACTTCTCGAAAACCGTCGAGGGTACGCAGGGTAAAGCGTTGTAGTGTCTCGCCATTTTCTGGGTCACCGCCCCAATTGAGGTCGATGTTAGATTGGCCGGCCCAATCACCCCAATCGCGCTCCCACAGGTTCGATTGTTTGTGCAACGGCTTTGCGCATTTTTCATTGACAATCTCAGCCGTCTCCCATGTGCGCTCCAAATTGCTAGCATGGATCTCGACGAAATCATGGTGCACTAGTATCTCCGAAGCCGCGCGCGCTTGGTTACGGCCGGTGTCATTCAGAGTAACGCCATGCTGGGTCTGGATGATACGTCGCTTATTGTGTTCGGTCTCACCATGGCGCAAGAAATAAAATGAGTCAGTCACTGGAGCCAAGCCGCCTGCTTCCAAAACGAAATCGCGCATACGGCGGTGCCATTCCGGCGAATTCATGAAAATGATCTCCTAAACCTTAAGGTCAGTGTTTGTAGGAAGGGTCCAGCTTGTCAATCAGCCGAACATAAGATTCGAATTCGAGAACGCCCGCCGGTGCGCCGTCATTACCTTCGAGAAATTCGTCAGTCAAGCGCGCGGACTCCTCGCAGACGTCGTTGGGAGGAATAGTCAACGCGTTGCCGCCGGATTGCGCAGCGATCTGGATTTCGCAGGCGCGCTGAAGACGGAACATCAGAATGAAAGCCTCTTCCACCGTCGTGCCGGCTGTCAGCAACCCATGATTGCGAAGGATCAAGTTCTTATGGTCGCCCATCGACAACACTAACCGCTCACGTTCTTCGAGGTTGAGGCTTGGTCCTTCGTAATCGTGATAAGCTATTCGGCCGTAATAACCTGTCGCCATGATGCTGATTGGCAACAGTCCATCCTGTTGCGCCGCCACCGCCATGCCGTCCGTTGTGTGAATGTGAAAGACGCAATGCAAATCCTTACGGCCGGCGTGAATCGCGCTGTGGATGACGAAGCCTGCCTTGTTTACCGGATAATTGCTCGAACCGACCGCATTGCCATCTATATCGATTTCTACCAGGTTGGACGCCGTTACCTCGTCATAGCGTAACCCCCAGGGGTTAATTAGGAAGTTGTGCGTTCCGGGCACCCGCAAAGTTAAGTGACCATAGATCGTCTCAGTCCAACCAAGATGATGGACGATGCGGTAAGCTGCGGCGAGCCTTCGCCGAGCCGCCCATTGCACGTCTTCTAGAGATTGATCAACTGCCTCTCTCACCATCGTACCTTCCCTCAATACAAGCCTTGAGCCCGTTTGGCGACGAAGCCCGCCTCCAAATCCTCCGCACTTTCCGTTAGCGCAATCTGGTCTTTGTAAATTTGACCAGCCGTCGGCATCACATCGCGCGGTGTTAAGGCTTCGCCGGACCATAGTTTTGCGCGCATAATTGCTTTCGGGCAGTGCAGGAATGCCTCGACCACCGTGATAACGACAGCCGTCGCGGGGAGCTTACCATCTACCGCATATTGCACCAAAAGCGCGGGGTCATCGACGATCTTACCTTGTCCATTGATGCGCAGGATATCGTTAAAGCCCGGAACAAAGAAAATTAACCCAACATTTGGGTTTTCCACAATATTTGCCAGCGTATCGAGTCGATTGTTACCAACCCGGTCTGGGATCACAACGGTCCCATCATCAGGCACGCCAACAAAGCCTGGCGCATCGCCACGTGGCGATACATCCGCCGAACCGTCGGCCCCCGCCGTGGAGATGCACAGGAAAGGCGACAATTTAATGAATTGCCTGCAGTGCTCATCGAGTTGGGAAAGCACTTTCTTGGACGCCACCTCGCCCGGCATCTTATAAAGACCGCGCAGGGCCGTTTGGCTATCGATCGTGCTGGCCGGTAACGTGTCGCCCATGTTTCCTCCTTGGCGGTCAAATATTGCGCAAAATGCGCATCAGATTAGCATCAACCTTCATCAGGAAGCGCACCTCGTCTGAATTAAGCGCCTTGTCTCGTTATCATCTGCGAGGTCACATCCAGTCCTTGAAGCAATTATCACTGTACGGTGGACTATAACAATCAATAGCGGTACGCGGCACCGCTCAAACGTCTCTAGTGATATCTTTTATATATCGAATGGCCTATCAGTTGCATCGGGCTTATGGCATCGCGAACGGACAGCGCAGCTGCCCACGGTTAACCTTTTGGACGCGCTGTTCCACTGCGACATTTCTTTTATCAAGTTCCTGTCGGTCGACACCTACTTCCTATTCAATATGTTCGACAACAGGATTAACTCGCCCGGCTCAGGCAAGGCAAAGGTAAAGCCGATAGCCGGGGGCTCTTTTATAATCGGCACTTACGCAACAAGGTATAGCAATGCAGTCATAGAAAATGTGACACGGAAGAATTCCCTACCTTTGGCGACACAATTTTTTTTGAGTGCGATAGCCTCGAATAAATACAGGATCAGCCGAAGACTACTGCGATCAGGCAATTACCGACAATGAGCATTAGTTTGCCTGATACCTCAGACTAGACGGGAAACGCTAAGGCGAAGTGCGGGGACACCGAAAAATATCTTCGCGCATCTTGACCCAAATCTAAATCGATAAAGATTGAACCACGGCTCCAAAATATTGCTGAGATATCAACAATATTTTGCGTAACGATAGTGCTTCCTTAGCTGCGTCTTCTCGCTTCTCGATAAAAAATAAACAAACCGCTTCCGACTACGATGGCAGCCCCTGTTAGGGTGTCGATTCCCGGGATATCCCCGAACATCAGGTATCCGTAAATAGTCGCCCAGATCAACGTAAAGTATCGAAATGGCGCCACAACGACCGCCTCGCCGAACAGGAAGGCGGCGACGAGAAAATACTGACCGAAGCCTTGCAGGAAGCCGGTCAACGCAAACAAGGCCAGCCCCTGAAGATCCGGCATCCGCCAGCCCAACAATGAGCTGCACAGCCCTCCCAGCATGACACAAGCTGTGGTGCAGATCATGATACCGTTGGCGTCTTCTGTTTTAGAGAGGTGCCGCGTCGCGATGTCGCGGAAGCTATTAAAAAAGGTCGCCGCCAACGCCAGTAGCGCCGGCCAAAGCAAAGCATCGCCGCTCGGCCGGATCATCAGCAAGATCCCGCTGAAACCCACAATAACCGCCAACCACCGACGCCAGCCCACCTGTTCACCTAGGAAATAGGGCGCCAGCGCAGTCATTATAATCGGCGTCGCAAACATGATAGCCGTCATGTCAGCCAGCGGCATGTGCTTGATGGCGATCATGAAAAGATAGGAGGTGACGACAGCGAACAATCCACGCATCAACTGTCCTCGCCGGTCGATAATGCGCACGTTGCGCATCCCGCCTCTATGCCACACCATAATGGCGATGGGCACAAAGACGAAAACTGACCGGAAGAACAAGATTTGACCCGGCGGATAATCGCCCGTCAAATATTTTGACAAACCATCGGTGAAGGCCAAGATCGCACCAGCCGTGATTAGGCAGAGAATGCCTTTTAAGCTGTTGGACATACGGTCTTCTGCTTGATTATCAAGACGCCGTTACCTCGATCGCGATAACAGTCTCAACCGCCTCGCGTTCGTCTCGCGATAGATCGCAGGTAAGCTGATAGCCACCGGCAAGGGGTAGTGTGGACGTCATTTCTTCGCTGTAAATAAATCCGGTCCCTCGCGGGTAGAGGGTCGCGAAGGCGCAGCCATACGGTAAACCGAACGCGCTGGGCAGCATTTCTTTGGGAATAACCCATCTCTTCGCCAACATGGGATCGGCGAACGGGATGGACGAGACGGAGACTTCAGTATGGGGATGATAGGGTAGGCTGAAGAATGCTTCAGTCTGCACCTGCCCCTGATACTTGACGATGGCCCCACCGGCGAGGTAGTGCGGCACGCTTTGATTATGACTGATAAACACCGGTGTCGACTGCTGTAGGCTTTGGATATTCAATATCAGCTTATTGATCGCTGCTATAACCGAACAATGAAACGGTGTATAGGAATTCACGCGGGTCGACTTGGCATGCTTGGAGATTTTGACCAAGGCCCCGCACAAATGGGTGCACTATTTCCTTACGGTCAGACCTATCGCTTCGATTTCTCATAACAGGCTACCCTTCGTTCACCTATTCACCTATTGCATTCCGTTGCAAAACCTTCGTTGCCCGCACCGAAACCGACGAGCACGTTGAAATCGGGGCTATCTGGAATGTTTTACCCACGGGAATCAAAACATATAAACTGGGAGGGTTCAAACTACCGGCGCTCCAGACATCAGGCGGTGCCCCACTTCATACATTTCTGCAAGCGGAGACATACGTGAAGCATACGATAATGACGCGAGACGATGTCGTTCTCGATTCTAGCAGAAACCTGCACGACGGATTTTTCCGTATGGTACGGTTGCATTTGAAGCACCGATTGTTTGCTGGCGGCTGGACCGAGCTTCTCGACCGAGAAGTCGTGATGCATGGTGCAGTCGTGGCCGTCATTCCCTACGACCCCGTCCTTGATTCAGTCGTCTTAATAGAGCAGTTCCGCAATGGAAAGTACGCGGCAGGAGACCCAAAGCCCTGGAGCGTGTCGATCGCCGCCGGCATGATTGAAGAAGGCGAAAGCGTAGCTGAGGTGGCTCGCAGGGAAACGCTTGAGGAGACTGGATGCAACGTCAGTCGGCTAGAACAGGCCCTGACATTTTATGCGAGTCCAGGCGGGTCCACCCAACACGTCACACTTTTTTGCGCCGAAGTTTCTGCAAATGGAATCAGCGGCTTATATGGCATGGCAGAAGAAGGAGAAGATATCCGCGCTTTCGAGATCCCGTTCTCAGACGCGCTCGGCATGGTCGACGCCAATTATTTCGACAATTCAATCAGTATAGTGGGGTTGCAGTGGCTAGATCGTAACCGTGCAAGGCTACAGCGGGACTGGACTTAACACCCGCGAAAGTAACTACCTGAAGAGGGCTTAATACCTTGCCCTTTAAACTAGAATACAATCGAAGCGTTTCAAATAAGTCTGCAACAATTGGAATATAGAACTGTCGAATAAGAAGAATCTGAAATTTTGCAAATCAGTACACAAACTATAAAAGATTAGTATGATTTAGTTACGGAATGATTCGATTTCAGCAGGGCTACTAACCATCGCACTAGAGAAAAAAATATAATGGACCGAAAGAGTAAAAATGGACTTCCGTGATGGCTTTATCGGTTCGATTGGCAATACCCCGCTAATCAAACTTCGCAAGGCTTCTGAGGAGACGGGTTGCACCATCTTGGGCAAGGCTGAGTTCCTCAACCCCGGGGGCTCGGTTAAAGACCGGGCAGGCCTTTATATTATACTCGACGCGGAAGAACGTGGCGTACTCAAACCTGGCGGATTAATTGTCGAAGGCACCGCCGGCAATACCGGCATTGGTCTGGCACTGGTAGGCAACGCGCGTGGCTACCGCACCTTGATCGTCATTCCGAAAACCCAATCACAGGAAAAGAAGGACATGCTGCGGCTATGCGGTGCGGAGCTAATGGAGGTAGCTGCCTTACCCTACAGGAACCCTGACAATTACGTCCACGTTTCTGAGCGGGTGGCAGCCGAACGCGCTAAGACCGAACCAAATGGCGCCTTGTGGGCGAACCAGTGGGACAACACAGCCAACCGCAATGGCCACTACAAATCGACGGGACCAGAAATTTGGAAGCAAACGGAAGGCACGATCGACGGCTTCACCTGCGCAATCGGTACAGGCGGCACACTGGCCGGCACTAGCTCTTTCTTGAAGGAAAAAAACAAAGACATCGTGGCTGCGGTCTCCGATCCGATGGGGGCCGCGATGTACAACTACGTAAAACATGGCGAACTGAAATCCGAAGGCAGCTCGATCACCGAAGGTATCGGCCAAGGCCGGATTACCAAAAACATCGAAGGCGCACCATTGGATGACGCCTATCAGATCTCTGACGCAGAGGCGGTCCAGATTTGCTTTGACCTACTCAAGGAAGAAGGTCTTTGCCTGGGTGGCTCAAGTGGCATAAACGTTGCGGGCGCGATCCGTATGGCCAAGGACTTAGGACCAGGCAAGACAATTGTCACCGTATTATGCGATTCCGGTACTCGCTACATGTCGAAACTGTTCAACCCGGCCTTCCTCCGCGAGAAGGAATTGCCAGTACCCGACTGGATGGAGAGTGCATGATCACCGAGGAACTGTTTCGGGCTGATGCCTATCTTAAGGAATGTGAAGCGGCCGTGGAGGCTATAAACGACAAAGGCGGTATCGTTCTCGACCAGACTGTCTTTTACCCAACCGGCGGAGGCCAGCCTGGAGATAGCGGTGTCCTAATCACCGGCGATGGCGCCGAAATTGCGATAATCACCACCGTGAAAGGCGATGACGTCGAGAATGTTGTTCATGTGCCGGCGGAAGGATCCGTGCTGCCAACGCCCGGCGATACGGTTATAGCGCGGATCGATTGGGATCGTCGCTACAAGCATATGCGCATGCACACTGGACTTCATCTGATGTGTGCTGTCGTGCCATACGGCGTGACTGGCGGTAAGATCGGCACAGAAAAAAGCAGTCTTGATTTCGATATCGGTGATGCGACGCTTGATAAAGAAATGATTGCCGATGGGATCAACAAGCTGGTTGCAGAAGATCGTTCGGTTGGAGCACGCTGGATCACCGATGAAGAACTCAGCAACAACCCCGACCTAGTTCGAACCATGTCGGTCAGCCCGCCCAGCGGCAGCGGAAAAGTGCGGCTGCTGGAAATTCCGGATATCGATTTGCAGCCATGTGGCGGCACCCACTTGGCCCGCACCGGTGAAGTCGGCCGCGTCCGCGTCTCAAAGATCGAGAACAAGGGTAAGCGAAACCGCCGGGTAAATATAGTTTTTGAATTATAGTCCAGGTAAAATTCGCTAGGAGAACAGTAGTGAGCTATGCAAACCCTGACGCGCTAGTTGAAACAGATTGGCTTGCAGCGCACCTGTCAGATTCGAACGTTAAAGTGCTAGACGCCAGTTACCATCTACCTGGAACCAACCGCGATGCGGAGTTGGAATTCAAAGAGCAGCATATACCCGGCGCAATGCTGTTCGATATCGATGAAATTCGCGACACCGACAGCTTACTGCCACATATGCTGCCGAGTGCAGAAAGGTTCGCCGCGCAAATGAGCGCGCTAGGCATCAACAGTGATGATATTGTGGTGGTCTACGACGTACATGGCGTATCGACTGCACCGCGTGCCTGGTGGACGTTTCGTACCTTTGGCCACGATAAAGTCACTGTGTTGAATGGCGGACTGCCAAAATGGGTTGCGGAAAACCTGCCAGTTTCCAATGAAATTAATGACCAGACGCACGGCACATTTCACGCTAAACCGGTTTCGTATCTCGTGAGTACCGTTGATCAGATGCTGGCCAACCAGAAAGTACGAAAAGCGCTGGTCGTTGATGCGCGACCAGCCGCCCGCTTCAACGCGGCCGCCCCGGAACCGCGACCAGGCCTGCGCGCCGGCCACATGCCAGGGTCAGTTAATCTGCCGGCAAACCTGTTTATCGACCCTTCAAGCAAGACCATTTTGCCAGCAGACGGTATCCGGACCGCACTAAATAACGCCAGCATCACCGATACCAGCCAACCAATGATCACAACATGTGGCTCCGGCGTTGCTGCCTGTGTTATTTCGCTTGGCTTGTACCTTATCGGCAACGAGACGGTCCCCGTCTATGATGGCTCGTGGGCCGAATGGGGCGCACGCAACGACACGCCAGTCGAAGCCTAAGTCGCAGTAAAATGGCTAGATCTGAAAATCATCCGCGTGTCCTCGGCGTTCCCAACCTTGGATGAAGACCCGCGGGCAAACGCCAGGGTCGCTCAATTGTGCGAGGCCCTCGATTACAAGAGGGATCGATATTCGCCGTGTCGCGCTGGCTAAATCGGTTGCGAATCAAGCGAGGAGCTAGTGACGAGGGATGACAGAAGAATTCATCGACGTTACCGTCACCTCTCTGGAAATGCTAACGCCACCGGCACGACCCCTTGCGCGAGCGCCGAGCCTGTCGCAACCCGTCATGCTGCTACGCGCGCACCAACCGACGACTTCCTTCTATCGCTATCTTTACAACACAGTGGGACAGGAATGGTTGTGGTACGAACGACGGCAGATGAGCGACGAAGTCCTGACCGAAATTATCCACGATAAAAATGTGTCCGTCGACGTACTCTATTGTGGCGGCGTACCAGCAGGCTATGCTGAGTTAGATGCACGAATGATGCCAGCGGTCGAAGTCGCTTATCTCGGCCTAATACATGATTTTATAGGCCGCGGACTGGGCCGTTTTATCGTCGACTGGGCGGTCGATGCCGCCTGGGATTTGGAGCCAGAACGCGTTTGGATACATACCTGCAATTTGGACCATCCAGCCGCTCTCCCGACCTATCAAAAAGCAGGATTTTCAGTATTCAACCGGCAAACCACGAAGATTCCCAACCCGCGTTTGCTGCCGAGTTTTGCGAAATTCAAGCTGATGGCATCAAGTGCAGAGGACGAAAACAAGCCAGTTGCCAGTTCTGATTAGGAACTATCCGGTTAATAAAATTTCCAGTTGAACCTAATTTTCGTGTCGTTAAATAAACAAATTTTAGGTTCTGGATATTTCCATCAGTTGCGCGTTCCCAGCATTTCGACCACATGGTCCGCAATTGCCATCGAACTAGTAAGCCCCGGCGACTCGATACCAAACAAGTTGACTAAGCCGCTAATTCCGTGCTCACCCGACCCTTGGATAACAAAGTCGCAGAGCGGTTCCCCCGGTGGAGTGATGCGCGGGCGGATACCGGAATAGCTCGGGTGCAGTGTGTTGTCCTCGAGACCCGGCCAGTACCGACGCACTGCTTCATAAAACCCGTCGGAGCGACTGGGGTCAACGTCGTAGTCAATTTCACCGATATGCTCTACATCCGGGCCAAAACGGGCTTGGCCGCCAATATCGATGGTAATGTGGACACCCAAAAATTGTGTCGTCGGCGCGGGATAGACTAGCCGGCTAAATGGCGTCTTTCCAGCTAGTGCATAGTAATTGCCCTTAGTCAGATAGGTGGTCGGTACCTTATTCGTAGGCATCCCCTCGAGGGTGCTGGCTAGTGCCGGAGCGCAGATGCCCGCGCTGTTGATCAACTCACGGCAGCGTAGCCGCATCGGCATCTCGCCACCAACCTCGAGCACGATGCCATCGTCGTTGATCGTCCCTCCTTCTACCGGGCTTAAGAACGCCATCATCGCACCAGCTGCTTCTGCGTCACCTTGCAATTCCAGCATCAGTGTGTGTGTGTCGATAATGCCGGTCGAGGGCGACCAGAGGGCCGCATGACAGAACAGCTCTGGCTCCATCGCCTTGGCGTCCGCAGCAGTGAGAAATTCGAGGTCAGTCACGCCACATTTCGCCGCACGTTCCTTAATTTCGTGCATGGCCGGCACCTGGCTTTCGTCAGTTGCGACAATGATCTTACCGCAGCGCTTGTGCGGCACTCCATGCTCAGCACAATATTCGTAGAGAGCATTCTTACCATCAGTGCAGAAACGCGCCTTTAGGCTGCCAACTGGATAGTAGATGCCAGCATGGATCACTTCGCTATTACGCGAGCTGGTTTCTGTCCCAATCATATCAGCCGCTTCCAAGATAATTACTTCGCGCCCAGCCTGTGCCAGTGCCCTCGCCACCGCCAGCCCGACGACGCCCGCGCCAATAACAACGCAATCGACGCTTTCCGTGAATGTATCGCTCACACTTGCTCCCTTGAATGCGTGGGTGTAATCACTGCGGTCTCGCTGAGGAATTCACCAAAGGCAGTACCTCAGGTTTTCGCAAGGCAAAATAAATGGCAGGCCCAATGAAAGACAATACAGTCGTGACCCACGCCGGCAACC
>Ga0114933_10005156_pt1 | contig 11939 bp, 12 predicted proteins | sample 4SBtaG_FD_89691 | JGI IMG/M metagenome (GOLD analysis project Ga0114933, IMG submission 89691) | Deep subsurface microbial communities from Kolumbo volcano to uncover new lineages of life (NeLLi) - 4SBTROV12_W25 metaG | ecosystem: Environmental > Aquatic > Marine > Volcanic | place: Kolumbo...
AGTTTTGTTTTGATCTCTTATTTTTTTCTAAAACGATCTGGTGATACATCTTCGTGTTTTAGTCCTGTTTTCTCAAAATGTTCCGAGGGTTTTCCTTCAGTTAGCAGGTCAGCTAAAAGTCGTCCAACACCGGGAGATGTCATTATTCCTGTCCCACCTTGTCCCACACACCAGAAAAATGAATGGTCATCTGAATCAGATCCGATAACCATTGATCTGTCCGGAGCGAAAGTTCGCAAACCTGTCCAGGCTGTTTGAACACTACGTATATCTAAAGTTGTCGCTGCATTAATACGTTCTATCGCCAATGCAACATCAGCTTCATCATGTTTCGCATCGCAAGGTTCTGAAGGGTTTTCTTCCGCTAGGGAGCAAAGGAGTTGTTTACCATCTGGTTTGCAATAAAAACGTAAATCTATGTCTGCTATCATTCCCCATTTTTTCAAGTCAGGTTCGCTGCTGTTTACGGTGAACGCCGTTCTTCTTCTTGGCTCTAAAGCAACAGGTTTAATTCCAGCACGTGATGCAACTTGATCACCCCAAGCCCCAGCAGCATTTACGACTACGTCAACTGTAATTTCTCCTGTTTTTGTTTCAAGAGACCAGGAGTCTCCACTTTTTGTCGCTGCATCAATTCTTGTTGCAGTTTTGATTTTGCCTCCGTTTTTTCGGAAATGATTCAAATAAGCTTGATGAAGACAGTGAACATCTATGTCTCCTGCTCCTTCATCCACGACAACACGATCTAGATTTTCTTCCCTAAGTGCCGGAAACCTTTTTCTAGCTTCAGATTTACTGATTTCTTTAGTCGGTATCCTCCCGGAACTGTTTTCTTCTAAAAGACGATCTACCGATGCACTCTGTTCAACAGTTGCTATATGCATAACATCGCGTGGTATCACGAAAACATTTTCTGTTAAACCTTCAGGAGGATTCAAGAGAAAATCAACGCTTGCTTTAACAATGCTTCTAGTTGATTCTGTCCCATCGTTTTCGAGCAACAAAGCAGCTGAACGTCCTGTTGTGTGGTAACCCAACTGACTTTCTGCTTCCAGGAGAATTATCTCAAGATTGCTATCGGCTTTTAGAAGATGAAACGCGGCACTAGCACCTGCTATTCCACCGCCGACAACACCTACACGTTTTCGCAAATTTCCAGTCCCTTGCTTCGAATACACATCATCCCACAAAATTCATCTAAAAAAATAGGCGGTTGAAGCTTTTAGTGGCGTATCATGGCCTCACTTGGTGACCGTAGCTCAGCTAGGTTAGAGCACCTGTTTGTGGTACAGGATGTCGGGGGTTCAAATCCCCTCGGTCACCCCATACATATTTAAATAACTGTGTTTGATAAACGGTCTTGAGTAAGATCGTTGACTATGCGCCTCTAGCTCAATTGGCAGAGCATCGGACTCTTAATCCGCAGGTTCCGGGTTCAAGTCCCGGGGGGCGTACAAGTAATGACCTTCCATGTCGCTAGTGGTCTTCTCCAACATAGAGAGAATCCATTCCCCAGATGTAATAGGAGCGTAGTGTGGTGGATCGGTTGGTGAAGTGCAAGTGGGAATACATTCAATCAATGTGTCATATGAGGGTTGATGAAAGAAAACAATCGATAAACGATCCCCAGAGTTACCTTCAGGGGCGACCACTCGATGGTAAGTGGACTTCCAATGGTCGTTAGTCCAAGAAGCCATTAGGTCACCTAGATTGATGACGAACGCATCAGAGACAAGCGGAATGTCTTCCCATTCTCCATCAGCTGATTCGATCTGCAATCCGGGCTCACCGTCGTGGAAAAGGATAGAAAGGCTCCCCCAGTCGGTGTGCTCACTTCGCCGAAACTGACCCTTGACTGCAGGTTGCTCAAGTTCCGGATAGTAGTTAACCGTCAAACTAGTGATGTGATCGTGAATTTTGTCGTCAAACCAGTACTCTTCGAGATTTAGAGCTAGCGCCATCAACCTCATAAGACGTGTAGCCAGATTTTCCATAACTCCGTAATATGCTTCAAAAGCGTATTTGAAACCTTCGGGTCGTTCCGGCCAAATGTTCGGAGCGAAGAAATCCTCTCGACCCTCTTGCAGACCAGACTGGAGGGCAACCTCACGGTCATCGAACCGATTGATGGAGAACGCTTCACACAAATCTGGTGGAGTCGCAATGTCTCGCGACAATGCCAAAGTGGATGTCTGAATTGGTGTGAAACCTCGGTAAACGCCAGGACCACCTATATAACGGATCTTTTCCTCATGGGGAAGCGAGAAGAATTCACGTGATGAGGTTTCTATACCCTTGATCACTTCATCAGACACGCCGTGACCGGTCACTACAAGAAATCCGGTATCTTCGCATGCTTGGCGGATTGTTTCCACTACCTTCTTTCGGCGCTCATCTGATTCGGAAGCGCCGCTTAGATCCACTAGCGGTATTCGCGAGGTCATAGAAGACCTCTAAAGTCTTTTAGATGGTATTTAGCCGTCAGCAGTCTCAGGTCCAATGATCCCAGCAACTTCAGAAATGACGTCAGCCGGGAAGCCACTCCGTTCAGAATGCTCTTGCACGAGACTCTCATCAGCCGCCTCATAGACACAAAAGGACTTATCGGCTGTTCCATAGGAGTGTCTCCATGAGATGTCTTTACCTTCAGATCTCATCGCTTCCAAAGTTTCATTAGAGTGAGCTGCAGCGCCTTGCAATTCTTCAGGGCCCATTTCGCCCATGCCGGGCATTGACCGTTCTATTACATATAAAGGCATGGTTTACCACCTTTCAATCTGGTGACGACACACGCCGTCACTCGCGTGAAGGTATCACGTACGGAAAAGCTTTGTCCAAATGAATCCTTTGCGAGCAGAACTAATTAGAAAACAACTTTCTTTCGTTTATTCCCATATGAGAGTTTTTTTAAACCTCTTTTTGAATCAAAAACAGAAAAAATGTGTCTAAAGTCACAACATTTATCCCCGCAGTAGTGGAAATAAAACTCAAACTGTGAGAAGATAGTTGTTGATCACACCTTTTTCCCGAGGTGTGATTTTTTGTTTCTACAGCTAAGCCCCTCTTAAAAATGAGGAGCTTTTTTCGTTAATGATTGATTGAACAGTTTTATACATCGAATGAATCGATGTAGTCAACTAGAAAGATGCTCGCCTAACCCTGCAAGTAGGGATAAACAAACTTTCAAATCAGCTACTTCGATAAATTCATCCGGCCTGTGTGCCACGGCAATATCTCCGGGACCCCATAAAACAGAAGGGATATTAGACGCTTGGAATAGACCTGCTTCTGTTCCATAAGAAACGACTTCAACTTTTAAATTATGGTTTGTTTCCTCGTTGTTCGCTAGAAGAAGCTTCATCAGATCTATAGCTTTTGAGTCTACGCTCCAATCCAAACCGTCAATTTCGCAAATAACTTCTGTTTGGATCGAAGCTTCAGGAAATACGGTTTTCATCTCATTCAGAAGCCCGGTTTCTATTGCCGCCATATGTTCCTTTACAAATGCAGCATCTTCTACTTGCACTGGTCTCATTTCCCAGTCAAACCAGCAAAGATCGGCGACCACACATCGCCCTTGCCCCCCACTAATTGTTCCCACGTTAAAAGTAGTTGCTGGTGGATTATACGGACTGGGATTAGGAGCTCTGACCTCCATCTCATCTGTCAAACTTAGTAAAGCTGAAATCCAACGCGTGGCATAATGAACTGCGCTCACTGCCTCTCCCGGCAGAGAGCTATGACCGTTCATTCCACTAACTGTCGTTCGGTATTCATAACAACCTTTATGAGCTCCTACCATACGAAGTCCTGTTGGTTCACCAATTACAGCCGCCGAGGGTCTTATTCCCCGCTCCATTAAATCTGCTAACAAAATTGGAGCGCCATGAAAACCGTCTTCCTCATCGAATGTCAAAGCAATATGTATGGGAACTTTCAGATTAAGCGACGCGAAGACCGGAGCCATGGCTAATACGCATGCTACGAAGCCTTTCATGTCAGCGGTCCCTCGGCCATAAACTCGCCCCTGACGAAGATCAGCTTTAAATGGAGGGGTGGTCCAATCCGCTGGGTTCACTGGGACGACATCGGAGTGACCTGAAAGAACTACGCCACCTTCGACATCAGGACCAATAGTGGCAAATAGGTTGGCTTTTGTCTGAGTTTCATCATGCGTTAGAAGCACCTTTGCCCCTAGAGATTCAAGACGATTCTTCACATCAGCAATCAGGTCTAAATTAGACGTTAGGGCCACTGTGTCGTAAGCGATCAAAATGTCCAGTAAATCTAAAGCTTCTTCGACCGGTACCGGCCTTACACTCCCAATCATACTCAACTCCTATAGTCACACTTAATAAGTTGATATCAGAAGTTTTCAGATGATTTCCACACCTGCTTTATCAAGCTCTGTGCTTGCTGTTTCAGCAGTCTCTATAGAAACAGGAGCAGTAAGAGATTTAATCACGGTTGTCTTGTAACCATTTTTTACAGCATCTAACGCGGTTGCTTTCACGCAGTAATCAAAAGCCAGTCCGACCATATCTATTTCTGAGATTTTTGCTTTAGCCAGGATCTCATTTAAAGAATTACCTTCTTCATCGACACCTTCGAAACCTGAATAAGAAGCCTCATACATTCCCTTTTTCACAGATATATCGATTTTCTCTTTTATGGATTCTATTTCAGGATGCAAATCCGCTTCAGGAGTGTCAGCCAACCCGTGAACCGGCCATGAATCCAGATAGTCAGGATTTTCTGAAAAGTGACCACCCGGATCGATGTGCCAATCTTGCGTCGAGATTATCAAGTCATAATCAATATTGCCCTTTAGTAGGTCAGCTATACTTTTTGCTACAAGGTTCCCACCTTCGACTGGCAATTGACCTTCGTCACAAAAAGTTGGTTGCACATCGACTATCAATAGAGCTTTTCGGGATTTGTTCATTTCAAACTTCCTTAAATGTTGTAGGTATAGCTGGGCTAGAAAAATGTATTTCACGTTTTTCTTTTGGTAGTTCTTTTATTACGGCTCGACAATGGGCTCTCGCTTCGTGGACGTTCCATTTATTGAAAATTTCTCCATTTTGGAAGATCACCGTCTGCAACTCTCTCGCCTGAGTGTCAGGGTTATTTAAGAAATCATTTTCGTTAGTCGTTATTACTTCTTCGACCGCAAAACCTTCATCGGAAAGAAGCCTTTTAGCCAACTTTCTACCGCCCTGATTAGTTTTACCAGTTGCTTTCTTAGCTACCGGATTAAAAGTCTCAGAAGTCCCATCAGTGATCGCCACTAATTTATAAACAAAACCTGCTGAAGGAACTCCCGATCCTGTAACAAGACGATGCCCAGACTCGAACGAGTCAATCGGGTAGGTGGTGAGGTCAGCGATTTTATATTCATCTAGATCGCCTGACACCATTATCTGAGCGTCTATTGCACCTAAACTGTCCAAGAGTTCGCGTGCTGCGATTGAATCCTCTCCTAAGTTTCCTGAATCTAAACGTATTCCTTTGAGTTCTCCACCTGTGACTTTGACAGCAGACTTTATTGCATCTTCCTGGTTATATGTGTCAACAAGAAAAATAGTTGACTTTCCAAGTGTTTCAGTTTGCGCTTCAAATGCCTCAAGCTCATTTGGGAATGAAAGTGTAAAAGCGTGCGATGCCGTGCCTGCAGTGGGTATTCCCCAGCGTCTGGAAGTTTCTAAATTAGAAGTTACGTCTATCCCTGCTATATAGGCAGCTCTGGCAGCTTGAACTGCTGATTCAGGGTTCACACGTCGCGAACCGGCTTCCATTACAAATTTACCGTTTGCGGATTCAGTTATTCGTGCTGCGGCAGTAGCGACGGCAGAAGCATGATTTAAAAACGAAAGAATGATCGTCTCAAGGATTAGTGCTTCACCTATTTCTGCTTCGACGGTCATTACGGGACTGAATGGAAAGTAAAGCTCCCCTTCGCGATAAGCGCTAATTTTGCCCCTGAAACTATATTCCTCTAACCATCTAAGAGTTTCAGCGGAGAGTAAATTTATTGATTCCAGAAACGAAATCTCCTTGTGAGAAAAAGTAAACTTTTCAATAGTTTCCATCAGTGGAAGCAGCCCAGCGAAAACACCGTAAGAGCGCTCTTTCAAATCTCTAGAAAAAACTTCAAAAACTGCTTTCTCATTAACTTTCCCGGAAAGCACCAAAGCATCAAGCATCGTGTATTCATAATGGTCAGTCATTAAAACTGGATTGGTCGAATGAGCACTCATGAAATGATGTTAAGGTTGGTTGAAAAAAACTTTCAATTAAAAACTTATCTCACCTAGCAAAAATCTGACTTCCTTGTGGAAGTTTTTACTTAATGTTAACCAACTAAGTTCGTCTCTTAAGTCTCCTTACAAGACTGAACCTACGCGACGGAGTGGAAGTTTTAGGATTTTGCTCACTTGACTTTTTGTACGTATAACTACTTTCAACAAATTTTTGAAAAGGGCTATTGAAATTACGCCACACTTTTTGATTCTCAGAAACTTCTACTTCGACTCGGCGAGACGAGAAAGATTTTCCAAAGTTTCTTCCATACTTTTAAGATTATGAGTAGCTCGATCAGCAACACCACTGACGACCCAACCGATCTTTACTTGTAGCCAAGTCCTCATATCCGTCCAAGACTCAGTAACTAAACAACCGTTTTCAGTAACTTCGATCCGATATGCCCACTCGCACCATGTTTGCCCACCTACACGAAGAATGAAAGCTAGTTTTTTTGGCGGTTCACATTCCGTGATTAAAACTTTCGTTGGCCATTGTCGGAAACCGTTTTTGTTTTTACCTCTGAAAATAACGCCCTCTTCAACTCCTTTTACACCTTTTTCCCATCGGCCTCCAGTGTTTTCTGGAGACAAACGTCCCATAGATTCGAGATCAGAAATAATCTCCCAAACTGCTTGTGGTGAAGCTAAAATCTCTCTGCTTGTTTCCACCTTATTTTTCATTTTAACTCCAATTATTTGTCTGCATAAGCGGCAGGATCTACAGCTGAGGCTGCAGTTAATTCCTCAGCTTCGGTGGTCCAGTCTTCGTATTGGATTATTTGCATCTCTTGAAAACGTTCGCGTAGCCAACCATCTCGATGGTCAAGAAGACCTAGTTTTTTACAATTTGGAACGATTTTTGAGAAGAGTAGATGTTGAAATTTCTGCTGGGAGCGAGTGTTTGACAACATCGTTTCAATTTCAGAATTGGAGACTCCGAAAGCCGGCCATAATTCCGGGTTGAGGCTTCGCCTGCGCATTAGGTCACAGGCTTCATACGCGAATTCTTGACGTTCTCGTAGTTCATTTGAGGAGAGGTCTTCATAAACCTTTTGCAATGAGAGAATTCCGAATGCGACATGGCGAGCTTCGTCAGCCATTACGTAACGAAGCATCTCTTTGAGTAATGGGTCTCTTGTAGTTCCCATCATGAAACCAAAAGCTGCTAAAGCTAGACCTTCTATAACTACCTGCATTCCCAAAAACACGACATCCCAACGAGAGTCAACTAACACCTGATTTATCAACGTGCGTAGATTGTCATTAATAGCGTAAGTCGTTGGCATTTTCTCATCAAGATATTTGGCAAATGCTTCAACGTGACGGGCTTCGTCTACCACTTGGGTGGCTCCATAATACTTTGCGTCTATCCATGGAACCGCTTCAACAAGTCGGGCGGCAACTAGTAGTGCTCCTTGTTCTCCGTGGAGAAAATTACTCAATGAAGTGCATTGAGAATGCACCGCAAATTCGACCCACTTATCATCTGTCCATGAAGCAACCGGTGAGCGATCAATGTCAGCTAATGATCGAGCAGGAAATCCTGGTGGGACTCCTGATTCTTCTGCTTGTAGGCGAATAAGTCGTTCCGGATCCACGTCGATAGACCAATCCAGGTCATCGCTTACATTCCATTGGGCACGTTTAGCTTTCTCGTAGAGACGGTCGAGCCCTCCTCCGTCACGGTCATAGTCCCAAGTGAAAGTAGTATCAAAATCGGCCCTAACCCGGGCGACAAGATCTTCAAAAGACTTCGCATCCATAACCGCAGCCTACTTAAAAAATCCTCTGCGGGTGGTATCCGTAAACGTCATAGTTCTGAGCTTCAAGATTAACTATTTAAAGCTCGTGAAAGACCTTCGGGGTCATTAGTGCCAACCACGAGCCTTTTGCCATTAGCTTTTCTTATTTCCACGCAACTGCGACCCCAGACACGCCATAGCCAGCCACCTGAGACTCCTCTTATGCCCGTACCAACCCATCCAGAAATTTCAGTTATTTCCTGAGAGAGTATTTCACTTCTAGGCAATAGGGTTCGAGGCCACCCATACGCGAACCTGAATTCAAAATGTTCAAAAGTCACGACCGTGGTAGCTGACATGAAAGGCCGGATAAAAGCAAAGTAGATACCAAACACAGCGGCTATGAGGATCCATGAAACACCTTTTGAAGCAGAAAATCCTGCAATAACGTTAGGTCCCAAAACGAACACAACACAAACAGTAAGAAAAACTCTTCTCCAATTTTTTGAAATGGTTTGTGTGTTTTCATAGATCACGTCTTAAAAATATCAAAAAACTCAAAATAAGACAGATCATCTTTCATGCTGATAATAAAAAAACACAGTAAGTAATTATCTTAAAAATGTTCTTTTTTGATATTAAGTTGTAGTGTTCGCTGATGTTTCAAAAAGGTTTGACAGGTAAAGGTGCACGCTCACCATCTGGATTCTACGGATGGCACATGCTCGCATTTGCTTCGCTGATCGGCATTCTCACAGGACCGGGCCAGTCAGCTGCCGTCTCAGTTTTTCTCGAACATCTCTCCTCCGGCCTTGACCTTTCAGATTCTGCTATCGCCACTGCTTACCTGCTAGGCACACTTATATCCTCTACCTTTCAGCCCAGAATCGGAACTTGGATAGACAATATTGGAGTGAAAAGAGCCACAATAATAATTGGATTGCTCTTTGCTCTCGCTGTCGCTCACATGTCGATTATCAATGGCGTCATCTGGTTGTCAGTCGGTTTTCTTGGAATTCGACTCCTGGGGCAGGGGGCTTTAAGTCTTACCACGACCGTTGCTGTGGCACATTGGTTTGACCTGCGTCGTGGTTTTGCGATGGGTTTGAAAACGACAGTAGTTTTTAGCGGAATGAGTGCTGTTCCACTTATTCTGGCGCTCACCATTGAAAGTTGGGGTTGGAGACAAGCCTGGTTGATAGCAGCAGTAACCATTTTCCTAACTGTCGTGCCGATTGCTTTTTTCGGGTATATAGATCAGCCTTCAGATCTAGGGCAGATGCCCGATGGGGGCAACTATGAAACTGAAATTCTCTCAGATCGAAGAGTTAAATCAGTAACTCGTGATGAGGCTATACGTACAAGAACATTTTGGACTCTGGCATCAGTGACTATCTGCAGTTCACTTTTTGGTACTGGACTAATATTTCATCAAAGTAATATCCTCGGAGAGATTGGTTACTCAAACTCTGAAGCTGCAGCTATGTTCTTGCCTGCGGCTGCGGGGTCAATACTGGGAGGCCTTGGCTTCGGATGGCTCGCAGACCGCCCTGTCCGCCCTTGGCTTCCCGCCACTTCTGGTTTTCTGATAGCTCTGACAACTTTTCTTGGGGGTTCTGTTACTTCTTTAGGAGGGGTTATTAGCTATGTCTTACTTTTTGGTGTGGCTATGGGAGGTGTGGCTTCCATGAACACAGCGTTGTTACCTGCACTGTTTGGAGTTGGACACATTGGTTCAATCACTGGTTCACTTAGTTTTCTGAGTGTTCTCGCCTCTTCAATAGGAGGGCTTGCCTATTCATTAGGAAGCAATGCATTCGGTGACTATAGAAGCACCAGCGTCGCGTTCACTATCGTCCCACTGTTAGTTGCAGGCACCGCTTTAATTAATCGTCGACACTTCCTTACAAGCGAATCACTTAGAGGTTAGAACTAGAAACAAGAAAACGATATATTGTGCGTATGGCAGATTCCGATATTAAAGCAATGACCGCGCAAATTCCTGCAGTTGAGTTTGATGAAACTTCTTTCACCACTCCAGTGCGACTAAACGAGGCAACAGTAGCAATCGTCACGTCAGCTGCTCTACATCATCCAGGTGATGAAGAGTTCACGATGCTAGATATTGGATACCGGGTTTTAGAGTCTTCGAATCATGACTATCTGATGCGTCACTGGAGTCCAAACTTTGATGCAACTGGTTTCGCTTTAGATATCAATACTGTTTTCCCGATTGATCGTCTACAAGAACTCGTTGACCAGAAGATAATAGGGAAAGTTTCTGATCAGCATCTTTCCTACGCTGGAAATCAATTTGATCTTTCTTCTATTCGTCTTGATAGCGGACCCGCCGGAGCACAATTTCTAAAAGAGCAAGGTGTCGATGTAGTACTTCTAACCCCCGTTTGACCTTTGTGTACACGTACCGTGAGTACGCTCGCCCACATTTTTGAAGCCGCTGGTATGGCAACAATCGTTCTCGGATCGATCAAAGAACAAGTGGAAGCTACTGCTCCACCACGCGCGCTCTACTGTGACTTTCCTTTAGGTCGCCCCCTTGGGGAACCTCTGGATCCTGAATTTCAACACCGAGTTCTCGAGTCTGCTTTCCGATTGCTAGAAGCTAAAGAACCCATTATCGAAGAGTACGATGTGTCAATCTCAGATAACGGAGATGAAATTCTTGCCTGTCCCCTTCCACCTAGACATGATCCGGATTTACACCCGGCTTTAGACGAAGTCAGAGGATTAAGACCCGCCTACGAACGTGCAGTTGAGAAATACGGGAATCGCATCGGCATGGGCAGAATAGTTCAGTTGGAAGATTTAGAAGAAGCAATTATGGCTCTCATCAGAGTTACTGAAGGGGTTCCATGGAAAGAAGCTGGGATACCGGGTGTGCCTTCTCGGGTGAGTCAAGATATACGCGGTTATTACGAAACAGCTTCTTTAGAACTTTCCGAAAATGCCCCTAGAGCTTGGACAGGGACCCGTTGGTTTCTAAAGAACACTGAAGCCGGCAAAGTGCTGATGGCAGCCCGTCAAGCAATGGCTGATTCAGGAGCTAACCAACCCATCTGGTTCTATATGACACCTGGAGATGACTAAGTGGCCGGAGAAATCTGGAGAAATGATGCAACCGATCTAGCGGGCATGATCGCCGCTGGGGATGTGTCCAGTTTGGAAGTGGTGAACAGCCATCTGGATCGAATTGAAGAAGTTAACGGATGGCTTAACGCCGTTACACGTGTTCTAGCTGACGAAGCCAGAGTTGCGGCAAAAGATGCGGATAGGGTCGTCGCTGATGGTGGTGAACTCGGTCCCCTTCATGGTGTTCCTTGCACAATTAAAGAGAATGTAGATGTGGCAGGCACACCAACAACCCAGGGGCTTCCTGTCTTTGCTGATCTCATCTCCCCGACCGATGCCCCTCTTGTTGAACGCCTCCGCTCAGCGGGAGCTATACCAATAGGACGAACCAACCTCCCTGAGCTTGGACTCAGGATAAGTACAGATAATCCCCTGCATGGTTTGACTCGCAACCCGTGGCATCCTGAACGAACAGCTGGCGGTTCGTCTGGTGGAGAGGGCTCTGCAATCGCATCAGGAATGTCACCATTGGGCCTTGGCAACGACATTGGTGGTTCGGTTCGTAACCCGGCTTTCTGCTGTGGGGTCACAGCCATCAAACCCACTCATGGTCGACTCCCTGCCTTCAGCGTTTTTGAACACGACCAGAATCCTGCTTTGTCGTCTCAAATAATGCTCACTGACGGCCCGATGGCACGCTCAGTGTCAGATTTACGAACCGCTATGAGAATTTTGAACGGTCGCGACATCCGTGACCCACGATCTGTTGACGTCCCACTAGATGGACCTGATGCTAAACGTC
>Ga0114933_10005159_pt1 | contig 11935 bp, 10 predicted proteins | sample 4SBtaG_FD_89691 | JGI IMG/M metagenome (GOLD analysis project Ga0114933, IMG submission 89691) | Deep subsurface microbial communities from Kolumbo volcano to uncover new lineages of life (NeLLi) - 4SBTROV12_W25 metaG | ecosystem: Environmental > Aquatic > Marine > Volcanic | place: Kolumbo...
CGCCGAGATCTTCGCCGACGGCGGCTACGAAGCAGTTCGCCAACACCGTCGGGAACACCCCTACCCTCAGCTCGGCCCCTACCGCGTCACGACCTTCGAGGACGGCGAGCGCATCGTGCTCGAGGCGAACGAGCACTTCGCCGGAGCCGCTCCCTCCATCCGCCGCGTAGAGATCCTCCGGTTCGAGCGCAGCGAGCTCGTGGCGGCGTTCGAACGTGGGGCCTTCGACATGAGCGCGCCGAACGCCATCACCCCCGAGCAAGCACGAGACGCCTCGGAGCGCATGCCGGGCTCGACCCACCTTCGCGCGTCTTCGCTCTTCATCTTCGGCTCGCTCGACCTCGAAGCCCCCGCCCTGCGCAGCCGCGAGGTGCGGCGCGCGCTCCTCACCGCCATCGACCGCGAGGCGCTCGTGCATGCGGTCTACGGCGACCACGGGCGCATCGCGCACATCCCGATCCCCGGCGAGTTGCCCCCGGAGGTCGTCACGGTCTCGCACGATGCCGAAGCCGCGCGCGCGGTGCTGGAGCCCCTCGGCCTCACCCTCCCGCTCTACATCTCGAGCGGTGGGGTCGACACGCAGATCGCCGACCTGTTGACCGAGCAGCTCGCGGCGGTGGGGGTCACGGTGGACCGGAGAGTCGTCCCGAGCACCCTGCGCGCGAGCCGCGAGCGCGGACACGGCGGCATGGTGCTCCGGGTGACGCGCGGCAAGCGAGACCGCGACCCACACTACTGGTGGGCGATCCGCGCGGTCGACGGGCACTACCCACCCGAGGCGCGCAACGCAGCCTACGACGACGAGATCGCGGCAATGGTCCAGCGGGAGGAGCGCTCGGTCTATCCCGAGCGGCGAGACCAGCTGCGGGACATGCTCTTCGCCGAGTACGCCGATCGGCTCCCGTCGATGCCCCTCATGTTCGCCGCGGAGCGTCTGCTCGTCGCCCCGGAGCTGCGGGGCTGGGACATGCCGCCCGAGACGCCCTTCGGCCTCGGGCTGGAGCACGCGTGGTTCACGACCGGGGACGACGCGGAGGCCGACGAGATCGAGCCTGCACAGTGACGAGCAAGGCTCTGCACGCGTGGCCGATTCGCGCGCCGAATTGCCGATCGGCACGGCCGCTGCACTGCCTTCGTGCATGAACGCATTCGCACCCCTGGCCGAGTCATCCGAAACCGAGGTGCGCAAGCGGCACGCCATCCGACTGCTCTTGAGCGCGTGCTTGAAGCTGCTCTATCGCCTCGACGTGAGACGCATGGAGCGCGTGCCTCGCGAGGGTCCCGCGATCATCGTGTGCAACCACGTGAGCTTCATCGACTGGCTCTTCATCGCCGTTGCGCTCCCGAGACTGCCTCACTTCGTCATGCACGAGCAGCACTGGCGTCAACGCACCTTTCGGTGGTTCTTCGATCTTCACCACGTGATCCCGATCGCCCCTCGCAAGGACTCTCCCGAGAGGCTCGAGACCGCGCTCCGATCGATCCGGGACGCGCTCGAAGCCGGGGAGCTGGTGATGCTCTTCCCCGAGGGCGACATGACCTACGACGGCGAGCTCGGGGTGCTGCGTCCCGGCGTCGAACGGATCGTGCGGGAGCAGCCCGTGCCGGTCGTGCCCCTCGCGCTGCGAGGGCTCTGGGGCAGCTTTTTCTCGCGGAAGGGTGGCGCGCCGATGCAGAAGCTCCCCCGCCGGTGGAGGGCAACCGTCGAGGTGGTCGCGGGGCTGCCGCTTGCGCCAGAACAAGTCACGACCGGGCGTATCGCGACCTCCCTCACAGCGCTCCGAGGAAGTCTCCGCTAACCATGGTGCATGACGACATTCGACGAGAACCTCGGCCCGCTCGCACGCCTCGAGGGCGTGTGGGAGGGAGACAAGGGCGACGACGTCGCTCCCGCGACCCCCAACCGCGAAGCGGTGGCGAAGAGCAAGTACCGTGAGCGCATCGTCTTCGAGTCGATCGGCCGCGTGGACAACCACGAGCAGGTCCTCTACGGGCTTCGCTACCGCACGACCGCCTGGCGGATCGATGAAGGCGACTCTTTCCACGAGGAGGTCGGCTATTGGCTCTGGGACGCCGCCAACGCGCAGGTGATGCGCTGCTTCATCGTGCCTCGAGGCGTGTCGGTGATTGCCGGCGGCGACGCAAGAGCCGACGTTGGCGGGTTCGATGTCGAGGCAAACGTGGGCTCAGAGACCTACGGCATCTGCAGCAACCGTTTTCTCGACGCCGAGTTCAAGACGGTCAAATACACGTTGAGCGTCAAAGTCCACGATGACGACTCTTGGAGCTACGAAGAAGACACGGTCCTGCAGATGAAGGGGCGAGACGAGCCCTTCCACCACACGGACGCAAACACGCTCAGGAGAGTGTCGGCGTCTTCGTAGGACCGATGACCGCGCGCACGTAGGTCCCGCCGCCCGGGCGGGACTCTGCGTGGAATTGCTGACTCAGCCGGCGTACGTTCGGCAACCCGGTCACCGCGGTCCGCCGCCGGAGAATCTGGCCGAGGCCTTTGATGCCCGGTCCTGCGTCGATCGCAGCCACTTCGACCGACCGGCCCGCGATGGTGCGCAGCCAGAGTTCGCCGCGCACGGCGTGGTCGAGCAGGTTGGAAGAGAGCTCGTGGATTACGATGTCGAGCGCGGCCGCGCGGTCGGGCCCCAAGCCTACGCTCGCGGCCAGCTCTCGGCCCTTGCGCTTGGCTTCCGTTCGGTCGAAGTCGCGACGCACAGAGACGACATGGGTCGTCCACTTCGATTCACTGCGCCGCTGCTTCGTGAGTTCCACTTTATCGCGATTCTCCCCGAGCTGGATTGCAGATATGTACGTGTGTCATTTCGGATCCGCAAGGATCCGGCTCGATATGCGAGCAATCCAGGCCTACCGAGAATTCGAGCAATTTACGTGCCGTCGAGGGTGCCGGCGCATGGCGCCCGGAGCCGGGACCGGCTATGGGGCCTGATTCAGCCGTGACCGAAAATGACAAGCCGCGCTTCGACGCGCTCTCCCTCGACCCCAAAATCTGCAGCGCCCTCGAAGCGCTCGGCTTCGAGCACCCAACGCCGATTCAGGCCGCGGCGATCCCCGCCGTCATGGAAGGTGTGGACGTCATTGGACGTGCCCGCACCGGGTCGGGAAAGACCGCTGCGTTTGGCCTGCCGCTCCTTCACCGGCTCCGGGACGGCGGCTCCCACGTGCGCGCGCTCCTGCTCGCTCCGACGCGCGAGCTCGCGATTCAGGTCACCAACGCGCTGCGCACGTACGCAAAAAACCTTCCGGTCCAGATCGTGACCATCTACGGCGGCGCGCCCTACGGCCCGCAGCTCTCCGCGCTGCGTCGCGGCGTGCCGATCGTGGTTGGCACCCCTGGTCGCGTCATCGATCATCTCACCCGCGGCAGCCTCGATCTCTCCAAGCTCGAGACCCTCGTGCTCGATGAAGCCGATGAGATGCTGCGCATGGGCTTTCTCGAAGATGTGGAGCGCATCCTCGACGCGACGCCAGAGAAGCGGCAGGTGGTGCTCTTCTCGGCGACGATGCCGCCTCCGATCCGCTCGATCGCGGTCAAGCGCCTGAACGAGCCGCGCGAGATCCAAGTGGAGTCGAAGGCCCTCACGGTCGATCACATCATTCAGCGCTGGGTGTCCGTCCCGCAGCGCTTCAAGCCGGACGCGCTGCTCCGGGTGCTGGCCGCCAAGGGCGGCTCGGCGCTGGTCTTTGCCCGGACCCGGGCCGGCTGCGCGGAGCTCGCCGATGGCTTGGTCCGCCACGGCCTGGCCGCCGATGCGCTGCATGGCGATCTTTCGCAGCAAGCGCGCGAGCGCGTGCTCGGCCGACTCCGCTCGAAGCAGCTGAGGGTCGTCGTGGCGACCGACGTTGCCGCGCGAGGGCTCGACGTCGATCACCTGGCTCTCGTGGTCAATCTCGATCTGCCGAGCGATCCCGAGCAGTACGTGCACCGCATTGGGCGCACCGGTCGCGCCGGCCGCGAGGGCTCGGCCGTTTCCTTTGTGACGCCCCGCGAAGAGGGCCGTCTCCGACGCCTCGAGCGCACCTTGCGCATCCGGATCGACCAGCTCGACGTGCCGACGGACGCGATCATCGCCGAGCGCGCCCTCGACGCGCTCAAGGCGGACCTCGAAGCCCTCGGGGAGGATGACCGACGCGGCGTCGAGGCCGTCGTCGATTCGATGCTCGAAGGCAAGGATGCCCGCGACGTCGCGCTCGCCGCGGTCGCGCTGCTCGCGCGGCAGCGAGGGCTGGATCCCGCCAAGACCCCGAGCGACCAGGCCCCCCACTGGGTCCGGCGCCGGCCTCCAGGGCGCACCGGCCCCGCTGGAGCGCGACCGCCGCGCCAGCCCAGCAGCGGTGAATGGACCACGCTCTTCATGCCGGTCGGCAAAGTCCGAGGCATCCGCCCCGGCGACGTCGTCGGCGCCATCGCCAATGAGCTGAACGTGCCCTCCAGCGAGATCGGCCGCATCTCGATCCTCGACAACAAGAGTTTCATCGAAGTCAGCGCCGGCGTGGCCGCGAAGATGACCGAGAACCACCCGGAGCTGGAAATCCGCGGGAACAGCGTGCCGATCTCGGTCGCCCGACCACGCGCTCAGCCGGGATCACGTCGGCCTCGCAGCTTCGATCGCTCGCCTCCAAGGGGCGGTCCGGCCGGCGCACGCAAGGGCCCGCGGCCCCAGAAGCGCTGGAGTCGCAACAAGAAGTAATCGCGCGAGGCCACGCTCGGCTACTCTACGAAGAGCGTGGCCGAGCTGCAGTACCTGATCCTCGACCGAATCGCCGTCGGTGGCATGGCGGAGGTCTTCCGCGCGAAGTCGCTGGGCGTCAAAGGCTTCGAGAAGATCGTCGCCATCAAGCGCATCCTGCCGCAGCTCAGCGAGGACCAAGAGTTCGTCCAGATGTTTGTCGAGGAGGCCAAGATCGCTGGCCGCCTCCGCCACGCCAACATCGCTCGCATCCTCGAGCTCGGGAAGATCGAGGGGACTCACTTCATCGCGATGGAGTACATCTTCGGCAAAGATCTGGTCCAGATCAAAGCTCGACTCCTAGAGGAGGGCCGATCCGCTCCTCCGAAGATGGCCGCGTGGGTGATGTCCAGCGTGCTCGCAGGCCTCGACTACGCCCACCGGCAGGTCGGCTCCGACGGTCGGCCGCTCGGACTCATCCACCGCGACGTATCCCCCCAGAACGTGCTCGTGTCCCACGATGGCCAGGTGAAGCTGATCGACTTCGGCATCGCGAAGGCGGCCAGCCGCGCGACGCAGACGGTCGCCGGCGTCATCAAAGGCAAGCTCGGCTACATGAGCCCGGAGCAGGTCACGGGTCGGCCGATCGACCATCGGTCCGACATCTTCGCGGCGAGTACATGCTTGCACGAGATATTGACGGGGGAGCGACTCTTCACGAAGAAGAACGACATCGCGACGATCGACGCCGTACGGGCCGCTGACGCAGCCCCGCCTTCGTCCATGAATCCCGAAGTTCCCGCCGCGCTCGACGCGGTCGTGATGAAGGGGCTGGCGCGGGACCCCAACGAGCGATGGCAGACCGCCGGCGAGATGCACGAGGCCCTCGTGATGTTTGCGATGTCCACGCAGCCGGCCTTTGGCGCGGCGCAGCTCCGAGCCTGGATGAACGCGACCTTCGCCGACGAAATCGCCTCGCAGAGCGCGCACCTCCAGCGCCTCGTGGAGGTCCGAGAACCTGGGATCGAGGTCAGCGAGCCGAGCGTCGAGGTGGTCTCGAGTTCAGCGCCGCAAGGCGCCCAGAACCCATGGGACGACGACGAGCCGACGACCGTCGGCCTGCCGCCCGAGTCGAGCGAGGACTACGTCGAACTCTCGAGCCTCGTGGCGATCGAAGATGTCGTCGACAAGTTCTCCTCGGTGGACTCGATCGCACCGCCCGCGGCGGTCTCCGCTGAGCCGACCCCGGGCGCCCTGGTCCCGAGCGTTGTGCCTGCACCCGCGGTTAGCGTCGGGGAAGCCCCACAGCACGGCTCAGACGCACCGATGGGCGAAGTCGCCCCGGAGGCGGCGGCTTCGCCCAATCCTCCTGGCCGCGTGAGCGCGACCGCGCCCTTCCCCGCTGCGCCGATCGCGACCGTCGGCGGCCCGTTGGGCGGACCCGCGACGACGGGTGCCCCTCGGGTCGACAGGACCGAGAAGCTGCCCGCCAGCCAAGAGGTGCTTCGCACGAGCCCGGCCCCCGAGTACGTCTCCCGGCCGACGCCGTCGCCAGCGGAGCCGGGCTCAGGCATGCGCTGGGGCCTCCTGCTCTTGGTCGCGGTGCTCTCGCTCGTCCTGGGCGTGGGCAGCGTCGTCGGCTGGCTCTACCTCTCCGGGCACAGCCTGCCGTTTGCCCTCTGAGCGCTAAGCCGGCCGAGCTTCAGCCCCGGCACATCGCGTCGGCGATGTCCCGGAACACGATGTGGCGATCCGTGACGCCACAGTCGAACGCATCGAGTGAGTCGACGACAAACGCGCCGCTCGCGGGCGCGGTGAACTCGCGACGACAGGTCATCGCGCCCTCCCCGAAGTCGAGCTCGATGCGGTGATCACCGCTCGCGTCGAGCAAGCCAGGGATCGTGATGTTCATCATGCCGGCCTCGACCGCGCCGACGACGCCGATGCCGAAGACCGACTCCTGCTGCGGCAGCTCCGGCGCATCCCGAAAATCTCGGATCAGCGTCACGATCGCGATCTGACCGTTCTGAGCGTCGATCCCGGTAAGCGCGACCTCGACGTCGACCCCCGTCGCGGTGGCCTGGCTCGAGCGAATGTCGTCGAAGTTGATGTCATGGATGAACCGATGGGTGCCGGTTCCGTCGGCCTCGTTGGTCAGCTCGCGGCGCCAGACGTGGTCGTCGCCGGGCGCGCTGAGCACGCCGTCGAGGTTCAGGTCGGCGTAGAAGTCGAGGCGCGTGGCGCCGAGCGAGCTGCCACGCGGCCAGAGGATCTCGAAGCAAGGCGTCGGCAGTGGGTCGATGACCGCGCGGGCCTCCAGCTGCGGAAAGCTCGTTGCGTCTGTCGGGTCCCCTGGTTCGATCACCTGGAAGTCGAGGTACTGACCGACGTGTGGGTCGAGGTCGAGCATCGTGACGCGTACGTCCCGCTTGCCGTTGAGGCTGGTGGTGAGGTCGGCGACTCCGTCCGCCACGACGAGGGAGCAGCCGGTGGTCAGCGCGAGCAGCGCCCCGAGCATGATCTGGATCGACTTCAAAACGCGCCTCCAACCGTGCCGTAGCAGCCGTAGCGGTCACACGAGGCGCCCGCGGAGACCCCGTCGTCGGGGCTCGAGCCGAGGCCAAAGACCACACCGAGAATCAACCCGGTGAGCGCGACCGCGCCGCCGCCAAAGAGAAGAAAGTCGGCCACCAGGGCCATCGTCTCCGCGTCGCCGCGACGCCCCTCGAGGTTCGCCGACGGCAGGCAGACGTTGTCGATGCACTCGCTCTGGAGCGCCGAGATATCGGAGAGCGCCAACGCGCCCACGACCGCCCCAGCGATCGCAGCTCCGCCACCCACCCCGAAAATGACCCAAGGCCAGAACTCGGGCTCCGCCTCGGCGGCGCGGCGTGCCTCGGCCTCTTCTTCGGCGCGCTGCGTCTCGGCTGCCGCGCGCGCCTCGGCGCTCGTCAACTGCGCCGCCTGCGCCTCCTCGGCCTCGATGGCCCGGTTGAGCTCGACCAAGCGCGCCTCGAGGTTCACCCGGTCCGGAGCGTCCGGGACCTGGTCCAGGTAGGCCGACAACATCGCGGCGGCTCGACGACGTTGGTGCGCCTCCCGGTAAGCGATGTACGCGTTGTACTGGAGCTGGCTCCGACCGCTCAGCTCGTAGGCCTCCTCGAACTGTCGCGCGGCCTCGATGAAACGCCCCTCGTCGTAGTACCGCTGAGCGATCTGGAAGTGCTCGCGGGCGCGATCGTCGTCGAGCTCGCGGTCGCTGGTCATGCCGCCGCCCTGCATCGCTTGCTGAGCCGTCTGGCCGCCGGAACCGCCCTCCTGAGCGAGTGCCGGAGCGCTGATCGACAGCGCTAAAAGCAATGTGAGCGTTGATCTTGCGAGGGACATCGCGACAAGCCTAACCCAACGCCCCCGGGGGGGCGATGTTGCTGCGTACCCGTGCATACGACTCAGGTCGCGGAGCGGACCGGCGGCGCCCCGAAATCGCCCGATTCGGGACCCGAAAGCGATCCATCATTCGACCTGATGCGTAACTACTCATAGGTTTCATGCATCATGCATTGGCGATGACGGACTCGAGCGAAGGCCTGGCTGAGGATCTGGGGCGGAGGCCCACGCTGCGCTCGAGCGTCGCGGAGGTGGTTCCGGCGGGCGAAGATCGGCGCATCGGCACGGTTCTCGACTCACGCTACAAGCTGCACAGCTGCCTCGGCCAGGGCGGCATGGGGCTGGTCTACGAGGCCGAGCACGTGTTCCTGAAGACCCGCGTCGCCGTGAAGGTCTTGCATCCCGACATGGCCGATGAGGAGGCGCTCGAGCGACTCAAGCGCGAGGCGCAGAGCGCCTCAGCGATCGGCAACCCACACATCGTCGACGTTCGTGACTTCGGCACGATGAAGGACGGCTCGACGTACGTGGTCATGGAGATGATCAAGGGCGTGGATCTGCTCACCGAGATCCGCTGGCAGGCGCTTCCTTGGCAGCGGGCTCGGAAGATCGGCATGCAGGTGGCCGAGGCCCTCTCCGCGGCGCACGAGCAGGGCATCGTCCACCGTGACCTGAAGCCGGAGAATGTGCTCATCACCGCCCAGAAGGGCGTGACGGACTTCGTGAAGATCGTCGACTTCGGCATCGCGCGCATGCAGGGCGCCACGAAGCTCACGGCGGCGGGCCGTGTGGTGGGCACACCGGAGTACATGGCACCGGAGCAGTGCGCGGGCATCGACGTCGACCACCGAGCTGACATCTACGCGCTCGGGATCCTGCTCTACGAGATGGTCACGCAGGAGCTGCCGTTCGCTCACACAGACCTGGTGGAGCTGCTGCGCATGCAGCTCAAGCAGGCGCCCGTACCGCCACGCGAGGCCGCCCCAAAGGCAGACATCCCGGAGGGCCTCGAGGCCGTCATCATGCGGTGCATGGAGAAGCGTCCGAGCCGACGCTTCCAGAGCATGAGCGAGGTCCATGAGGCCCTCGAGACGCTGGTGGCGGGAGAGGCGGAAGAGACCGGCGACGACGACGACCCGGCCCGACGCCTCCAGCTGGAGCGAGGGACCGATGGGTCGATGGGCACGTCTCCCACGCTGCTGCCCCAGACCCTCGAGGCCCAGACACTCGAGGCCCAGACCCTCGAGGCCCAGACCCTCGAGGCCCAGTCGCTCGAGCCGGCCCCGGGAAAGCAGGCCGGCGATCGTGTGGGCCTGATCGCGGTAGCCGGGCTCGTCTTCGTTGGCGCGGGCGCGGCCTGGTTCCTCTCGGCCGGTCCGTCCGATCCCGCCCCCGAGACGAGCGTGGTCGAGGTCGAGGTCGAGCCGGTCCGTGACATCGCGGCGGGCGCTCGAGCGGAGGAGGCGGACGTCGAAGCCGCGGATGAAGGAACAGACGTGCGAGCGACCGCAGAGGCGGCCGAGGGAGACGTGACGGAGGCCGGCGCCCGGCAGATCACGCTCTCCAGCGAACCGAGCCACGCTCGCATCTACCTCGACGACGCGATGATCGGCGAGACCCCGATGCCCATTCGAATCCCTCCCGGCGAGCTCAACGTGAGCTTGACCCTTCGGCACCATGGCTTCCGCGACCACGAGATCACCATCGGGCACAACACCGCGGAGGCGATCAACATCGTCCTGCAGCGGCGGCCCCGCACGGCGCGCTCTCAGCCCACAGGCGAGGGCGAGCCCCCTGCCGCCTCGGACGGCACCGGCGGCGCCGCGCCGGCTTCGGGTACACGCCGGCGGTCGGGCTTCCTCGATCCCTGGCGCGAGTAGCCGGCTCTTTTCCTGGCGCCGCTCACTGCGTCTTGCGGAACGCGTCCCGCAGTTCGGCCTCGTCACGGCGAGCCCGCTTGCTCATCGCCCTCAGGTCCACGATGGCGTTCGCGGCCACCGCTCGGATCAGGATCACCCCATTGGGCGCGCGCCAGATCGGCTGACCTTCAGCGCGAACGTGCGCCGGCGCGACCTCCAGGACCACATCGACGTTCGCCCGCTTGCCGACCTGACTCGTCACGTCGTCGGTGAGGTGAACGTGGGTTCGCGCGCCCGGGAAGCCACGAGAGCTTCTTGCTGCGTGCGGTCAGTCGACGGTCCATGCGGTCTACCTATGCCCAACCCAGAGCCGCGTCTCGTCCCGCTCCTCACGAGCGCTCATACGGAAGCCAGCTCTGCCCTGATGTAGTCGGCGAGCTGCGCGGGCTGCTCTTGATGGAGCGCGTAGCCCGACTCCAGCATGTGCGCCTCCACGCCCATGACGTCGGCGAGGTGCTGCACGGCCCCCGGAATGCCCAGCGGCCCGTCGTCCTTGGCACCGGCGAGGAGGGTCACGGGGGGTTCGATCTCGCGCGCGCGGCTCAACATCGAGGTGCCGACTTGGTCGGCGGCGATTTGAAAGTACGCACGGTGGTAGGCCCGGCCGTAGACCTCGCGGCGATAGTCGAGGTCTTCGCGGATGAAGCGCTCCCGCTCGGCGAAGTCCTTCGAATACTGCTCCGGGATCTGACGCTCGACGACCCTCCAGAAGACAAACGCCGGCGCGTGCACGAGCAGCCGCGCCCCGACGGCGAGCCCGCGCTTCTTCTTGCCCCAGCCCGCCACCGACCACGCGACCGCTCTGGCGACGAGCTGTGGCCTTCGGCACGCTACGCGAAGCGTGAGGTTGCCTCCGAGGCCGCCGCCGGCGAGCACGCAGCGGGAGACCTCGAGCTTCGCCAGGAACGCGGCCACGACCTCTTCGTAGCCTGCGATCGAATAGTGCACGTCGGGCTTGTCGGAGTCTCCGCAGCCAGGCAGGTCGAATGCGAGCACCCGCACCTCATCGCCGAGCGCATAGATGAGGCTCTCCACCTCTTCGACGCGCGAGCCGTGCCCGTGCAGGAGGAGGAGCGTCTTCGATGCGCCTGGGTTCACGTCGACGTAGCGCACCTCGACGCCACCCATGACGGGAAGTTCGACCCTTCGCTGCGGGAGCTCGGTGCGGCGCATGGACGCGGTGCCTCAGCTCTCGGGGGCCGTCTTCTCCTCCGCCCAGGCACTGCGGTGTCGCGCGTTCGGCAAGTGCGCGTCCCAGCAGTCTACGGAGCAGAAGTAGAGCGCTGTACGCTTGCGATTGCAGGTCGATACATTGCAGGCGTAGTACCGCTGGCCGAAGGCGATCTCCGTGCGACAGGAACTGCACAGGCGCCAGTGGTTGTCATCACTCATGGCCGAGGAGTACCACGGTGAGCAGAAAGCCGGCCTTTACATCTGGCGGTCCCCGGTTCGAGACCTTAGAGCGTTCGCGGGGGAAAACAGCGCATGCAGATCCAGACGGCCGAAGCGAACACCAAACCGGAACGCTCGGGGAAGACGCCCCCCGGACCGCCCGCGCGCCAGGGAGGGTTGCTCGGCAAGGTGCGCTACGGCGCGAACTTCGTGCTCGATCCGATGGGTTTCGTCGGCGGCCGCTTCCAGCGCTTCGGTGACACCTACTTCGTCGGCTCGGGCGACGGAACGGAACCGGGGCTCTTCGTGATGCGCCACCCTTCGGACCTCGAGGAGGTGCTGGTCACCAAGGCGAAGGCGTTCCGCAAACAACACAGCAGCTTCGGCAAGCTGTCCCAGATCCTCGGCGACGGGCTGCTGACGACCGACGGCGACGTCTGGCGTCGACAGCGCCGGCTGCTCCAGCCTGCCTTCGCCAGGAAGCGGCTGGACGAGTACGCAAACGTCATGGCGGCCGAGGCCGCCAAGGAGGTC
>Ga0114933_10005160_pt1 | contig 11934 bp, 4 predicted proteins | sample 4SBtaG_FD_89691 | JGI IMG/M metagenome (GOLD analysis project Ga0114933, IMG submission 89691) | Deep subsurface microbial communities from Kolumbo volcano to uncover new lineages of life (NeLLi) - 4SBTROV12_W25 metaG | ecosystem: Environmental > Aquatic > Marine > Volcanic | place: Kolumbo...
GCGACGACGGGCGTCATGCCGGCGGACCGCGAGGCGGTGCGGCTCCTCCGCAACAACACCGACAAGCCGGTCATCTACGTGGCCAACAAGGCCGACTCACCGACCCGCGCGCAGCAAGCGATGGAGCTCTACGAGCTGGGCATCGATGAGCTGCTGCCGATCAGCGCTCAGCACGGCCTCGGGCTGGGCGAGCTGGAGGACCGCGTCGTCGCCGCCCTCCCCCCAGAGCCCGAAGACGCCGAGGAGCTCGGGCACGCTGACGTGCCGCGGCTCGCCGTGGTCGGTAAGCCGAACGCGGGCAAGTCGTCGCTGATGAACCGGCTGCTCCGCGACGATCGTCAGCTCGTGGATGACCGACCGGGCACGACGATCGACACCATCGACGCCCTCATCGAGACCAAGGACGCGAGCTTCGTGCTCATCGACACGGCGGGCATCCGCCGCAAGCGCGCGGTCCAGAAGGAGCGCGGGGTCGAAGGCCTCAGCGTCATGCGAGCGATCCGCGCCATCGAGCGCTCGGACGCTGTGGTGCTGATGATCGACGCCAACGATGGCGTCTCGGAGCAGGACGCGCGCCTGGCCGGCCTGATCGTGGACCGAGGGCGAGCGCTCGTCATCGGGCTCAACAAGAGCGATCTGCTGAACCCAGAGCGCCGCAAGCAAGCGATCACCCGGACCCGCGAGATCCTCGCCTTTGCGCCGTGGGCGCCGATCGTCGTGCTGAGCGCCAAGTCCGGCCGCGGCACCCAGAAGCTGCTGCGAACGGTCAGCGCCGCGCTCGTCGAGCACCGCAAGCGCATCCCGACCGCGCAGATCAATCGCTTCTTCGACGAGGTGTTGGAGCACCACCCGCCGCCGTCACAGAAGGGCAAGGCGATTCGCCTCTTCTACGTGACCCAGGCGGCGACGCGGCCGCCTACCTTCGTCGCGATGGCGAACGAGCCCAAGTACGTGCACTTCAGCTACCAGCGCTATGTGATCAACGCGATCCGCAAGCGCTTCGGCTTCGAGGGCGTGCCCGTCCGTGTCTTCTATCGCAAGCGGCGCCGGCGCGACCTGAAGTTCTAGCGGGCCGCTCCCCGACGCCGGTCCGGCTTGCGCTCAGGCAGATCCGCTGGGCGCGCGCCAGGCCTCTCGGCTGATTCCGTCCGGCCCTCGTCGATAGGGGATCCAGCAGATCGCGAGGTCGACGACCTCCAGGTCGCGTTTGCGGGGAGGCACCTCTCGGCTCTCGATCACCGGCGCTTGGAGCGGCGCGTCCTTCAGCGCGCTCAACTCGTCCCGCGCCTCCTCGTGCAATGCCCGCAGCGCCTCCTCGAAGTCGCGCAGGTCGTCCTCCGCCCGGCGGATGTCGTCGCGCTCTCGGGATGCGCGGGTCGCACTCCGCGCCGCGGTGGTCGCGCGGCCGAGCACGCTGCGCCCGAAGAGCGCGCCGAGCACCGTCGTGCCCACGGAGACCGCGGTGTCCGTGCGTCGCTGTGTGTACTGGCTCTTCTCGCGATCCACCTTGGCGCGCGCCCGCTCCACCTTGGCCTCCAAGCGCTGAACCCGGGGCGCGTACTTCGAGCGAAGCTTCTCCACCGCGGCGTCGCGCGCTTCGCGATCCCGGTGCGCCATGCGCGCGCTGAACTGAGCGTAGGTCTCCCCCGGGTCAGACCAGTCCTTGTGCACTTCCGAGCGAAAGACCCGCCCGACCTGCGTTCGGCTCAGGTGGCTACGGAGGGCCTTCTCCAGCTTCTTGAAGGCGCCCTTGGCGCTGATCGCGCGCGGCACGTCAGACCAGCGCCCGGCCGGCGGCTCCTCGATCCACGGCAGCGTCCGCGGGTCGAGCAGCTCCGCCTCCGACCAGCCCTCGCCGCGCGCGAGCACCGTTGGAGCGATCCACGTGTCGAGCCCCGAGTAGCGATGTGCGTAGTGGAGCTGAACGTTGGCCACGAGCCCCACCCGCCAGTCGAGCTCGCCGCGCCCCGCGAGCGGCCGAATGAACCGCTGCGGCTGTTCCAGCGCCGGGCGGGTCTCCGCGAGCTCGCTCGCCGGCGTCGCCGGGGCCTCGACCTCCTTGTGGGATGTGTCGGGCGGGCGAACGCAGAGCGCTCCGATCTGCCCCCGGGTCAGCGGCCCGCGCAGGTAGGACATCGCCCAACGCGTTTCGAAGAGCACGGGCGCTCGCTCGTGCACGTTCCGCATCAGGAAACGACGTTTACCCAACCCGGCGATGAGGCGCCGCGTGGCGACCGGATCGAAGTCCGTCTGAGATGCGCCGGCGAGCCCCTCGAGAATGCGGTCGACGTCGCGCTCGGTGGAGAGCCGGCCCAGGAGCCACGTGCCGCAGTTCGACAGCCCTCGGTAGTCGAGGTCGACCGGGTTCTGGGTCGCCAGCATCACGCCGAGTCCGTGCGCCCGCGCCTGCTTGAGCAGGGTGAGCATCGGCCGCTTGCTCGGCGGCTCCGCGACGGGCGGGAAGAAACCGAAGACCTCGTCCATGAAAAGGAGGGCGCGGAGGCTCGACGTGCCGGGCTGCCCGCGCATCCAGGTGACCACGCGCGAGAGCAGCAGCGTGACGAAGAACATGCGCTCTCGCTCGGAGAGGTGAGCGATCGAGAGGATCGAGAGCTTCGGCCGGCCATCGCTGGTGTAGAGGAGCTGCTCGATGTCGAGCGGCTCGCCCTCGATCCAGGGCTGAAAGCTCGGCGCGGCGAGCAGGTGATTGAGGCGCATGCCGAGCTTGCGCCGATCCCGCGCCGGGAGAAAATCGTCCAGCGAGAGGGCGCCGACCCGATCGAGCGGCGGGTCGAGGACCTGACGCACGAGGTCGGAGAGCTCGAGGTCCTCCTCCCCCAACCACGCGCGGGTCAGGAGGGTGGACAGGAGAATGTGCTCACTGCTGGCGATCGGGTCCGGGTCGACGTCGATCAGGGCGCAGAGCGCGGAGACGCTCGCCTCGACCTCGTCTCGGAGCGCGTCGGCGTCCTCGCGTACCGAGAGCGGCGGAGCCGTGAAGCGCCCGAGCACAGCGAGCGGTCGGCCCGCGGTGCTGCCCGGCGTGTAGATGGCGCGCTCGACGGATCCGGCGAAGCGCGCGACGCGGTCCCCGTCTTGACCATGCCCGAGGAGGCCTCGCTTCCACATCGCGGCCACGCTCGCAGGGTCCTGCGTCGAGTCGACCCAAGGCGCGAACTCGGCTGCGCTGAGCCCCGGGAACGTGAGCATCAGGTTCGCGAGGTCACCCTTGGGATCGATGGCGATCGAAGGCACCCCGTCGATCGCCGCCTCTTCGAGCGTCACGACGCTGAGCCCCGTCTTCCCGCTGCCCGTCATGCCCACGCAGATCGCGTGGGTGGTGAGGTCCTTCGCGTCGTAGAGGAGCGGCTCATCGGTACGCTGCCCGTCGCGCACGCGGTGGCCGAGATAGAAGGCGCCGAGCTTTTCGAACGTGGCCGGGTTCATCTGATGCGCAGGGTACTCCGGGAAAGCCGTCGCATGCGTCGTCGCGAGCGCTCCGCCCATCTGCAGGAGACGAGTGACGGTGAGCGTCTTCGCACGAGCACCCGCGATTGAGACGAAAATGAGAAGAGCGTCCCCGCGTCACTCGTCTGGGCGGGCGAGCTGCTCCATGAGCTCGGTGAGCATGGCTCGCTCGGCGCCGGCGCTCGGGTTGCCCGATGCGCGGCGGCGCACGCCTGCTGCGTGCGCGACGAGGACGGCGATCTGGGCGTCCGCGCTGGGGTCTGCGGTCTCGAGGGCTTCGACGGCGCGCTGCACCGCTGGGTAGCGCTTGGAGAGCGTGAGCTTGGTGCCATCGCTGAAGAGGATCGGGGGGCTCTTGCGGCGGCCGTCGAGTCGGACGTCCTGCATCCCGGGGAGCGGGAGGCCGCGCCATGTCTCGAGCACGGCTCGGGCGAGCGCGTGGCGCGGCTTGGTCCGCGGCGGCGGCGGCTCCTCCTCGATGATCACCGATGGCTCGGGTGCGAGCAGGGTGGTCCGCCACGGGACAGCCTGAGACCGCATCATCGTCACGAGGCTGCCCCGGATCGGCGAGCCGTCGTCGACGAAGAGAAGCGAGGTCAGCGACGCAGCTTGGGCCTCCGGAAGGTCCGATGGCTCACAGATCGCGACGAGGCCGGCGCCAGAGAGGTGGGTGCGAAGCTCGCTCAAGTCGCTCGGCCCCTCGCCAACGAACCCTTCGACCGGAACCCGAGCGAGATCTTCGGGCGAGATGGAGATGCCGAGGGTCAGCGCGTGAGCGATCTGAGCCATGCTCTGCTCGCGACGCAGCCCCCGCCGGCCCGCAACCACCTTGCACAGCTGCGTGAGCAGCCGTTGGTAGAGCGCGACACACAACTTGCGATGCCTCACCTGGCCGAGCACGAGTGTGGAGCGGAGTTCGCCGCAGAGGGGAAGCGCCCGGCCCGATGAATCGGCCGAAGCTCGATCGCGCTCGGCGCCCGCCGGCAAGCTCACACGCAGCCGGCCCGGGGCGACCTCAGCCTCCAGCCAGATCACGCCGATGACGGCGGTGTTCTTGGGCAGCGGGAGCCCCGTGCTCGAGAGCACACGCGAGGCCGCGAGTTTACCCGGGGGCACCGGGGTCAGCTCGGTGACGGCGGCGTACGTCGCCTTCGCGACGCGGCTCACGATCGTTCGGCGCACGTCGTCGTCGGCCGCCGTCGACCACGTGCGATCGGGGCTCAAGGCGGGGTCGTCGATGCGACAGGCCACGGGCCAGAGGTTCGCCACCTTCAGCACGCCGAGCGGGTGGAAGCTGCGACTGAGCTGGATGCCCCGCAAGCTCTCGTACCCTGGCTGCAGCAGTACGACCGAGCCGGCCGCGGAGCTCGTCTCGGTGGCCTCGAGGCTCGTGATGCTCAAGGCAGCGCTCGCGACCGCCGCGCCCGGCTCCAAGGAGTGCACCGGCGGCTTGGCCAGGTTGCGACGGGCGATCGCGTCGAGCCGCAGCTCCTCCGTCGCGACAATGGCGCTGGCGTACGGATTGAGTTGGGCGGTCTCAGCGGCGTCGAGCCGCAACGCAAATCGTCCCGTGTCGAGCGGCACGAGCTGCTGCTTGGAAGCGGTGGTCCAGACCGAACCGAAGCGCTCCGCCTGCGCAAACACTTCGGACGGGCTCACGTAGGTGCCGGCCGTCGTTTGGAAGATCGGTGTGCTCGCGAGCCGGCTGAGGTGAAGGGGCCCACCCTCGAGCGCCGCGTCGAGGAGCTGATCGCGCACCCATACGGGCAGCTGGTCGGACGGCGTGTGATCGACGACCCGCCGAACGACGAGTGAGATCAACGTCTCGCACACCTCGAGGAGCCGGGTTCGTTGGGCGCCTCGCATGTTGGCGGTGTGGCAATCCGGAAGCTGGGCCGCGATGTGAATGGCCGGACACACGCCCAGGTCCACCTCGATCGACTGGCCGCGGTGTGTGTAGAAGAGCGCGCTGCGTTCGGCACGCGCAAAAGCGACCTCACCGATGCCGAGCACGGCGAGTTGGTCCACGTGGGTGACCTCGTCGAGCAGGTCCGCCAGCGGGTACCGAAAGCGCGCGTCGTACTCGCCGGCGAGGCGCGGTGCTTCCATCAAGCCTCGTTGCACCCGGCGAGAAGCCTGGAGGCGCGCGACTTTCGCGGTGACATCTTGGGTCCGGTTCGCGAAGAGCGCCCGTAGCATCGCCCGGTGCTCGGGTGCGTCGACCACGGGCAGGCGAAGCACGGGCCGGTCGAGCGACAACGTCCGCCCGCCATCCGGACCGAGCCAAGGGAGGCCCCAGCGCGCCAAGCGCAGGCCCCCCGTACCGCCCGCAGCCTCCTCGAGCGACACGTGCTCTCCTTGCACCGTCTCGAACGCGCGGGCCCGGGCGAGCTTCTCGACCGTCTTGCGATCCGCCGCGTTGCCCCCGGCGTCGGCGATACGGGCACACCAAGCGAGCAAGAGCCCGTACACCTCCGGCGCGCCGGTGAGGGAGGTCGGCGAGTCGTCGGCGATGGCTTCGAGCAGTCGACGGGCACCAGCACCGATGGCGTAGAGCACCCGCCGGTGACCGAGCGCGCTCACCTCCGCGAAGTCTTTGTCGGCGGCGGCCGGTGGCAGGTCCACGACAAGTCGAATCGGCAGGGCGTCTTCGATGTGAAGCTCCTTGAAAGCGCGGGACTCGATGAGGAGCTCGACCGACGCGCCCTTCTTGCCCTGCCCGAAGGTCGCCGACGCAGCTCGGATCCCCTGCCCTTTGAAATCCACACGCACACCGGACCAACGGCCCGCTGGGTCCACGAGATCGCGCGCCCGATGCCGGTCGAGCGCGTGCTGGCGACGCGCCGCTCTGCGCCGCACGGCCAGCCGAGGCACTGCGCTCTTGGTCTCGCGCTCGAGGATGTTGGCGAAGGCCCGGGCCGTCTCCTCGCTGGCGCATACGGGGTGCCAACCGCCGAGATCGACCGCCGCGGCCTCTGAGAGCGGCACCCACTCGAGCGGCCCGTCGCCGATGTCCTCGGCAACCTCCGCGAGGGTCGTGTAGCCGGCCTGACCCAGCCGACGAACCCACGGCACGTGGGCCAAGCGCTGCCAACGCGAGCCCCCCAACACGTCTTTGGCGCCGTCTCCCGCTGCGATCCACTCCAACAATGTCGTTTGCGCTGCTCGGGCGTCGGTCGCGTTGTACGGCCCGAGGTGCAGGCCGAGCGCGTCCCCGCCAGTAAGCACATCGACGAACGCGCAGCCGGCGTCCACGTTCCACGCCGCCAGCGGGTACTCGGGGATCGCCTCCGCCCTTTGGAAGCCCCGCGCCGGCACGAGACTCGCGTCATCCACCAAGACCCTGCAGACAGGGAAGAGATCGGGCTGCTGCCACGACGCGAGCTCCTGCCCCCAGTGCCGCACCGACACGGCCGAGGGCCCTGCCGCGCCCCACGCGACCGCGACGCGCAAGCCCGGGGACGGCTCGAGCTCGATGGCGACGCCGAGCGGCTCCATGACATCGCGGGCGAGCTCTCCCGGGCTCGCCGCCCTGAGCGGGCGGACCAGCGCTGGGCTGTAGTCGACGAAGCGTGCCGAGGGCAGGAACTCTTGCAGTCGCTCTGGCATGCCGCGCGGCAGCTCGAAGACCGTTCTCCCTTCGGGCGCCGGGCCGCCGGCTGCGCCCCTCGGGTGATGACCGACCAAGAACGGTTTGCGGGTGCCCTGACGGATCAGGTCGGCCGTCGTAGCGCGGCCACCGCCCACCTTCGGCCAGATCGCTGCGGTGAGCAGCGGGCTCTTGGACTCGAGCAGCGCGCGACGACCCGCGTCTCGACGGTTCTGGACGTCGACGTCCGAGGACCGCTCCGCCAGCAGATCCATGGCGAAGAGCACCCCCCCCTGGAGCATGGAGATGATCCTCGCGCCGTCGGCGCCCTCGGCCTTCGCGACCCACGGCGCCACCGCACGGGCGCGGTCACCCTTGCTGCGGGAGCCACGCCAGCGAAGCGCGAGCGCCTCGTAGGCGACGACCATGGCGCCCCGCACGGCCGCCCGGAGGGCCAGCAGCGCGTCGTTGTCATCGAGGCCGGAGTAGTCGAGCTGGGGCTTGAGGCCAGCACAGGTGGCCACGCCCTCGAAGGCGCCGATCGCCTCGTCCTTCCAACGCTCGATCTCCCGCCCATCGAGCAACATCGAGACGCCCGCCTCCGCGGTGCCGCCGCGAAACGCCACCTCTCCGCGGAGCCCCTCGACCTCGAAAAGCTCGGGGGGCACGCAGCTCTTCAGCGAGCGCCCCGGCTTCTTGATGGGCACGACCAAGAGCGGGTCCTCTTCGAGCGCCAGCTTCGCCTTTCGTTTGCGCTTCTCCGAGAACGCGCTGCGGCGCCGGCGGTAGCGATGCGCGGTCTTGGCGAGCCTCGACGCATCCTTCGGAGTCCAATCACCGAGCAGCGCCGAGGCCGCGTCCCCCGGCGGGACCCAGAGCGTGTCCCCCAACCAAGGCTCGAGCTCCTTGGGCATCTCGTCGGCGCCGAAGTGCACCACCTCGGCGCCCCGCATGACGCTGAAGCTCGAGAGGGAGCGCGGCCTCCCGAGCGCATCGCGCAGAAGGGGTAAATCGAGCACGGGGTGGAGGGAAGGCGGCGAACTCGTGAGGTGCCCGCGCCAGCCCGAGCCGGCGCCGTGCGCGGCGAAGAGCAGGAGCGCCGCCGCGCGAAGCCGAGACGCCTGCGCCGGCGCCCACGGGTGCTCCGCGTCCTCCCCGAGCTCCGAGGCGAGCCGAGCGACGAGATTCGGCACGAGGGTTCGGGCGTGCGCGATCGCCTCTGCGACCGGCGACTCGTGCAGGCGAACCGCCGACCGAGATGCGTTGGTCGGCATCCTCGTGGCGTCCACGTAGACCCGCAACGGCACAGCCGCCTGAGGGACCGGAAAAGCGTCGAGGTCGAGCGTGTACCGCGCCAACGCGACCCCGAGCTCCGCCACGACCAGCTCCGCCTTCGACCGAGCAAAGGCCGGGTCGACCAGCGCGATGAAGCCGTCGAAGCCGTCGCCGAGGTCCAGCCGCAGAAGATCGCCATGGGATCGTTCTCGCCCGAGTTCCGTTCGCCCCACGACCACGGGCACGCGTGAGTCGTCACAGCTCGCCCGCACGATCGCCAGCTCCCGCGGTTCCCCATACCCGATCATCAGTGGCACGGCGCTGAAGGAGGGCAGCCGACGCAGGTGCACCAGACCACCGACGCTGGGGCACTCCGGGCTCGCTCGATCGACCTCGGCCCGCAGCGCGCGAAGCCCCTCCGCCGCGCCGTCCTGAACCTCGAGCACGCTCGGGGTGTACCGGACCGAGGTCGCGTCGCCGCTCCCGTCGGTCACCGAGACCTCGATCCACCGAGGGTCCATCCCGAGCGCCGTGTTGACACCGGTTGCGAGCAGCCGGAGCGGCCTTCGCTCGCGGCGCGGCGCCGGATCGACCAGCTCGTCGAAGAGGTGCGTGAGCGCCTCCGCGTCCGGCGTCGGGCCCTCCCAGACAACCCGGACGTCGTCGCCGTCCCCGCTCACCCGGACCTCCTCCGCGCCGAAGGCGACCGCGGCCCGGACCACTTCGAGCACCCAGGCGGTCGGGTCCGGAAGCTGATACTCCCGCAGCTTGTCGACCGCGCGGGCCGCGTCGACACGAAGTCGCCCGGATGATACTTTGACGCCCGAGCTCATCGCGCCACGGCCTCCGATGCCGCCTCGAGCCAGGCTTCGTCTTCGTCCGGGCCGAGCCGGCCGCGCTCGCTCAGGAGCACCCGGGTGAGGAGCGTAGCTGCGATCGCGGGTTCGGTGACGGCGAGGCGACGCGCGGCGAGCACGCTCGGGTGCTCCGCGTTGAAGAGCCAGGCGGGCCGCATCAGCATGCGGAACGGGTTGGCCGACGCCATCTCCGCGTCGAGCGCCAGCGGCAGCTCACCATCGCCCCCGGCGAGCTGAAGAGCCGACGCCCGCGCGCCGGAGAAGCGCGCCAGCGTCGGACCGTTCGGCTGCCGCACCAACGCCCCGATGAGCTCACCGACCTGGTCCATGAGCACGAGGTCGGCCCCGCTGGCTTCGATCGGGGCCGCGAGCGTGAATTGGGTGTGAACGCTGTCGATCGTACGGGAGGCGTAGGCCTCGAGGACCTGCACGTAGGCCGCGAGGTAGCGCGCGCGGGAGAGGTCCACGATCGCCGCTCCGCGCTCGGCGACCGCCGCGGTGAGTTCGTCGGCCTCGCTCGCGAAGTAGACCTCGCCCTTGCGCAGGTCCCGCAACCGGACCGTCCGCTGTCCCCGGGAAGCCTCGATGAGCGGGATCTGAATGGCGCCCTCATCGAGGGTGAGGCCTGCGTTTCGTGCCGCCGTGAGCACTGCCTCGATCGACACATCCGAGACCGCTCCACCGGCGAGCTCCCGCAACACGTCGTGTACTTCTCGCGTGAGCTCGCGGTCGATGACGCGCGAGGCCATCGACATCGCTCGTGCGTGGTGTTCATCGCGCCGCACATTGTCGCGGCTCAACGTGTGCTCGAGGCGTCCATCCTGCACGGAGACCACCACCCGCCCGAGCACGCCCTGTGAGGTCTCGTGCAAGAGCAGGCCGCGGTTGAAGAACCCGAGGTAGGAGGAGCCGTCGGCGGGCAGGCCCGCGACCACCGTCGTCCCGCTGTCCTCGACCCGCACCGAGACGAGTGCGTCGACGCCGAGCGGCGTGTCGATCCGCGTCTCCCGAATCAGCTCGTCGCCGAGGAAGCTGGCCACGAACCGGATGGGGATCTCGGCGTGCCGGCACCACTTCACCAGCGCCCGCTCAGACCCCTTCACGAAGGCTCGGAACTCGCTCTCTACGCGCTCCAGCCGCAGCGTGACCGTGGTCCCAGAGCCGCCTCCGCCTTCTGCGCGAAAGAGCTCGTAGGTCTGGTCGGCCCCCAGCTCGAGGGTCCATTGCTCCCCCGCTCCTTCGGTGGTGCGCACGCTGACCAGGGCTGGCTCGACGGCCAGCACCGAGACGAAGCCGACCCCGAACTTTCCGATCTTGTCGGTCTGGTCTTCCTTGCCCGAGCGGAAGAGCACGGTGAGCTGCTCCTCGAGCACGGCCCGGCTCATGCCGCATCCGTCGTCCCGCACGCTCACCTCGAGCCGACCGAGCGCGTCCCCTTCGGCGCCGCCGTCATGCTCGAAGGTGACGGTGACGGCGACCTGCGTCGCCTCGGCGTCGATGCTGTTCTGGATGAGCTCTCGGTAGAACGCGAGCGGGTCGGCGAACTGCTGGATCAGCTCGTTGACGAGTCCGTCCTGCTCTCCCTCCGCTCTCGGTTCGTTGCCGTGTCCGGCTCGGTACGGGCTCATGGCGCCCGACTATCTCATATCGGACTGCCGGATCGTTCGATCGCGCGCCGAAGTGCCCCTCGGTTGAAGCCGGCGATGATCTCCCCACGAAAATCGATCACGGGGATGCCGCTCGTCTGCACGCCCGCCGTGCGGGCCGCCCGCTGCATCGCCTCTCGAGCCCCCGGCTCCTGCTCGATGTCGCGCTCGACGAAGGGCACATCGTTGTCGCGCAGGAACGCCGCCGTCGACCGGCAAGCGCTGCACCACGAGGCGCCGTAGATGATCACGTCGGCGTCGCCTCCGCCGCCCGCGGCGACGGGGGTCGGCTCGGGGGTGCGGGCCTCGCTGACGCGTGCGTCGAAGGCCTCGCGCGGCAATCGACGCACCACGTAGTCGCCGTCCGCGCCAGCGGCGCTGAGGTCCGCCACGTAGACCATGTCCACCCCGGCGCCCTCATCGGGCCCGAGGCTCAGATCGTCGACGCGAACGAAACTGCGCTGCGCCTCCGGGATATCCGTACGGCTCGCGGCCACGTGCGGGCCATCGTCGTCAAACCAGACGAGGAGCAGGCCCGCCATCTCGCCCCGCGCCTCGAAGGGTGCGTCCACGACCTCTCCCTCGGCCGATCCGTTGTCTTCTTCGCCCGAGCAGGCGGCGAGGAGCGCACAAAACACGATCAACAGGGGCGCGGAACGCATGCTCGGACTATGCTCTCCCCCTCGTGGGATCGCCACCCATGGGCCGTCGGCCACCGAGCAACACCCCGCTCGACGTCAAGCTCAGCCTCGCTGCACGCAACGCTGTCGTGGCGTGCCTCGGCGTGAAGCCGGAGGAGCGCTGCACGCTGATCGTCGAGCGCGGCATGGAGACGCTCGGAAATTGCTTCCGAGAGGCCTTCGAAGAGGTGGGCTGCACGCTGCGCTCTTTCCGGCTCTCCCCGGCTGAGTGTGAGCGCTCGGACCTCGTCGGCGAGGTCACAGCGAGCCTGGGCCTCTCGGACGCATCGCTCCTGCTCTGCCAGCCCGAGGGGCTGCCCGCCTCGTTCAGACGCATCGTCTGCGCGGTGTCGGGGGACCGCCGACACGCGCACATGCCCGGCCTGACCAAGGCGATGATGTACCAGTCGATGCGAGCC
>Ga0114933_10005163_pt1 | contig 11933 bp, 13 predicted proteins | sample 4SBtaG_FD_89691 | JGI IMG/M metagenome (GOLD analysis project Ga0114933, IMG submission 89691) | Deep subsurface microbial communities from Kolumbo volcano to uncover new lineages of life (NeLLi) - 4SBTROV12_W25 metaG | ecosystem: Environmental > Aquatic > Marine > Volcanic | place: Kolumbo...
ATAGAGTAATTAATACTAGCGGAAGAGAAAGGTATTCATTGGTTCAATTTTTTGGCGTAGATTACAATGTAATGGTAGAAGGGTTAGATACATGCATATCTGATAAAAAACCATGGAAATATGAACCGATTAAAGCCGGTGTCCATTCAGAGAACATGGTTTCTGCTACCTATCATTATGATGAAATGTAGTCTGGGCATAAGTTCATAAAAAAGTACTATTTAGTAATACTTAATATATTTTAGATATTAATTAAAAAGGAACTAAGAATATGCAAAAAGAAATGCTTGCTATAGCAAAACTTAAATCATTTGATGGAGCATTTGAAAAATTTATGGGTTGGATGCAATCAGATGAAGGCATGAGTGTAAGAAAAAGTATAGCTTATCCTGAAAAAACTATTCCGGGAATTGGACCCGATAAGGGCCATGTGATGTTTAAAGTGACTGTTCATGATGAAGCTGGCATGAAAGATTTTGTTTCTGGAAAAAATGCTTTAGGGAAGCCTATATTTGATGAATGTATTGAAGAGGTGCATCTTTGGGAATTGAGTAAGGTTGAAATTTAAATAATTTAGACAATTAAATAAATTATTTACTGTCTAAGTTAACATAACCAAAATATTCCTCGGGAGTTGAATACACGCGAACTTTAGCGTCACGATCTATGATGTTTTGCATATCCTGTGTGCTCATAGATAGTTTGCCATGTGCTACCATCATTTCAGCAAGGGTAGGGACTTCCTTGAGGTCAGACCATTTAGAGCTATCCCACAGACCTGATCGGATCATACATTTTGGGCAATGACTCATAACTTTTTCAACATGGATCAATAGGAGGATTTCTGGTATTGATCCCTTTTCTTCGAAGTGACTGGCAAGTTGCTTATCTCTTACAATCGCTGCTCTTCCACTAATTCTAAGAGTATCGCCATTTCCCGGAATTAGGAAGTACAGACCAACTTCTGGGTTTTGCAGTATATTTTCAAAGGTATCCATTCTTCGGTTGCCAGTTCGATCAGGAATTATTAAAGTTTTTTCATTAAAAACTTGCACAAATCCAGGTGGATCCCCTCTAGGAGATAAATCAAGATGGTTGTCTGACCGACGTGATGCTAAAATTATAAAAGGTGATGCATTAATAAATCTACGAGCTAAGTCATCTATATGATCAATGCATTTATCTTTTACTCTTTTGTTTGGTGGTGCAATCACCTTCCTGAGTTCAGCCACGCTCGTAATTGACTCTTCAATTTCTACACCAAACCTTTTTTCCATTATTTATTTCCTAAATTTACATTCTCTTTGTTAAGAGACACTTGTTGCCCGTGCGCAGTATTTATATATGCTTTTCTCCAAGCAATCTTTTGATTATATAACTCTTCATTCGTAGTAATTCCTTTTTCACGAAGTAAATGCTCAAGAGCATTAAGCCAATGGTTGTAATAGGTATTTCCCATATCTAGGTCACCCTTTTCTTGAGCGCGGATAATTTCTTCACTAATTACTTGTGTCCATTCTTTCCAAGTAAATATCCCTAATTCTGCAAGTTGTATTGTTATAGAAAATGCTTGTGCATGCCAAGGCTCATCAAAAACAGGTTCATCTTTATCAAATGGCTGTGCAAGAAGAGGGGTGTTATATTGATTATTTTTACTCATTCTTTAGCCATGTATGGTTCCCAAAGGTCAATACAGACTGAGTTCAGTTCTTTATTATTTTCACTCCATAGTTCTTTCGCCTTAAAGCAGACACTATAGAGGTGCTCACCATTTTTTATCCCTTTTGCATTATCATCGGGAAAAATATGTACACCGTATGATCGTATTACGGTGCCGCTACATCCTCGAACGTACCTTGGTAAACGAGTGTGACCCTTTGAATGATTATTGATGACTTTAACTCTATCGTATTTTTTAAACTTCGGAAGTTTTTTGGTCTGCAAGTTAGCAGGTGAACCTTTAGTAAGTATATTCATTGCTTCGTGCACATCTGGAGGGGTGTAAACCATTTGTTCGTTATAAGGATGCCCGGTATTTAATTCTTTTTCTGTAATTAAATTTTTTTCGACTAAAAGCTTTTCAAGTCCAGCTAGCCAATTTTGGTAGTAGGTATTACTTAAGTATTTTACAGGATGTTGTCTTTCTCTGGCATGGCGGGCCTCATCAATGTTCCACTTCCCTAAAAATCCACAGGCTAAGGTGATTGCAAAAACTTTTCGTTCCCAATCATGGTGAAACACTAATTCAGATATTTCAGGTTCAGGATTAATCCTACCAAAACCGTATTGTCCACCTAAATCATGGGGTCCATTCATTAATTTGGTTCCTTTGCATAACTTACCCCAATCATTGAATCACGTGTAACTAGAGTAGAAAGTTTGTCTTCAGACCATTCCTCAGTACCACTAGGGCGTTCCGGAATAACCAAATAGCGTATCTCTGAGGTTGAGTCCCAAACACGAATTTCTTTCTCAATTGGAACATTTGTTCCGAATTCATTTAATACACTACGTGGGTCTTCTACCACTCTTGCGCGATATGGGGCTGATTTATACCATGTTGGGGGAAGTCCAAGTAAAGTCCATGGGTAACATGAGCATAATGTGCAAACTACAACATTATGTAATTTTGGAGTGTTTTCAACTGCAATAATATGCTCACCCTGACGGCCTGCAAATCCAAAGGTTTTTTTTATAATTGATGAACAGTCATTTTTTATTGCTGCTTTAAAGTTTTCATCTACCCAAGCTCTTGCAACAACTTGTGCTCCATTTTTTGGTCCAATTTTATGTTCATATGTATCAATCAATGCATCAAGTGTTTCAGGATTTATTAATCCTTTATCAATTAAAACACTCTCAAGTGCCTTAACCCTGAGCGCTAGATCAGATGGCAAACTGTGATTTTCTTTTTTATCATACGACATTAGTCGGCTACTCCGTCTATTTCAGACAATAAAACACTAATATTTGCTTTGATGTTTTTTATATTATTTGTAACAACTGAAAAAAATAAATTTTAGACCCTTTAATATACGCAAGCCTATTAAATTAACCTATTATACATTTATTGAAAATTTATTTGAGTCAGAAAAAAATGTCTCACGGGCAAAGTAATTATATAAATTTTAATCCTAAAAAGCCAATTGCGGTAATTGGCGCTGGTGTAATGGGTACAAAAGTTGCTTGGAGTTGTGCCAGAGTAGGTATTGAGACAAGGTTGTATGATATTGAGAGAGGTAAAGCACAGTTATCAGCAGACCATGCTTGTACCTGGAGTGTTGGTAAAGAATTAAAAAATATTCAGAACTTTCTTAAAACTCCTGAGTCCCTTCAAGAAACTCTGGCTGATGTACAATTAGTCCACGAAAATGTTCCGGAGGTACTAGATACAAAGCAGTCTGTTTATAAGCAGTTATCTACTCATTTACATTTTGGAGCATTTATTAGCACTAATGCATCTGCTTTTACCTGTTCTCAACTCGCTTCTGCAACAGATCGTCCAGAACGTTTTTTTAATTTAAATTTTTCCGACCCACGTTTTTCGAAACTGGTTGAACTTATGGTTTCCGATCTTGCAGCAATAGAAACAGTTAAATTTGCAGTAGAATGGGCACAAGCAATTAAGATGGTAGTAGTGCACACTAAAAAGGAACAGCAAGGTTATATTATGAATAGGATATGGAGGGTGATCAAGAAGGAAGTTCTTCGTCAGATTGAGGATGGGTATGCTTCGGCACAAGATATTGATCGTGCTTGGATGTTAGCATTTGGCACGCGTATGGGACCTTGTGGGCTTATGGATGATGTAGGACTTAATTCCATATTAAGTATAGAGCAAGTTTATTATTCTCAATCCGGTAATGATGATGATAAGCCAGTCAACTTCTTGATAAAACTTGTTGAAAATGGAAAACTTGGATCACATTCCGGAAGTGGATTTTATACATACCCAAATCCAGAATATAATGATCCTGATTTTATAACCTTTGATAAAAAAAAGATAAATACATAGTTAGAGCAAATTTATACTAGATTGATAAGATTAAACTTAAAATTTTTATGCTATTTATATTTTGGTCATTAATTCATAACAGTTAGTGCTAATGGTTTTATCCTTCTGCTGTTTGATGAGGAACTTCAAGGTTTGACCAAGTTTGTTCATAACTATGTGAGCTTATCTCAATTATATTCCCCCAAGGATCCTCACAGTAACAAACTTTATAAGGTTTCTCGGGCCAAAGTTGCCAAATTTTTGAGCGTTTTTTCCCACCAGACTCATCTATTGTAGTTGCTAGACCTTCTATATCTGGGTCAGTCACACATATATGGAAAATACCTGTTTTCCAAAATTCAAAATTGTTATCTGGTCTAACTGACTTTGGTTCAGAAAACTCGAACAACTCAATTCCTACACCATCACCGGTAACTAAATGAGCCATTTTAATAGCTTTATAACCATCTCCAAAAATATCCTGTACAATTTTAGAGAAGTAGCTACCATCCTCTTCAATAAGGGCAGGATTCATGAGGATATTAAAACCTAGTATTTTAGAGTACCAATCAGCTGCAGCATCAATATCAGTTACAGTAATTCCAACATGATTCATCGTTCTAGAATTTGTCATATTTACCTCTACTCATAATAAAGATTTTGGATTTTCTTGAAGTTATAATATTTCCTTTTTGGTAAGTTATGCCTTCAGTTCAGAAACAAACATACACCCCGGTGAGTGTGTTATCGCTATTTTAGGCTTTGCATTTCTTATTGCCTCTTGAGGAGTAACACCGCATGCCCAAAAGACAGGAATCTCATTATCCTCTATAACTACAGGAGAACCATAATCGGGTTGATTAATATTTTCAATTCCTAAAGAATCAGCATCACCTATTTGAATTGGGGCACCGTGCGCCATCGGATAATTCGATGTTATTAATGCAGCCTTTTTCGCATCATCAGGTGTGTAGGGTCTCATGCTCACCACCAGCGAACCATAAAACTTTCCAGAAGCTACAGTTTTACGATTAGTAATAAACATTGGCACATTGCCTGCCTTTTGAAGGTGTTTTGGAGGTAGCCCTTCTTTTTTCAATGCATCTTCAGCGGTAAACGAACAACCGATTAAAAAGGTCACAAAATTATCTTGCCAAAGGTCAAGTATATCTATTGTTTCGTGAGAGAATAAACCGTTATAGAAAATTTTATAGAGAGGTAGATCGGTTCGAATATCTGCTTTAGGAGCACTTCTTTTTGGTTCTGGGTTTCCTGGTTCTAGTACTTCAAGTAAGGGACAGGCATTTGAGTTTTTCTGGCAAAATATCGAAAAATCAATTGCCTCCGAACTTTCAAGGATTACAACATTTGCTTGCATATAACCAAGAGCATGCCCTGATGTTGTGCTGGTAAAAATACCATTACGACAGGCATTTCTAAGGTCACTAGGGTTATTAAAAAAGTGCATAAAAAAAACTACCATATAAGAGCAGAGAAAAAATCTTGCTTTTAATTTTAATAAGAGAAAAATATATTTTACATTCCTATCCTATACTTATTTTATACTTAAAATAGATATTTGATAAATCTGTTGAATTTAAATTCAAAATAATTTTATGTCCTAATTTAATTACAACATATTTGTTTCTTTTGCGGTCTTAAAATAAAGTTAAAAGTTTCATTAAAAATATGTTTGGAGGTCTAAAAATGAAATTTGGTGTCTTTCTTCCTAATGGTAGCAATGGTTATGTGTTATCTAAGGCCTTGAAGCCCTATCTTCCAACATATGAGCATCAAAAACAAATAACAATTGAGGCAGAAAAGCAGGGACTTTCATTCGCGCTTCCTATGATTAAATTTAGGGGTTTCGGGGGAGCAACAGGTTACTGGGATCATTGCCTAGAACCCTTTACACTGATTGCAGGATTAGCTGCAGAGACAAAAGAACTTACTTTTGTACCTACTGTCGCGTTACTTGCTCTGCACCCTGTTTATACTGCTCGTTTAGTTGCTACACTATCTAATATTAGTAATGGTCGTATAGGATTGAATATAGTTACAGGTTGGAATCAAGCAGAGTATGCTCAAATGGGTTTATGGCCAGGTAAAGATTATTACGAACAACGATATGAATACGCCACAGAATATTTGGCAATTTTAAATGAACTTTGGGCGACTGGAAAATGTTCTAGAAAAAGTAAATTTTGGGATCTAGAAGACTGTCACTGTTTTCCAACTCCAGGTCATAAAATTCCAATTTTTAGTGCAGGGCAATCACCAGCCGGTATAAGTTTCTGCGAGAAAAATGCTGATCAACGTTTTGTATTTGGACAACCACATATGCTGGACAAACTTGAAATAGAGAGCAAATCAAAAAATAAAAAACCTTACGGTACTTACTTACTTTTTCATATGATAGTCAGTGATACTGACTCTAAAGCAAGGGATATGGGTGAGGAAATAATTCGTAAAGCTGATAAGGTAGCCATTGCAAACCAAATTTCTAGTGCAAGTCTCGATACAAGTATTGGTGGTACAAGTGAAGCTCATAGATTATCTCTAGACAAAACCTTGGAAGATGGGAACGCAGCATTTAATACTATTCCGGTGATCTATGGATCCCCAAAAACAATTGCAACTAAAATTACTGAGATTGCGCAACGTACTAGTGCTGATGGTTTTATGTTTAGTTGGAACGATTTTGAAACCGGTATAAGGGAGTTCGGTCAAGAAATTTTACCAAGAATTTCAAACATATAATGTCTATACTGAGTAAGAAATTCTTGGCTAATATTTTTTATGGAATTAGAACAGCCCGTCCCTTAACTATACCGTTGTGCAGGTCATGTAGTGCTTGGTTAGCTTCAGATAATTTATAATCTTTAGTTGCTAGAGTAACTAAACCCCGGTCTGCTAAAGCCATTAACTCAACTAACTCTGCATACGTTCCTACAAGATTTCCTACTATTGTTTTTTCAGAAACAATCATATCAATTGCTGGAATTTGTATGCGCCCCCCGTAGCCAACAATATAATAATATCCAGCATTACGTGTCATAGCCAAGCCGTTTTCAATAGCATTACCCTCGCCCACAAAGTCTATTACTGCTTCTGCTCCATGACCCTTGGTGAGTTCTAAGACTTTTTCTACTTCATCGCCGTTAGCTTTAATTGTGTGATGTGCTCCGCTTTCTTTTGCTAATCCTAGAGCAAGATCAGATCGATCTAAAACAACAATTTCTGCTGCACACAAAGCGTTAAGTGTCTGGATACCAATATGACCTAATCCACCTGCACCAATAATTACTGCAAATTGTCCTGGAACTAGATGTGCTGCAGCTTTTTTGGCTGCACGATATGCAGTAAGTCCGGCATCCGTATAAGGAGCTACATCTTTTGGGGATAAACTTTTAGGAAGTTGTATTAAACATCTTTCACCAGTATGAAGGTATTCTGCATATCCTCCTGGCGCATTAATTCCAGGGAAGCTACTTTCCATTGCGTGCATATCTTCGCCACGGCGACAAGCTAGACAATGACCGCTAGTTACGAGTGGGTGGCAAATTACAGGATCTCCAACTTTAACACTTTCAACTCCAGAACCAACTTCTTCTACCCAGCCAGCATTTTCATGACCCATAATATGAGGAAATTCCAAGTCTACAAAGTCTTTCCAAACACCTTCAATAATATGAAGATCAGTCCGACATACACCTGCTCCACCAATTTTCACAATAACATCTGTTGGCTTTACAATTTTAGGATCTGCTACATCTTCATATACAACAAATTAGATTTAGTAAGCGATTCATCAAACCCTTGTAGCGTTGCTGCCTTCATGTCAACCAGCTCCTTATTAAAATTAGATTAAAATTACATACTTGGGTCAAAAATTTGCATAAGTAGAATAAATTATTCAGTAATTAGCCCTTAATAGCTCCAAATGTAAAGCCGCGGCTTAAATGTTTATGTATTAATAGACCTCCAATCACAAGTGGAGCGGCACCTAAAACTCCTAAAGCTACTTGGATGTGAGGAGCATAATGTCTTTGCGCTATATCAACCGGTATAGTTACCCATTGTCCTGAGGCTAGTGACATTGCAATCGTACCTTCACTCCAATTTACAATAAAGATAAACATTGTAGTTGCAGCTAAGCCGCCTTTAATAAGAGGTAATGTAATTTTGAAATGAGCTTTCCAGCGCGACATACCGTCCATCAATGCAGCTTCCTCAATTTCTGGTGGAACTTGTTCAATGAAGCTTTTAAGCATCCAAGTAGATAGTGGCACGGTATAAACAATGTAAATAATAGTGAGTAAAATTGGAGCTGACCCACCACCTAAAATATGCCCTAAAATTCCAAAAGGAATAGCGATTGCTATTGCTGGAACCATTCTGAACATGAGAATTTGAAGTGGAACTATATTTCCACCTACTCGATATCTAGCTATACCAACAGCAGCAAGAAAGCCAACACTAATAGATATAAATGTTGAGACGGAAGCAACTATTGCTGAGCTTATTAGTGAGCGCCAACTTGAGGTATCCATCATGCCCAGCTGATTTTCATTAGACATAAAAATAGCAATAAAGTTATCTAAAGTTGGGTTATTTGTTATCCAGACTGGCTCAGGAAGATTAAATTCAGGGTGAGGTTTGAATGCTGATGAAAGCATCCATAGGATTGGAAATAGAGCAAATACAATAGCGAAAAACAAACCTATTCCATTTAAAACTGTAAATTTGCGTCCTAATCCTAAATTTTCCATTAATGACTATACCTAAAAATCTAATTATTAAAAAAATAAGTAGCTTAATTAATAAAATAAAAAAATTTATATAATTATTTATTAATTAAAAATTTTTCCAGTCTCCTGATTTCTCTAGTGCATCCGCTACTTGTAAAACAGTCTTATCTTCATATTGACGTCCAACAATTTGAAAACCAATTGGTAAACCATTATGGATGCCACATGGGACACTAATTGCAGGATGCCCTGTTAAGTTGAACTGAGGTGTATTATTAATCATATTTAGTGCCTTAGACATATATTCACGAAAATCTGCATCTTTTGGTGGTATAGTGGAGGGTAAGTGAGGGATTGTTGGCATTACCAAAACGTCAAAGTTTTTAAGAGCAGAGTCATAAGCATTTCTCAAGACTTGAGTAAGATTTTGGGCTTTAGCATAGTAGCGACCATTATATTGACGTTTTAAATATTCTCCCAAGAGAATTAGGTTTTTAACTGTTAAAGGAAAGTCATGAGCTCTTGTTTTATAGCTTTTAGCAAGGTGGTCAAGAAGGGCAACATCATAAAAACCTGACCAATTAGTCCCAGCTCCATAACCTTTAAACATGAATTCGGTAGATCCTTCAGCAGCAACACCAAACCATATTGATAAGCCATCAATATGCAAAGGGACTGATACATTAGATGCATTCGCACCTGCCAATTCTAGTCGTTGTATGGCATCTTGAACCTTTTTATCAACTATTGGATCACTGGGAGGCAGGCCTATATCATCCCAAGTATCTGCGGTTTGATTAAAGCCCTCTTCTAATATTCCTATACGGATGCCTTCACATCCTTTACCTATTGCCGACATATAATTATTATTAAAATTTTCTGATATTATTCCTTTTTGTCTTGGATCAAGTGAATCAGGACCAGCGATTACTTGTAATAATTTGGCTGTATCTTCAACGGAATTTGCCATCGGGCCAACATGATCTAAAGTCATCTCTATGGTCATGCAACCTGTATACGGAACCAATCCATATGTTGGTTTATGCCCAACAACGCCACACCAGGCAGCAGGTATGCGAATAGAGCCGCCTTGGTCTCCTCCTATTGCGATAGGAATATCTCCTGCAGCTAAAGCAACCGCACTACCTTTAGAGGAGCCTCCCGGAGAATGCGTGGGTTTTCTTGGGTTTCTTACAGGACCATATGCACTCGTATGACCTCCACCGGAAAAAGAGAAGTCTGCACAAGCAGTTTTCCCAACAATTTCAGCGCCAGCATCTAGTATTCTAGTTATTATGGTTGCGTCTATAGTAGGCGTATAGCCTTCGATTGCCCTGGCTCCATTCATCATTGGAACTCCAGCAACAGATACCATATCTTTTATCCCAATTTTGTAACCTTCGAGTTCTCCAGTCTTAGCCCCCTTTATACTAGTTTTCCAATACCATGCATTATATGGGTTTTCATCTGGTTGGGGACGTTTACCTGGTGTGCGTGGGTATTTTACTTCTGGAGTTGGTGCGGTTAGATTATCTATACGTCTGAGGTTTTCTATAGCTCCAAGCATTGCATCTCGTTGGTTGTTTAGATCTTCTAAATTTAAATTTAAAGAGAAGTCGTCAGATATCTCTTGCAAATGCTTGATAGTAGGCATTTCAGGTCCACGAGCCATAATAAACTCCTTTAAACATGCACTTAGTTAGTAAACTTAAGACATTAGTTTAGCATATTGATCTAGTAGAGGTAGAACCTTATCCCTAGGTTCATCTGGAACATCAAACAATACAGCGTTGATGTTTGCTTCTTTATATTTCTGGAGTAAATCATAATCTGTAGGAGCAAAGAAGACAGTGATAGAAAGCTCTTGTGGGTCCCTTTCTACTGCTTTTGCAGCATTATCAAGTCTTAGTCGTTCTTTAAAGGGGTCAAAGTCTTTTCCACCACGAGGAAGCCAGCCATTTGCTAAATTTGCAACACGTTTTAGAGTATGATCAGTCTCCCCACCTAAAATTATTGGCGGATGATCCTGGGTTATTGGCTTTGGACTAGACCAAACAGGATCAAAATTAACAAAATCTCCATGATACTCAGCTTCTTCTTCAACCCAAAGGTTTTTAATAGCTTCAATTTTTTCTGTCATTTCTTTAAAGCGAGTTTTATAAACTGCGCCATGATTTTCCATCTCATCTTGGTTCCAGCCAGCACCCACTCCAAATATAAAACGACCTCCTGATTGACGGTCTAGGCTAGCAGCAGATTTTGCAGTAGTTATTGGGTCACGTTGAGGAAGTAAGCAAATTCCGGTTCCAATTTTTAGCTGAGTAGTTCTTGCTGCTGCAAAAGAAAGTGCAACAAAAGGGTCCAGTGTATGTTTATATCTTTCAGGTAATTCACCCCCTGGAGGAAAAGGGGTTTTTCTGCTAATAGGTATGTGTGTATGCTCGCAAGCTAGTAATTGTGAAAAATTCCTTGCTTCAAGTTCTTCTGCAAGTTCTCCAATTTCAATACCGTAGTGTGTGGGGAAATAAAATACACCAAATTCCATTTTTATAAGTCCTATAAAAGTTTAAATACTAAGCTTTGTCTTAAAATTGATATTTTGGATATCTATGGCTTTTAGATTATTAATATAAATGCCAGCTTTGGAAAAACTGTTTTCAGTGTTTTGAAGTCATTATTTATATGTTAGCCAATAATTACAAATAGGTATAACATTTTAATTATATAAATATTAAGTTGTGTTTTAGTTATATAAAAAAAGAGTAAACTTATTAAAGGCAATAAGAAATAGTGGTTTAATTCTATATGCAACTAATTCGTAATATTTTTTCAGGATCATTATTAATTCCTACAGGATTACTTCTTTTAGGAGGAATTTCTTATGGCAGTCTTTTCTCTGCTAACAAAAGAGCAATTGATGCTGGCTTTCCTTTCTTAGCTTATGCATTTTGGCAGGTACTTCTAGCCGCTGCTATTCTTATTCTAATCTCTATTTTCACATCGGGTTTACCTCGTTTAAGTAAAGTTAACTTACGTGTTTTTAGTTTTGTTGCCGTTGTTGGTCTTATTTGCCCTTTATTAGTCATTACAGCGATAGCAGACAAATTACCCCCAGGAGTTGTGACGCTTTGTGCAGCCTTAATACCATCAGTAACTTACATGCTAGCCCTTTCTGTACGTGTTGAAAA
>Ga0114933_10005164_pt1 | contig 11933 bp, 6 predicted proteins | sample 4SBtaG_FD_89691 | JGI IMG/M metagenome (GOLD analysis project Ga0114933, IMG submission 89691) | Deep subsurface microbial communities from Kolumbo volcano to uncover new lineages of life (NeLLi) - 4SBTROV12_W25 metaG | ecosystem: Environmental > Aquatic > Marine > Volcanic | place: Kolumbo...
TCGCCAATCGATTGACGCCACCACTATACAGAACAAGTTCCGGCGATTCGCTCCATTCATCACCAGCGATGGTCTCGATGCCGAATTGATCGAAGTATTGTTGACCTTTGGCTGGTGCCTGCAAGAAACGGCAAAAACGCAAAGCCTCTGCCGATGCGTTGCACCATTTCAAAACTCCAACGGTGATTTGCTTTGTCGCGGCATCAAATTCGGGAACGTGAACCATTTCCAATTTGTCGCTGTGAAGTTTGACTTGTGAATCCCAAACGACGGCGGCATCTACGGACTTGATCAAAACGGAACTAGTCAGCTCGTTCACTGTTGGCTTGAAAACTTTGCAGGCCTCGGAGATTTCATCCCACTTATCCATTTTTGTCAGCAGCTTTTTGGTTGCTTTACCAACGGACGCCGCATCAGGATTGGCCAATGCGAATTTGATGTCAGGCTTCAATAAGTCATCAATACTTTGAATGTTGTGAACGTTGCCTTTGGGGATCGCAATCACAGGTCGAATTCGACCAACCGGCACGGCCTCGGCGAGCAGTTTCTTCTCGCGAGCGATTTTTATATAGCTTGTATCTGCAGCCAAATACAGATCACCGATTTCGGCAATTTGAAGATTGTTTAGCAGTGTCCCCGAGCCGCCGTATTGCAATTGAATTTCGACGCCAAATGCTTCTTCATAGGCCTTCGCAGCGGCTTCCACCGGCAACTTAATGCCGGCCGCACAATACATGACAAGTTTCTTCGAACGTGGCGAGCCATCGTTGTCGTTCGCGTCCGCAGGTCCCTGAGCTTGCGGTTCACTTTCAGCGGGATCGATGGAGTCAGAATCCGGCTGCCCGCCGCCAGACGCAAGCATGAAGATCAAGGCCGCGATTCCAATTAATGAAACGATGGCCAGAGTCAGTCCATTGTTTGCGGCGCCGTGGCGTCTCATGTCTAATGCCCCTGATTTAATAAACGGGTCGTGATCGCGGACCGTGAAATTAAAGAGGTCCGAAACAACCAATAAGTATACTGTGGAGAGCGTGCGTTTTGGAGTGCGGCGCAGGCGATACGAATCAATGGGTGAGTTCAGCGATATGGGCTCGCATCCCCAATTGACCAAAGCAGAGAGCGAGATAGTAACTCGCCCCTCTTTGACGTTGCGCGTTTCTTAACGGTGAAGCCGCGGACCTATGTGCTTTCGTCGCTTCGCGAATGAAACGCGCAACATCAAGACTTACGCCTTCGAGGCTGCGATTCTTTTTAAGAGACCATTTTGTTCATGTGAGTTACAGTACATCAAATTCGCCCCTCTCGCTCACGAGCAACGAAAAAACGCTCTAAAATCAAAATCTGAAGTCTAATAAAATCACAGCCTCTTCGGGTTACTACAGACTCACGTCTGTGGTCGAGAAGTCTTAGCGATGTATATCAAACTGGCAGCAATTACGGCGGTCACGATTCCCAGGATGATACAAGCCAACGTATTCAGCAACGGAATGACTTTGGCCACGAACACCAAGACGGCTAGGCCAAAATAAAAGATGCCGCATAGCGCGATGCCGACTTGGTTGTACCACCGTGGTTGCAACTGTTTGGGCAAAAAGTTGCGGTTAATCCAAAGCACATGAAAAGCCGTCAGTCCCAAGGCGACGTTGTTTAGGTTGGCGATCACAGTCACCATGACGGTGGGAGCATTGCCGAAGTTCAAGAAAATCGTAGCGGCGATAAACGACCAAAGTACATAGGCACCCAAAATACCGTAGTAGATGTACTTCACGCCGTCGGATTTCATGTTCTTGCGAACTTTTTGATTCCCCGACCAAATGATGTCTGTCCAACGTCGTGAGAAGTCTTCGACGATCGCCATTTGACTGGGTAAGAAAATCATCAGCCCAACAAATAATGCGGCGTACCAAAGTATGTCAGAACCTTCTCCGGCACGAATTCCGTGAGCCGAGATTAATGGCTGAGCGTACGAGATGCCCGATTTTCCGAACATCGACGAGTCGCGCGCGTACTCGATCGAAATCAATGCTGGCAACGCCATCCCCATGAAACAGCCCGGAGCCCAAATGAAGACTTGGTCCGTAATGATGTACTTCCACCATCCCTTCCATCGGCGCATAGCTTCATCGGTGACCTCAAAGATCGTTCCAAGATGGCTGAGTTTCACATCGCGACCACCGACGGCGCTAGCAATCGCACCGACTTTGCTGCCCATGCCCCAACCTTTGTCACGAACAAAGTTACTGTATGTCGCGTTGCTTAACCCGCCACCACCGGCATAGCCGGCAAAAGCACCGAGCAGCGCGATGTTGCCCATAGCGATCAGTGGCCATGTACCACTTTTCAGAAAGTGGCCGAATACATTCACTACCGTTTCGTTGCCATCTTTATCAGCGACGGGCAAGTTACCGAATTTGAAAAAGCCGCTAAAAACGTCGACCCAACCCTGCCTACTAACGAAGAAAACTCCGATGATCAAACAAAAACTGAGTACGGCGACGACCTTAGCGGTCATGACAAACTGCAACACGTTATAGACTTTGCCGCCCACAAACACTGGCAGCACAACAGCCGCTAAACATAGATAAGCGACGACGTTTACAAGGTAGGTATCATCCAATCGATGAACGTTCCAGTTGCCATCGTCGGAGACGACAACGGACACGGGATCGTGTTTCTCGTCATAAAGCGGCGGTCCTCTTTTGTCTGTAGTTGCTCCGGATCGGATTAGCTCAACAGTCGAATTAGGCTGAGCAGTTCCGCTCAACAAGAAACCGGCATCCGTTTTTTCGATGCGCACCTGGGCATCGGATTCTGTGCCGACTTTTGAGACCGTCGAAGTTTGATCGCCGGACGAGTCGACTTGGATGACGTAAATACTGTCGCCCGCCGAAACTTCAGCCGCTGCGGGAGGCCGCCCAAGATGCCATGACACAAGAAGCACAGCTGCATTCGTTGATAAGCCAGGAATCAAACTTCCTACGGTCATCAACAAAGTGATGGATACCCAAAACGCCGGTCCCGGTTTGGTGCGCATAAAGCCCGTGAATACAGGCTCGCCAGTAAACAAGGCGTACCGTCCACACTCGATGTTGTAAAAGCACTGGCAAATGATCGCGATGGTGGCGATCCACATCAAACCACCACCGTATTTGGCGGTGATCGCGGGTCCGAACAGCCATTCACCGCCGCCGATCTGAATGCCGCACATGACGATTCCAGGACCGATAAACCCAGCTAGGTTTCTTAGACCAAGTGGTTTAGCTTCCGGGAGCTCGTCAACATTCCAAGTTGGTAGACACGTTTCAGGAACCTGATTCTGCGGTTGATTCTCAGTCATGTAGCACCATCGCTCGACCAGGTCCACCGTGGCAATCGCGAATTTTGACAGCAGCGAACAAGAAGTAAGAGTTATCGGGAACTTTGCTAACGTTGAACAAGTACTCGACACCAACCATTTCGTTGGTACCCAGCGCCCAATACGTCATTAAGGCTTGTCTTGGATCGACGCCACCCAAATCTGGTGCATCAGTAGCGACGCAACGAATTCCCTTTTTCTTCAGATAGACGATCGTGTCCGGCCCGGCAGCAGGCCAACCCTCAGCCGCGCCAGTCAGCGGATCAAACCACATGCTGTTGTTTTCGGCGCTTGGTTTAAGATGCCTGTCAACATGTCCGGTATGAAAGATCACGACGTCGCCTTTGTTTAAGCCACCGGTTTTTTTCTCAAACGCTTCAATGTGAGCAACAGTGATCTCTGGCGATGCGGGCCAAGTCGACTTCTTGGTTGAACCGACTAAATTAGTGACATCGATAACGCGAGCCTCGCCGCAAGTCCAATCGAGTGGCACTTTTTCGGTCGTCATCGAACTGTGTCCACGCTTTCCATACTTTTGTTCGTACGACTGTAGCCAGCCGCGAATTTCTGGAGCATACGAAATTTTGGTTCCATCAGGCGGCAACGCAAAGGCAGGAGGCACCAAGCTTGTACCAGCCATGCTGTCCATCACATGGCCGTGATGATACAGATCGAGGTAATCGTTATAGAGAAAGTCGAGCTTAAGGTAGGCTTGCCGATGATTGCCTGAACCGATGCCTGGAGAAGTCAGCGGCTTGCCCTGTTCCAATGTCGGCGAAAGATCGATGGCTCTTTTTGCTTTTGATGCGGCGATCAATCGAGCTGGAAGCTTGCCGCCCGCAATCGCGAACGCGCGGCCCTCACCGTATGGCCCGTCTTTATGTCTTGGGCCAAGCAACGTGTAGAAAGCTCCGGTCGTGGGTAACTTGCCAAGATTCGTGGCCCCTTCCGTCCAAATCATTCCGTATTTCAAACCGGCGTAATGTGTCGGCTCGGCCAAATCTGGCAGCGGTCCCATACTCGCACTGTCCGTTCCCAGCGTCATCACTTTGCGAGTGGCCAGGAATTCCATGCAATCAGGATCCGGATCCGGATACCCAGGAGATTTGCGATCCAACGCGTCGGCGATGTATCGCGATCCTTCAAGGAACGGCAAGTAATATTTGTCGGAATAGTCGCTACGGAATAGCACCACGTCGCCGAATCGCAATTGACGATGTTTCTTTTCAAACCGTAATACGTGCTGACGTTTGACCAACGGGCTGATGCCTTTGGGGGCTTTGTCTAGCAGATCGCGAACGTCGACAACGCAGGCCTCGCCACCGAATTGCCAAGCTTCAACCTTATCGGTGTAGTGTAATCCTAACGGACCAGACTTTGGCCGCTTTAGATCAGGTCGAGCTACCGAGTGTGGCGGAACGTCGAGCTGCGTGCCTGTATTACCATCGATGATTAACGAGTCAATGTTGTAAGGGCTGTCGATTCCAATCTTTCGCTGATGATTGATCTGAAATCGAGGAAATGGCGCCGAGGGCCAAGTCGCCGGATACTCGGGAGCAATCAGCAGCGAGCAGTCAATGAATCGTGATCGAGCATCCTCGGCCGAGGCCATCGACATCACGGAGTTGAAAAAGGCCAGTATCGCAAGGCAGACAACGGAGACTCTCATCGATGACCACTCCAGTTGAAATAGAAGTCCGTCTTCACGGGGAGCATTGTCGACGTTGATGTCGAAGACTCACGAACGTCGAACAGTCAACGATTATTGTGACAAAGCTACCCATAGAAGTGAATGAAGGGCGGCTGCGGCATCTCTTTATTCATGCGCACGAGCGTCGCTTTTCACTCCGCGAAAGTAGTATGCGGAGGGGGAGACTTAAACTTTTCTGTAGCCGTAGAACATCGAACACTTGCACTTCGACTCGCTGCTTTCGCAGAGGGAAAGTCGACGATGGAAACGCGGCGTAGAGCTATTTCGTTGAGATTGCTTGCGACAAAGGTCGTAAAACTTGGTCGATCACGTGCCGGTCCATGAGCTCTTCGCATCGCTCGACCATCGTGTCCAATGTGTCCTCGAATGTTGCCGCGCTATCGAGACTGCCGTATTGGCGAATCGTGAAATAGACACTAATTTGGTCCTCTGCGAACTCACGGCGACGAACTTGATAAGCACTCGTTCGCGTTTCAATCATCAACCGCGCCTGCATGCGGCACGAATCTTCGAGGCTTATGGTAATCGATGGTTCGAAGTTCAGGATTTGTGAATTAGGAATGTCCAGCAAGCTTTCCATTGCACTGCACGTACCCAGAGCCTCGGCGACCAATTCGTCGTGGTTGCCTCGATAAGAATAATCGAAACCCATCATGTAGTCCAAAGCTTCGCAATCCAACGGGCTCACGGACAACATGTATGGAATAAGTTCGAGCATCAGTCGATGCTGATCGTAGGCGGGTTGCATCTCGGCCGGATTCACGTAGCCGCTGCAGATTCGACGTGGCTCGAGCGATAGCCAACGTTGGTGTCCTTGATCTTTGTCTTCTTCTAAAACAAAGTCGCCGTTTTCGCGCGTAGAAAAATTGCGCATCGACGGATAGCTTTTCTGCACACGTTCGAAGAAAGCAAGCACAGTGTCGCGACCATTTGGCAACTGCATCTCGGTATTCAGATTCAAGTTACTATAAAAATCGTCTGCGAATGAACCGTAAATGTGCATGTCTATTCCTTTAGCTTTTCTGCGAGTCACAAGTTACCTGCCCCCAAGTGAGGAGACCCGCTGCGAGTTTCCCGATGCATCCAGCAACTGGCGGTTGGAATGCACCCCGCAGGCATTCATTGTATAACTGCAAAACTACGGGGTCAAAGTTTGAATTGGAAGCACCTATGGAACTCTCGATTTTTCCAACGCAGCTGGGTTGGCTTGGTTTACTTGGACAATCGAAGAGCGTTGCTGGCATTTGCATCGGACACATTTCAGCGGATGGGGTTCGTCAAGCAATGGTTGCAAAGCGTCCAGACTTGTATTCCATCGACCCTAAGAACGAATCAAATTGGTTTCCCGAGTTGCGTCAACGCATGACCGACTTCTCAACGGGTATTTTCGACGATTTTCTAGATGTCCAGCTCGATCTTAAAAGCGGCACGGAATTTCAACGCCAAGTCATTCAAGCTACTCGTGAAATCCCCTACGGTGAAACTCGATCGTATCAAGAAGTTGCCGCGCTTGCTGGTTCTCGGAACGCGGCTCGCGCTGTTGGTTCTGTAATGCGAAAAAACCGGTTTGCCATCATCGTTCCTTGTCACCGAGTCGTTAGTGCATCGGGAGTCGGCGGCTTTGCGGCTCCGGGTGGAATCGATCTAAAGCATCGTATGCTCGAGCTGGAATCCACTGCTACCGCAATGTAGGCCGCGAACAAGCGGAGCGCAATTCCGGCTTGTTGCAGCTCTTGCAAGGTTATCGCTTTTTGCGCAACGAGAGCGGGAACTGCGCTGCGCTTGTACGCGGCTTACTTGTTCGAACTGCCAAAAACGCGAGCAGTTTCAAGTCTAAACACAGCGAATTTTCAACTTATGATAATTCCCGCAATTGCAGCGATCATTGGGTTTCATCTGCCTTCACACCGTGCCTAGAATGGTGACAACAGGCTGCGATAATCGCTGTTTTGCCCTTTTAGTATTCACTGTGGAATCCATTATGAGCGTCAGTTTCGTCCGGCCGAATGCCACTGAGTTGGTTTTCCATCTATTCGGCCGCCCCATCCATCCGGAACTGTTTGATATTCACGCGGAGAAGGTCATCGACCAGCCCGACTATTCGGCGACGATCCGAATCTGCGAAGCTGGACACGTTGTGGCCTTTACCACAAACGGCGAAACGGTAACCGAGGTCACCGCCGCTAGCCGCCATCCGCTGCCGCAACGAAAACACGTTTTGGAAAAGAAGCTTCGCGGCAGCCGAGACGAATCCATTGAGCTCGAAAACGGATTGGCGTATCACGTCAGTTATCAACTCGAACAACTCGATCCCGAAGTCTTTTTGAACTTCCACGAAGAGCTATTGATGGATAGTCGTCGCGCGGATTTGTCACATCATTTCCCCGGCGGCAATCGCTTAGCCCCATCGCCCATCAGTGTCATCCAAGCAGACATCTGGCCGCACAGCTTATTGATTCACGCCTTCCACACCTATCCCGAAGACTGTGCGCTGGTGAAAACGCAATCGCTGTTTGAATTGCGATAAGAACTAGATCAGCCCGGGAATCGGTGTCCCGTTGTAAAGTTGATGCGGTTGAGCTTTGGCTTCGGCAAGCTCTTCGTCAAACCAAACAGCTTTGCGGGGAATGCCTAGTGCCTCATAAATTGTTGCAGCAAAGTTCTCGGGCGTTTGAGGATCAGATGTTGGTTCGCCGCCGATTCGGTCGGACGATCCAATCACCGTACCGCCTTTGACTCCGCCGCCAGCGAATAAGACAGTTTGAACGCGGCCCCAGTGATCTCGACCGTCAGCGAAGCCCTTCATTTTCTGGGGCATTGGTGTTCGTCCAAATTCACCAGCAACGACGACCAGCGTCGAGTCTAAAAGGCCACGCTGTTTCAAATCCAACAGGAGTCCAGTCAACGCGTGATCAAACGGTGGTAGTAAAAAGTTCTTTAGGATCGACGCGTTTTTCTTATGTGTGTCCCAAGGAGCATAGTCGCCAAGCACGGCTTGAACCAACGACACACCTGACTCGACCATTCGTCGGGCTAACAGAAGCGTCCAGCCCCACTGCGTGTGGCCATAGAGGTCTTGTTCCTGGGTACGTGCATTTGTCACGTCGAACAAGGCACTACGCGTTTTATTGCTGGTCAACAATGAGATCGCGCGTTGTCGAAAGGCGTTCAAGTTACTTTTGTCGGCATGCGATTCTAAATCTTTGCGTTGAGTTTCAAGAGTCCGTAACAAATCGATACGCCGCTCAAATCTCAACTCGTCCAGACCATCGCTGAGCGTTAGGTGTCGCGGTGGCGTGAATGCCGGTGACTTAGTGTGTTCGAATTTCTCGCCAGTGCGAAACAGGTAACAGTAATCCGGGCAACATCCATGACCGCCACACCCTCGGCTGGCTTCGATCATCCACGGATCCCACTTACGCCCCATTCGTCCGGCGGTAATTCCGGGCGTTAGCGATGCGGATTCCAATTCACGATTTGGCGTAAGTACTAAAGCTGGCGGAAGGTTGTTATCCGATGAGAGCGTGTAGTTGACCAACGATGCAATTCCTGGCCAATCGTGCCGTGTTGGTTTCGTCCCGTCTTTCATTTGGGACAGCGGCGGAATGGTGGATCGACCACTGTTCATCGCGTGAAAGCCAGGCCAATGAATATTGTAATCGTGTGTCAGTGAGCGACACATGGACCAAAGCTGGCTGTGTTGGGCTAACTTCGGCAAGTGCTCGCAAATTTGCACGTCAGGTGTTCGAGTGGCAATCGGTTGAAACTCGCCCCGAATGTCTTCGGATGCATTCGGCTTCATGTCGAAGCTGTCGATCTGCGAAAGTCCGCCCGCCAGAAAGATGTAGATGATCGACTTAGCTTTTGGAAACGCTGCTGTTGACGTACTGGTTTCGGCGCCCAGAGCTTGAAGCCTCCACAAGTCGCCGAGTCCTAGACCCAACAACCCGGCTGATCCTGCTTGAATGGCGCCGCGGCGAGAAACGAAAGGTGAATGAGTGGCAGAATTCTGATTCATACCAATGAGATTAACATGTCGCGCGAGCATGTCAAAAGTGATTTAGCGATCGATGATACGGCAGCGGCAAGTTAAATGGTGATTGCCAGTCTAGGCGTCGTCTCACCGCGTAGCTATTTGCGTTTCTTAATGCTTTTCACCGTTAGACCGAGTACTTTCCAGGTTTGCTCGAGTTCGCTCGTGGAGAGACCGTACTGTTGCGACAACTCTTCAATCGCGTCGCCCTTCTTTCCAGTTCGTTTAACGGCCTCAACAAAATCGTCTATGGTCGGCTTTGATGGTTCAACGTTTTCGGTTGCCACAATTTCCGTAGAATGCTGCGGGAGGTTGTCGGGCCATTGGCTTTTGCACCACTCGATCAAGGCTTCCACAGTTTTATCAACGCTACGCGCTTTCGAGGGATGGTCAACGTGCAATCCGGCTTCAGATAACATGGTTTCAGTGATGTGTTGCCCAAGCAATCTGTAGGCCTCGAATTGAGCGTCTTCAAAGAATTGGTCCGCCGTCGTTTCATGCGGAAATCCTGGATTCGTTTGCGCATAGCTTTGGACGTTTGCAGGCAATGGACCGTGATGTTCGGAGTGATTGTCATTCGTTTGAGCCATCAGCGATGACTTTAGGAAGATCAACCAACCTTCTTGTGGATACGAATCTTCACGCAGATGCTCAACATTCAAACTTGATTCGATGGGCGGATAGGTAATCCGACCGACGGTAAAGTGTTGTCGTGTGTGTGCTGGTTGATTCGGTTCTTTGTTTTTGACCGTCGGGCGAATTTCATCCAAATTGATTTCGACGACCACATTCTCGTCAATAAATATCTGCTGTATCGAACTGGCCAGTGCTCCAAACGCGAATTCGGGGTCACATGAAGCGTCACCAGCGATAATCAACTTGCATCGTCGTTGCAGTAACGGATAGAGACCTATATTGTCGCCCGTGTGTCCGCCATCAGATAGATTGACTAATGTCGATTTGGCGTTTGTGTTCATCGTCACTTCACGAGCTAAGTAAAGCGGCCAGAAATTCTTGATGAACTTGCTAATTACATTTTCAGGTTGCGTCGTTAATTCGTTCGCCGGTGGTTTGACTTCCGTTCCACGGATGACGGGGAAATGGACTTCGCCGTTCTTAGCCCACATTTTCCTTGGGTTGTCGAGCCACTGCCCAGTTCGCAAGTTGAACAATACCGATGAAAATGCCAACGACAGAGAAGTATTCTCGCCGGGATTCGGAGACGCCGCAGCTCCTGAAATCGTCATTGCGTTCGACAACCGAAGCTCGCCGCCATGGTACTCTGATGTTTTGATGTAACCAGTCGTCGTCGAGCCACAGTATTCGCGAGAAAGCACAAATTGATCAGACTTGCGGTCTTTGCGCGCCAAGTCTCGACTGCCGGCTAAGTTCAACGATGCCATGATCAAATGATACGGTGCTGGATTGGCTCTTTCTTCACCAGGATTGTTTTCGGTCGACGCCGTTTGCTTGTGCAAATCTTGCAGTCGCATGTCATAGTCATCTCGCAGTACGCTCAAACCATCATCTGTCTTAAACGCTTCAGTTCTCAAGTAGGCGTCCGACAAGCGGTCTCGATAAAAATAGTGCAGCGATACGCGGTTGTAGTTAATGAAATAACCAACAACGATGAACAGAATGAGGACTGCCAGTAAGAACCCAAAGGGATCGATCGATTCGGAATTCAGCCACTCTGAATAAGCAGGTAACTTATCGAGCTTGGCCACAACGTCGACGACGAGCAATAGGCTGGTAAATACGAAAAGAAAGATCGAGGCACTTAGCGCGATCTTCAACGCCGACTTCTTCAACCCGCTGTTCGAAGAGGTTTCATCGCGCGATTTTCCCTTCCGAGTCATTCCAGCGAACAATCGTCCCAAAGCCGTCGAGCTGATCAATGAACCGATGTCATAAAAAGTCGGATTGTTTTGGTGGTAGATGGCCGAGCACCCCAAGAAGAGCACAATGCCTAGGCTAATCACTATTCCGTACAAACCGACGCCCATCGATGCTTCCCAGATCGATCGATTGCGACGTGTCCACCATTGCACGCCAAGGAACAAAGATATACTGGCCAGTAGGCAGTAAACAACAATCTCGCCGATGAACAAGCCACCAAAAAAAGCAGAACTTGCCAGCAAACTAGTCGCAATTCGGTCGCTTGGATTTAGAGTCGGAAATACGAAGGTTGCATAGCCAAGTAACCAAATGAGCGCAAACGTGACATAAATCGAAATCCAAATCCGTTCGCCGCGATCTTCGCGTGTCTCACCCGTCCGTCCCGCTAAGGCATCTGGTTTGATGAATTTGGTGATGGTCAAGAAGCCGACGTCGTATAAGACCGAGACGATGGCCCCAAACGCCGCGAAATTGACCAAAACATCAATTCGCACGAAGCGGTACATGGTTTTGAGTTGTTCGACTTCGAGGCTTGGCAAGTAATGCCACATATTGACGTTGGCAAACTTGCTCGACAAATACATCAACAAAGCCGTCAGTAGCATGATTCCGGTGACATAGCTGGTAAATGTGCAAAGTACCCCAGAAAGCAATGCACCCGCGGCTCTCATTACTTCACGTCGAAACAATCCGGAACGTAGTACGAGAAAATCACCGTGCTTGCGCAAGTGGTGCATTTGCTTGGTGTTCGACAGCGGGAACTGGTCGTCCAAGTCGAATTCAGGTTTTGCATTCCAATACAGGTTTGGATTCTTTTTATCCTGCAGTGGGATCGTCATTAATGACGTCAAGCAAGAGCCGATAAAGCCGCATCCTGAAACGGTCGCCATGATGTCAAAACATCGCAGCACTCCACAGCGTGCCAACTCTTGCAA
>Ga0114933_10005165_pt1 | contig 11932 bp, 13 predicted proteins | sample 4SBtaG_FD_89691 | JGI IMG/M metagenome (GOLD analysis project Ga0114933, IMG submission 89691) | Deep subsurface microbial communities from Kolumbo volcano to uncover new lineages of life (NeLLi) - 4SBTROV12_W25 metaG | ecosystem: Environmental > Aquatic > Marine > Volcanic | place: Kolumbo...
AACCGATCTACAGATAGTTCTTTTTTAGTCTCGTAAACGATCTTTTGGAAAACGTCTATTTTAGGGTCTACCAGTTTTCTCGATAATTTTTGCGGCTCGCAATAATGTCCACTCCAACTGAAAACTTAAATTCAAGTTTTTTGTCTTCAGCATGATTCTCCCCCATTCTTCGCAAAATTCGCGGATTCCAAGAATTCGATAACGCAAACAAGAGAAGCCAGAGGAATCCAAAATGCTGGGATGGATCCTATAAATCAGTCGATTGTTTGTTATCAGGTTTCTTGATTCTAAAGCTTCAAGCTGACGCTAAATTGACTCAATCCAATTCATCTGATTGGTCGTTTCAGGTGCGTCTTACTCTGACGTCGCCCCAATGTGGCACATCGAAAGCCGTGATCTTTTTAAACATTATCGGATCTTTAACTTTTCACCTGAAAAAGCTCATCAAAGCTACCGGAAGAATCTGGCACGAATATTGCTTAGTTAAAAGAGCCAATCCAAAACACTTAACCAGAGGTAAATAACAAATGTTTTCAAACTCCCGCATAAAAAAGCGACTTTCTGTGGTGTGGCTAGTTATTTCGTTGCTAACCCTAAATTCTGTATCTGCTGCTGATTCCATTAAAGTCGGAGTATTACATTCCTTATCTGGCACGATGGCCATCTCTGAAACCACATTGAAAGATACGGTGTTAATGATGGTAGACAGACAGAACGAGGCAGGTGGTCTTCTTGGAAAACAACTGGAGGCAGTCGTAGTAGATCCGGCGAGTAACTGGCCACTATTTGCAGAAAAAACTCGCGAGCTCCTGGAAAAAGAAAGGGTAGACGTAATATTTGGCTGCTGGACTTCTGTTTCGCGGAAGTCGGTACTCCCCGTCATCGAGGAACTAAATGGACTACTGTTTTACCCGGTCCAATATGAGGGCGAGGAATCAAGCAAAAATGTCTTTTACACGGGAGCCGCACCGAATCAGCAAGCAATACCTGCTGTTGACTATCTAATCGGAGAATTAGGTGCAGAGAGATTCGTATTGGCGGGGACAGACTATGTTTACCCAAGAACCACGAACAAAATTCTCGAAAATTATCTAAAAGATCTCGGTGTGGCTGATTCAGACATCATGATCAACTATACGCCATTTGGACACAGCGACTGGCAGACGATCGTTTCTGATATCAAGGCATTTGGATCCGCTGGGAAAAAGACTGCGGTTGTAAGCACAATCAATGGAGACGCAAATGTTCCTTTTTATAAGGAACTGGGTAATCAGGGGATTAGTGCTGAGGATATTCCTGTTATAGCTTTTTCCGTCGGCGAAGAGGAGTTATCTGGCTTTGATACGGGTCCTTTGGTAGGCCATTTGGCGGCTTGGAATTACTTCATGAGCGCGGAAGCTGACATCAACGATGATTTCATTGAAGCCTGGCACCAATTTACCGGTGACGATGGCAGAGTCACTAATGATCCAATGGAAGCGACTTACATTGGCTTTGAAATGTGGGTCAAGGCTGTAGAAAAAGCGGGCACCACTGATGTCGATTCGGTGAGGCCTGCTCTTTACGGGACAGCAGTGCCGAATCTAACCGGCGGAACAGCAGTTATGCATACGAACCATCATCTTCAAAAACCCGTGCTAATTGGAGAGATTCTAGAAGACGGACAGTTTGAAATTGTCTCAGCTACCGCAGGGGAAGTTATTGGGGATGCTTGGACTAACTTCCTTCCTGACTCAGCAAAGATCATCGCCGACTGGACCTCCCCGGTCAGCTGCGGAAACTACAACTTAGAAACTCAGCAGTGCTCTGGCCAAAATTTCTAGACCTCTGACTGAAGGAGCCAGGCTCAGCCTGGCTCCACAAGTTCAATGGTGATTCAACCCTGCAAATTTCTATTCAGAGCTCTTCTTGCTCTGTTTAGCTCTGCTACGTTTGCTTTTGAGGACGGGCTCACGCTTTCCCAATCGTCTTGGGCCGATAAAGCTGAATGGATTGAGATCTTATCGAGGGACACAACAGACGAAGCTGAACAAATTCTTAAGCACTGGGTTAGTGGGCATTTGTTCTACTGGCCAGCGGAAAATCGACTGGTCGCAGGATTTAAACAAGGGAGGAAATATGAGTTACGAGAATTAATCAGTGGTGTGGCGATTAATGTTGTGAAACGAAAAGCTGTAAACAAAATAAAAGTAAACAACAAACTCCGTAGCAAAATCAAACAGGCGCTTGCATATCGATCATTAAGCTCTTCTGATGCATCTAAGCGTTTAACAGCAATAGCAGAGCTCAAGCGAAAACCCGATTATTCATTACTTCATACACTTCTGCGACTAGAGGAGGCAAATCGAGATTTAAAAACTTCGAGGGACCTTCAAACTCTCGTTGGACTTGTATATTTGGAGAGCAGCAAATCAACTGAACAAATTGAAGGAATAAAGCGCCTGACGGATAACCTATCCTCTGAGGCCAAAGAAGGCCTGAGTCGTTTGCTCCTAAGAGAAGACATATCAAGCGATGTAAGGGCGTTGGGCCTGCGAACTATCAGGGATATCGAAAAACAGTTGTCGTACTGGGGACACGCGCAGGATATCGTCTTCGGCATCTCTCTGGGCTCTATTCTTTTGCTGGCCGCAGTGGGATTAGCGATAACGTTCGGCGTCATGGGCGTAATCAATATGGCTCACGGCGAATTCATTATGTTGGGCGCCTACACTACCTTTGTTGTCCAGCAAATAATTCCAGGAGGTAGTGCTACTGCCCTTTTTGTGTCGATTCCGGCCGCATTTATAGTCGCTGGAGTTGCTGGAATACTTCTCGAGAAAAGTGTAATCCGCCATCTCTATGGAAGACCTCTTGAAACTTTACTAGCGACTGTCGGAGTAAGTCTATTGCTCCAACAAATGGTCAGATCTATTTTTGGCCCTCTAAACCAGGCGGTGACCTCGCCAGAAATACTGAGCGGCTCCCTAGTCGTGAACGCAGCGTTTGCCATCACTTACAACCGGGTCTTCGTAATTATATTTGCGGCTCTAGTGATGGTTGGCTTGTGGTTGCTTATGTACCGGACGCCCTTTGGCGTCCGCTTGAGAGCAGTAACAATGAATCGTGGTATGGCAGCTTCAATGGGGATAAGAAGTCAGCGAATGGATGCGTTGGCTTTTGGTTTAGGGTCGGGGGTTGCTGGGATGGCAGGAGTAGCTATTTCGCAACTTACGAACGTCGGACCCAATTTAGGTCAAGCATATATAGTTGACTCGTTTATGGTGGTTGTTTTCGGGGGGGTTGGCAACTTATTTGGCACTGCCATAGCCGCGATTGGACTTGGGGTCGCGACGAAGATCGTTGAGCCAATTATCGGTCCAGTTCTAGCCAAAATCGTAATCCTTATTTTTATTATTCTCTTTATTCAACGACGGCCTCGAGGTCTTTTTGCACTCCGTGGTCGCTCGGTTGAGGAGTAGTCAAATGGATCAAATTTTCAGGAAATTTACACTCTCTTTTGTAACCGTAGTTGTTCTTTATGTTTTTATTAACAACATCTTACTTCCTGAATCCTTCGGTTTTGGATTGGATTCTTACTATCTCACCCTGATTGGAAAGTATCTGTGTTTTGCTATTTTGGCGCTCGCGCTAGACGCGGCCTGGGGATACTGTGGGATTCTCTCCCTTGGGCATGGTGCATTTTTTGCGCTGGGCGGCTATGCCATGGGTATGTACCTAATGAGACAGATCGGTGATCGAGGTGTTTACGGAGACCCGTTACTTCCAGACTTCATGGTTTTTCTAAACTGGACAGAACTGCCTTGGTTCTGGACTGGTTTTGACCAGCCCTGGTTCGCAGCGCTAATGATTATCCTCGTCCCCGGTCTTTTAGCATTTTTCTTTGGCTGGTTTGCTTTCCGCTCAAGGGTATCAGGAGTTTATTTTTCAATTATTACGCAGGCTCTAACTTATGCTTTGATGCTTGCGTTTTTTAGAAACGAAATGGGTTTCGGAGGTAATAACGGATTAACAGATTTTAAAGACGTCCTAGGCTATCCAATATCTTCAGAACGCACTAGAGCTTCTTTTATGATCGTGTCCGGTTTGACGTTGATTTTGTTCCTAATCTCCACCTCTTGGGCAATGACGACTAAATTTGGTCGAGTGCTACTCGCGATTAGGGACAGTGAGGATAGGACTCGTTTTCTTGGATATCGAGTAGAGAGTTACAAGCTCTCCATTTTTGTCCTATCAGCGACAATGGCAGGAATCGCTGGCGCTCTCTACGTGCCACAGATCGGTATTATTAATCCAGGAGAATTCAGCCCTTTAAATTCAATTGAGATCGTTGTCTGGGTTGCTGTTGGCGGTCGTGGGTCTCTTTATGGAGCAGCACTTGGAGCAGTCGTTGTGAATCTTGCCAAAACGTATTTCACTGGCGCCTACCCAGATGCGTGGCTATATTTTCTAGGGTCCTTGTTTGTATTGTCGACAATTTTTATGCCGAGGGGGATCGTAGGTGTTTTTCAAGATAGCTTACATTGGTTAGTAACTGAGAAAAGCCGCTATCGGGGAACATCGTCGCCGTGACTTTGGAGAATCAGAGTGCGCTGTATCTGGAATCAATATCCGTCTCGTTTGACGGATTCAAAGCCCTAAATTCGCTATCGATTGCAATGGATTCAGGTGAGTTGCGTGCAATCATCGGTCCAAACGGGGCGGGCAAATCCACAATGATGGATGTGGTGACTGGGAAGACCCGACCCAGCTCGGGTGTCGCTTTACTTTCCGGGATACATGATCTTCTAAAACTCGATGAAGTGAAGATTGCGAACCTAGGTGTGGGTCGAAAGTTTCAAAAACCGAGTGTAATAGAGTCTTTAACGGTAAGAGAGAATCTGGAACTGGCCTTCGTCGGGAACAGATCCCCCTTGAGTTCGCTTCTGGCGAAATTGTCCTCGGAGAACCAAGATGAGCTTGAAAATACTTGCACCCGCGTAGGTCTATCCGAGTCAATTGAAGAGTCGGCTGGAGATTTATCTCATGGGCAGAAACAGTGGCTCGAGATTGGGATGCTCCTTTTGCAAAAACCAACATTACTGCTTGTTGATGAGCCTGCTGCTGGGATGACGGATACGGAGACGATGAAAACCGCGGACCTACTGAAAAGTCTAGCTGGCAGTCACACGGTGGTTGTTGTCGAACACGACATGGACTTTGTTGAGGCTTTAGAGTGTAGGGTCAGTGTACTGCATGAAGGGACGGTTATCGCTGAAGGTAGTCACGCTCATGTTTCTGGCGATTCACAAGTGATCGAAGTCTACTTAGGCCGGTGAAGCTAACCGTAAAAAACCTAGACTTGTCCTATGGAGCCAGCCAAGCGCTCTATAGTATCAATTTAGAGGCCAGTTCAGGACAAATTACCAGCGTGCTTGGTAGAAATGGTGTAGGCAAAACCTCTCTGGCAAAAGCTCTGGTTGGGCGTAAAATGTCATATAGCGGAGAAATTCGCTGGAATGGGTTAGACGTCTCCAACGTCGGGCCAGCTGAAAGAGCTCATATCGGGATGTCATATGTACCTCAGGGTCGGGAAATATTTGCGAGGCTTACGGTTCAAGAGAACCTCGAAACCGGTTTCGCAGCTTTGACTAGAGAATTTCGTTTTATCCCACCGGAAATTTTTGACTTATTTCCAGTCCTTAAGACGATGCTTGATCGTAGAGGAGGTGATCTTTCGGGAGGCCAGCAGCAGCAACTCGCAATCGCGCGCTCATTAGTCACTAGGCCAAAACTGTTAGTCTTGGATGAACCTACCGAGGGTATTCAGCCCTCAATCATCAAAGACATCGGAAAAGTATTGATCTCCTTACGAGACGACAAAGAAATTGCGATCCTTCTGGTTGAGCAATATCTAGATTTTGCACTATCACTAAGCGATCGCGTCTACGTACTAGATCGAGGCCAAGTAAAAATCGCAGGCTTGATACATGAAATTGACCCGCTCGAAGTCAGAAGCCATATAGCAGTTTGAGGAAGCGTCATGTGCCTCACCTATCGCTCATCCAAGGCCTGAAGGAGCTTGGGAATGCGAACCTCAGGTATGCGGACCAGACTGGTGTCAAAGAAACATATCCCCCACCTGCCCCAATGGAAAAACATGGGGAACTGCTATTAAAGTGTTTCTTATAAGATCGATTATATTAGTAAACGCTAATTATTTAGACTGTCGATGCTCCAGCAGGCGTGGCATCAACTCAACGAGATTGCAGGGGCGAGTGCGGTAATCCAGCTGGTGGGTCAGCAGTTTGTCCCAGGCGGTGGCACAGGCGCCGGAAGATCCCGGCAGTGAAAAAAGATAAGTGCCGTTGGCAACGCCCGCAACGGCGCGCGACTGCAGCGAGGAAGTGCCTATTTCCTCAAAGGAAATCTCTCGGAAAATCTCGCCGAAACCGTCCAGTTCTTTTTCAAACAGCGGTCTGATAGCCTCAGGTGTGCCGTCAAATCCCGTGACACCCGTGCCCCCTGTCATGAGCACGACCTGGACTTCGGGTTCAGCAATCCAGCGTGAGACTACTGCGCGGATCTCGAAAATATTGTCGGGCACAATCACCTTTTCAACAAAACGATGGCCGGCCTCCTGCACGCGCCCTACGAGCAGTTTGCCTGATTTGTCATCAGACTCTGTACGCGAATCCGAGACGGTCATCACCGCGATCGGCACCTCTATAAATTCACGTCCCTGGGTCGACATTATGATTACCGTGGCTTGTAGGTCGGGTTTTCTACGCCTATTATAGAGCCGCAAACGGTACTTTCTGTCGATCCCTTAGCCCTGTTCTCATGACCATCAACATCCGATTCTTTGCGAGCCTGCGCGAGCGCATTGGCCACGCCACACTGACCGTGGAGGCAGACGGTATTGCCAGCGCCCGCGATGTCTGGAAGGCGGTCAGTGGTGAGTCCCCCGACGAAGAGATGCTGGTCGCGATCAACAAGGAGTATGCGGGCCTTGATCGGGCGGTTGCGGACGGTGATGAGGTCGCATTCTTCCCGCCCGTCACCGGGGGCTGACCTCTGATGACCGTTGAAATTCACGAACACCCGTTTGATCCCTGGCAGGCCGTCTCCGAATACCGCTCGACCCGTCTGGCTTCAGGAAAAAGTGGCGCGAGCGCGGTGTTTGTGGGCACCATGCGTGACTTCAATGAGGGAGATGAAGTCCAGGCAATGGTGCTTGAGCACTATCCCGGCATGACAGAACAACAACTGGAGGACATGCGCTCTGAAGCCGTCTCCAAGCATCAGCTGGAAGACGCCCTTGTCGTCCATCGTGTCGGAATTGTGCACCCCGGCGACGATATCGTACTGGTGGCCGCTTTTTCAGCTCATCGCAAAGAGGCGCTTGCCGCTTGTCGGGAGATGATGGAAACGCTGAAGTCCACTGCCCCTTTTTGGAAAAAAGAAACCCTCGCCGAAGGGGAGCGCTGGGTCGAGCGAAATACCCCCGGCTAGAGCTGCCGGCTTCCCCCGCGCATCAGGCAGGCTGCCTGGCGGCTATCCAGGAGGTGTTCTCCCCCGGATCATCGCCATCAGAAAGCGAACGAATCTCCAGCGTTGAAAACTCCCGGGCGAGTTCTCCTGGCTGCAGCACATACTCCGGGTTAAATGCCGTCGCCTTCTTGAGATGATGCACGTTGAAGGTGCGGTAAAAAAGAAGACCGCCCGGAGCGAGACCTGCTGCCATCTGGGGAAACAGGTTTCGATCGAGATATCGAAAACAGCAGACAACTGACCAGGGTCCGCCGGGCAACTCGGTGACTGCGAGATCCGCTGTGACGGTCTCGATGGCGACGCCTTCGCGTTTTGCAAGCTGCTCACCCAACGCGAGGCCCACAGCACTGCAGTCGAGTGCCGTCGCATGCAACCCGCGTTTTGCGAGATAAACGGCTGCATGACAGGTGCCTGCAGCAACATCAAGAGCGGTTCGCGGCGTCAGAAGCCCGTCGATATCCCGCTGGTGACTTTCGAGCAATGGCTCGACGCGCAGCATGGGCGCCAGGCTGGCCGCGGCGTATTTTTCGTTCCAGCGTGAAGCGTCGCTTACCACGAAACCAGCATCATCCTTAAAAACAGGCTCGACCGCTACTGCCTGGGGATCTTTACCCTGTACTCTTCGTACTCCAGCTCCCCATCGTAAATACTGGTCCGCCCCTCCTGTTTGGCAATCCCTTGGCGCTTGCCAAAAGCTGAAATATTTTCTACCAGCGGACGCGGATGGTGTGCTCTTAACCACAGGCGCAGCAGATGGCGGCGCTTGTCAGGATCTTCATCATCCATGAAAGCCGTGCGGTTGTGCAGCACCGTATAGTTGCTGAAAAAAAGCATATCCCCTGGCGAGAGCATGAACTGGCGATAACACTTTGGTCCGTGGGCAACCTGATCAAGCGTATCCAGCGCCTCGGTTTCGGCAGCGGTCTTTTCCTGGTCCATGTGGGCAAAGCCCATTTCGATGTAACTCCTCAGATAACTGATACTGAGGCAACCATTCTTTTCCGAGAAGACCGGGATCTTTTCTTCGGTGACGGGCGACTCTCCCGGCGCATGCTCACCGAAAAGATGGTAGTGAAAACCCTCACACAAGGTCGGCAGTATCTGCGGATGGCGCATCGCCAGTTCATTATAGATCGCGGCAGCGCCGGCATAACCACTCAACCCACCCTCGCTCGCGGGCACCAGACACATCATGCCGACGATATCGGTGGCATCCGTGTGCAGCGCGAGTTCAGTGCTGTTTTGGTAGGCGCGGTATCGCGGGTTGTCTCCGCCAAGATTCACCACATGACCGAGCCGGTCACCCGCCAGACTCTGGGACTGAGCCTCGCCCATATGCGCGCCGAGGCCCCAGAAAATCTGCCCGCAGTCTTCTTTTGAATACTTCGAGACGTCAATTCCCTGCAGGAGCACAAGCCCCCTCCCATAGTCGATTTCCTTTATCCACCGGGCGACAGTCCCCTCCATGATGCCGAGTGGAAAATCCCCTGCGGTCGTGTTTTCAACGGCAAGCCCGCTGGCTTTGACCGCGCTCAGGGCGTCATCAAGCGCCGACAGCTCTTCAGCACTGAGCGGATAGGTGATATCCGACTTGGACCGGACGGAGTCCGTCGTCCAGGCGTTGGGGTGATCAGGTCTTGCCTCGGGCAGCATTCAGACAAGACCCAAAAAAGGTTCGACTTCCACCACCTCACCCGGCTGGGCACCCGCGCTGTCGATGGGCAGGATGACAAAACAGTTGGCCTGGCTCATGGAACTCAGGATACCCGAACCCTGCTCACCTGTGGTGGATACCACCAACGCGCCGGTTTCATCCTGCGAGAGCACGCCCCGCTGAAACTCGGTTCGGCCGCGTTGCTTTTTCAACCGATCCAGGGTGCGGGCCTGTAGACGCAGCGGCTGCCAGGACGCCTCGCCTGAAAGCCGCCGAAGCGCGGGCAGAACAAACTGATAAAAGGTCACCATGACCGAAACGGGATTGCCCGGCAGCCCGAAAAAGAGACTGTCGCCGATCCGCCCAAAAGACAACGGCCTACCCGGCTTCATGGCAATCTTCCAGAAATTAACCTCGCCGATTTCATCCAGAACGTCCTTGACGTAATCAGCCTCCCCCACTGAAGCCCCGGCCGATGTGATCACCACGTCCGCCATCTCGGCCGCCTTCAGGAATGTGCTCTTGATTTGTTCCCGGTCATCGCGCACCACGCCAAGATCATTAAAAGCCATACCCGCGCGGCGCAACATGCCGTGCAGTGTGTAACGGTTGGAATCGTAAACATCCCCTAATTCCAGAGGCTGTCCAATCGAGCGCAGTTCATCGCCGTTTGAAAAAAACGCGACACGCGGCCGGCGCAGCACGGGCAGCTCGCCTATGCCCAAAGATGCCACCATGCCGATGTCGCCCGGCAACAGCCGACGGCCTGCGGTCAGCGCAGTCGCGCCCTCAGCGAGATCTTCTCCTGCGTATCTGACGTGCCGACCCTTCCGCTGCCCTTCGGCGACCCGGATATGGTCATCCTGCCGTTCGGCGTGTTCCTGCATCACGACCGTATCAGTCCCTTCCGGCATCACCGCACCCGTCATGATGCGCGCGCACTCACCCGGCCCCACGCTGCCGGCAAAAGCTTTACCGGCCCAAGCGGTCCCGACCACCTTAAGCGATGATCCGTTCAGATCCGCAAAACGCAGTGCGTAACCGTCCATGGCCGAGTTGGTGTGATTTGGCACCGCAACGGGGGAAAGCACATCAGTACCCAGCACCCGGTCCAGAGCCTCGCGCAATGCGACCACCTCGACATCGGCAATAGGTGTGACCGCTTGCGCAATGCGATCCAGCGCCGTATCAACCGGCAGCCAAGCCGGGTCATACTCATCATCACAACTCGGTTGGCGGACAACGGGTTCCGGAGTACTCATGTCTCGCGTCGCCAGTCGCCTGATCGGCCGCCGGATTTTTCCAGCAACTGAATATCCGTAATGGTCATACCGCGATCGACCGCCTTGCACATGTCGTAGATCGTTAATAGACCCGCGTTAACACCATTGAGCGCCTCCATCTCAACGCCGGTGCGCTCTCGGGTTTCGGCCGTAGCGGTACAAAAGACACATTGTTGATCGCGATCAATCCTGAAATCCACTTCGACACGCGTCAGGGAGAGCGGGTGACACAGGGGAATCACCTCTGCAGTACGCTTGGTTGCCATGATCGCCGCGATGCGCGCGACTGCCAGCACATCGCCCTTGGCGTGGCCCCCGGTCGCAATGAGGTCGAGGGTCGACGGCAGCATGACGATACGGCCTTGTGCCACTGCCCGTCGTGCAGTGATTTCCTTGTCGCCCACATCCACCATCCGGGCCTCGCCCTGCTCATTGAGGTGGGTAAGAGTCTTGCTGTCCATCGTCAAAAGCCGTGCCTTAAAAAGTGAAGATTATTCTAGCGGTTATTGTGCCTCGCGGAAGACCGCCATCCTGGACGCCGCTTGGCGCATGCTACAATTTTTCGAGGTTTATCTCTTCGGTATCGCTTTATGGCCAGTACATCCTCCACCATGCAGGCACTCGGAACTGAGGCACCTGCATTCACCCTACCCAATACCCATGCCGCATCAGGCGGATCGACGGTGTCACTGGCGGATTACGCCAATCACAAAGCATTATTGATCGCCTTCATCTGCAACCACTGTCCCTACGTGATTCATATCCGGGAGGCGTTTAACGCCTTTGTCAAAGAGTACGCCCCGCTGGGGCTGGCGACCGTTGCAATCAGCGCCAACGATGCAAGCACTCATCCTGATGATGCACCGGAAATGATGTCCCAAGAGGCCGAGCGCTACGGCTTCGGATTTCCCTATCTTTACGATGAGGATCAGTCTGTGGCCAAAGCCTACTGCGCCGCCTGTACACCCGATTTTTTTCTTTTCGATGCAAACCGCCAACTCGCGTATCGGGGACAATTTGATGCCTCCCGGCCAAAAAACAGCGAGCTGGTCAGCGGCATCGATTTGAGAAACGCGGCAGACGCGGTCCTTCGCGGTAATACCGTTTCCAGCGATCAGGTTCCGAGTATCGGCTGTAACATCAAGTGGAAAGCAGGACAGGAGCCTGACTACTTTCCCACCTGATCCCAACCATGTGCCCAAACGCACATAAGCTCTATTGCAATGGGTGAGTCCGTTTTATTTTCCGTATTCCTGATTTTCACCGGGGCAGCGCTCCTCGCCACGGTGGCGCTTTTTGCACGTCAGTCTCTGCTGATCGCCTACATCGCGGTGGGCGTGATCGCGGGGCCATCTGTCACGGGTCTGATAGCCGATCCCCATCTCATCTCCGAGCTCGCCCATATCGGGATCATCTTCCTGCTGTTTTTGCTCGGACTCGACCTGTCGCCCCGAAAGCTGCT
>Ga0114933_10005167_pt1 | contig 11928 bp, 7 predicted proteins | sample 4SBtaG_FD_89691 | JGI IMG/M metagenome (GOLD analysis project Ga0114933, IMG submission 89691) | Deep subsurface microbial communities from Kolumbo volcano to uncover new lineages of life (NeLLi) - 4SBTROV12_W25 metaG | ecosystem: Environmental > Aquatic > Marine > Volcanic | place: Kolumbo...
CTGAGCCTGTTTGTCGTCATTGATATATCGGTCGTTGGTGGCATGGATCGTCAACTTGAATCCATCTCCGTACCCTGCCTCTGCCATCAGCGCTTTGGCCTTCCCGATATCGTGCTCAGGCATAGGGATATCTGGGTTATGTCCGCCAAACCCTTCGCCTGTGATCTGGTTTGCCGGCACGGCAAGACCTGTCATGACTTCGTCAACAATGGCGTCACGGTCGATCGCGATGTTAAAAGCCTGTCTTACCCGCAGGTCACGCAGGGGATTCTTGATCTTGCTACCGTCTTTAGCGGTGATGTGATCGGCGTACTCTCTTGAGACGTCGAGCGACCAGTACATTATTCGCGCGGTTTGATCACAACTGACGTTGATATCTGAATTCTCATCCAGATTAGCTACATCGGTCGTTGGTACTGAGGCGATCATATCCACATCGCCACTCAGTAACGCTGCCACACGGGCAGGGCCGCTGGTAATCCACCGAATGGTGACGTTATCCCACTTCGGCGTGCCGCCCCAGTAGTCCTTGTTCGCTGTATAGGTGATGTGATCACCGGCAACAAATTCGACAAATTTATAGGGCCCGGTGCCGTAAAGCATTTTCCCATTGTTAAATTCACTGGGATCCGTTTCCAAACCAACCGTATGGCTGACGATAGGCACAGCAGACAAAGATCTTGGCAAGAGCGGATACGGTGTTTTTGTGTGAATATGGATCGTGTGATCATCAACGACGACGACTTTCGCTATCTTTTTTGTTCGACGCTTATATGTCGATGGCGAATTGGGGACGTTTGGCACAAGTTCATAACTAAAGGCGACGTCTTTAGCTGTGAATGGGGTGTCGTTATGGAATTTAACTCCTTTGCGGAGTTTGAACTCCCAGATCAGGGGATCATCAGTCGGACTCCATGATTCCGCCAGACCGGGTGTTGGCCCGAATTTTTCATCCGGTTCTATCAATGAATTAAACACATGTTTGGCTAGTTCATGATTCGAGTTCAGCGCTTGAGCTAAGGGGTGGAGTGATCGCGGCTCTGTTGCGACTGCTATCGTCAGGTCCGCCGCCCATATCGGGCTCGACAAGGTGCCGAATAGCGCGACACCAACCAGGGCTTGTTTAAAACGGTTCATCCAAAATTCTCCTATCAGTTATGCAAAGAAAAATATGACTGCTTTCTCCAAAACACATACCAGACACTAACTTGTGGGAAACCGCTCTAGTGCGATCCCAATGACTTCTTTACCTCTTTTCCAGACCAGAGATTTCCATTCATCCTCATCCGGGTACGAAGCATCTTTCACTTCTTGTTTGATCTTTCTGCCAAGATCACTATCCAACTCTCCATGTAGATGGAGCCACGAATTGGCAAGCATCGCCTTACGCATGGTCTCTCTTTCACGCGTTCCATACTCGAGCCCAACGGCCGCCCACTCCAGAGAGCCGACTAACGGCCGGAATCCCGCAAGAATGCTACCTTTAGAGCCGGCATAAAGAGATGCGCCGGCGGTGGTGCTGTGAACCTCGTCGCCATACCAGTTATAGAAAAAATCATAGACCGCTTCACCCGGCTTGCTGGGTGTCATCAATTCACCGTATCCATAAGGCCCGAGACCAGTGTGAATATCTATCATCGCAGCACGTTTACTCTTTTTTAGGTAATCGCTGCAGATCAACTCTAGCGTTTTGTTGGACCAGGTGGCTGAAGCTCCGCCATAGTGAATGCTGTCTGCATGCTTGTGCTGGCCCTTGTGCATCGCTTTGCGGACCGGTACCTCGCCATACTTTTCGTTGAGGGACTGAATAGCTGTAAGGTAGCTCTGGTAGGCGGTATCGTTCCATTCGACAGGAATTAGGTGATCGACAATTTCCTCGAATAAATCATTCTCGGGGTAGTTCTTGTTTTCGTGGTCGACGAAATTCCTGTTGAGGTCTACGTTGTCTTCATTTTCCCGACGAAGCCAAGCAAAACCATAGGGATTGATCGCGTGCACCAGCAAAAGAGCCACGTCTCCACTAGGTTTAGGCGCATCCGGATCCAGGAGTAGCCCGATTTGGATTGCTGACCCGGCGAACCCTTCGACACCATGCGTTGAAGAGGTTACAACAACCACATTTGGTGCGTTGTCTGGCCCTATCCAGGTGGCATCCGTGAATAGCGATTCACCGGCCGGCCCACGTTCCGGGTTCTCATAACTCCTGACGGTCGCTTCAACATCTAGACATGCGGACAGAAATTTAGCGCGGGCATCAGAGTATGTAGCAGAGAAATAACTGCTCATCCTGCAACCTCCGTATCCTTTTTATATATTTTCTCGTTATGGTACACCTATAACCCCTGTAAGATATAGATGCTATTCGTATATTTTCTGGTTATGTTACCCCGATAACCCCTGTAAGATGTAGATGCCATGGGCGCTCGTAAAGATATCTTCGCCCCAGGTGTTCAAAAGCTTCTCTATAGACGGATGTTGGAGCAGTCTTGAAACACCTACTGAACTCCATGCGGGTGATCCTGAAACCACAGGGTCATGTCTTTCAGGGTTGGTGGATTGTTGGCGCGGGTGGTCTGGTTCAGTTTGCCGGTGCGATGCTCTTCTTTCAGGCATTCGGTGCCTATTTTCTGCTCATCGAGGCGGAGTTTGGCTGGAGCAAAGCACTGATGGCCGGTGCCTTTGCGCTGGCCCGGGTTGAGAGCGGCCTGTTGGGTCCGATACAGGGCTGGATGGTAGATCGCTACGGGCCTAGAGCGGTCATGCGGTCGGGGCTCGTGATCTTCGGTCTTGCCCTGATCGGCTTCAGCCGAATGGATTCGATCATCGAGTTCTATATCTATTTCTTTTTCATTGCGCTGGGCACCAGTCTGGGCGGATTCCTGTCAGTCACCGTGGCGCTGGTCAACTGGTTCACGCGTCACCGGGCCAAGGCCCTGGCCTTCTCACAGTTCGGCTTTTCCTTCGGCGGCATTCTGGTCCCGATTACGGTGTACGCCCTGCAAGCCTACGGCTGGAGGGCGACTGCAGTCGGATCCGGCATCATCGTTCTGCTGGTAGCCTGGCCCCTGACCCGGATTATCGATCACCGCCCCGAACACGTTGGCGAAGCACCCGACGGAATACCTCGGGATCTGGCCGAGCAGTCAGCAGACGGTCAAAAACGCAGCGGATCGGCAGGGTTTCGCAAAACCGACTTCACCGCCGGTGAGGCCATGAAGACAAAAGCCTTCTGGTTCATATCGCTTGGCCACGGCACCTCGCTGTTGATCGTCGGGGCAGTAATGGTACATCTGGTGCTGCATGTTAACGGACAGCTCGGCTATTCGTTGATCATCGCGGGCCTCGTGGTCTCCCTGATGACAGCGATGCAGATTGTCGGCCTTATCAGTGCGGGAATACTCGGCGACCGAATCGATAAACGTATCATCGTTAGCGTGTGCATGTTTTTTCATGGCGCCGGACTACTGCTTTTGGCCTACGCTGAGAATATCTGGATGGTCGTCGGATTCGCTGTAATGCATGGCGTCGCCTGGGGGATCCGAGGCCCACTCATGCAGGCGATTCGGGCCGACTATTTTGGGGCGACAAATTTTGGGTCGATAATGGGCTGGTCCTCCCTGATCGTCATGTTGGGAATGGCCCTTGGCCCGGTTTACGCCGGTTACATGGCCGACCGTAGCGGCAGCTATGAGTCAGGATTTACCACGCTCGCGATCACTGCGATCTTTGGTGCGATGTTTTTTATGCTTGCGAAAGAACCTCCGCTGCCGCAACGGCTCAGAACCTAGCGTCATGTCGGAGTGATCGTACCTGATGCTTCCTGGGCACTACAGTCCAGGTCACTTTCTGGCCATACTGATTTTTCTGGGTCCAGAAAGTCCAGTGGACGATGTCCGTAAGGCGCTTAAGTAAAGTAGTAAGGTTAGTGGGTCCGGAAGGACTCGAACCTTCTGCCAATAGATTATGAGTCTAGTGGGTTAACAGCAGGGGCTAGAGTTATCAAGAACATACGCATCCAAACCCATACGTAGAGGACTGACTATGGCCCAAATGGACAGGAAGGGACGCCTGTCAGTCACATTATTGTCAAATGAAGGAGGGGAGTGCCCGCCTCCAGCGGCGTTCTTGAATTTACATATATCTAGTCTGCACAGCAGTGTAAGTACCTATAGGGCATAGGCCACTACACTATAATTATTTGACTCAATACACCGGGAATCGAGGCCATGGGTGAAGCGACTGACTTAGTAAGATCTCGTCGTCTCGGATGGTCGTTAGAGCAGCCGTTCTATGTGGATCCGCTCTACTTTCAACTTGATGTAGAGCGCGTGTTCCGAACGGGTTGGTTGTTCGCCGGACATACGTGCCAAATTAAGGAGCCAGGTGACTATTTCTGCTATGAGTTAGCGGATGACTCCCTAATTATTATTCGGGGCAATGACCGAAAAGTGCGGGCGTTGTTCAATGTGTGCAGTCATCGTGGTTCTCTGATCTGCAAGACTCCCAAAGGACATGTCAAAAGACTAGTCTGCCCATATCATCAATGGACCTACGATACGGATGGCAGTTTGCTGCGAAATACGTGGATGCCGGCGGACTTTGTAAATAATGACTTTAATCTCAAACAGGCTCACGTTAAGACTGTTGCCGGCCTGATCTACGTAAGCCTTGCGGATGTGGCTCCTGTATTTGCGCCGGAAGAAGACTTGAAAAGCCTATTGGAGCCTCATGGACTCGAGAGCGCTAAGGTTGCATACAGTGAAACGTATGACATAGCAGCAAACTGGAAACTCGTCATTGAGAATCAGCGGGAGTGTTACCACTGTCCCGCCAAACACAAAGGTTACGCCAAGATCCAGTTCGACACGGATGTTGATAACAGTGACGAGCAGAGTCGGATCCAGACTCGGTGGGACGAGAGTCGAGAAAAGTGGGCCGCAATGGGCCTTGACGTATCGGTCGCGGACCAGCGTTATGCAATGAAGAGATCATGGTGGCGGGTAAATCGGACACCTTTTCGGAAAGGTTTTGTCTCAGAGACAGTGGATGGTCAGCCAGTCGCTCCTTTGATGGGTAAGTTCACGGATCCTGATGCAGGGAATGCGCGTGCCAATACCTACCCGAATTTTTGGCTTCACGGATCAAGTGATCACATGCATACCATGCGTGTTACGCCAATCGACGAAAAAACGACCCGAATCCAGGCTGACTGGTTAGTTCACGAAACGGCGAAAGAGGGTGCTGATTACAACGTCGAACGATTGATTGCGTTTTCTAAACGCGTGAATGAAGAGGATTACGAGATTGCTGAAGATCAAGCCAAAGGCATCATGTCCTCAAGATACCAACCTGGACCCTATTCCCCTGTAAAGGAAAAAATGGTTGAACATTTTGTCGCTTGGTACATAAAGCAAATGGGTCAGATCTCTCCATAGGTAGATTTCCGTTATGTACCAAGATGGATGAAAGATCCTGAAAATCCGTGATCGCAAAAGAAGGATGCACGTGAAATGAGTATATTGCTGTCGCGCTCAGAAGCTCACTCACTGATTTGGAATGCGCTCACCGGCAGCGGCACATCGCCCGAGAATACGGATTATTTCACGCAGGCCATTCTGGACACTGAGCTGTCTGGTTTGGAGGGGCACGGGTTTTATTGGCTTCAGTATTACTGTGAACACCTGCGCAGTGGCAAGGTCGATGGCAGGGCTGTGCCACAAATTGAGTCGGTGTCTGAAACCAGTTTTCGTGTGGACGCGCAGCATGGCTTTGCCCATCCGGCGATTGAGGCAGGGTTCAAGTATCTGATCCCGGCGGCAAAAGCACATGGCGTCGCGGCGATGGGCGTCTACAACTCCTACAACGCCGCAACTTTGGGGTTTCATACTGGATATCTTGCGCGTGCGGGTCTTTTGGCTCTGGGCGCCACTAATGCTGTTCCAAACCTCGCACCGGTGGGCGGCAAGACCCCGATCATTGGTACCAACCCGATTTCTTATGCTGTTCCGGCGCCAGGCGGCGAAATTGCCTTTCTCGTCGACCAGTCCGCGACACAGGTGGCCTGGACGGCTGTGAAACGTGCAGCGGATGCAGGTGAGCCGATCCCGCTTGGCTGGGCGCTCGATACGGACGGCAACCCGACGACTGATGCGCAAGCCGGGCTTGCCGGGTCAATGGCGCCTGCGGGTGGCATCAAAGGTTTCAGCATCGGTCTTTTCGTCGAGGTGCTTTGTGCCGCCCTCGCCGGAGGCAAGCTGGGGATGGATCAGGGTTCATTCACTGACAATGACGGGAAACCCATCGACAACGGCCAGTTCTTTGTGGCTTTTGATCCTGGCAAATTCTCCGGTGAAACTTTTGATCGAACGATCACGGCACTTGTGGCTTCCATCACCGAACAGGAGGGCGCACGCCTACCTAATGCACGGCGCGAGGCCAACAAGGTGCATTTCGCGAAACACGGTCTCTCAATCAATACCGCACTCTATGAGACTCTCAAAGGTTTCGCATGACAGAGGGAGAATTACAGCGCTTCCGCTGAAAGTGGCGGGTGGCAGATAAATGAACCCAGAATAGATCATGTCATGCGATTCTTGTTTCCACCCAGCGTTAATGTCTACAATTCGGTTGTTCATGAACTCGTAGGTTTTGTGGGGTAGGAGTAGGCTGCCTTGCGCATCTTACTGAGTTAGAGTCTGTTCAACAGAGACCTTAAGTGCTGCCCATGAAAATAATCATCACACTTATCCTCTCGGCCTTCCTCCTCACCTCCTGCTCCAATCCTGATACGTCAGGTGGTGTGACGTTACATAAATTCGGCCCGCGCCCGGCAGATGCAAGGGACTGTTGGCCCCAGTGTCCCCAGAAAGAACCTGAGCCTGACGAGGCCAATAATACCAAGGAACCTGAGCCTGACGAGGCCAATAATACCAAGGAACCTGAGCCTGACCCTCCCACATATACGGCGAACTTCCCCCATGGTTCTTGTATTGGGCCGACCGAATCAGGCGTCATTAGCCAAACAACAGGTTGTGGTTGGTTTTCGACTCCCTACTTGCGTTTCTACGTCATGCCCGGGGTGTACCCAAGAACGAGGTACCTGAAAAATGCGAACCTGGCGGGTGCGAACCTGGCTCGTGCGACACTGCCTTATGACTTGAGTAACACGAACCTGAGTGGTGCGGACCTGAGTGGTGCGAACCTGAATGGTGTATACCTGTGGCGCGCAGACCTGAGTGGTGCGGACCTGAGTGGTGCGGACCTGAGTAATGCAATACTGTGGTCCGCAGACCTGAGTGGTGCGAAGCTGAGTGGTGTCAGAATGAACACTTGGACCGAATGCCCCAACTGGAAGAGGTGGGGACTTCCGGGTCACAACTGCGGGTTTTGAATGGCGACACCTGCCGACATCCTCTGCCAGCGTTGATCAACGATGGGCTGGTTTAGCGATATGCCGCCAGGACTGTTCGAGAAACTCCAGGGAATGCGGCAGCCTTCGCGGTAATTTTGGGGGCAGTTTGGGGGGCAAAACATGTTCGGGGGTGGCCGCCAATCTGCCACGACTGAGGCGATTGGCTTTTTATGTGTCCGGGTCTATGCCCTTTACTTCCGGTTCCGTAACGTCTTCTTTAACCAATTCAGCATCTTGGCTCAAAAGATTTTCGTTTTTTTGAGTCGAGATCATTTTCTCTGTCATTCTCTCATTTGCGATCTTTTGGCACCGTTGAATCATTACTCGGGATGGAAGATCCCCGCCAGGTCTGAGTGCGTTCGTTTGATTAAAACGCTCGATCGCGTCATCTAAATCTCTAGTTAGGTACGCATTTAATCCCGCTTCGTATATCCGCACCCAATCAGGAATATTTGGTGGTCCCCATCCCTCATGCATATCAAGCAACTCATAAACATCTACCGCTTCGCTCTTTCCCTTTACAGTCACCTGGTCCAGTCTTCGGGCAATGATCTCGTACCGAGCAAATTGAAAAGTCGTGGGACCAATCAGTATCGAAGTGCCAAACTCCTTATTCAGACCCTCAAGGCGCGAGGCAAGATTTACGGGGTCGCCGATCACTGTATACGAGAGTTGGTTATTCGATCCAAAATTCCCCACCAGCACACGCCCAGTGCTAATACCAAAACGGGCGGAAAACACTACGTCGTCACTTGCAGAAGCCTGGCTCTGTCTCGCTAGCTCATCACGACAGCTAACCGCAGCTGAACAGGCATCGGTCGCGTGATTTTCATTTGGTGTAGGCGCGCCCCAAAACGCCATAATGGCGTCACCAATATACTTATCGATCACTCCATTATGGCGAACGATCCGTTGAGACATTGCTTCGAAATAAGTCGCAAGATGCTCCGCGAGTCCGTAACCTAACTTCTCAGAAACCGTCGTAAAACTCGCGATATCTGAGAACATGATAGTCAAAGTACGGCGTTCTCCACCAATCGTGGCAATCTGATCCTTTTTAAGAAGCACTGCCAGCAACTGTCTCGGCAAATATCGACCAAATGACTCGAGTCCAGTTCTCATTTTGTCCATAGAACCAGACAAATAATTCAATTCCGACACTACGCTGGATACTTTCTCTACATCATGCAGGCGAAACTGCTCTATTGCTCCCATCTGGTCTATCATTTTCCTGAGCGGCCTCACAAAAATAATTCGCGCTGTAATGATCGAGAGAATAGACACAACGATTAAGATAACTCCGAGCACCAACATCAATACCTGGTTATTTTTGTTAATCGTCGCAAGGAACACACTTGCCGGGATAATCGTTCCAACTACCCAGCCTAGCCTGTCCTCGGAACTCAGAGTGACATAGAACAGATTTCCCTGGTTGGCACGGTCTTCAATAAGAGCGGTAGTCGGTTTATCAAGTAAATCTGTCGAAAGGTCACCCGTGGCCAACGCTTCGCTCACCAGGCGCAAATGCGGATTTGTGGTTTCATTCAGAAGCCGGGGCTTGGGCTTTGTCCCAGGTTCACTCGATGCCATAACAATCTGACTACGATCTGGAAAAGCAACCATTTTGCGATCCGCGGTCATGATAAATCCGGTTCCTTCACGTAGCGCGGCGGAATCCGCAGACGGCTGGAATACGCTTCCAAGAAATGTCGAGAGTCGCTCTAACTCCAGCGCGATGCTAATCACGTTCGGCGAGTCAGAGGATCCCCGTACCGGGAGCGTTCTCGCTGTGTTGAGTCCGGGCTTGCCGCTGGTTGAAAAGACGTATAGATCTGTCCAAATCGTCCTTCCTTCGTTAGAAGTCGCTAACTTGTACCACGGCCTCTTCCTGGCATCATATTGTTTCCTGGATACGCTATTGCCGACATCAATGTATTCACCGTTGGCGAAAAGTAACTTTTGCGTATTGCGCAGATCAAATTTTCGCTTTGCGTGTCGACTATCGACAATTCGAAAATTAACGGGATCCGCTCTTTGGACTCCAAAAAAGTTCCCATTTGATAACCCCAGACTCACCCAAGAAAATGAAGGGTTCGCTTTTAGGATTGAGAAGAATACTTGTTCTCGATTTTGAGCAGTCGACATTAAGTCGGGCGATGCAAGGAACATCTGGTATAGAGATTCCTGTGCAAGTTCGGCAGACTGCAGCAGGTTCGAGACTTCTGTAACAACCCGCAAGGACGTTTCAGCATTGACTTTGCGAGCCAGGTCGTCAACATTCTCTCGAGCAGTTGAGTTAAAGGGAATAAAGATGACAGCGGCCGTTACAAAAATAACGATCAGTGAAAAAAGGAGGAATAATTTCTGAAGACTCAGGCTGAAACCCCTCTGGTCGTTGCTCTGCTCTTGATCGCCCGTTTTCTCAAGCGGCGCCACTGAGTGCTCTACTGGATTGTGTTCAATGATGTTTGCCACAAAGATTCTTCTGTTGAGGTTAGAACAAAAAGGCAGCTAACGAGGCCGTTCCAGGGAGGCCTCCCATCTCTTTTTAGCAGCTTTTAATCTACTTCCGCGACTAGGTTCTTTCCTTTGCTGCGAGCAATCGCCCCAGAGTTTCCATAAATCGTAGAGGCGCGCTCCAAAAACGAGAAGGGCACTTTCATACCGATCTCACGCGCCTTCAAAAAACTTATCGCAATATCAGGCGGCTCGACCAATCCTACAGGGAGATCACCGACGTGAGTCTTTCCGGTAAGCACATTAACTCCATATATTGCCGCGAGTTGCGCGTTGCTTTGGAAGCCAACACCAATCGACATCACCGCAGTATCTTCTCCGGCTTTCACTACATCGGGGACGACACTTAAAACTGGCACAGTGCTTGAGTGCGCATTGACTGTTGCAATTTCCCGAAAGACCGATGTGCTCCCGGTGATCCAGAAAATACTTTCTTTCAAGGTCGCATCAGTTAGGCGCATCTTCTCCACTGCAGATGGTACAACTTCTGCCAATTCACCCGCCGCGTGCTTCTGACTAACGCCTACACCCAAAACGTTTACCCCGTTCTCCTTACCCCACGCCACCAAAGGTTCATATTGAGTTTTAATCGCGCTCTTATTTTCGTTAGCAAATAGAACTGCGACATTTCTTAGGTTTGGTTTGAGTTCTTTTAGATATTTGCCCTGCAGACCCACAGGGACGTTTAAAGAGGTAAACGCCATATTGCTTCCGCTACCAACATTATACGCAGGCATTTGACCCAACATGACCGGATCCTTGGCGCAGATGGTAACTACTGGAATACGACCACCCCAGTAGTTTTTGAATGCAAATTTTGCAGACGAAGAACCAGTTGCAAAAATCAGATCTACCCCTCCCGCCTCTGCTGCGGCGATTACCCCGAGTCTTTTATTATTGTCCTTTTCCATCAGAACGACTTCGACTTCCGGAAAAATACCTCGATCAGCGAATACGCGAAGGCTGGTACTTAAAGCCGTGTTGTACGCGGAGGACTTCTTCGGGAATATAAAGAGTACTCTTTTGTTTGCAGATGAATCCGAAATATCTTCTGCTGACCGCGCGCCATCAGCCATAGTAAATCGCACTCTTTCGGGCGAGATTTCTTCCGATGTCCAGGCCTCAAAAACTTCAGCTTCAACTTTCAGCCATGATGCAACTTCAACAGCACGGTCCGAAGAGTCTGCAAAAGCAATACCGCCGACCAACTTTAAAGGCAATAGGATCAGTCCGATAAGTAAGAAAGTCCTTAGAATTGAACCACCCTGTGGAGTTGCCGCCTTGTTAAAGAGCTTCATGCCGATTCCCTTTTTAAGAAAAAATAAAGATCCAACGTTGTTTTATATATTCGTACTCTCACTGATTAATCACCTTAGCCAGCGGCTTGATCAGCCCGCCTTGAGTCTGAAAACGAGATAATTCGGAAGACGAGACCCAGAATTAGGATGGCTAAGGCGAGATAAATCAACGTACTTGGCCTTGCACCAAACCATATTAGAAACTGAGCAACGATTAGCGGGCCAGCGACGTGACCCAGGCGCTCAAGAAACCGATAAATCGCTGTTGAAGGTGCCTGCCCTAGTTTTTGAGAAACGTTGGTCTCTGACACGTGGGTGACCACGGGAGCATTTATGAACCCATGTGCTAACCCAAGTAGTCCGACGCCTGCTAATAAAACACCGATCTCAATCCAGGCCGAAAGGCTCTGCAAATTGAGTCCGAGAACTTCACCCAGAAACTTCGGCGCGTCTAGCATTACTCCGATCAGCATCAACCCGATCGAGCTGAGAACGACGCCTGCAAAAAGTATATTGGTAGTCGCGCCTGTTCTATCCACTTGCTTAGAAATAAAGTGAGATGCGAGAAGCACTCCAAGTCCATACACCATAATTATTTGCCCGATATCATCGGCTTTGTATCCGAGTTCCGACAAAATAAGTGGCATGGCGAATATAGTTACGCCAGTAAGACTCGCTTTGGTAGGGATCCCTATCGCTAAA
>Ga0114933_10005169_pt1 | contig 11927 bp, 6 predicted proteins | sample 4SBtaG_FD_89691 | JGI IMG/M metagenome (GOLD analysis project Ga0114933, IMG submission 89691) | Deep subsurface microbial communities from Kolumbo volcano to uncover new lineages of life (NeLLi) - 4SBTROV12_W25 metaG | ecosystem: Environmental > Aquatic > Marine > Volcanic | place: Kolumbo...
AAAACTTTACGCAGTTTTAAAGATTGCCTTCAGTATACCAGAACGGATAATGCAGGGTAAATTTGAGCCTATAATCTCTCTTAAAACAGGTTCATGGAGAACATCAGATCCGGGCCTTGAAGTGAGCAGGAGCCTCGCCACAATACCATCAGGAAACCGTTTCAGTGAGTAAATTTGCATGGACTAATGAGCAGGCAGCCGCGCTTACTGCTAGTACGGACGTTCTGCTCACCGCAAACGCTGGAACAGGAAAGACGCTGACGATAGTCGGCAAAATCATGTGGATGCTAGGCCTCAAGACAGGTCATTCAGAAGACCAAAAGAATATTCCCATCAATACCAATCCCTGCAAAATAAACGAAATAGCGGCGATAACTTTCAACAGAAAAAATGCAGCAGATCTGAGACAAAAACTGCGTCATGAGTTACTAAAATCAGAAGATCCCAACGCTAAGGTTTTAGCCCTGAGACTAGAGGAAGCATTTATAGGAACTATCCACAGCTTCTGCGAATCTACTTTAAGGGAGCACGCCTTAAGGCTAGGAGTTGATCCAGCCTTCAAGGTCCTGAACGCACAATTAGCAGATCTCAAGAAAGACGAGATTGTTAAGGAAGTTATTCTCGATAAACTGGATGAGGACCAGCCTGAGATCAAAGCTCTAGTTCAACGCTTTGGCCTCAACAACGTCATCTCCCAGACACGAACCATGCTTACGGAAGTGCGCTGGCACCCCGAACGCTACGAGGAGTGGAATTTGGTCCTGACTGACCAGCAACAAATCGCAGAATGCCAAGACCCTAAAGATCGTCTAACCCGAGATCTGACCTATGGACTCTACTCTTTAGCCCATTCGGCCAACGAAAAATGGCAACGTCAACTTTTGATCAATAATGAAAGGGATTTCGACCAACTCATTCTCGAAATTCGATCTCTGCTCTGCTCGCAACAGGCATCAAGTGCCCTACAGCAAATCAGCGGTCGTTACAAAATTCTGATTATCGACGAATTTCAAGATACTGATCATGCACAGCGTGATATCGCATTCAGTATAGGAAGGGCGGGTAGGACCAAGCTGTTCCTAGTGGGTGACCCAAAGCAAAGTATCTATGGATGGCGAGGAGCGGACATAACTGTATGGAATGAAGTGAAAGACAGAATCGAAACCAGTGGCCACGTGTTATCACTCACCAAGAATTTCCGTACTGACCCCGAGGTGATCGACGCTATTAATACTGTTTGCGGTCCTGCCATAGACGACTCCGCCGCTAAGTTGCGGGAGGTGGGCCTCGATACTAGCGCGATCGACTATCAAGAGATGGAGGCGAGTAGAAGCCCATTGGGTACAGCCCAGTGCGGACTGATCAATTTGGAAGCTAGTAACAGTGGGGGACGAAGGCTCGAGGAGGGCAAGAAAGTTGGAACACATATTCAGCAACTAGTCGGACAAACTGAGATTATAGATCCTAAAACCAATGACAAACGTCCCTGTACCTACCAAGACATCGCCATACTGTACCGTAACCGAACCGATCTAGATCTTTTCCAAAGAGGATTAATAGAGGCGGGCATTCCATTTCAAACTTCGAACCAAGACTGGAGCAAATCAACTGAAATCACGGACATCGTAAACCTACTGCGATTACTAAATAACCCCGATGACAACTATCACGCTCTGGGGTACTTAAGGTCACCCTTCGTCGCGATCAGGGATGAAGTGATAACAAGAATCCGTATGTCCAATTTCAATGAAAGCCTTTTAGGTCAGGCACGAACGTTTTTGGATAAGCACACATGGCCAGATTATCCTGACAACCCAGCTATACCAGAACTGGAGAAGGATGCTCTAGAGCGAGGACTAAAGACTTTAGACAAAGCCCATAAATTAGCTGGAAGAATGCCCCTTCCCGACCTGTTGCGACAATTCCTCTCTGAGAGTGCCTATAGTGTTCATTTATTTTTGGGAGACAAGAAACAAGCGGAGGAAGCTCACTCAAATATTCAGGATTTCCTGCAGTTTACTGAGGACCATAGACAAGCATCCATAGAGGAATTCTTAGAATTATGGGAGCTCTCTCTAAACGAAAAACCTACCCGAGTATCAACCGCCGACGCTGAAGCCGACCTCGTAACCGTTAGCACAATCCACAAAGCGAAAGGATTGGAATGGCCTATCGTATTCACGATTCAAAATGACAAAAGTGTTCGACAGAGAAGCAACGAACTAATACCCTCCGACAGAGCATTTTGCTCGAGTTTATACCTGAAACAAAGTGATAATGGACCTCATAACAGCGAAAGGTTGGCACCCCTTAACATGGCCAGATTAGAGGCAGAAGAGTGTCGGTTGCTTTATGTCTCTATGACCAGGGCAAGAGATCGATTAATTGTCTGCGGCCAGGCCGATAAGAAGACTTCTGGATTCTTCTGGGAAAGGTTCAATCAAACGCACTCGTGGGACAAAATCTCGATCCAACCACATTTACAGCAAATAACTGATCACCATTGGGTCCCTTTGGATTGGATCGACGACATCGAAGCCAAAGAGCTTCCTCCCTTAGCCGCCGAAATTAAGCCACCCTCATTGCAATTCACAACTTCGGCCACCGAAGTAATGACAAAACAGAGGAGCTTCGAGGAATGGCGGGAAAAATACGAGTACGGGGTGCAATCGATCCCTGCATTCTCTGGGCATTCATCCGGAAGAATACCGTCTCAAACAAGAGGAAAAGTAATCCATGGAGTCTTAGAACGAATCCAAGAATACGAAGAATTACCTGAAATCCTAAATGAAACCTTGAGTTCCATGGATACCGCAGAACTAGGCACCAGTCCCAGCTTGGGCTCAAAATATTGGGAAGCCCTGGAGCACGAATTAGAGGAAGTACTCAAAAGTCCAGAATGGAAATGGTATATAGAAGGTGAACACTACCGCGAACTACCCTTTATCCACTTGGTAGGCCCTAGGAATTGGTATCTTGGCGCATTTGACCTCTACCGACCTAGTACGAATATAGATAAAGCTTTGGTGGTGGACTTCAAAACCCATGAGCTGGAAAAATCAGATATCGAAGAGGTTGCAAAAACATACCTTCCCCAAATGCAAATCTACCAAGAGGCTGCCGAAATCTCCCAAAAAAGCCTCGTCCAGCTGCACTTCACGGTACCCAATTCGACATGGCCATCAAAAACATCGGCTAGCGAAGAAAATACTTTGAAAACTTAAAGAAATAAGAGATTTCTTAGATTCTAGAGGGGAGAACTGATCTTTTTTACCAACGATCGATAGACGCACAAGTAGTAAAACCCTCTATTTCAAGCCAATTCTGGCATATATTCCACCTGCTGCACTGGCCAAGAAGCCTTTCTTTACACTATCTTTATAGCAAAGTCCAATTGTCCGGATTTACATAGAAACCTTGTAATTCAGTAGTGATTCTGTACGCATGGATGCAGGGTTTCCAATACAGTGTAGCCAAGGAGCATTTTTTGTATTCTACAGATATCGGAAGTAGGGATTAAAAGTGATGAGAACATTACCTTCAGTGCTAATTGCTTTCGGCATGATTTTAGCAGTCGTGGGTCAAACCGCCGACGCTGGCAACCCTACGTCTGAATTAGACATAGTTACCTATGAAAAACCAGTAGATCTAGGACCGGAACAACCAAGCTCACACAACATTGATGAGGCTTTAGACATTGATTCGGTTGAGCTGACTGCGATGGTGCAAACCTACTGCATGGTGTGTCACAATGACGCTATGATGACGGGCAATATGTCCCTAAATGGCTTCGCAGTTGAAAACGCATCTGCGAGAGCAGAAACAGCGGAAAAGATGGTTCAGAAACTAAGAGCCGGAATGATGCCGCCAAGGGGGATGCCACGACCACAGGGTGACTCACTTCAAGCTTTAGTCTTAGCGCTGGAAGAAAACTTGGATGACGCCGCCGCAGAAAACCCGAATCCAGGAAGTAGAACCTTCCAAAGGTTAAATCGTGTCGAGTACACAAACGCTGTCAGAGATCTCTTAGGAATAGACATAGATGTAGCTGTTTTTCTTCCCCTAGATACAAAGAGTGCCAATTTTGACAATATCGCTGACGTCCAGAGACCTTCTTCTACCGTAATGGAAGGCTACCTGCGAGCAGCTGGCCATATCAGCCGGGTAGCACTGGGAGACCCAGAAGCAGAGGCAAACTCAACGCGCTACTATCTGACAAAAACTATGTCACAGAAGGAACGTGTCGAAGGAGCTCCCTTCGGAACACGGGGTGGAACCTCTGTGATACACAATTTTCCAGCGGATGGAAAATACGTATTCCACATTCAGCCATATCCAGCAGTTGAAGGGGAAGTCTTCGGTAGAACCTTTGGTGAAGAGCAAATAGAGGTGTCCATTGATGGGGAACGGATTGCTTTAATGACCGTCGACCCCTGGATGTCAGAGTCTGAGCCTACCGGGCTTAATATGCTGACCGACTCCATATATGTCCGCGCTGGACCTAGGAGAGTGACAGCCGCCTTCATAAAGCAATTCGAAGGTGAAGTCGCTGATCTAATCAAACCAATTGATCACACAATGGCAGACGGACAGATTGGCATTGGTTACGGAGTGACCACAATGCCGCACCTGCAGCGCATGACAATACTCGGTCCGTATGAAATAACCGGTGTATCTGATACACCCGCCAGACTCAAGGTCTTCAGTTGCAGACCTACCAGTCCAGATGAAGCGAGGCCCTGTGCTGAAGAAATTGTTGAGCGCATGGCTTCTCAGGCCTATCGCAGACCTCTTAATGAAAATGATCTAAGAGGCCTGATGACCTTTTATGACCAGGGAGCAGAGAGCGGAGATTTTGAAGCGGGTATAAGAAGCGCAATGCAAACCATCCTGGCCAGTCCACACTTCATATTCCGGATGGAAGAAGCACCCGCAGACGCTATGGTTGGATCAGCCCACCGAATCAGTGACTCGGATCTAGCATCTAGACTCTCATTCTTCCTGTGGGGATCCACTCCAGACCAAGAACTATTGGATTTAGCTTCTCGTCAGCAGTTAAGCAGTGAGGGAGAGTTAGAAAAACAGGCTAGAAGAATGCTAAGAGATCCTCGAGCATGGGACGCACTAGCAAAACGGTTCGGATCGCAGTGGTTGAGGCTACAGGATCTAGAAAAGCTCTCTCCAGACGCCCTAACCTACCCTTATTTTGACAAAACTCTTTCTGAATCAATGATGAGAGAAACGGAATTACTATTTTCCCATGTCATTGAAGAAGATCTGAAAGTAACAGAATTGCTTACCAGTGATTATACATTCGTTAATGAAAGGCTAGCCCGACACTATGGCTTTCCTGGAATTCTAGGAACGAATTTCCAGCAAGTAAGCTATCCAGATGAAACCAGACGGGGAATTCTTGGGCATGGAAGTATATTGGCAATGACTTCACATGCTGACCGGACGTCTCCAGTATTGAGGGGAAAATGGGTTTTAGAGGTGTTGCTAGGTACACCCCCACCCCCACCCCCACCAAACATTCCTGCATTTGAAGAAACAGAAGGTGCCGAAGACGGACGGTTTCTGACAGTCCGAGAACGCATGGAGATACACAGAGCTAACCCTGTCTGTATGGCTTGTCACATCGTTATGGATCCGATCGGCCTCTCTCTTGAGAACTTTGACGTGACAGGAGCCTACAGACTTAGAGATGAGGGTAATGTGATTAACCCTGTAGGAGAGCTTTATGATGGAACCTCTCTTACTGGCCCGGCAGACCTCAGAAATGCACTCCTGAAAAGGCCAGAAGCGTTCTATCGCATTTTTGCTACGAATCTGATGGCCTATGCTTTAGGTAGAAGAGTCGAATACTACGACATGCCAACAGTCAGACAAATAACCCGGCAGGCCGCGCAACATGACTACCGAATTTCGGAATTCGTCTTGGGTGTCATAGGAAGCCCAGCGTTCCAAACTGCCCAATGGGAAGAAATTGTTACCGATGAAACTTCGGGAAGTAACTAGCGATGTTCAAAAACGATAATATACTTACATTGAAGACTGGTAAAAACCTGTTCTCTATGTCTGAATCTCAAACCTCAACAGAGGCTTAAAACGATGGAATTTATTACTGGAAAACACATTTCTCGCCGTACCATGCTTCGTGGAGTAGGAGCCAGCATCGGTCTACCGCTCTTTGACGCTATGATACCTGCCAAAGGATCCTGGTCATCCAGCCCTGAAGGTAAAGCGGCAGAACGTACACGGTTGGTTTGCATTGAACAGGTGCACGGAGCAGCTGGGTGTAATGAATTGGGGGCCTCTCTGAATCTCTGGAACCCCAGAGCCGAAGGGCGGGATTTCGATTTGACACCTACAAGTTTAGTGTCACTAGAACCATATCGTGATTACCTAACCATCGTTAGTAACACTGACTCAAGGATGGCAGATGCTTTCTCTCCTGAAGAGATAGGTGGTGACCACTTCCGGACAGCAGCTGTGTTCATGACCCAAGCTCATCCAAAGCAAACAGAAGGGTCTGATGTCCACATTGGAACTTCACTTGATCAGTTATACGTGAACAAATACGGACACGAGACTCCAATTCCTTCAGTCCAGCTCACCATTGAAAATGTAGACCAAGCAGGGGGGTGTGCTTATGGATACGCCTGTGCGTATACAGACAACATCAGCTGGGCATCACCCACTGAACCACTACCAATGGTTAGGGATCCACGGGCTGTTTTCGAAATGCTTTTCGGCGCGGGTGGTACTCCAGAGCAAAGAGCAGAACGCCGACAGGCTGACAGAAGTATCCTTGACTGGATGCTCGAAGAAATATCTGCCTTGCGAAGCGATCTCGGTCCCGCTGATGGATTGAGACTCGACCAATACACAGAAAACATCCGAGAACTCGAACAACGGATTCAAAGGATAGAAGCTCAAAATGCTAGCGGAGAAGAAAGGGATATTCCGGAAGCTCCAGTCGGTGTTCCAGATGATTTCGCCGACCACATGAAGCTGATGTTTGATCTCCAAGTTCTAGCCTTCACATCGAACACTACCAGAGTCTTCTCTCTGAAAATGGGACGAGATGCTTCACCAAGAGTCTATCCTGAAAGTGGAAGTGGTAGCCCATTCCACGCGGCATCACACCATGGTGGTCGCGAAGATAGAATTAAGGACTTTGCAAAAATTAATTCTTACCATGTTGCTATGCTTCCGTATTTCCTTGAGAAACTCAAGAACACAACGGAAGGAGATTCCAACTTGTTGGATAAAACTGCAATCATGTATGGATCGGCTATGGCAGACAGTAACCTGCACAACCATGTCCGTTGTCCACTGTTCTTTGTGGGCGGAGCGAACGGAATTCTGGAAGGTGGTCGCCACATTAAGGCACCAGCAGGAACGCCGATGGCAAATGTCATGCTAGACCTCCTTCACAAGATAGGTGTGGACGACATCGAGACCTTCGGAAACAGTACTGGAACATTCTCGATCTAAACGACTTTAAAGTTTTGATAAGCTACTGAGCCTCTGAGAGAAAGGGCGGGAGAATACTTATGGTGTTATTCGAAAGAAAAGACGGATTTGTGAGGCTGCTAGGAACTATCCTAGTATTTCTCGTATTTTTCGGTGGTGCTCCCAATGAAGCTCCTGTAGCAGATGCTGCTCAGATCAATGATGTGAGCATGGTGAGAGAGCTTCTGCGCCAAGGAGCCGACCCAAACGCCGCTCAAACGGATGGCCTGACAGCTCTTCATTGGTCAGCGCTTAACAATGAGTCAGAGATGGTTGAAATTCTATTGTTCGCTGGAGCAAATCCATCTTCCACCAGCCGCCTAGGCGGTTACACACCGCTACATATGGCTAGCAGGGCCGGACATGCCGAAATCGTGAACAAATTGTTGGAGGCAGGTGCAGACCCAAACAGATACACGACTACAGGTGTAACCTCCATGCATTTTGCTGCAGAATCCAACTCTATTGAACTGATCAAAATGCTTGTGTTAGCTGGCGGAGACGTTAACTCGCTGGACAATTACTCCAGCAGAACCCCTTTGATGTTTGCGTCTACGCGCAACGCTACAAGCGCAGTGCAAGCTCTGATTGATTTAGATGCCGACCTGAGCATGACGAACAACATCAAGGATTACGAAGAGATCGCCAAAAATGCTACGGAAATACGTAACCGGAGAAGCAGGATAAGAGAAGCTGCAGAGGACCCTCAGCCTGAAGAAGAACAAGAAGGCAGAAGAGGGCCTCCAGGAGGTGCAGGTGCAAACCGATCATCTAATCCTTCAGGATATCTCAGCACTGAGAAGGTTGAAACTGAAAAGGGACCAAAAGTCCTCTCGTCAATACAGCAAATTGGTAAACAGGGGGGATTCACGGCACTGCACTACGCAGCTAGAGATGGCAATATGCAATCAGCGCGCCTGTTGATTCAAGCTGGTGCCGATGTAAATCAGACAAGCGAAGGAGATCAATCAAGTCCGCTCCTAGTAGCCGTCATCAACGGAAACTACGACCTTGCTAAAGAGTTGTTGGAGGCAGGCGCAGACCCAAATATTTTAAGTGATGATGAAGCAGGCCCATTGTTTGCTACACTGAATATCGAGTGGTCTCTCAGAACCTGGTATCCCCAACCTCAAGCTTTCAGGCAACAGGAAACTACTTACCTCCAATTGATGGAAGACCTTCTTCTGGCAGGCGCAGACCCAAACCAAAGAACTGGCACTCACATCTGGTACGCTGCTTATAATGCTGGCAGAATGGGCGTAGACTTTGCTGGCGCAACACCGTTCTGGAGGGCAGCCTACGCACAAGATGTAGAGGCCATGAAACTGCTAGTAAAATATGGGGCAGATCACGACATCTGGACTTGGAATATAATAGACCCCCGCAGAAGAGCTTTCTTCGCAGCCCTTAACGAAGGCGAAGAACAAGAAGACCCTTCTGGACTACCTCCAGTGCCTCATGGAGGACTCGGAGTTCATCCTCTACACGCCGCTTCAGGCGTCGGATTTGGTACCTCGCGAGTTGCACAGCAACACAGAGGAGTTCCTGACGGCTGGCTACCTGCTATAAAATACCTAGTGGAGGAGCTCGGAGTCGATCCCAATCTTCGTGATAAGGATGGACTTGTTGCATTACACCACTCAGCTGCGAGAGGAGACAATGAAACCATTCTTTATCTCGTATCTCAAGGTGCTGACGTCACAGTTATAAGTCGAAGAGGTCAGACGACCGCAGACCTGGCCAATAGTCCGGAACAAAGAGCTCAGCCCCACCCAGTAACCATCGCACTACTAGAAAAGCTCGGTTCCAAGAATAACCACAATTGCCGATCCTGTGGTGGCTAAAATCTTTAGAGTGAAAAATATTCCTATGAGATTCTTTAAAACTGCATTGCTGACACTGGTCCTTCTGAACCTGCCTTTTAGCGCTCAAGCTCAAGACGAAATTTGGAATCAATATAGCCTTGAGGGTATTGGAGGTGTTTTCGTAGAGACCACAACCAACGCTGCGTGTGAATTGGCTGGCGTGAGCAACGATGAAACTCAGGCCATAGTGGAACGGACCCTATTGGAATCAGAAGTGGAACTGTTAACCCGTCAGGAAATGCTTAGAAATCCAGCATTACCAGAACTCAGGGTTTCCTCACAGTGCTTGGTGAACCAGGAAACCATAGCATACTTTGTTTCCGTCATGATGCATCAATCCATTCAGATGACCCGCGATTCCCAAATTAGTCTGCCGGAAGGAGTGACATGGTACTCTACAGGGATGGGCATCGGCTCAGTGACGGATCTCCAGACAAGCATGGCCCAGACAGTGCAGGAAGAGATCGAGACCTTTTCAGCAGCTTATCTAGAAGCGAATAGCGAGGAAACAGAAGGCCCGCCCGACAACTAACTAAGCAGCCCCAGGAATAACAATCCGCCTCTGACCGTCTGATTCCAAGAAGGATCTCGTCTCCTATTACTCATCTGTTTGGACCAATGTCTTAGCCAGCCGAATAGCCTCATCTGCCCCAGAACCCTGCATCAACAAAGCCAGAAATCCTTCCTCTATCCTTTGCTGAACATTGCCTACGTTAGCTGTAATCATATCTGGCAAACCGACTCTCGTAGCTTCAGCAAGAACGTGCAGATTCCCCTGCTCGCTCGCTTCTCTGTCTCCGCCCAAAGCCCTAGTTAAACTCCCTATACCGCAGGCTAAAATGCTATACCCCTGCACACTAGCAATTTGAGAGGCCAATCCCACTGCTACTGGATCTTCAATCATAATCATTGCTAGCTTGTCACCTTTTGGATTTAAGGGTGACCACACTTCAACATCCAACTGCTCGAAAAAACCAGCTATCATTTGAGCTTCTTCCACACTCCGCACATGTGGAAATACAACCCCGTCTGCCCCCAGATTAATAATTTCCTCGACTCTAGTTTTGGTCAGATCCTCGCCAGCATCAGTAATAGAGGGAATTCGTACTAACAATGTTTTGGCGGATAATCCTTGGGATCCTTTCAGACCTTCTGCCATTACTTGAACAGCGTCAGTGTCGTAAGATCCTTCCAGATTAAGAAAAACAAAGTCATACAGGGGGTTGTCAGCCAATATTCTGGCACCTTCCAGTGTATAAGTTGGTGGAAGTCTTTCTCCAGGGCCTCCAACACCTGCTGCCCTGGGTTCGCTCGGAGCAAAAACCCCAAAAACTGGATCGCCTTGCATCCAGGAAGCAATCACTGGATTGTGGTGCTCAAAATCTGCAGGAGAGCACCCTGTCACGAGCATCGCACAGGCAAGAAGACTGACAGCCGCCCTAGAGGGTCCCACCATAAGGTCTGACACTACTTTACCTACCATGAGACCCTCTCTCTTTAATTTCAAAATAAGTCCGAGTTCATAACCTTACACCAGGCAGCTACAAAATCTTCAACGAATTTCTCCTGGGAATCTCCACAACCATACACCTCAGCAACGGCTCGGAGCTGGGAGTTGGAACCAAAGACAAGATCAACCCTTGTAGCAGTTCTCACCACTTCTCCTGACATACGATCAACTGCTTGGTATGAATTTCTACCCGTCGGACTCCACTCAACATTCATATCCAGAAGGTTGACAAAGAAATCATTAGTTAATTCCCCGGGCCTTTCCGTAAAGACACCGTGACCGTCTACACTAATGCCCAGCGCTCGCATACCACCAACCAATACCGTCATCTCTGTGGCAGTAAGTCCAAGGAGCTGCGCTCTATCAAGCATCATTTCTTCTGGACTAATCGAAAATTCCGTTTTCTGATAGTTACGAAAACCATCTGCAACTGGCTCTAGGACCGCAAAGGAATCCACATCTGTTTGCTCCAAAGAAGCATCCCCACGTCCAGGAGTAAAGGGAACCTTTGCTTCCGATGCCTGTTCGATAGCAACATTCCCCGCCAGGACAATAACGTCAGCTAAAGACGCACCACTTTCTTCGGCAATATTCCTTAGCACTCCCAGCACTCGAGATAGCTGGTCGGGTTTGTTAACTTCCCAGTCCTTCTGCGGAGCCAATTGAATACGGGCCCCATTAGCACCACCCCTCATATCTGATCCACGGAACGTCGAGGCACTAGCCCATGCGGTTTCGACCATTTCTTGGACTGTCAGTCCACTGCCCGCTATCGAGGCTTTGACCGCCTCTATGTCATAGCTTGTGCTCCCAACCGGTACTGGATCCTGCCATATCAGCTCTTCCTCTGGCACTTCAGGGCCCAAGTATCTGGACCGAGGTCCCATGTCGCGATGAAGCAACTTAAACCAAGCACGGGCAAATGCATCTGCAAATTCCTCTGGGTTTTCATGAAAACGCTTTGAGATCTCTCTATAGATTGGATCCTCGCGCATTGCCATATCTGCCGTGGTCATCATGGTCGGCACACGAAC
>Ga0114933_10005170_pt1 | contig 11926 bp, 16 predicted proteins | sample 4SBtaG_FD_89691 | JGI IMG/M metagenome (GOLD analysis project Ga0114933, IMG submission 89691) | Deep subsurface microbial communities from Kolumbo volcano to uncover new lineages of life (NeLLi) - 4SBTROV12_W25 metaG | ecosystem: Environmental > Aquatic > Marine > Volcanic | place: Kolumbo...
AACCCATTTGCTGGTAGCGATGTGACTGGTACTGGTTCAATCACAGCTGATGGCTTAACTGCATTATCTTCTAACAGATATTACAGACGAGTACAAGTTGCGAACATCATGTAATAGTTTGTGAAAACAAATTACTAAAGAGGGGGCTTCGGCCCCCTTTTTTTTAGCATAAATAAAAGTATGAAATATCTAATAATAATCTTAATTTTCTTTCTAGTATCTTGCACAAAACAGCCTATTGATATATGGGATAAGTTTTTTGATAAAATAGATAACATGAAAGAAGGCGAACAATTATCAGAATCAGATCAAAAACTTATTATAGAAGCCACAGAAAAAGAGTGGCAAGAAGTAGATAAACAAACAGATAAATAGTAGTATGACTACTACAAACGCAAATAATAGACAACCTACTAAATTTGATTATGCAGAACCTACAAAGTTTAGGTTTGGTGTTATTAAACTTCCTAAAGTAGAATTTTTTTGTACAGCTGCAAACATACCTGGTATATCAATAGGACAAGCAAATCAACCCACACCTCTTAAAGATATACCTATCCCAGGTGACAAATTAGATTATGATAATCTTAATATATCTTTTTTAGTAGATGAGAATTTAGAAAATTATAGAGAAATACATGGTTGGTTAACAGGTCTAGGATTTCCTAAAGATACAAGTCAATTTAGAGCATTACAAGGTGCAGGTGCAGATAGATATCCTACTACTTCAAATGTAGGATTAAACAAAGAACTAGGTTCTACAAAGAAAGCAGTACAAGATGATGGTGGTTTATATTCAGACGCAACTTTATTTGTATTATCAAGTAAAAATAATTCGGCTTTAGAAGTTAGATTTAGAGATATATATCCAATATCATTATCAGGATTAGAATATAATCAACAAGAAACAGATATACAATATCTTACTGCTAATGTTACCTTTGCATATAAGATATACGAATTTGCAAGTGTTGGATCAAGTACAACTACGGAAACCGTATCATAGGCTTGATTTTTTTAGTAGATGTGATATAATATTCATAGGATAAAATATCCATAAATAATATAAGGTGAATACATAATGACATTAGAAGAACTACAAGACTTGGCAGATAAGGATTTAAAAATCAATGATACTGAACTTGATTTAGAATCTCTTAAAACTCCTCAATTACATAACAAATATTCAAAGTATCATAACAAATATAGCAATCTATTAAAGGTTGCTGAACAAGATTTAGCAAGAATTACAAGAGAGAAATGGGAATACTACACAGGTAAGGCAGACCCAGCTGTGTATCAGGAGAAACCTTTTAACTTAAAAGTATTAAGGCAAGATGTTGACAAATACATCAAGTCTGATCCCGAGGTAAATAAGTTAGAGCAAAAGGTAACATATATACAAACAACGGTAAATTATTTAGAAAGGACTTTAAAACTTATATCTAATCGAACATTTACAATTAAAAATGCTGTTGATTGGAAGAAGTTTACAAGTGGCGTGATTTAAATGCAATTAAGAAACTCATACATGTATTACATCTCAGCTATCAAACCAGAGATGTGTCAAAAAATTATAGCTCATGGATTATCAAAAATGGTAGTAGATGAGAGTAAAGGTATATCTAAAACTGCCTCAACATTTGATGGTAAAGAAAAAGGTGGTGTAGATAGAAAAGGTAATAAAGTATTAGATATAGCTGCTGGTGGTGCGACAAGAGAAACACTAGCTAAACGAGGTTTAGATAGCGAAAAACTTTATGTAAGAGATAGTGATGTTTCATGGTTAAATGATAAATGGATGTATGATATATTTCATCCATATGTTCATCATGCAAATAAACAGGCAGGTTGGAACTGGCAGTGGGATTTTTCAGAATCATTTCAGTTTACGGTGTATCATGGTAGAAAAGAAAACGGTGGGTTCTATGGTTGGCATGCTGATGGCTCTTCAGATCATTTAAGTATATACAAAGCTGCATGTAGAATAACTGATCCTAAAGCAAAAATACAACAATACAAACCACCTAAAAGAGATGACAAAGGTTTTGTAGTTATGAGACCTGATGGTAAACCAGAACCTGATATGAGGGCAGCTGATATACCTACTAAAAGAGATAAGAAGTCACTAGCACCTGGATATACTGATAACTGGCATATGTGGGATAAGGTAAGAAAAATAAGTATGACGGTCAATCTTACAAAACCTGAAAATTATGCAGGTGGTAATTTAAAGTTTGATTTAGGTGCTCATGCAGGAAAGAAAAGATTTAAAGTATGTGAAGAAATAAGACCACAAGGATCTGTAATTATATTTCCTAGTTTTACATATCATTGTGTCACACCTGTCACTAGAGGAACTAGATACTCATTAGTATTATGGAGTTTAGGAAAACCATGGCGATAAAAGATACAGCAAAATTTTACGAAGAAAATAGATATTGTGTTATAAAAGAATTTATACCACCAATACTTGCAGATTACTTATACGGTTATGCACAGATGAGAGCAAATCGTGCTAAAACTATGTTCAATAGTAAATGGCCTGATTACAGACCAGATGTTGATGGTACTTATACAGATCAACAAGTGCCTAATACCTATTCTTGTTATTCTGATCCAGCAATGGAAACACTATTACAATATGGTCTACAAGGTATGAGAGATATTACAGGTTTAAATCTTAAACCTACTTACTCATATTGGCGACTATATAAGACAGGAGATATTTTAAAACGACACAAAGACAGACCAAGTTGTGAGGTGTCAACTACTTTATGTTTAGGATATAATAACGATAATTTAAAAGGTCGAAAGAAAGATTGGGATAAATACGATTGGCCTATGTGGGTAGATAAGTCAGGTGGTTTTGGTAACAAAGGCATACCTGTACATATGAAACCTGGTGATATGATAGTTTATAGAGGTTGTGAAATAGAACATTGGCGTGAACCCTTTATGGGAGCAAATCATGCTCAAGTATTTTTACACTATAATAATGTAGATGGTCCTTACGGTGAGAACTGCGTCTTTGATGGTAGACCTCATTTAGGTTTACCACCTGCTTTTAAATCGCCAGAAAAACAACAAGCGATGGCAAAGGCAGATCAGAAACTACATGAGCAGCGTGTTAAAGGTAGAAAAACTTAATTCAGTATATCTCAAAATAGAAGCAGAAGCAGATGTTAGACGTGAGTTAACTGACTACTTCTCCTTTGAGGTACCAGGATATAAGTTTACTCCACAATTTAGAAACAGAGTTTGGGACGGAAAGATACGATTATATTCGTATGCTACAGGTCAATTATATGTAGGATTGTATCCTTACTTAAAAGACTGGTGTAAACGAAAAAACGTACAAATAGTTGAATCTAACGAAATTCTTAAAAAAAACGATCTCTCAGCCGCCGCTCAGGACGGTTTAATAGAGTCACTTGATACATCCATCACGCCGAGGGACTATCAAATTGACGCTTTTCGTTATGCCGTGCAATACGAGAGAGGACTAATATTGTCACCTACAGCGTCTGGTAAATCTCTTATTGCATACATGCTTGTAAAATATTATCTTAACATGATTGATAATAACATACTCATAATAGTACCAACAACATCATTAGTAGAACAATTGTATAAAGATTTTAAAGAGTATGGTTTTGATGTAGAAAACAATGTAAGTAGAAACTACCATGGTTATGAAATAGAGGAAGATAAACGAGTTGTTATATCTACTTGGCAATCATTATATAAACTGCCAAAAACTTTTTTCGCTGACTTCGGTGCTGTAATTGGTGATGAGGCTCACTTATTTAAGGCAGTTTCGTTAACTAAAATAATGACTAAACTAACCAATTGTGAATATCGTATAGGTATGACAGGTACTTTAGATGGCACTAAAACACATAAGTTGGTATTAGAGGGTCTATTTGGTAGAGTAAATAAAGTAGTATCAACAAAAGAACTAATAGATAAAAAACAATTAGCAGATTTAAAAATTATTTGTTTAGTCCTTAAACATACAGAGGCAGAATCAAAGGCAATATACAAAGAAAAATATCATAAAGAACTAGAGTATTTAGCTCAAAGTGAAAAAAGAAATAAGTATATAAGAAATCTAGCAACAGCACTTAATGGTAATACTTTAATACTATTTCAGTTAGTTGAAAAACATGGGAAGGATTTATATGAACTTATACGAACAAAAGCAGGAGACCGAAAAGTCTTCTTTGTCTATGGAGGAGTTGACGCAGAGCAAAGAGAAGAAGTTAGAGCAATTACAGAAAAAAGCGACAACGCCATCATTGTGGCTTCCTATGGGACTTTCTCTACGGGGATTAACATACGGAATCTTCATAACATTATTTTTGCTAGTCCTTCTAAATCTAGGATAAGAAACTTACAAAGTATAGGTAGAGGATTAAGAATTGGTGACAGCAAAGAAACTGCGACATTATACGATATATCAGACGACCTAACATACAAAGATAAAAAGAACTTTACCCTAACACACTTTCAGGAAAGAATAAATATTTACAATGAGGAGGGGTTCACATATGAAATACATAGTGTGGACTTAAAGTAATATGGTTAAAATAATCCGTTTAGTATCAGGTGAAGAAATCTGTTGTATAATACCAAAAGAACAAGTTAAAGATAAATCTCATTTATTGAGATTATCAGAGCCTATGTTGATTAAGTATGTGCCACAGATAACAGAGGTTGGAATATCTGACTATATAGCATTAGTTAAGTGGGTAGGCTTTACTAACGATAAAATTATAACAATACCAAAAGATAAAATTATGACTATTGCAAATGCCACAGAGCCTTTTACTAGAAGATACCATCATTTAGTAGATAGTTTAAGTGGTCAAACGCAAAAACTTCCTTCTTTTATAGAGAGAGATTTGTCTGAGGAAGACTATGATGAATTTGATAAACAAAGTAAAAAGAAAGACAAACTTGAAGACTTAAAGAAATTCTTTGATATGCCTAGTAAAAAGATTCACTAGCTAAAGCTTCCCTGGCAAAGCACCTACATAGGTATTATATCAAAAAATCCTAACGAGTCAAGCACCTATGAAAAAAAGAAACACAATCGCAAAAGATTTATACACACCTAAATATGCGCCTAGAGTTGTCAAAGCGAAAAAAGGAAAAGGTAGTTATAAGCGAATAAAAGTTAGTAAAAAGCTTGACACAACCAACAAGATATAGTATTATATAATTATGACTAAAACAAAGAAAAAATCCGAACATTATGTAAACAATAAAGAGTTTTTACAGGCGATGATTGAATACAAAGATCGTTGCGATAAGGCCGATAAAAGAAAAAGAAAAAGACCTCCTGTGACAAATTATATTGGTGAATGTTTTTTAAAAATTGCAAACCATCTATCATACAGACCTAATTTTATTAATTACACATTTAGAGATGATATGATAAGTGATGGTATAGAAAACTGCTTACAATATTTAAACAACTTTAATCCCGCTAAATCAAACAACCCTTTTGCTTATTTCACACAAATAATTTATTATGCGTTTATTAGAAGAATACAGAAAGAAAAAAAACAAGCAAACATAAAATATAAAATGATAGAACAAGCAGGTATAGATGAGTTTGATACTTTACCTGGTGATAATAATAGTGAGTATAAAAATCAGTTTTTAGAATTTTTAAGAAAAAATAGGCCTGCTGATCCAGAACCTAAACCAAGTGAAATAAAAGTAAAAAAAAGAAAAAGAAGAAATTATACAAGCGTTTTAACTGAAAATACATAATGATTAAAAACATAGTTATTGTGGGTGGTGGTACCGCAGGTTGGTCTACGGCACATCACTTTATAAACAAAACAAGTCCTGATATAAAGATAACGGTGGTTGCAACACCAGAGATACCTATTATAGGTGTTGGTGAAAGTACAACAGGTCGTTTTAATGATTTAATAAATCTTAAAGGTAATCATTCTGGTTTAAATGAAAGAGATTTTTTTAAAGAAACTGAATCTACATTTAAATTAGGTATAAGGCATACAGATTGGCATACGATAGGTAAATCATTTTACTCACCCATTGGTGATAATTATGAAAATCATACCAATTATCCTCATAAAGATTATGACGATTATAGAATATATCATGTTGCAGAAAAACTAGATTACGACAAAACATTTCAATCACAATTGATGGCTAATAATAGATTACATTTTATTGACGATCAGATGGTATATACAGAAAAAAAAGTGCCTGTTGCCTATCATTTAGACACTTATAAAGTGGGGCAATATTTAAAAAGAAATGCCTTAGCTACAAGTAAATGTAATTATATTGACGGCAAGGTTGTAGATTTTAAACAAGACAAAGACGGCATGGTTAAACACTTATTGCTTGAGGGTGGTAAGAAAGTTGAAGGTGACTTCTTTATAGATTGCACAGGTTTTGCTAGATTATTAATTTCTAAAGTTGAAGATAATAAATGGGTATCATACAAAGATAACTTACTTGTTGATAGCGCTTTAAATTTTAACTACGAGCATGATGAGGATGAACCAATTAAAAATTATACACACGCATGGGCTCAAAAATATGGTTGGTGTTGGGAGATACCTACACAAACTAGAATGGGTTGTGGTTATGTTTTTAGTAGTCAATATACAGATTTTGATAAAGCACATGATGAAATATCTAAAGTTATGAAAAAAAAGAAAAAGAAAATTAAAGTGCAAAGAGAAATTAAATTCAATACTGGTAGATTAGAGAAGTTTTGGTGTAAGAATGTTTTATCAACAGGACTATCAAGTGCCTTTATTGAACCACTTGAAGCAACATCTATACATGCTACTATTATGCAAGTCACTCACTTTATAGAAAACTATTACAAAAGAAGAATGAATTTAAAATGCAATTTATTCCAAGATCAATACAATATAGAGATGACCGAGATGTGGGATAATATTAGAGATTTTATAATTTATCACTATATTACTCCTAGAAAAGATACAAAGTTTTGGATTGATTCTGCTAAAAAAGAAAAACGCTCTCCTAGATTAAAAAAATTAATGGAAATGTGGAAACATAGAATGCCTAGAGAAGTTGATTATATAAATGATAAGTCAAGTAATTTTTATAGTATTGGCAATACTTTGTATTATCAAATAGCAATAGGCATGAAACTATTAGACTCTAAAGTTGCAAAACAAGAACTAAAAGATTATGGTTTATATAATTTTGTAAAGAATAATTACAACACTATAACAGATCAGATTACAAATGCAATGCCTGGCTGCATAACTACAAACGAATATTACAAAAAATTATGAAGATAGCAATATTAAATGATACACACTTTGGTGTTAGAAATGATAGTGAAGCTTTTAGAAACTATCAATTAAGATTTTACAATGAAATCTTTTTTCCTTACCTAGAAAAAAATAATATAACAACACTAATTCATTTAGGTGATGTGGTTGATAGGAGAAAGTTTATCAATCATCAAACAGCTTCTGTTTTTAGAAAAGAGTTTTTTGACAGACTATGGAAACAAAAGATTGATACACATATCATCATAGGTAACCACGATACCTATTTTAAAAATACAAATGAAGTAAATGCTATTGATAATTTATATACAAGTTTTGATGGGATAAACGAACCATTTATATACACTAGACCTAAAATTGTAGAGTTTGATGGCGTGCCTATATTATTCATGCCTTGGATATGTGATGATACAAAAGAAGAATCTATACATATGTTAAACACAGCAAAAGCAGATTTATGTTTTGGTCATTTAGAAATTAAAGGTATAGAAATGCAAAACGGCGTAGTTAATGAACATGGTAATGAAAAGGCAGAATTTAATAGATTTGAACGAGTGGTTTCAGGTCACTTTCATAAACATACAGATGATGGTCATATATTCTATTGTGGTGCTCAATATGAGATGACATGGTCAGACTACCAAGACCCAAAAGGTTTTCATATATTTGATACAGAAACTAGAGAGATGGAGAGAGTGTGGAATCCATTAACTATTCATAAGAAGATAATATATGATGACAAGAAAAAAGATTATAATAACTTTGATTTACAACCCTATGATAATCATTTTATTAAACTAATTGTGCTTAATAAAACAGATGATGAACAATTTGACAAATTTGTTGAAAGATTGTATAATGAAATAATAGTACACGACCTTAATATTATAGAGGATTATTCTGATATTAAGGCAAGTGTTAGAGATGACATAGTTGAAATGGGTGAAGATACGGTAACCTTTTTAAATAATTATGTAGATCAGTTAGAAACAGATGTAAACAAAACAAAATTAAAAGAATATTTAAAATCATTTTATATAGAAGCAAACGATAATGCCTAAACCCAAACCAAGTAAAAAAATAATAAAACAAGAAATGCTATGGCCTACGCCTTATTGGTATACACATATATGGGAGTTTATGAGAAGTGAAACCAGAGTTACCTTTAATGAAGATATGATAGGTTCTATTAATGGTATGATTGAAAAAGATGAAGGCGTTAAAAAGTCTAATAGAGGTGGTTGGCAAAGTAAATTATTACCACCTACTGGTGAATTAGAACCACTATCAGCTGAAATAAGTGAATTTTGTAAAAGTATAAATTTAGGTATAAACGAAATAGTAATACCTCAAATGTGGATTAATGTTAATAAAAAAAATGATTGGAATACTATTCATTCACATGGTCAATATAATCTATCAGGAACTTATTATGTAAAAGTACCATCAGATAGTGGTAAAATAGTTTTCAGAGATCCAAGACCAAGTGCTATAAGTAATCTTTTTATGGTTAATAGATTTGATAAAGGTGAATTTAGAAAAGTAAAACCTATTGAAGGTTTATTAATTTTATTTCCATCTTATTTAGATCACTTTGTAGAACCAAGTAATGCTGATGAGGATAGAATATCAATTAGTTTTGATGTAGTGATAACAAAATGATATATTTTAAAAAATTAAGATGGCGTAATTTTCTTTCTACTGGTAATCAATTTATAGAAGTTGATTTAGCAAAGTCACCATCTACACTAATTATAGGTTCTAACGGATCAGGTAAATCTACTTTACTTGACGCATTATGTTTTTCATTATTTAATAGGCCATTTAGAACAATTAAAAAAGAACAATTAGTAAATACAATTAATAATGCTGATTGTGAAATACAAGTAGATTTTGAAACAAATGGTAAACAATATAGAATTATAAGAGGTATTAAACCTAATTTATTTGAAATATATTGTAATGATGTATTAATAAACCAAGACGCTTCTAATGTGGATTATCAAAATATGTTAGAACAAAATATTTTAAAATGTAATTATCGGGCTTTTTGCCAGGTGGTTATCCTTGGTTCATCATCATACGAACCATTTATGCACCTACGAGCAAGATACAGACGAGAGGTTGTAGAAGAAATATTAGACATAAGAGTTTTTAGTCACATGGATTTATTGTTAAGACACAAACAAGCAGAGTTATCTAAAAATATTATAGATGTAAGGCATAGATATGATTTGATGTCAGAAAAATATCAATTACAAAAAGATCACTTTGAACAAATACAAAATAGAGATAATACAGATATAGAGGATAGAAAAGGACAACTAAAAGAAAATGAAAAAAGTAATTATGAGTATAATCAAAAACTTCAACTTCTCAATGAAAAAATAATATCCACTAAGGCAGAAATATGGGGTGGCGATAAGTACACTAGAAAAGAAACTGAACTCTCTAAATTAGAAGCAAAGATAGAAACTAATTTAATAAACCATAAAAAAACTTTAGCATTTTTTGAGACCAATGATACCTGCAATACTTGTACACAACCAATAGATCAAGTATTTAAACAAAGTAAAATATCAAGCGAAAAAAATAAAATATCAGAGTTAGAATCAGGGCTAATAAATTTATCAACAGAAATAAACAAGACACAGGATAAGATAACTGAATACAATAAAATAGCAGATAGATTAAATGATTTAAATATTTCTGTTGCAAAAGTAAATACATCCATTTCAGAAATTAATAGACATTCAAATAGGTTAGATGTAGAAATACAAAAACTAGAATCAGAAAAAGAAAACACAGGTAAGATTGCATATGACCTAGATCAATTAAAAGAAGAGCTTAAAACAATAAATGTTGATAAAGAAAAGGTAGTAGAAGAAAAAAAATACATTGATATTGCTAGAGAAATATTAAACGATACAGGTGTCAAAGCAAAAATTATTAAAAAGTATCTACCTATAATGAATAATTTAATTAATAAATACCTTCAGTCTATGGACTTCTTTGTAAACTTTCATTTAGACGAGGAGTTTAATGAAACAATAAAAAGTAGATTTAGAGATACCTTTGTTTATAATAGTTTTAGTGAAGGTGAAAAATTAAGAATAGATTTAGCATTATTATTTACATGGCGAACAATTGCTAAAATGAAAAATAGTACAAATACAAATCTATTAATACTTGATGAAATATTTGATAGTAGTTTAGATGGTTCAGGAACTGAAGACTTTTTTAAAATACTAAAAACATTGACGAGTGAAAATACATTTATTATATCTCACAAAGGTGATATACTATTTGACAAGTTTACAAATATAATTAAGTTTGAAAAATATAAAAACTTTACGAGGTTAGCATAATGACATACACACTACTACCACCAAACGATCCAAGGGTTTTATCAGGTATCGCAGAATTTAATATTGAGATATTTAAAGAAGATGAAAAGATAGAGCTAAAAGAATTTGCAGATAACATGTTTGAAACTATGAAAAAATATGGCGGTATAGGTCTATCAGCAAATCAAGTAGGTAAACCATATAAAATGTTTGTTATGGGTGACCACCCTAATATTGAAAAAGGTAAAAAATGGGTATGTATAAATCCTAAAATTACTAATGTGACAACAGACTTAATAAGATATAAAGAAGGCTGTTTAACTTTTCCTTTTTTATTTTTAGATATAGAAAGACCACAAGATATATCAGTTGAATACCTAGATGAAAATTTAGAAAAAAAAGAAGAACATATGACAGGCATAGTGGCAAGATGTTTTCAACATGAATTTGACCACATGCAAGGCATAGTGTTTACTGAACATGTCAGTAAGCTTAAATTAGAGATGGCTCTTAAAAAAAGAGATAAACAAATTAAGAGGGCGCAAAGAAAATGGCAATCCTAAAAGAATTAGATTTACCACAATACAAACAGAGTTTAAGAAAGGCTGTAAAATTTCTTAATAATCTTAATTATTCTCCTGTAAAAACAAAATATAATGCTAAAGGTAATTGGGACGCAATATCAATTAGAGGATATAGTGATGACATAGGCAATATTTTAAAACCAGGTGTTTTAAAAAGTGATGTTAAGGCAGAACCATTAAGATGGACAAGTTTATATGAAGAGGCAGAGTTATTACCTATTAAAGAAATATTATCACATATACCTGCTGAATTTGAAAGAGTTAGAGTAATGAGATTAAAAGCAGGCACGTCTATAAAAAAACATACAGATAAAGTAGATAAAGAAATTAAAAATGGCAATATTGTTAGAATACACATACCGATAAGAACAAGTATAAATGTTCATTTTTACTTATGGGAAGGTAAACAACAACATCATTATAATTTAGAAACAGGTAAATATTATTATACCGATGTATCAAAGCCACACGCCGTGCATAATAAGTGGGTAGAAGATAGATTACACCTAGTGGTTGATTGTTATAATAATCCTAAAATAAAGGATTTGTTAGAACAATGAGTTTTTTAGTATGGCATATGCTTGCAATATTGACAATTATGGCAATATCGTTTATAATAGGTTATAGTGTAGGTGAAAAAAATGCTATTAGCAAAAGAAGAAGATTTTGAACA
>Ga0114933_10005172_pt1 | contig 11925 bp, 14 predicted proteins | sample 4SBtaG_FD_89691 | JGI IMG/M metagenome (GOLD analysis project Ga0114933, IMG submission 89691) | Deep subsurface microbial communities from Kolumbo volcano to uncover new lineages of life (NeLLi) - 4SBTROV12_W25 metaG | ecosystem: Environmental > Aquatic > Marine > Volcanic | place: Kolumbo...
ACAGGCGATCCGGTACTACTACGCCAGCAAACTGGGCACTGGCCTGGATGATATTGACCTGAATACTGACGAACTCGTTTCGCGGGTCAATTCAGATCTGATCGGCAAAATCGTCAACCTTGCGTCGAGGACAGCGAAGTTTGCGCAGAACGGAAGCCTGTCAGAAACGTATCCGGATGATGACGGATTATTCGCGCATGCCGCAGAACAGGCGGATCGATTGGCGGCGTTCTACGAAGACAGCAACTACAGCGCCGCCATGAGAGAGATCATGGCACTGGCCGACCGAGCTAACAAGTACGTCGAGGACAGTGCGCCCTGGGTCCTCCGCAAAGATCCCGAACGAGCTGCAGAGTTACAGGACGTCTGTACTGTTGCACTCAATCTGTTCCGCCAACTGGTGACGTACTTGTCGCCGGTCCTGCCGGAACTGGCTCAGCAAACGAACGCACTTCTGAATGTTCCCATCGAACATTGGGACGACGCACAATCACCGCTGACCGGAACGCCGGTCAGCAAGTTCAAGCACCTCATGAAACGAATCGACGAAAAACAGGTCACCGCCATGATTGAAGAAAGCAAAGAAGAATCTGCCGCTGAACAGGATGCTGCTGAGGGACCACAGTTCCATGAAGCCGATACCTGGCAGGACTCAGGCGATGCTCTGGCCAATGAGCCAATGGCCGACGAATGCACGATTGATGATTTCATTAAAGTCGATCTGCGAGTCGCGCGAATTATCGAAGCCGGTTACGTTGAAGGCGCTGATAAGTTGCTGCAACTGACGCTGTCACTGGGAGGCGGAGAAACACGTAACGTGTTTGCCGGCATCAAGGCAGCATACGACCCGGAAACGCTCGTCGGTCGGCTTGTTGTTTGCGTGGCCAATCTCAAACCACGCAAAATGAAATTTGGCCTCAGTGAAGGCATGGTCTGCGCCAGCGGTGGCGGCGGCAAAGAAGTCTTCCTGCTAAGCCCTGACGAAGGATCCGTCCCCGGCCAGCGCGTGCACTAGCAGGACAAGTCGCGACTTCGGCAATTGCAGCGGAAGGACGCAAGCTCTCCGGTCGTTTCAGTATGCCGTGGCCGGACACATGAGGCACTGTGCAACGAACCCCGTGACGACTCGTAGACAGGATCACCTGCGCTGTTGATGGACCTTCTGATCGACTCATGGTAACGTGTTGAGGGGAGGTGTCGTTGGGCTGCCGGAACGCAGTATCAACGGCCCAAAAGGGAAGCCGGTGTGAATCCGGCGCAGGACCGCTGCTGTGAACAGCGAGAATGATCACAAATCCACTGCGAACAGGTTCGTGGGAAGGTGTGATCAATTTGTCAGAGCTGTAAGCCAGAAAACCTGCCTGCTGAACTAACCCAGTGAACCTCGGAATCAGGTGCACGGTGTATCCATCCGATTCGTGTCAGTCTCGCCTGCAGAAGGACCCGCTGGCACCCCGTGCATAAATTCCGGCTTAGTTGAGCCAGCTGAATGCACGAACACAACGATAGTGACCAACAGAAAAGATCCGGATGGCCGCGGATTCTGTTGCTGGCATGTCTGGCATGTCTGGCAGCTCTGGCCGTTGTGGCGCGACTCGTTCCCCACCCACTGAATTTGACTCTGGTTGGAGCAGTCGCACTATTCAGCGGAGCTACATTCAGTTCGCGGAGAATTGCATACGCTCTTCCCGTCATTTCTATGCTGATCGGTGACGTTTTCACGGGCCTGCACATCTTGCTGCCGGCTGTCTACGTTTGTTTTCTATTCAATGTGGCATTGGGCCGCCGCATCAGCAGCCGACTGAAATTTCAGTCCGTATTCGGGATGACTCTGCTGGGTGCCTGCGTCTTCTTTCTCGTGACAAATTTTGCCAGCTGGATCGCCTTCTACGATCATTCCCTCAACGGACTCATTCAGTGTTACGTGAAGGGCATTCCCTGGTTTCGTTTCACCCTGGTCGGCGACCTATTGTACTCCGCGATTCTCTTCGGCTCGCTGGCTTTGGTTGAGTCTCGATTCCCGATCTTTCGTCGCTCACTGCCAAATGATCAGATTGTGCCCGTCACATGAAAATCGTTTCACTGTTGCCAAGTGCCACTGAGATCGTCTGCCGTCTGGGGCTGCAGGACAGTCTGGTTGGGGTCACACATGAATGTGATTACCCTGCGGGTGTTGATCATCTCCCGAAGGTGACCCAAACACTGATCCCTCATGACGCTTCCAGTCGAATAATTGACACGCTCGTCCATGAAAGATTGCAGCAACAAACGGCCCTGTACTCGCTGAACATGCCTGTCATGCAGCAGCTTCAGCCAGATCTGATTGTGACGCAGGCATTGTGTGACGTCTGTGCTGTGTCAGAAGCGGAAGTGCAGCAGGCGGCCTGTTCACTTCCTGGTGCTCCTGCTGTTGTTAACCTGGAGCCGATGTGTCTGTCAGACGTCCTTGAGTGTGTTCGGCTGGTAGGCGCTGCCACAGAGTGTGAGAATCAGGCAGAAGCAGAAATCGCCAGTTTGCAAAGTCGTGTTCAGGCGGTCGCTGATCGAGCCCGAAAATTGGATTCACATCCCTCCGTCGTGATTCTGGAGTGGATCGACCCACCGTTTGGATGTGGCCACTGGAGTCCGGAACTGGTCCGGATCACAGGGGCAAAAGAACTTGTCGGATGTGAAGGGGAGCCTTCGCAACAAGTTGCATGGGACACAATTTTGCAGGCCGATCCGGACATACTTTTGCTGGCCTGTTGTGGATTCAATATCGAACGGACGCTCGTGGATCTACCGTTCCTCCGGGGCCTTCCGGGCTGGGATTCCCTCAGTTGTGTTCGCACTCATCAGGTCTTCGCCGTTGATGGATCGGCGTACTTCAGCCGTCCAGGCCCCCGGCTTGTCGACAGTCTTGAAATTCTGGCTCACACCATTGCTCCACAGGTTCATCCACTGCCAGATGGGCTTCCTGCAGCGGTGTCCGTCTTGTGAAGTCGAAGACATCTGAGAGCCTGCCATTCGACCTGCCGACAACACCCAGACGAGTCATTGTTTCATGGAGCAGTGGCAAAGACAGCGCATGGATGTTGCAGACACTCCAACGCGATGCGAACTGGGAAGTCGTTGGACTTCTGACGACGTTCAACGAAACGGCGGACAGAGTCGCAATGCACGGCGTCCGCCGTTCACTGGTACGACGGCAGGCGAACACGACTGGGTTACCGCTGCACGAAGTCATGTTGCCCTGGCCGTGTTCGAATGCAGACTATGAATCGCGAATGAACGACGCCCTCACTACGATCAGCCAGCAGAAAACAACTCACCTGGCATTCGGTGATCTCTATTTGGAAGAGATACGCGACTACCGAATTCAGCAGCTGACCGATACCGACATGAAACCGGTTTTTCCGATTTGGTGCGGCCCTAGCCGAACACGGAGACTGGCTGATGAAATGGTCAACAGCGGACTCAAAGCAGTCGTGACCTGTCTGGATCCATCCCGCATGCCGAAAGAACTCATCGGGCGCGAATTCGATGCCAGCCTGCTGGCAGATCTGCCATCGTCCGTCGACCCGTGCGGCGAGAACGGTGAGTTTCATACGTATTGCTATGCAGGTCCCCATCAGCCATTCGAACTTCCCGTCGTTCCCGGAGAAGTTGTGACACGTGATGGATTCGTGTTTTGTGATCTTGTCAGCAATGATAGGTCTGCATGAACCCAGGTTGTGGTACAACGCTCAACACCTGCCTGTCACTGGGACGGCGGTGGTATCATGCAATATCAACTTTGTCCTTCAATCAGTCGGTGCAAACCGTATCCACAAGGGTAGCGGAGTTCACAGATTGCCGCTCTCCCTGTGCCGGAGGCTTGCCTTAGGTGTCATGTCTGCCAAACTGAGGAAACCTCACACAACAGTTCAGTGATGAGGAATGGCTTTTGTTCATCAAAGGGAAGATTCTCATGGGCCTCCGTACACGCATTTGCCCGTTCCTGCTGGTGGTCGCCGGACTCCCGGCTGTCCTGGTATCGACAGACTCTCTGAGCGCTGCCGACTGGAATCGCTTTCGCGGCCCGGACGGGCAGGGGCAGACAGATGCAATTGCCGCACGAGAATGGTCGCTCGATCAGGGCATCGTGTGGAAATGCGAGTTACCAGGAAAAGGCACTTCATCACCAATCCTGATTGGTGACCGAGTATTCCTGACCTGCTGGTCTGGCAGCACCGAGTCGGATGCGTCGCGACATATGGTTTGCGTGGATCGTTCCACCGGAAAAATACTGTGGGATAAGACACTGCCACTGGGCCAGCGAGAAGATGAATTCAAGGGGTACCTGCGAGAACACGGATACACAAGTGCGACGCCAGTGTCTGATGGCATCAACGTTTACGGGTTCTTTGGCAAAGCGGGCGTCGCTGCATGGACCCTGGATGGAGAACAATTGTGGCATCAATCTGTCGGAGAGATGTCCAGTGCTCGCAAATGGGGATCTGCTTCCAGTCCGGTTCTGTTCGGTGACATACTGATCGTGAATGCGGCCGAGGAAGGAAGAGCTGTCCTGGGACTGAGTACAAAAGACGGTTCTGAAGTCTGGAAGGCACAATCTGATGATCTTGAATTGTGCTTCGGCACTCCGCTCCTGACACAGACCGACGACGGCACAACGGAATCCGTACTGACGATGGCCGGCAAAGTGTGGGCCCTGGATCCTCAGAATGGTGAGCTGCGTTGGGAAGTCGATCTGGATACGACCGGCAATGTCAGTCCCAGTGCTGTGCTGGGCGCGGACGTGATCTACACATTCGGCGGTTTCCCAAAGGCACAGACAACTGCGATTCGCCGAGGCGGGCACGGCAATATTACTGATTCACACATCGCCTGGACGGCCCGCGCCACCACCAGTGTCCCGACGCCCGTTCTGGTTGATGGCCACTTGATCTGGGTCAGCACCAAGGGACAGGCATTCGTGCTCAACGCAAAGTCTGGCGAAATTAAAGAACGGCGTCGGCTGGAGAATTTGAAATCCGGAGGGCGCGCGGTCTATGCATCACCGGTTCGTGCTGGCAACTACGTGTACGTGGTCACCCGTCGCAGCGGTACATTCGTATTTGATGCCAATGCTGATTTTACTCAGGTCGCTCAGAATCCGGCATTGGACGAGACCGACTTCAATGCCACACCCGCGATCGCCGACGGCCAGTTGTTCCTGCGGTCCGATGAGGCATTGTACTGTATCCAGTAGGTGTCGACTTCAGGACGATGGTTGGTCGGATTCACCCAGCATCGCAGTGAATCTTCTTTGAATTTCATCGTGGGACAAATCTTCGATTTGTGATTCCAGAAGCCATTCGTGTCCGAAGGGATCGCGCACTTTCAATGACCGTTCGCCGTAGAACTGATTCTGTGGATCCATGACCAATTCAGTGCCGGCATCCACTGCCTGCTGAGTCATCGCGTCAACATCATCAACGTGCGGATGAACCGATGAACCAGTTCCCCCATATGCTTCCGGTCCCTGAATTCCATGTTCCGGATACTCATCTGACAACATGACAGTGAAGTTGCCAAATCCAACTTCGGCATGCCCAATACGTCCACCTGGCTTTTCCAGTAGAAACTTTTCGACGGCACCAAACGCCTGACAGTAGAAGACAATCGCCGCATTCGCATCGCGGACTCTTAGATATGGAAACACATCGCGAATAGTATTTGTTGTCATCGTCGAAGAACCGTGAGATCTGCAGACTGCTCGATGCAATCGAACACACTTGACTCGGTACAGATCGTGCCCGGTTGATGGACAAATGGAGTAAAACTTCGAACATTCTAACAGCTTTTCGACACTGAATTAGCAACACGCCTTCTGTTGGCCCACATCGACCGTCCCAACTCTGCCCGCATGACCGCAACGATTTCTTTGTTCACACGCTTTCCTAACCTGGAACGCGGCCTGCCACGGCAGGTGCTGACGCAGCTGCCGACACCGGTGACAGATGCTGCCACCGTTGGTGATTCCATCGGTGTACGAAAACTATTGATCAAACGCGATGACCTGACCGGCGACGTTTATGGTGGAAACAAAGTCCGCAAGCTCGAATTCCTGTTGGGAAGGGCATTGGCGGACGGGGTGAAAGAAGTTGTGACTTTCGGCTATGCCGGTTCCAATCACGCTCTGGCGACCGCGATCTATTCTCTTCGCGCCGGCCTCAAAACGACATCTGTGTTGCTGCCACAAACGAATGCCGCATACGTCCGCCGCAATATCTCAGCCGCCGTCGCGGCAGGTGCGCGCATACGTTTGAAGCCGAGTGAACGGGCCATTGCTGCATGGGTCATCCGGGACCAGATCCTGGGTGTGTTACGCGCTGGCAAACGACCGATGCTGATTCCACCCGGAGGATCGTCTCCTGCAGGGGTAGCCGGCTTCGTTAACGCCGGGCTGGAACTAGCCGAGCAGATTGAATGTGGCGAAGTACCACTGCCGGACCGCATCTATATGCCAATTAGCTCAATGGGCAGCAGTGTGGGACTGTACATTGGACTGCAACTTGCCGGACTTCGGATTCCGATTCATGCTGTGCGCGTCATCGAGGAAAGTTACGTCAGCGGGAATGGCATTGGAAAACTGTTGAATCGTACCGTTAAGTTTCTTCGTTCTTTGGATTCGTCTGTTCCGGAGATTCGACTGGATGAACAATTGCTTGTGTTGAGACATGAACATGTGGGCGATGGCTATGCCCGATTTTCCGAAGAAGGGATGCGGGCTGTGCAGTTCGTCGCAAATCGTCTGCAACTGCCGTTGGAAGGCACATACTCGGGAAAAGCATTCTCCTGCCTGATCAGCGATGCGGAAGGAGGAATGCTGGCAGACCAACAAGTTCTCTTTTGGAACACACATAACTCACGACAATTCGTCAGAACCTATCCGTTGAGTGATGAGGCTCTGATCCCGGATCCAGTCCGCAAGCTGCTGGACAGTCCGATGCAATCACTGGATCAGGGAACGCCAGACGCCTGAGCGGCGGGCGAGTCGGACTGAACGGAGCCGGTTTGCGGATTCCCTTCGTCGAGAGTGACCAGAAGAATTCAACGCAGTAGACTCACGCCTGCTCAATCCGCAGACGACAGGAACTCAGGTAATGGCACACACAGAAACGCTGGACAATGGCTGGCAGCTGACACGGCTTTCGACGGCTCTGGGGGCAGAAGTCCGAGGCGTCGATTTAGGCGCCAGAGGAGAAGCCGAAGCGGAATTCATTCGCAAACTGTTGCTGGATAATCTGGTCCTATTCTTCCCGGATCAGAAGCTGTCAATGGATGAGCACATTGCGTTCGGTCGACACTTCGGTCCGTTGGAAGGGCATCCGAATCTTAAGACAGCTCATCCGAACCATCCGGAAATTTTCCAGCTGGCAGCCAGCGAAGGAGGAATCGCCGACGAATGGCATACCGACCTGACATTCCTGAAAGAGCCGTCGGTGATGTCGATCCTGCACATGGTCAAGTGCCCACCGACGGGTGGGGACACGATGTGGACCAGCTTATACGAGGCCCTGGAAGGTCTGTCGCCGCCATTGCAGGAACTGTGTGAAGGATTGACCGCGCTGCACGATGCTCATCCTCACGGGCGGCCCGAGCAAATGTCAGTGCATCCCGTCGTGCGGGTCCACCCTGAGACAGGTCGAAAGGCACTCTACGTCAACGAACACTTCACACGTCGTATTGTGGAAATGAGTGCTCAGGAAAGTGATCACTTGCTGAGCTACTTGACCAAATGGGTCTCGCAACCGCGGTTCACCGTCCGCTACCGCTGGAGTCAGGGAACCATTGCGATCTGGGACAATCGTTGCACTCAGCACTTTGTGCTGAACGACTTCGATCAGGAACGAGTGATCCAGCGCGTCACTGTGATGGGTGACAACGTCGAAGGACCCGAACCTCGCTGGCCGGCATGGAAGGGCGGGACAACACAGTCCAGTGCTATGACGCGTCACGATCGTCAAATCATCGAGTACTTCAAGCAGCACAATGAGTCGGTATTTAGGTGATGTGACCGATCAAATCCGACACGTCAAATCATTGACCGTCACCGGCTGTATCCACGTCTTGCACCGCTTGCGTGACGACTCGACTCGTTCCGCGGATCAATGCCGTGATTGACAACGCGTACAGCACTCCTTTTACAGCAATTGCCAGCAGTTTGGGGGCTCCACTGACATCGCGTAATCCTCCTGTTTCCAACTGTCCAAAGAAGCTGGAGTAAAGGCCGCCACACAGAATGGCCCACGCGACAACCAGCAGGACCGGACCGATTCTTCTTCTTCGTGATTCCGCGATCGCTGCGGTCAGCAATAGCCCGCCAATCAGAAAATCGTCGACCTAGCTACTGATCGGGAAAAAGTTGTTCCTTCGGCGTATCACCTCGAGCAGCGGAAGCGAAACGCCCATCAAGTACGCGAGGCGATGTTCGAATCTCATTTCAGTCTCGGGAAGATTGTCGCCAAATTCGTATGCACAACTCCGGAACAACACGACGAACTCACAAGTCTATCAATCCGTACGAAGCTGTGCGTGGCTATACATCTGCGCTGCGATCGAATCCACCTGCTTTGACCTCAATCAGCCGACCAGTGGCAGTCGCGGTTGCAATCAGCCCCCCCTGCTCATTGGTTAATTCACCCTGCAAGTAGGCAATCGAATTGCCCCGATGAACCACATTGCCGGTGCCGAACAAGACTCCCGGTTCAGCAGGGCAAATGAAGCTGACCTTCAATTCCACGGTCGGTGCAAATTGTGTCGGTGAGAAAGTCGTTGCGAGCCCAGGCCCAAAAGTGTTGTCCAGCATCGCAGCAAGAAATCCACCCTGGATTTGCCCCATGGGATTCGTGAACTCGCGTTTCGCCTCGAATCTCACGCGCACATGTCCACTATCCGGTTCCGCTTCAAGAACGCGCCAGCCGAGGAGTGCTGCAGATGGTGGCGGCTGGACGTCACCTCTCGCGGCCGCCCAAAACGGGTTTTCCTGTACACTCATGTCTGTTTGTTCCCCTTATCTGGAAGTGCCAGCTACAGGCATTGTCATTCATTCTGAACGACAAAAAAAACATGTGTGACTGGTCCATTTATCGTGCGAGAAAATGAGACGTCCAACTCAAGGGCGTGAAATCTCCAACAGTATGATCAAATTGCCACACGTGTCTTCAATGACATTCTCCAAAACGCCATTCCGGTCATGTGAGCTCGTCCCGGAACTACAAGCCGACGGCCTTCAATATTTTTATCTATGATGGCAAATCCTTCGCACCAAACACGATGATTGGCAGGCCGGCAACGCAGAGTTTTTCCCGGAGATCTTGTTCAAAGGAGTCGCCCCTGGGTTCCAGCAGTAGTGCGGGTCCGTCCGGATCGTCACGCACCAAGACGATCGCAAGCTGAGTATCCGGCTGAAATTCGCCGGACTGAAACCTTAAAATTTCGGTATGGAACTGATGAGCCTCGATCGGGTCATCCAGCGGGATGCTCGTCAGCGTAATTCTCATGCTGTTGGGGGTTCGTCGTTGAATTCAGATGGAGCGCGGTTCACGCCACATGAGCCACATAGGTGGTCCATCATTAGGAAGCTGGATTTCTTCTGTGACCTCAAATCCATGACGATGATAAAATGGCAAATTGGCTGTACGGCTATTCTCAAGATACGCTCCAACGTTTTGTTTGTCGAAACGATCAGTCATCGGTTTCATCAGCGAACCACCGACTCCCTGCCCCAGCTTCTCGGGGAGTGTTGCAATCGTAAACAGATAGTAGTGGGGCTTGACCGGATGTTTACTGTCCATCAGCGTCTGCAGCTGCAGCCACTGCCGTATTCCGCGCAGACCAATAGCGCGAATCATTGGTGGAAGTGATCGAATTCGTCGGGGCAGGCTGACGTCCATGCTTACTCCTGGCGGCAGCCACATCGTCGCCCCTGTGCCGGCATCATTGATGTACGTTTCGCGCTGTTCAAACAGCCAAAACCTGCCGGCCGGCCTAAAGAAGAGGCGTGCGGCTGCGGGGAACTGATCATCCTTCCTCAAAAATCACCGCATCACCGGGTCATCTTCGAATGCGCGCGCTGTAATCTCGACCACGTCGTCTAAGTCGGCTGGTGACGCCTTTCTCAAGCTCAATCCTCCCGCATCAACCAGACAGTGCCTGGGGGGCCGTCCAGTTATCACCACAAACTGATGACGCGCAGCAACCCATCGGCAAATGAGTCGAACGTGGCTACCAACTACGGCGCCGCCGGAGGAGGTGGTGGCGGTGCCTGAAACGATGTTGAAAGCTGAGGTACCTGGCTGGCGGCCTGCCAACCGGCCATGCCATTGGACCACACCATTGTATCGCCTGTCACTTCACCGGATGAAATCCCGGCGGCCATCTGCTGGGCCGTGAATGGTCCTCGAGTTTGTCCGTTCACTGCGACGTGCCACGCGGCTCCTGCAGGTGGCGGCGGCGGACTACCCATGCCTGGAGGACCGCCGGCCATTCCAGGTTGCATCATGCGGCCGGCCATGGCGAATCCGAGTCCCAGTCCCATTCCTTCTGCAGCTCCGCCTCCGGATGGATTCTCTGCAGCAGCCGTCATCGCCTGTCCCATTTGATACTGCTGGAATTGATTCATGTCGCCGATCACGCCCATACTGGTTCGAGTATCCAGGGCTTTCTCGACAGCTTCCGGCAGCGAGATATTCACCACGAACAGCTGTGGAATTTCCAGGCCGTACTCGTCGTCGACTTTCTCCTGCACTGCCTGCCGCAGGGTCTCGCCAAACTCCTGATACTTACTTGCCAGGTCCAGCGCAGCCACATTGGCAGATCCAATCACATCAGCAAACGTACTGGTAATTATCGATCGCAGCAGCTCAGTAATTTCATCGGTGTCAACGGAACTATCGGTACCCACGAGTTCCTGCAGCAAAGCTCTGCCATCGCTTGCCTTCAGTGCATAGGTTCCGAAAGCACGAATTCTGATTGGGCCAAATTCCGGATCACGCAGCATGATGGGATTGGGTGTCCCCCACTTGAGATCGACGATCTGTTTGGTACTGACAAAATAGACTTCGGCCTTGAACGGACTGTCGAATCCATACTTCCACCCGGCCAGTGTTCCGAGAATCGGAAGGTTGTCTGTCTTGAGATCGTAATGTCCGGGTTCAAAGACGTCGGCAATTTGTCCGCGATGAACGAAGACAGCAATCTGTCCTGGTCGCACAATGAGTTGAGCGCCATTCTTGATCTGATTGTGATACCGCGGGAAACGCCACACGAGCGTATGTCGCGAATCGTCGATCCATTCGACGATATCAATCAATTCCGCTCGAAGCTTGTCAAACAAACCCATCCGTTCACTCCCAATCCAGCTGCTCAAATTGTCCGGCCCGTGCCTGTAGTCTAGTCAGCCGGAGGTGTCATGCCATACACAGAAGCCAATTGTCATTTGGAGACGACCGATCTGTGGAGTTTTGCACCTGTCTGGGAAACACAGGGCGCTCGCAACGTGTGTGCGCCGGACTGGAGTAGCCCGCTGACGTGATTTCGATCCATTGCAGTGTGCCACGAAGTCTGGACTCTTATGGCTGCACCACTGCGGTTACGAGCAACCCTAGGCAGCCAATCGTCAGCTCGCGCCTTCCCGCTACCTCACATTTGCTGCAGGCGATAGTAGACCTGTTTACCGTAGGTATTCGGAGGCGAGAAAATCTGCATGTACGAGTTCTTTGGATCGATCGTACTGACATCAAGCCCGCGAAAAATCGGATGTTCACATAGCTTGCCGGCAGCCCCCAGCTTTTTTTGACCTGCCCCCATTAACCGGGACCAGTTTCTGAGTGGCAGACTCAGTATTTGGTTTCCAATGAGGAGGCATGCAATGCCACGCAGGCGATTCAGTACTGAGGA